>Ga0213875_10001978_pt1 | contig 12672 bp, 11 predicted proteins | sample BarmaccomBMRX_R8_FD_160105 | JGI IMG/M metagenome (GOLD analysis project Ga0213875, IMG submission 160105) | Root-associated microbial communities from Barbacenia macrantha in rupestrian grasslands, the National Park of Serra do Cipo, Brazil - RX_R8 | ecosystem: Host-associated > Plants > Roots... | reverse complement strand
TGAAGGCCGGCGCGTCTTCGCGAGCGCGACCGTGCGCGACAACCTGCTGCTCGGCGCGTTCGTCGACCGCGACCCGCAGCACCGGGCGGCGCGCCTCGACGCCGCGTTCGCCGCCTTCCCGGTGCTGCGCGAACGGCTGGAGCAGCGCGCGTCGACGCTGTCCGGCGGTGAGCAGCAGATGCTGGCGATCGCGCGCGGCACGATGAGCGGTCCGCGCCTGCTCATGCTCGACGAACCGTCGCTCGGCATCGCCCCGATCCTGATCCCGCACATCTACGCGGGCATTCGCGCGATCGCCGCGACCGGAACGACGGTGCTGCTGGTGGAGCAGAACGTTCGCGAAGCACTGAAGGCCGCCGACACGGCGTACGTGCTGCAGACGGGCCGCGTCGTGCTGCACGGGCCGGCGGGCGAGCTGGTCGGCGATCCGCTGGTGCAGGAAGCGTTCCTCGGGATCAGCGCCGCATGACGTCCATCGCCTACCTGTCCGTCCGCCGCGGCGGCCGCGTCACGGGCGCGGTGTATCTCGCATACTTCGTGCTCGCGATCGGCGCGCAGGCGCTCGCCGGCCACGTGCCGCCGGCATTGAGCGCGGCGGCGAACGTCGTGGCGGCGGTGTGCTACGCCGCGCTCGTCGTGCTGCTGTTCGGCGTGTTTCTGCCGGAAAGTCCGACGCGATCGGCGATCGCCGCGCTGTTCGGGATCGCAGGATGCGTCGTGACGATCCTTGCCCTCGTCCACGCGTTGCCCGTGCGCGTGACTCCGCTGTGGTTCTTCGGGCCGTACTGCGCGCTCGTCGGGTATCTCATCGTCGTTTCCGGATTCGTGCCGCGCGCGCTCGGCGCGTTGCTGATGCTTGCGGGGTTCGCGTGGCTCGCTTTCGCGGCCGGCGTGCTGCCGCCGCCGGCGACGCGAGCGGCCGAAGCGCTGGGCATCGTCGCCGAGGCGGCGTTGATGCTGTGGCTGCTCGCCGCCGGAATCGACGTGGCGCGGTGGAATGCGCGCATCGCGCAAGGTCCCGGTGGAGCGCCGTGATCTGGGCGCTCGTTGGGCTCGTGTGCGCCGCCGCAGTCGGCTTGACGATCGTCCTGCGTGCCGGCTCGCGCGGTCCGGTGCAGCTCGATCCCTATCCCTGGCTGCTCGACGAGGTCTCGAAGCTCCACGTCATGATCGTGGGGAGTCTCGCAGGGTTTGCCTTCACGGGCATCGTGCTCGTCGTCACGCTCGCGCATGACAAGTCGTTGATCGGCGAAGCGCGCTTCGACACGGTGATCGTGATGTTTCTCGTCGCATACCTCTATTGGGTGGGAAGCGCGTTCTTGATCTCCTACGTGCCGCACACCGGCCCGAACGGCGACCTCGTGCAGCGCGTCCATTTCAGCCTCGCATCGACGATCGAATACCGCACGGTGTTCCTCTCGTGGTTCGCCTTGCTGCCGCTGCTGCAAGCGAACGACCTCGGCAGGCTGGTGCCCGTCCTCAGCTTCCTGCTGCCCGCCTCGTTGTTGATCGGCTCGGTGCTTCTCGCGATGGCTGCGGACGGGTTAGGCTTGCTGCGCCTCAAGGAAACGTATCTCTCCATGGGAATCGCTACCGGCCTCGCGCTCGCGTACGGCGCGCTCGCATGGGGCCTTCCCGGCGTGCGGTCACCGTACTCGGCGGAATGCCTCACCTTGGCCCTGTTTTGCCTGAACGCCGCCGGTTTCGCGCTCGCCGCGCTGACGCCGATGTCGCCGCGGTACGCCGGATTGCAAGCCTTCTTCGAACGGTACGGCCGGCAGATCGTCGTTGCGGACATGCATCTCACGATGCTCTCGCTGGCGTTCCTGTGGCTTGCGGTCGTGGGAGCCGTCTAACAGCATGCGCGGCACCGCACCATGACCTGGCGCGTCGGCGTCGACATCGGCGGCACGTTTACCGATCTCGTGGCGCTTGCGGACGACGGGCGCATGCTGCGGCACAAGGTGTCCTCGACGCCGCGCGCGCCGGAGGACGGCCTGCTCGACGCGCTGCGCGCGCTGCTCGGAGAGGTTGCCGCGGAGGAGATCGCGCTCGTCGCGCACGCGAGCACGATCGCGACGAACGCGCTGCTCGGCCAGATGAACCTCGAGCTTCCGCGCGTCGCGTTCATCACGACCGAAGGCTTCCGCGACGTGCTCGAGATCGGGCGGCAGAACCGCAGCGCGCTCTACGACCTCAACGTCACGCGGCCGAGACCGCTCGCGCGTCGCGAGGACCGGCTGGTGGTGCGCGAACGCCGCGCGCACGACGGAGCGGTGCTGCTCCCGCTCGACCTCGAAAGCGTACAGCGCGCCGTGACGATCGTGAAAGAGCGCGGCATCACCGCGGTCGCCGTCGGGCTGCTGCACGCGGACATCGACGGCGAGCACGAGCGTTTCGTGGACGAGGCGCTGCGCAGCGCGATTCCCGGCGTCGAGGTGTCGCTGTCGTCGGAGATCGACCCGCAGTACCGCGAGTACGAGCGGTTTTCCACGACGGTCGTGAACGCCGCGCTCGCGCCGATCGTCCAGGCGTACCTCGACCGTGTGGCGCGCGGCGTGCGCGAGGCCGGTGTGCGCGCGCCGATTTTCGTGATGCGCTCCGACGGCGGCATGGCGGCATTGAAATCGGCGTCGCGCCGTCCCGCGACGCTGATCGAGAGCGGCCCGGCGAGCGGCGTCATCGCCGCGGCATACGTCGGGCGCGCGCTCGGCATCGCGAACGTGCTCTCGTTCGACATGGGCGGCACGACCGCGAAGGCGGGCACCGTGTTCGACGGTGAGCCGCAGATCAGCACGTCGTTCGAGGCAGCCGGATCCACGCACAGCGGACGGTCGGTGAAGGGCAGCGGCTACCCGGTCCGCTTCCCGTTCGTCGACCTCGCCGAGGTGAGCGCCGGCGGCGGCACGATCGCGTGGGTCGACTCGGCCGGTGCGTTGCGTGTCGGCCCGCTCTCGGCGGGCGCCGATCCGGGGCCGGCGTGCTACGGGCGCGGCGACCGTCCCACCGTCACCGATGCAAACGTCGTGCTGCGCCGTTTGAACCCCCGCGCGCTGCTCGACGGCGCATTCCCCATCGACGCCGCGCGCTCGCGAACGTCGGTCGCGACGGTCGCCGACCCGCTCGGCGGCGATGTCGAGCGCGCCGCCGCGGGCATCGCCGCGCTCGTCGATGCGGAGATGGCGAAGGTGCTGCGCATCGTGTCGGTCGAGCGCGGCTACGATCCGCGCGATTTCACGCTGCTCGCATTCGGCGGCGGCGGGCCGCTGCACGCGTGCGCGGTCGCCGGCGACATCGGCGTCGCGCGCGTCGTCGTTCCGCCCTTGCCGGGCCTGTTTTCCGCGTACGGCCTGCTCGCGGCGGACGTGCGCGCGACCGCGGTGCGTTCGCTCGTCGCGCCGGCGGACGACGAGACGTGGGCGCGCGCGCGAAGACTGTTCGAGGCGCTCGCGCGCGAGGGCGATGCCGCGCTCGCCGAACAGGGCGTCGCGAAAGGCGATCGCAGCTTCGTGGGCGAGCTGGACCTGCGCTACGTCGGACAGTCGACCGAACTGACGGTGACGGAGCCGCGCGCGCTCGCCGGCGCGGTCGAGGCGTTCCACCAGCGTCACGAGGCACGGTACGGCTTCGCGGCGCGGCGCGATCCCGTCGAGGTCGTGACGGCGCGCGTCGTCGCGATCGGCACGACGCCGAAGCCGCAAGTCGTCGCGGCGGCGGCGCCCGCGAAACGAACGCCGGAGGCGCGCGCGCTGCGCGAGCGGCGCGACGTCTTCGACGGACGCGCGTTCGTCGACACGCCGGTGTATGCGCGCGCGCACCTGCGCCCGGGCGACGCGTTCGACGGTCCCGCCGTGGTCGAGCAGTACGACGCCACGACGTACGTCGCGCCGTCGTGGTCGGCACGCGTCGACCCGTTCGGCAACCTCGTTTTGGAGCACGACCGATGAGCACGCCCGAGCTCGATCCGATCACCGCCGAACTGGTGTCGTCGGCGTTGATCTACGCCAGCGAGGAGATGGGCATCGCGGTTCGCGACGCCGCGTACTCGCCGAACATCAAGGAACGCCTCGATCACTCGTGCGCGCTGTTCGACGCACGCGCGCGCCTCATCGCGCAGGCCGAGCACATCCCGGTGCACCTCGGGTCGCTGCCGTGGGGCTTGCGCCGCACGCTCGCGTGGCTCGCGCAGCGCGACCGGCCGCTCGCGCGCGGCCAGATGATCGTCGTCAACGATCCGTACCTGTCGGGGACGCATTTGAACGACGTGACGGTGATCCGCGCGATCCACTACGGCGAGCGGCTCGTCGGGTACGCCGCGAACAAGGCGCACCACACGGACGTCGGCGGCGCCGTGCCCGGCTCGATGCCGCCCGACGCCCGCGATCTGTTCGCCGAAGGCGCGGTGTTCGCGCCGACCTTGCTTGTGCGCGACGATCGCGTCCTCGACGAGACCGTCGACCTCATGCGCGCGAACTCGCGCACGCCGGAGGCGCGCGCGGGCGATCTGCGCGCACAGATCGCGGGCAATTACGTCGGCGAGCGCAGATTTCTCGAGCTCGTCGAGCGCTATGGCATCGACGTCGTCGAGGCGTCGCTCGAGAAGGCGCTCACCGACGGCGAACGGCGTACGCGCGCCGCGCTGCGCTCGCTGCCCGACGGCGTCGTCGAGCACGAAGACGTCATGGAGGATGAGCGCGGCGAACCGACCGTCGTGCTGCGCGTGCGCCTCGAGAAGCGCGGCGACGAGCTCGCGCTCGACTACGCGGGCACGAGCGAGCAGCGCGCGATGCCGCTCAACGCGGTGTACGGCGTCACGCTCTCCGGCGTCTACTACGCGGTGCGCGCGGTGACGGACCCGCGCATCCCGATGAACGACGGATCGTTCGCGCCGATCAGCGTCGCGGTGCCGGAGGGGACGCTGCTCAACCCGCGCCGTCCCGCGCCGGTCAGCGCGGGAAACGTCGAGACGTCGATGCGCAACGCCGACCTCGTGCTCGGCGCGCTCGCGAAGCTCGCGCCGGGGCGCGTGCCGGCGCAGAGCGGAGGCTCGATGAACAACGTGATGATCGGCGGGCTCGACGGCGAAGGTACGTCGTGGGCGTTCTACGAGACGAACGGCTGCGGGATGGGCGCGCGTCCGAGCGCCGACGGCATCGACGGCATCCACGCGCACATGACGAACACGTTGAACACACCGATCGAGTCGATCGAACGGCAGATGCCGATGCTGATCACGGCCTACGAGTTCGCGGAGACCAGCGCCGGCGACGGCGAGTTCCGCGGCGGCTCCGGCATCGTGCGCGCGTTCACGCTCCGTGACGGCGCCGCAACCGCGTCGCTGCTGGCCGAGCGGCACGCCGTACGGCCGCGCGGCGAGCACGGCGGCGGCGACGCCGCTCCCGGCGCGCACGTGCTGCTGCGTCGCGACGGCTCGGTGAGCGAACTGCCGGCGAAGACGACCGTGGCGCTGCAGCCGGGCGATGCGATCATCGTGCGCACCGCGGGTGGCGGCGGCTACGGCGATCCGTCGGCACGTGACGCGCACGCGCGCGAGCGCGATGCCGCGGACGGCATCGGCATCGCGGAATGAGCACCGCTCGGCTCGCGCCGGATCGCGTGCAGGCGAACCTCGTGGCGGTCCCGCGCGAGTACGCCGCCGAGCTCGCGGATCTGTGCGCGCGCAACCCCGTGCCGTGCCCGGTCGTGGAGCAGCTCGATCCCGGCGCGTTCGAGCCGCGCTGCGCGCGCGGCGCAGACCTGCGAACGGATCTCGGGCGCTATCGCGTGTGGCGCGACGGCGCGCTCGCGGAGCGGCCGCACGACGTGCGCGCGCTCTGGTCGGACGATCTCGTCGCGTTCCTGATCGGCTGCTCGTTCACGTTCGACCACGCACTCGCGGGCGCCGGCCTCACGCCGCGTCACTACGCGCTCGACCGCAACGTGCCGATGTACGGCACGACGGTGCCGCTCGCTCCCGCGGGCCGCCTGCACGGCACGATGGTCGTCAGCATGCGGCCGTACAAGCCGCACGAGATCGAGCGCGTGCGCGACGTGACGCGGCCGTTCCGCCTCATGCACGGCGAGCCGGTCGCATGGGGCGATCCGCGCGCGCTCGGCATCACGGACATCATGCGGCCCGACGACGGTGATCCGCCGGTGCTGGAGCCGGACGATGTCCCGGTGTTCTGGGGGTGCGGCGTCACGCCGCAGCGCGTCGTCGTCGCGAGCCGGCTGCCGTTCGCGATCACGCACGAGCCGGGCCACATGTTCGTCACCGGCCTTCGCCACGACGCTCTGGCCGCACGATGAGCGTGGTGGTCTGCGGCGGCGGCAACGCCGCGCTGTGCGCCGCGATCACCGCGCGCCGCGCGGGCGCGGACGTGCTGCTGCTCGAGCGCGCGCCCGAGCACATGCGCGGCGGCAACACGCGCCACACGCGCGACGTGCGCTTCGCGCACGCGGAGCCAAACGAGGCGGCGACGGGCGCCTACACGGAGGACGAACTGTACGACGACCTGCTGCGCGTCACCGGCGGTGAGACGAACGAGACGCTCGCGCGGCTCTGCATCCGCGAGTCGACGACGCTCGCGCCGTGGATGAGCGCGCAGGGCGTGCGCTGGGTACGCCCGCTCACCGGCACGCTGCACCTCTCGCGCACGAACGGCTTCTTCCTCGGCGGCGGGAAAGCGCTCGTGAACACCTACTACGACGCCGCGACGCGGCTCGGCGTGCGCGTCGTTTACGACGCGACGGTGCACGAGCTCGCATGCGAAAGCGGGCGGGTCACCTCGGTGACGTACGAGCGCGCGGGCGCGTGCGTCGCGGTCGCATGCGATGCGGTCGTCGTCGCGGCGGGCGGCTTCGAGGCCGACGTCGACTGGCTGCGCGAGTACTGGGGCGAGGCGGCCGGCAATTTCATCATCCGCGGCACGCCGTACAACACCGGCGTCGCGCTCAAGGCGATGTACTCGGCGGGCGCGCGGCGCAGCGGCGATCCGCGCGGGCTGCACGCCGTGGCAGTCGACGCGCGCGCGCCGCGCTTCGACGGCGGCATCGTGACGCGCATCGACGCGATCCCGTTCGGCATCGCCGTCAACGCGAGCGCCGAACGCTTCTACGACGAGGGCGAGGATCTGTGGCCGAAGCGCTACGCGATCTGGGGAACGCTGATCGCACAACAGCCGGGTCAGATCGCGTATGCGATCTTCGATGCGAAAACGGCGGGAGCGTTCATCCCGTCGGCGTTCCGGGCCGACAGCGCGCCGTCGTTGGAAGCGCTGGCTGTCGCGCTCGGTCTCGACGCGGCCGCGCTGCGGCGCACCGTCGATGCGTTCAACGCGGCGATCCCGCCCGGCGGCGCCGCGCGGCTCGGCACGCTGGACGGCTGCGGCACGCGCGCGCTGGCGCCGCCGAAGTCGAACTGGGCGCAGCCGATCGACACGCCGCCGTACTTGGGTTATGCGCTTCGTCCCGGCGTGACGTTCACGTATCTCGGCGTGGCCGTCGACGCGGACGCGCGCGTGCTCCGCGACGACGGCACGCCGTTCGCGAACCTGTTCGCGGCGGGTGAGTGCATGGCGGGCAACATCCTCTCGCGCGGCTACCTCGCCGGCTTCGGGCTCACGATCGGTTCCGTGTTCGGCCGCATCGCGGGCGAGGGCGCCGCACGTCACGCCGCCGCACGTCTCGCAGGAGCGCACGCATCGTGAACCTCGCCCCGGGGCTGACCGTCAGGCGCTCGCGCATCCACGGCCGCGGCTGCTTCGCGACGAAGACGTTTCGCGCGCGGAAAAAAGTCGCCGAGTACACCGGCGAGCGCATCACGAACGCGGAGGCCGAGCGCCGCGGCCACCGCCGCGTCCTGCGCATCTCCGGTCTCGACGACCGCTACAGCATCGACGGCAGCCGCGGCGGCAACGGCACGCACTACATCAACCACTCGTGCCGGCCGACGTGCTTCATGCAGACGATCCACGGCCGGCTGCTCGTGCTCGCGCTGCGCGACATCCGCCCGGGCGAGGAGATCACCGTCGATTACGTCGACTCGATGCACTCCGACCGCAAGCGGTGCACGTGCGGCGTCCCGGGCTGCCGCGGCACGATCAACAAGCGGATGCGGTTGACGAAGTCTTAAATTCGTAGTAGAGTGACCCCGCTCGATGTCTTAAATCATTAAGAGTCCTGAAAGCGGGGTCCTCGTTGCGTCGTTCGCTCCTCGGATGCGGCGTCGTGCTGCTCGCCCTCAGCGGTGCGCTCGTACCGGCCGCGGCGACCGCGGCGGAAGCCGTCGGCCAGCCCGGAACGCTGACGATCCCGACCCTCGCGGTCGCGCCGCCGCTTGACCCCGCGCTCGACGCCGCGAGCTGGAAGGACGCCGCGAGCGTGCGGCTTCCGTGGGACGTGCAACACCAGCGTTCGGCGTCGGAGCCGGCGACCGCGCGGATCGCGACCGACGGCGCGATGCTCTACGTGCGGTTCGACGCGCCGCAGCGCGAACGCATCATGGCGCAGCAGCACACGAACGACGCGGGCGACGGCACCGACGACGAAGTCTGGATCGACCTCTGGCCGAACGGCAACGCGGGATTTTACTACGAGTTCGCGGCGACGTCGAACGGTACGCACTTCCAGTACTCCTCGGAGAACACGGCGTACGCGCCGACGTGGTCGTCGTTCGGCGCCGAACGCGCGAGCGGCTTCACCGTGACGATGAAGATCCCGATCGCGGTCATGCGCGGCAACGGCTCGAGCACCGGATGGAAGGTGCAGTTCGTGCGGGTCGTGCGCTCGACCGGCGAACGGCAGATCTGGACGTACGCGCCGGCGCAGACCAACGCCGACGACGTGACGTACGCGGGCACGCTTGCCGGCATGGCGCCCGCCGTCGCGACGCGGGCGAAACCGCGCGTCGCGCTGTACAGCCTCGGCGGTCTCGGCTCGCCGGGCAGCGGGCTCACGACGTCGCGGATGGGCGGCGACTTCTCCGTGCCGGTGACGGCGACGTCGTCGATCTACGGCACGATCCATCCCGACTTCTCGAACGTCGAGATCGACCAGCAAACGATCTCGCCGACCGCGTACCAGCGCTCGTACAACGAGGTGCGCCCGTTCTTCACGCAGGGCGCGAACTTCTACGAGCGGTTCAACTGCGACGCGTGCCCCGGCATCTCGCAGCTGTACACGCCGGCGATCCCGACGCCGCGCGACGGCTACGCGTTCGAAGGGAAGCAGGGACAGCTCTCGTTCGGCGCGTTCGACGCGGTCGGCATCGGGCGCACGGACGGCGCCGCGTCCGTCTCGTACCAGTCGCCGGACAACCGCTGGCAGCTGTCCGCGCAGACGGTCGCCGCGAACCTGCCCGGCATCACCGACCACGTCGACACGGCGGGCGTCGCGTACGGCGACAACAAGCACGTGAGCGCGTACTTCAACTACGGCGTCGATCACGGCACGAACGTCGGCGACGCCGCGCAGGCGCAGCGCTACGATCTTGGGACGTACCTGTTCACGAACACGTTTGGTTTCGCGGCCGCGGTGCGGAAGGTCGGCGAGTACTACGAGCCGGTCGACGGGTACGTGCAGCACGCCGACATCCAAGGCTACGCGCTGTATACGAACAAGATCTGGCTGTTCGACAAGAACGCGTGGCTGAACAGCATTCAATTCGGCGGCTTCGTCGACCGCTACCGGAACCACGAAGGAGCGCTCGATCAGAGCGACAGCACGCTGTGGTTCGACGTGCTCACGAAGAGCCGCATCGACGTGAACGTCACGACGGGATCGGGATACCTGCTGCTGAACAGCGGCGTGTTCACGCCGATCTCACAGAACGGCGTGGGCGTGGTGTGGCACAGCGGGACGTACAACAATCCCGGGTCCAACCTCTACCACGGCTCGTCGTCCACGCCGACGACGGTGACGTACAACACCGGACGCTTCGGCCCCGGCCGCGTCGACTCGTGGGTGCGCAGCTCGACCATGCGCGCCGGCTCGCGCGGCTCGTTGCTGCTCGAGGCCGACGACACGCGCGCGTACGAGGACAACGGCACGGTGAACGTGCAGTGGCTCGAGCGCGTCGGCTACAATTTCGCCGCCGGGCGGAACTCCTCGCTCGCGGTCGGCGTGCGCAGGATCATCGGCACGCCGCCGATCGTCGACGTCACGGCCCTGCCGTCGTACACCTCGGCGTGGAACCTCTCGTTCGCGTACCACAAGCGCACGCCGCACGACGAAGTCTACTTCGCGTACGGAGACGCCAGCCAGCTCTCGACGTTCCCACAGCTCGTGTTGAAGTTCATCCACTACTTCGGCGCCGAGAAGGGCAGCTGAAGCGCCGGATCAGCGCGCGGCCGTCCCCGCGATCACCGGCGAGACGCGGTACGCGCCGATCTTGCCGCTCGGGTCGATCCGAATCTGCACCAACATCGCGCCCTTGTCGAAGGTCGCCTCGTAGTCGTAGCGTCCTTTGTCGGGATCGCTCGTGGTCGCCTTGAGATCGTGCAGCGCGCCGAGCGCGTGCATCTTGTCGGAGATCTGACCGATCGTCTGCCGCGTCACCTGCAGCTTGAGCGCGCCGTCGAAGTTCTGCGTAGTGCGCGCGAAGTCGGCGTCGTAGACGCCGCGCGTCGCGCCGCCGGCGAGCGCCTGCGGATCGGCGCGGTCGTGCGAACATGCCGCGGCCGCGATCGCGAGAGCGACCGCGCCGAGGACGGGAACCGCGCGGCGCATCCCGATCAGAGCGTGCCCCAGCCGTACGAGACGTTCGCGACGCGCAGGCGCGGCGCCGGCGCGGGATTCGTCACGCGCGCGTCGGCGACGAGCGGCCGGAACGCGGTTTGTTGCGCCGCGAGGCGCTTCGCGTTCGACTGCGACATCGCGAGCTGGTGCCGCAGCGACATCACCTCCGAGTGCTGTACCGCGACCTCGTGCTTGTACGCGCTCACGAGCGCCGCTTCGTGCGCGTACGCGGAGCGTTCCGACTCGTACGCGGCCTCGGCGTTGTTCGCTTGCGCCTGCGTCTCCGCTTGGCGCCGGTCGTACTCCGCGTACTTCTCGTGGACTTTCTTGTTGTGATTGATGATCAGCAGCGCGGCGGCGGCGCCCCCGATCAGGATGTTGCGCGTGCTCGCGGCGCCGTCGGCGAGCGCCGGCGCTGCCGGCACGGCCGTCATCGCGAGCGTCGCGGCGAGCGAGAGGGAAGCAAGGCGGCGTTTGGTCATCGGCATGGTCCTCGTGCGCCATCGTACCCAAGCCGCTGGGGGGCGGCTGGGATGGTTGCGACGCTCCCGCGCCGCAAAGCCGCGCATGCGGCAAACCGTCGTGGCGGGCGTGTGGTCGTGGTCGCGCTGGCAGCCCGACCGCGGCCTCGACTTCAACGGGTTCCTGTGCGAGCACGCGGACGGCAATCTCGTGGTCGATCCCGTCGAACCGGACGAGACGACGATGGCAGCGTTGCGCGAGCGCGGCGTCGCGGCGATCCTCGTCACGAACCGCGATCACGAGCGCGTGAGCGCGACGCTGGCCGCCGCATTCGGCGTGCCCGTCATCGCGAGCGCGCTCGACGGTCCGCTGCTCGCGCGAACGCCCGACCGCACGATCGAGCCCGGCGAACGCATCTTCGGCTGGAACGTCGTCGGTTTCGACGGCCTCAAGACCGCGGGCGAGATCGCGCTCGTCGACCATGCGCGCGGCGCCGTGCTCGGCGGAGATTCGCTTTGGGGCAAGCCCGCCGGCGCGTTGACGATCATGCCGAAGGTCGCCGACCCGGAACGCGCTGCGCTGTCACTGCGCGCGCTGCGCGCGTCTCGGCCGCGCCACGTGCTCGTCGGCGACGGCGCGTGTGTCTTCGAACACGGCTTCGAGGCGATCGGCGCGGCGCTCGACGCGCGCGAGGGCGTGCTGACGAACCGCGTCAACGTCGACGAATTGCGCTATCGCTCGTTCCGGGAGTTCCCGGCGCCGTATGGCGGAGAAGGGGCCGAGATCGGTTGGCTGCTCGGTGCGAAGAAGATCGAATACGCCGCTGGACGGCTCTCGCGCGGCGAGGCGTACTGCCCCTATCACTGGCACACCGCGCAGGAAGAGTTGTTCGTCGTACTCGACGGCACGCCGACCCTGCGGACGCCGCAAGGCACGTTCGTGCTGCGGCGCGGCGACGTCGTTGCGTTTCCGACCGGTGCCGGCGGTGCGCACCGGCTGTCGAATGAAGCGGACGCCGACGCGCTCGTCGTGCTGATCGCGAACGCCGATCCGAGCGACATCTGCTACTATCCCGACTCGCGCAAGGCGATGCTCGGAGACCCGGGGCCGGTCGTCCGCGACAATCCCGAGCTCGACTACTTCGACGGCGAGACGGCCGCGCGCGCGCAGCCATGATCGCTCCCGTCGCGTTCGCGCTCGCGCTCGCCGGCACGCCCGCGCCCTCGTCGCCGTGTCCGGCCGATCCGCTCGTCGCGAACCCCAGGCTGAAGGTCGTGCGCGCGGCCGATCGCACCCGCGACAACTACGTCGTGGCGGTCGACGTGACGAACGGCGGCGCCATCGCGCAGCCGCGCGGCACCGTGCAGCACCTCGAGCTCGTGCGGGGCGGCGCGGTGATCGGCTCGCAGCCGGTGCCGTCGCTCGGCGGGCATCAGACGTACGTGACGGCGTTCCGTGTCCAGCTGCCGCACG
>Ga0213875_10001977_pt1 | contig 12673 bp, 10 predicted proteins | sample BarmaccomBMRX_R8_FD_160105 | JGI IMG/M metagenome (GOLD analysis project Ga0213875, IMG submission 160105) | Root-associated microbial communities from Barbacenia macrantha in rupestrian grasslands, the National Park of Serra do Cipo, Brazil - RX_R8 | ecosystem: Host-associated > Plants > Roots... | reverse complement strand
CAGATTGCGCGCTTTGGCGAAGGCGCGCGCTCGCGAGCAACTAAGGTCGCGCCGTTCGACTGGCGTGCCGTCTGCAATATCGCGCGCTAGTTCGCGATCCGGCCATCGGGTTCAGCGCAGCGGGTGCTTGCCTCAGCCGCACTCCCGCTCGTCGCTCCGAACCCACTCGACGAACCCGATGCACAACTCGGCTTAATCATGGCCCACTGGAGCCGGAACACTGGGACCGCTTTAGCAAAGCCTTTCAGTCGACGTTCGCCCAGCGCCACAAAGCAGGCCGGGTCCTGAGCCGAAAGTCTGCGGACCAGGCCGGAGACAACAACCCCGTCGCCCTCGGTTTCGCTGCAGAGGCGCGCGGCGAGATGCACGGTCTCCCCGAAGAGATCATTGTGATGCGCGACCGGTTCACCCGCGTGAATGCCGATCCGTACGCTCAGCGTCTCGGCCGCGCTATCGTTGTAGCGCTGGAAGTGGCGCTGGATCGCCGCCGCGGCATGCACCGCGTCCGGCACGGTGTCGAACACCGCCATGATCCCGTCACCGGTGTGTTTCACCTCTCGTCCGAGATGAGCAGCGACACCCCGCCGGACCAGTACATCATGAACCCGCAGCAGTTCGACGGCCGCGGCATCGCCCAGACGAAGGATCATTGCCGTCGAGCCGACGATGTCCGTGAACATGATGGCGCGCAATCCCCCGTCCATGTCGGGAAACTTGGCGCCTGCTGCCGTTTGGGGATCGCTGATGCGGCCGAGAAACGCCTCAATGATCGCGAGATCGACGGCGATGATCTCGGTGGCGATCTCGCCATGCGCCTCGCGGTGGACCTGCTCCGCGGTGGCAGCGTTCGGGGCATCGACGAGGCAGAAATTCGTACCGCGATGCGCGTCGAACCAGTACGTCATGTACTTGACGCCATATCTGTCCTGAATTTCGAGATCCTTTCGGTGCGCTTCCGCCACGCTTTCGGCGGTCATTCCCTGCATTTCGTGGCGGTCCAAGAAGATGGGCATGGTTATTCTCCAATGCGCCGCCACGCCGGCAGGCACGACAGCGCGATCGCCCGCTCAAGCAGCCGATGGCGGGTGCGGGCGCGCTGTAGGTGCTCGCCCGCCCGCAGCCCTCCCTATTCGACAACCAGAGTCGGGTTGAGCGTGATGGAACGTGAGACGTTGTGAAAATTGGGCGAAGTCGCCATCACGCACCGGTGAACGTCGACGAACTCTTCCCTGGTGCCGCTGCCCCTGATTCGGACGGTGTAGCGCAACGCCTCATAACCGGGTGGCACCGACGCATCGAGACCGAAAAAGCCGCGCAGGTCGATATCGCCTTGGGTTTCGATCTGCAGACTTTCGAGCTTGATGCCGCGCACCGCGCATTGCGCCACATAGCCGACGGTAAGGCAGGCATTGAGCGCCGCGAGCAGATGCTCCTGCGGGTTCGCGAACATGTTCGTGCCGCCAAGCTCGCTCGGCTCGTCGATGTCGATTGCGAAACGCCGCGTGACGTGTTCGCCGCCGATCTCGAAGGCATCGATCTGCGAGCGGCTGCGCGTCTGGCCTTCCCAGGTCGTCGTGACACGCCAGCTCGTCTGGCCCTTGTCGACATCTTGCTTGACGTCGGCGATCAGCGCGAACAGGTCGTCGACATCGATGCCATTGACAATATTGCGCGCCGGTTTCGCTGAATTCGTCGCGGCGGTCGTAACGGTCTGCATAATCAGTATCCTTTCGAGAAGAGCGTGAAACAGAGAAATCGACAGGAACGGTATCGGCGGTTTCAGGCGGCCTGACGTACCGCCCCCGGTGCGACACCGGCCGCGCGAAGGATGCGGGCCAGCTGCGGCTGATCCGTCAGGCTGGACAGCACCGCAAGGAAATGCGGATGGCGTATGCCGGAGGCGATGTATTGCCGCCGATAGGCATCGAGCATCGTTTGCCGCAGGATGCCCTCCTCGGAAGAGGTCAATCGTCGGCCGCAGGTTTGGATGAAATAGGCGCCGTCACCATCGGCTTGGGCGGCGATGATGCCGTCCAGGGCGCCGAGCAAGTCGATGAAGTCATCGACGGCCCGATCCCGCGCTTCCGTGTCGAGACCGGCATCGACGCGCCGCCATTCCAGCTCGTCGAGGAGTGCGTGCTGTGATTCCTCGACCCAGTGAAGGCGGAAGATGTCGCGTACCAGAGGAGAGAGCTCGTTGTCCTCGCGGATGCTTTCCCGATAGTGAAGCTGTGAGAACAGCTCGATGTGCAAGGTCAGCGCGAGCACCGCCCAGCTGCTCTTGCTAAGAACGGCACCGGCAACCGCGTTCGGTTCCCAAGGGAAGCTGTAGCCTGCCGGCATCGCTTCGCCGATCAGGGATTCGGTGCGCCGGAACAGCTCCTGATGCTTCAGCTCTTCGTCGGTGAAGCGAACCAGCGCCTCAAAGGCAACCTGATCGCCGAACCAGTGATCACGGGTGAGCTCGGTGACCTTCGCCGCGATAAAGCGTTCGACGAGTCCGAACATATTGGCGTAGGTCCGGCCCTGAACCTGGCTGAAATAACGCTTCTCCGCCGGCGAGAGAAACCGAACGGCTCCCGCAAGCGTCAGTGTCTCCGGGAGAAATTTGTGGGCGGGGTCGAAGCGCCGGTCGCGAATGACATCAGCTTCGATATCCCACCGGACGCGTTTTGAAGCAGCGACGCAGCGAGCGAACAGCTCGGATGGAAGGGTGTCCATGTCTAGCCTCTCCTGCAATTGGGCATTCCCAACGACAGGAGCATGAAGGGCCACCGTTTGTGTCGGCGTGTTAGCCCACGTGGAAAGTTGTGGCCGGACCGCGATTGCCCGATAATTCAGAAGCCGATCCACCCCTCGCGCTGACGAGACGCGTACGCAAGGGAGGTCGCCGTGCTGGAGATGAAAGTTCTCGGCGACCTGCAGGTCTTCCGGGATGGCAACCAGGCGGTTCTGCCGCCGTCACGTAAAACGCGGGCGCTGCTGGGCTATCTTGCCCTCAGCGGACGTGTGCATTGGCGCGAGCAGCTTTGTGATCTTTTTTGGGAGGTGCCGGACGATCCGCGCGGATCGCTGCGGTGGAGCTTGAGCAAGATCAGGTCTCTTGTTAACGAGCCGGGTCATACACGGCTGATCACCGACCGCCAAACGGTTGGGCTCCAGTTAGAAACCGCCGAGGTGGATTATCTCATAGCGCGGGCCTGCGTGGACGACGAACATGCCGCAACGCCCGATCTGGCCTTTGGCGCGACGCTCTTTCGTGGGCCGCTGCTGGCGGATGTCGATCTTTCGGAACAGGCCGATTTCCATAGCTGGCTCCTCGGCTGGCGCGAGGATGCCCGGCAACTGCACGCGAAGATTTTGCGACAGCTGACCGACCAGCTCAGCCCCGACGAGGCTGCTTTGAACTATGCGCGGGAACTCGTGCATATCGATCCGCTCAGCGAGTCCGCCTGGGCAACGCTGATCACGATCCTGACGGAGATCGGCCGCGGTGGTGAAGCTAAGCAGCAATATGAGGCCGCGCTGCGAAAGCTGCGTGAGGTTGGCGGCGGTTCGGGAGCGTTGTTGCGAGCCTGGCGCATGGGGCAAGAGCCGGTCGCTCGCTCGGCCGAGGCAGCACCCGCCGCGAAGGCCTCGCCAGCGTCGATCATCGTGCTGCCGCTCGCAAATCTTAGCAACGACCCCGAACAGCAATATTTTGCCGACGGGATAACCGGCAATCTCACAACCGACCTGTCCCGCATCCCGGACCTTTTGGTGATTTCGCGCAATACGGCCTTCACGTACCGGAACAATCCGTTCGGCACCAAACAGATCGGCCGCGATTTGGGGGTTCGATACCTACTGGAAGGGGAGGTGCAGCGGCTCGGCAACCAGATTCGTGTCACCGCTCAGCTGATCGATGCCGAAACAGATACCCACTTGTGGGCTGATCGTTTTGTGGGCGACAGCGAGGATCTTTTCGTCCTGCAGGATGAGATCACCAGCCAGATCGCAACCGCCCTTGATATGGAATTGGTTGAGGCGGAAGCGGCCCGGCAAATCGAACGCCCGGATACGCGCGATTATATCTTTCGCGGTCGGGCAGTGCGGCTGAAACCGCCGTCGCGGCAAAACCGGGACGAGGCAATAGCGCTGTTCGAGCAGGCGCTTTCGCTGGATGCCGGCTCCGCGGCAGCCCAGAGCTGGCTTGCGATCGCCCTGACGGCACGCGTTCTCGATTTCATGTCGCCCACCGCGCAGGCCGACATTGCTCGCGCGGAGCCGCTCGCTACGGCAGCAGTGCTGAAGCAGCCCCGCAGCCCGCTGGCACATTTCGCCGAAGCACAAGTACTTAGGGCGCAACACCGCTACGCCGAGGCAGCAACCGAATACGAGGCCGTGATCGCGCTCAACCGAAATTGGGCGCATGCCTACTCGCACCTCGGCTGGTGCCAGTTCATGACCGGGTTGATCGATGAACTTATCCCGGCACAGGAGCAGGCGATCCGCCTCAGCCCGCGCGATCCGCAGATCGGTCTCTTCTATTGCCGGATCGGTTCCGCCCACCTGCTGCAATCGCGCATTGAAGAAGCAGTGGTTTGGTATGAAAAGGCGCGCAACGCCACACCCGCGCACCCGCAATTCCGGACCTTCCTCGCTGCGTGTTACGCTTTGCTGGGTGATGCGGGGCGCGCCTCCGCCGAGCTTGCTCAAGCTCGCCGGCTGGTCAATGACGAGCGTTACGCCAGCCTAGCCGGCGTACGAGCGATCACATGCTGGGGAGACCCGAAAATCTGCGCGATGGCAGAACAGACATACTTCGCCGGTCTGAGCAAGGCAGGCCTCCCGGGGGAGGATACCAACGGCACCGCTCGCCATTCCTGGTCATAACAGGTGGACCTCTCACCAGTTAGGTGAAGGCTACGCCGACTAGCTAAGCAAATCCGCTGGAGGCAAACACGGTGCCAATCGCGTCGGACATGGCGCAAGCTGCATCTCGCGGTCGTGCTGCCAGCTGCATGATCCCAGCTGCATGATCGTTGCGCAGACGCTCATTGATCAGGATGTTGATGATCCGTCGCAGGTAGTGTCACTGCCCGATCAAATTGAGTCTGAGATTGCCAAAGTGATGGCCGACGGCACGCACGAATGGCGCTCCCACCTGCGAGACGATCGCGGCTTATGGTGACAATATCGCAGTGGTCATCCCGCCGCGCTCGACGGCGGCGCCCAGCGGCGAAACGGGTCCGCTCACGCACCGCGATCTCCATCTGGCGAGGTGGCGGAACACGGTCGACCGGGTTGGCAGCCGGCTACCGGCTATGGCACGCTTTCCGCCGATCCCGGCGCCGGGGTGGCTCTGCCGCCCCCACGCGACGTGCGGTTTTGGGGAAGGAAACAGGATGACGGGCGTCTACGAGGGTCTCACGGTGATCGAGCTGGCTGATCGCCGTAATCAATGGGCCGGCAAACTGCTGTCGGACGGTGGCGCCCGAGTGATCCAGGTCGAGCCGATCGCGGGGAGTCCGGGCCGCTGGTGCGGCCCGTTTGCCGACGACAAGCCTGACCCTGACCTTTGCATCGATTACTGGTGGAATAACACCGGCAAGCAGAGTGCGGCAGTTGACATCGCACGGCCGGCCGGCCGCGATCTGGTGAAGCAACTGCTGGCAAACGCGGACGTCTTCCTGGAGAGCACGCCGCCGGGGACGCTCGCGAATCTCGGCCTCGGCTATGATGCCGCCGCATCGAACCGCAACCTGATCTACGCCTCGCTCACCGATTTTGGCCAGGACGGTCCCTGGCGTGACTATGTCGCAAACGATACCGCCCATCTCGCCCTTGGCGGACAGATGGCGGGTTCGGGCTATTCCGATCCAAAGGAGACGCCGATCGGCGGCAAAGGCGAACAAGCCTGGCACATGGGCTGTGCCTTCGTGCTTCACGGTATCACAGCCGCCTTGATCGAGCGCATGGACTCGGGCGAAGGCCAGTACATCGATGTGTCGATACACGATTCATGCGCCATCGGCACCGAGGCGGCGGTTCCGCAGTGGATGTATTACGGTTCGACGATGTATCGCCAGACGGGCATGCACTCCAATCCGAAGCGGCAGCCGCCGTTGCAGCTACCGACGGCCGACGGCAAATACATGATTGCCGTGATGCAGAATTTTGGCCGGCCGGTGTGGGAGAAGCTGCTCCGCTGGATGGACGAGAAGGGCGTGACCGGCGAGTTGCACGATCCGAAGTACCAGGACGAGGCGTTTCGTACGTCGGAATACCGCACGGGCAACGTCATACGTGACGCCGTCGCGCGTCTGATCGCCGCCAGCGATGGCGACGAATGCTTTCATCGCGCGCAGTCGTACAACATCTCGTGGGGGCTGGTTCACGCCGCCGAAGAGAATTATGACGTCGCGCATTACAAGCAGCGCGACTACTGGCGCTCTATCGAGCATCCGCAGATCGGCCGGGCGATCCCCTATCCACGCGGTCCCTTCGCGTGTGAAGCGCTGGGCATTGAGCCGCGCGGCCGCGCGCCCAATCTTGGCGAACACACAGAGCATGTATTGGCGCACGATCTCGGCCTGTCGGCTGATGCGATCATGGCGCTGCGCAGTTCGGGAGTCGTCCGATGAGCACTAAGCCAAATGTCCACCCCGATGTGCCCAACGGAGTACTCAGCGGTGTGCGCGTTCTCGATTTCACCTGGAAGACCGTCGGTCCGTGGTCGACGCGCCTACTGACGCATTACGGCGCCGAAGTGATCCATGTCGAGCGGGCCGGCGGCTGGGACGATCACCGCTACAATTCGACACCGCACACCGTGACCGATGAGCCTAAGGTGGCTCAAACGCTCGGCATGACGAAGGTCTACTCCGATCCCCAGTTCAACACGCATCGAGACGAAGCGGCGGCGGCCAGCGAACGGCCGAAACTCTACGCCGCGCCGTACTTCAATACGCTGCACAATGGAAAGCTCGCCATCAGCCTCAACACCAAGAGTCCGGAAGGGTTGAAGATCGTCGAGCGCCTCATCGGCAAGTGCGACGCGCTGGTGGAAAACTTCAGTGCCGAGGTGTTGCCGAGCTGGGGTCTTACCTGGGAGCGGCTCCACGCCATCAATCCGCGACTCGTTTACATGAGTACCTCCGGTTTTGGCCACACGGGCGATTGGAAGACCTATCGCAGCTTCGGGCCGACGGCCGCCGCACAATCCGGGATGTCGCTGGCCTCGGGCTTGCCCGGCAAGCCGCCCGCGGGCTGGGGATTCTCGTATCTCGATGTCATGGGCGGCTGGATGGGCGCGCTTTCGCTGATCCAGGGCCTATTGCAAGCGAAGAAGACGGGAGAAGGTAGCTTTATCGACTACTCGGTCACCGAAGGGGCGATGTCGATGCTCGGCACCTACATGCTGGATTACCAGGTCAACGGGCGACGCACCCGCCGGCCGGATTTTCCGCCGGGCAATCGCTCGGTGTTTCCGGCCCTGGCGCCGCACAACACCTATCGTTCCGCCGGCCGGGATCGTAACGGACAGGATTGGTGGGTCTTTATCGCGTGCGAGACCCAGGTACAGTTCGAAGCCTTGTGCTCTGTGATGGAACAGCCGGGTCTTGTCCTTGATCCTAAATTCGCCACCAACGAGGCGCGGGTCGCAAATCAGGCTGAGCTCGATCAGATTATCAGCAACTGGACGCGCCCGCGGCGACGCTACGACATCATGCGGAAATGTCAGGCGGCCGGCATTATCGCCGCCGTCGTGCAGAATGCGGAAGATCGTGTCGAATACGATCCGCAACTACAGCATCGCGAGGTGTTCCCCGTCATCGAGAACCCCGAAGTCGGCGGCGCATTCTCTTATGAACGGTACCCCGTACGGCTGTCGCGAACGCCGGCAACCGTCCAGAGCCGTGCGCCTGTGCTTGCCGAGCATAATCAATATGTCTTCGGCGAACTCCTGCAGATGAGCGAAACGGAAATCAATTTGCTGCGAGAGCGCGGTGTGATCTAGGGGCGCGTCGCTCGGCCGTCCTCGTAATTGCACAAGGCAGCCAAATGCGTGCGTTCCGAATTCATGGAAATTGACATGAGCCGCGAGGAAATCGTGGTGCTCACGGAGAGGATGATCCTGGCATGACACCTTCACCCCTGCCCTTCGGCGGCCGCCACCCAAACCCCCGCAACAAGCGCGCCGCCGCCGTCATCGGCATCGGCCACACCGACTACGTGCGCGACTGGCAGCGCTGCCGCGCCGGCGAGCGGCCAAATGATTCCCTAGGCTATGGCCTCGAGGCATTCCGTAACGCGCTGAAGGACGCGAACATCAACCGCGACGAGATCGATGGCCTGATTGCCGGTCCCACCACCGCCTATGAACGCATGGGCGAAATGGCGGGCATCAATCCGCGCTGGGGTAACCAGGCGGATGCCGTAACGGCCGTCACGCAGGCTGTCATGGCGATCGAGGCCGGTTATGCCGAGATCGTGGCGCTAATTTATGGCAACGACCAGCGCAGTGTCGGCACGCAATACGGCGGGCCGGCGGCGATGGGCGGCAACGCCTACCTCTCTTATGTCTATCACTCACCCTGGGGCTTCACATCTCAGGGCGCGCTCTATGCGCTGACACTGCAGAGTTACAAGCACGTACGCGGCTTCACCGAACGCGAAATGGGCGAGGTCTCGGTCGCGCAGCGCGGCTGGTCATCGATGAACCCAAACGCAATCCAGCGTAAGCGCATCACGATCGAGGACTATCTTGCGTCCCATTATGTCTGCGAGCCGCTGCATTTGTTCGACTACTGCCAGATCAACGATGGCGGCGTGTCGCTGATCATCGCCGAGGCGGAACGGGCAAAGAAGCTGAGCAGCCGGCCGGTGTTTATCGAGGGCATCGGGCGCTCCGACCTCAACCGCGGTGCGACCAGCCTCGAGCCGCGCCTCGACGACTTCTATCTGCCCGCGCAGCAGGCCGCCGCGGCGCAATCCTATGCCGTATCCGGGCTTGGGCCGGAGGATATGGACGTGCTGGGGGTCTATGACAGCTTCTCCCTCCACGTGCCCCTGGCGCTGGAAGGTTACGGCTATGCGAAGGTCGGCGAGGCCGGAAAGTTTCTGCGCGAGAGCGGGATCGGGCTAGGCGGCAAATTGCCGACCAACACCAGCGGCGGACATCTCAGCGAGAGCTACATGCAGGGCTGGGCGCACCAGGTCGAATGCGTGCGTCAGCTGCGCGGCGAATGCGGCGAGCGTCAGGTGAAGGACGCGCGCCACGTGCACTACACGTCCGACGTTGCCGGCAAGTGTTTTTCGGTCATCTACGGAGTCTGAAAATATGAATACGACCGAAGTCAAAACACCCCGGCCCGTGATGGGCTTTTACGACAAGCCGATGTGGGAAAGTATTAACGCCGGGGCGATGCAACTGCAGCGCTGCATGCACTGCGGAACCTGGCTTTACCCGCCCGGTCCGGCCTGCCCGAAATGCCTCTCGCCCGACCTCGAATGGCGTCCCATTTCGGGCCAGGGGACGATCCTCTCCTGGGTAGTGTTCCACCGTCACTATCTGCCGGCCTATCCGCCGCCCTACAATGCGATCGCCGTGCGGCTCGCGGAAGGGCCGACGATGATCAGCAATCTCGAAGGTGCGATGCCGGAGGATGGTTGCATCGGACGCGCGGTGCGGCTGATCTATGTGACGATGCCCGACGACGTGACGCTGCCACGCTGGCGCTACGAAGGCTGAACCGAATCGTGGGAATGGGACATCGTGGCACGGTGGTCGCACCGTCGCTGATCCCGAAGCGGCTGGGCGACCCGAGGCTGCGCCGGCTATGCTCACTGCGTCGGGCGGCGATCTGCGATAGCGTAGATGGCGCGCACCAGCCCTTCCACTTCCGCCGTGAAACTCAGGGCCCATCAGATGTCAGCGTCACCCCATTCTGACCTCGGCGTTCCGGTGTTGAGGTGCGGCGCTTCTCCGTCTTAATCGTCCATCCTTGGGCTCCGCATTCGTCTTGGGCGCAAACGGCCGCTGAGATGTAGTGCACCTCAGGCCGAATTCTCGGCGTCAAATATCCGCCCATCTTTCCTGATCAGGAACCGATGCGGTGGCGGCTCTGCCCTTTTTCGATTGAGCGGCACGTCGACGACAGCACGTGCACCCCGCAGGCGCGCTAAGCCAGGGGCGATGGCAGCATAATCCTCGATGATGGCCATCGCAGCTTGCATCCCTGACAGGACACATCCCGGACACTGGTTTCCGCCGTGGCGTCGAAACTATTGAAATATATGGCGTCCCCAAGGGGATTCGAACCCCTGTTGCCGCCGTGAAAGGGCGATGTCCTAGGCCTCTAGACGATGGGGACGAGGCGGGCGAGCAGCGATGGTCTAACGGCAGAGGCGCGGGAAATCAATCACCGCTTCGTCGCGGTCGTCGATGCGTGACCGCCGCGGGCTTATGCGCCGGCGAGGATGGCGCGGGCGCGATCGGCATCTACCGCGATCTGCGCCTTGAGCGCGTCAATGCCGGCGAATTTCTGCTCCGGCCGGATAAAATCGATCAGCGAGACTCGCAGATGGCGGCCGTATAGATCGCCGGAATAATCGAACAGATGCGCCTCTAGACGCGGTTCGAGCCCGCCGACGGTCGGGCGCAGTCCGATATTCGCGACGCCGTCGATGGTGCGGCCGTCAAACGCATCGTCGGCCCCGTCGCCCGATACCCGCACGGCGTAGACGCCAAGCGCTGGCCGCAGATACTCGCCCAGTGCCAGGTTCACGGTCGGGAAGCCAATTGTGCGGCCCAGGCGGGCGCCAACCGCCACCCGGCCATCGACCTCCCATGCACGCCCGAGCTGCACCGCCGCCTCGCGCGGCTTGCCGGATTTCAACAATTCGCGGATATGCGTCGAGGAATAGACGGCGGCGTCCGGCGCCCGCACCGGCTCGATTACCGTGACGCCAAACCCGTATTGCGCCCCCGCTTCGCGCAGCAGCTGGGGCGTACCGCGACGGCGGTTGCCAAAGGTGCAGTCATGCCCGACCACGATATGCGTCACGCCGATCGCCGCGACGAGAACCTCGTCGACAAAGGATTCGGCGCTCTTGCGGGCAAATGCCGCGTCGAAATGCTGCACGAACAGCAGATCGACCTCGAGCCGGGCGACCTCGCGCTCCTTGACGCGGAACGGCGTCAGGCGGAACGGCTCGCCCTCCGGCATAAAGACATTGCGCGGATGCGGCTCAAACGTCAGCAATCCGGCGGGCTTGCCACCAGCGCGGGCGCGGTCGCGGGCCGAGGCGATCAGCGCCGCGTGGCCGCGGTGCAGACCATCGAAATTGCCCAGCGCCAGAACCGCGCCGCGCGGGTGCCCCGCTTCGGGGCCGGGATGTCTGATGACGCGGAGCACGGCTCGAATGTATCGCAGGCATTCGCAAGGTTATAAGTCTTTGCCGAAAATAGCGGCTGGCGCGCCGCCGCGATAGCCTCGCCATCGGGCATGACGGAGAATGACGTTATTGGATGCATCAGCCGCGCCATTACGCGAGGCCTGGTACTACGCCGCGCCCAGCGCGCGGCTGCGGCGCGGCGGCGTGCTGGCGCGCAAGATGCTCGGCGAGCCGGTGCTGCTCGGCCGCGATGACGCGGGCGATGTCTTTGCATTGCGCGACATCTGCCCGCATCGCGGCATGCCGCTTTCCGCCGGCGCCTTCAATGGCCAGGAGATCGAGTGCTGCTATCACGGCTGGCGGTTTGGCCGCGATGGGCGATGCACCGCAATCCCCTCACTGGTCTCGGGCCAGCGGTTCGACCTCGCCGCGGTTTCCGTGCCGCGCTATGCGGCCTGCGAGGTGCAGGGCAATATCTGGGTGTTTTTCGGCGAGGATGCCACGACCGCACCGCCGCCGCCTGTGCTCGACAGCTTTGCCCCTGCCGCCGCGCCGCGGTTGATCGAAACGATGCGTTTCGATTCGATGATCGATCACGCGGTGATCGGATTGATGGACCCGGCGCATGGCCCTTATGTGCATCGTGCCTGGTGGTGGCGCACGCGCCGCTCGGCGCACGAAAAAGCCAAGACCTTCGCGCCCGCACCCTTTGGCTTCACGATGCAGAGGCACGCGCCGTCGAGCAATTCGCGCGCCTACCGGCTGCTATTGGGCGGCAACGTCGAGACCGAAATCTCATTCCGCCTGCCGAGCGTGCGAATCGAGCTGATCTGGGCGGGTCGCTATGCGATCGCCAATCTGACGGCCCTGACACCGGTCGACGACCAGACGACCGACGTCAATCACTGCATTTACTGGACGGCGCCGTGGCTCAGCGCGCTGCGGCCGATATTGCGGCCCTATGTGCGCGCCTTTCTGCGCCAGGATGCGACGATCATGGAGCGGCAGCAGCAAGGATTGCGCTTTAACCCGGTGCTGTCGCTGATCGACGACGCCGACACCCAGGCGCGCTGGTATTACCGGCTGAAGCGGGAATACCAGCGGGCTGGAGCCGAGCGGCGGCCCTTTGCCAACCCGGTCGAGGCCCGCACCTTGCGCTGGCGTAGCTGACCGGCGCCCTGGCGCGTCTTATACCTCGGTCTTGGCGCCGGTGCGGCTGGTGATCAGACCGTAATGCTCGGTGCGGCGGTGCTTTTCGAAGGCGAAGACGGTGCGGCGCAGATAGTCGCCG
>Ga0213875_10001976_pt1 | contig 12677 bp, 11 predicted proteins | sample BarmaccomBMRX_R8_FD_160105 | JGI IMG/M metagenome (GOLD analysis project Ga0213875, IMG submission 160105) | Root-associated microbial communities from Barbacenia macrantha in rupestrian grasslands, the National Park of Serra do Cipo, Brazil - RX_R8 | ecosystem: Host-associated > Plants > Roots... | reverse complement strand
CTTTTGCGCGCGGCTCTGCAGGTGGTGGTGGGCGGTGTGCTGGTCTTTATGGCCGGTGTTCTGATTGGGAAATCGTGATGGCTACACGCGGTTTGGTTGAATACAACGACGCGAGCCCGGAAGTGCGGGAAGTCTACGACGACATTATGGCCACCCGCAAGACGGACTCGATCAACAATTTCTGGAAAGCTCTTGCGGCGGATCCCGCGACGCTGCGCAGCACGTGGGAGAGCGTGAAGCGCGTCATGGCGGCGGGCGCGCTGGATGCGGTGACCAAAGAAATGATTTATATCGCGGTGAGTGTGACGAATCAGTGCGAGTACTGCATTGCTTCGCACACCGCGTCGGCGCAGAAAAAGGGCATGACGGATGAGATGTTCAGTGAACTGATAGCGGTGGTGGGGTTGGCGAATACGACCAACGCGCTGGCCGCCGGATACCGCGTGGAGCTGGATGCTCACCTCCGCTGATTCGGCGGCGGGCATTCCGGCGCTGGCGGCGCAGTTTGAACGTGATCTGGCGCATGACCGCTCGCCTGTGCGCGCGATCCGGCATCAGCCCGCGCGTGCCGCTCAGTGGGCAGCATTCCCAGAGCGCCTGAATCCGAGATTACGCGCGGCGCTTGGGTCGCGGGGAATCGATCAGCTCTATAGTCATCAAGCGGCGGCGGTCGAGCACGCGCTCACGGGGAAATGCGTCGCGATCGTGACGCCGACAGCTAGCGGAAAGACGCTGTGCTACAACCTGCCGGTTGTCGACGCGATCCTCGGAGATTCTGCGGCGCGCGCGATCTATCTGTTTCCGACGAAGGCGCTGGCGGAAGATCAGCGGCTCGAGCTGCAGATGCTGAACGAAGCGTTGGGAAGTCCGCTCGCGTGCCATACGTATGACGGCGACACGCCGCAAGATGCGCGGCGCACGATACGCGATCGCGCGAACGTGGTGCTAACGAATCCCGACATGCTGCACGCGGGCATTCTGCCGCACCACACGAAATGGGCGAAGCTGTTTGAGAATTTGCGGTTCGTTGTTATCGATGAGCTGCATTATTATCGCGGCGTTTACGGCAGCCACCTCGCGAACGTACTGCGGCGACTGAAGCGGATCTGCGAGTTCTACGGTTCGGCGCCACAGTTCATCTGCTGCTCGGCAACGATTGCGAATCCGAAAGAGCTGGCGGAGGCGATTACGGCGCGGCCGATCGAGCTGGTGTCCGAAAGCGGCGCGCCATCGGGCGAAAGCTATTTCGTGTTTTACAATCCGCCGGTTGTGAACGCGCAGCTAGGGATTCGGCGGAGTTATTTGCATGAAGCGCGCCGGATCGCGATCGAATTCTTGAATCATGCGCAGCAGACGCTGGTGTTCGCGAACAGCCGGCTCGCGACTGAGGTGCTGGTCACGTATTTGAAAGACGCTTGCTCGCGGCTTCCCTTCTCACATGAGGCGGTGAGAGGGTATCGGGGAGGGTATCTTCCCAAAGAACGGCGCGAGATCGAGCAGGGCCTCAGAAGTGGAGCGATTCGGGCTGTGGTGGCGACGAATGCTCTGGAGCTCGGGGTCGATATCGGGGCGCTGGATACGGTTGTGCTCGCCGGGTACCCGGGAAATATCGCATCGACGTGGCAGCGTGCTGGACGCGCGGGGCGGCGGCAAAGCCCTTCGATACGGGTGCTGGTTGCGTCGAGCGCGCCGCTCGATCAATACGTGATTGAGCATCCGGAATATTTTTTCGGGACGCCTCCCGAAGAAGCGCACATTAACGCGGATAATTTGGAAATCCTGTTGAGCCATCTAAAGTGCGCGGCGTTCGAGCTGCCGGTTCGCAAGGGCGAGCAGTTCGGCTCGCACGATACCGAGAAGCTGTGCGATTTCCTTGCGCAGGAACTGCGATTACTGCATTTCGCGCGCGACGCGTGGCACTGGGTGTCGGACAGCTACCCGGCGGATGCGGTGAGCCTGCGCGCTGTTACGAGCGACAATTTCGTCGTTGTTGACACGACGGCGGATCATCGCGTGATCGGCGAAGTGGACTTTCCTTCCGCCCTCACGACGCTGCACGAGAAAGCGATTTATTTGCATCAGGCGCGGCAGTATCAAGTCGAGCGGCTCGATTATGACGGGCGGAAAGCGTATGTGCGGCATGTGGATTCCGATTACTTTACTGACGCGATTATCTACACGCAAGTCAGCGAGCTGGCGCAGTTTGATACGGGCGTGGCGGCCAGAAACGCGATGGCGAGCGCTGCGCACGGCGAAGTGCGTGTGAAGCGGCAGGTGGTCGGGTTCAAGAAGATCAAGTTCTACACGCTCGAGAATCTTGGGGCGGGAAACCTTTCGCTGCCCGAGCATGAGATGCATACGACGGCGTGGTGGGTGCATTTCGCAAGCGGGTTCTTCGATGGGTTTGACGATTTCTCGCGCGCGGATTTGACGGATGCGCTGCACGGGGCCGGCACGGTGCTGAAGACGGTAGCGGCTGTGCTGTTGTTGACGGATCCTCGGGATCTTGCCGTGGCGGTGCTCGATGAGCCTTCGCAAACGGGCGGCTTGTTTGAACCGGATATCGTGCTGTACGATACGTATCCGGGCGGGATTGGGCAAAGCGAACCGCTGTTTCGGCGGCGTGGGGAGTTGATTCGCGGGGCGCTCGAGTTGGCTTCGCAGTGTGGGTGCGCAGCGGGATGTCCGGCGTGCGTGGGAGCGCGGAATGAGATCGGATCGCGGGGGAAGGAAGGGGCAGTGAGGGTGTTGAAGAGGATCCTCGCCGATTGACGGCTCCGAGGCACGGTCTAGGAGACGAACAAAGATTCCGGTGTCAATAACGCGATATTGGGAACTAAAGGGAAATCTTTCGGATTCGCTGTGAGCAGAGCCGGCACGGCGTTTGCAATGAGAGTCGCAAGTAGATGGGCGTCGTGAATTCTCTTTCCCTTCAGATCGTACGCAGTCACGATTTCGAGCCACCGATCCAATACCTCCGGCCCCTCCGGCAGCACGGGGAAGCGGGTACGCGCTTCGTTGAGGACTTGCACTGCGCGTTCGGTGCTCAGCCTAATCCGTTTGCGTCTCTCGGCCGAGTTGCGACAACCCAAAACTCGAAGAGCGCCTGCTGAGGCAGGACAAGAATCGCTTCCGTTGCGATCAGACGCTCCAAAGCGCGCTGGACAAGATGGTGAGACGGCGCGTGGGCGCTCGCGGAAAGAACAAGAATATTCGTATCCAGCGCGCAGCTGCGATACGTCAATAGAGATCTTCCCGCTTAACGGCCTGCGCCGTGAGACTGGGGCCGGGTGGCATTCTCGCAAAGAAATCGTGTAACCACGCGAGACGTTCTTCGATTGTTGTGTGGGCCCACCATTGTTCGGCCCGCGAGATCTCCGGACGGGCAGTGAACGCTTCGCCCGTCCGTTCCACCATGTAGCGTGTTCCGGGACGGGCGGAAACCGGGATCACTAAATCCCCATTCGCGTCGGCTTCAATGACCAGTGGCATCAACTTCGATTTTAGGGCCGTGGCGTGGGCTGGTCGTTGTCTTCTGGGAAGACGGCGTAGCCGGCGGGTGGTGGGTAGAGCGAACGGAACAGGCTTAGGCGTTTGCGCAGGTAGCGGCTGGGGAGCTGGCGCGGGCCTGTGTCGACGTCGATATCGCAGCAGATGCCGTGCAAGTACAGCGTCAGCGTGTCGATGTAGGATTGCCGGACGTATTCGTGGAACAGAGGGCTTTCGCGTTTCGCGTTCGATTGCCGGCGCAGCAGGGTTTGCTTTGCCTGCCAGCTTTCGTCGTCCACCTCGCCGTGCACGCGGGCGGTGAGTTCTTCCCGGATGAGCGCGCGATAGCCGTTAGCGGCTTCGTGCGACCAGTTGTCGGCGATAATCGTCGCCAGTTTTCGGTAGAGCCGGTAATGATACTCGGCTACCTCCTGCTCCTTGAGCGCGAACAGGAGCACGGTTTCGTTCTCGAAGCTGACTTGCGAGGCCCAGGACTGATGGCCGTCGGCCGGGCGCTCTGCAACCACAAAATCCGAAAGCTTTTCGAGGCCCGCGCGAGAGGCGCGTTTTGAACCAACGGGTGCGCCGTTTCCAGTCCGTTCCAGATACGGAACAAGCAGGATGGAAATGCGCGGCAGCATGGATGCCAAGGCAGGTGGAAGCGCGGCTACGGGCTCTTCCAGATACTCCTTCAGCACCTCCTCGCTCATCGGGACGGAGGCGCAGAAATAGCCGAATGTGTTGCTGATCGGAATGACTTCGCCACGGAATCGCTCTGCAAACTGGCCGACGCTGAGTTTCAGGTTGCTGTTTTGAACCGAACTGGGAGTGTTCGGCTCGGGTTGGCTGGACATCGAAGTTTCGACCTAAATTCTAGCAAAGCAAGTACCTGGCCGAACCGGCCGGGCACCCCTTGCAGGCGCTGGTAGACTTGAGGCAAACGACGTGCAGTTTCTGGTATCCGCCGGTGAATCATCGGGCGATATGTACGCTGCCGGCGTGGTCTCGCGCTTGGCCGAGAGCTGGCCGGGCACGCGGTTTTACGGCTGCACCGGGCCGAAACTGAAGGCGGCGGGCGTCGAGACGATCGTCGATTCGTCGAGGCTAGCGGTTGTGGGATTGGCGGAAGTGGCCGGCCACCTGCCGCGTATTTATAAGGAGTACCGGCGGCTGGTTCGATTGGTCGAGCAGCACCGGCCGGATGCGGCTCTGCTGACCGACAGCCCGGATTTCCATCTGCGGCTTGCGAAACATCTAAAACGGCTGAACGTTCCGGTGTTCTACCTGGTTGCCCCGCAAGTTTGGGCGTGGCGGCCGGGCCGCGTGAAGACCATTCGCAAACTGGTTGATAACCTGTTCTGCCTGTTTCCATTCGAGGAAGCCTGGTTTCGGGAACGAGGAGTGGACGCGACCTATATAGGGCATCCACTGGCGTCGACGGTTCGCACGAGCATGTCGCGCGAGGAGTGGCTTGGGCTGCGCGAGATACCCGAAAATATTCGGATTGTTACACTTCTTCCCGGTAGCCGGGCCGGGGAGGCGCGGCGCCATTTGCCGGTGCTGCTCGAAACGGTGGAACGGCTGCGGCGCGAGTTCCCGATTTCGGCGATTTTGGCGACTCCGGCGGGGTTCCCGGCAACAGCGCTCAGAACTTTCGAGGAACGGATTCGCGCGCTGTCCGTCCGAGTAGTAGAAAACCAGACCTGGGACGCGATAGGCCACGCCGATCTTGCGCTTGCCGCGAGCGGCACGGTGACCGTCGAAGCGGCGGTGCTCGGGACGCCCATGGTCACGTTCTACCGGGTGACTCCGCTGAGTTGGTGGGCAGGCCGCCATCTAGTGAAGGTGCCCTTCCTATCTATGGTCAATCTGATCGCAGGCCGCGAGATCGTTCCCGAGCTGATGCAGGACCGCATGACGCCCGCTAATCTCGCCGCGGCGGCTCTTCCACTTCTCAGCGGTGGGGCCGAAGCGGACCGGATGCGCTCGGATCTTGCGAGCGTGCGGGCGATGCTTCGAAGTGAAGGCGACCCGTTTCGCCGGGCGGCGGACATGATCGTTCAGGCATGCGGCGGGGCAGCGGAGGGTGTCCTGGTTCGGGAGACAATGAGAGAGTAATGCTGCGCGTAATCCGATACACGTTGTTGGTTGTTCTCGTTTCGAGCTTGTGGGCACAAGCGCCGGATAAGCGCACCCGTCTGACTGTTCAGAAATACACGATCAACGCGGATATCAATCCACGCACCCAATCCATCGCGGCGACGGCGCAGATTGCATTTACCCCGCTCGACACGGCGAGCGATGCTGTATTCGAGCTGAATGGCGCGCTAAATGTGACCAAGGTGGTGGATGGCCAAGGTCATGACTTAACAGCGTCTCGAGACCCGCAGAGCTCCGCGCTGAAAATTTCTTTCCCGACTCCGCTGACTAAAAATCAGCCTGCCGCGATTTCCGTTACTTACGACGGCAAGCTCACCGGCAACGAGGACGGGCCGATATCGGGGATCAAATTCGCGGCGCTGCATCCGGAGTTCGGATACCTGTTGTATCCGGCCCGATGGTTTCCGGTGAACGGTTACACGGTAAACCGGTTCACGGCCGATCTGCGCATAACGACGCCTTCGGAATACCGCGTCATTGGGAGCGGCGACGAAAAGACAGACGCTGCGGGCGGCGGCCGAACGATCTATTCCTTTCATTACGAGAAAGCGGGTTTTCCGGGCAGCATAGCGGTGGTTAAGGGCGATCCGGCGCGTGTTACTTCGCAAGGCATCTCGACGCAGGTGTTCTTCCGAGGCGATGCCAGCAGCGCGGCGCAGGCATACGGAGACGAGACCGGCAAGATCATGACGATGTTCACGTCAGAATACGGTCTGGCGCCGCAAGCGAATCTCACGCTGGTTGAGACCGAGGAAGGCGCGGTGATCGGGTATTCGGCGCCGGGGATCGTGTTTCTTGCTCCGGAGGCGATCAGCAAGCCAGTGAAGCCGCGCGTGCTTGCGAATCAATTGTCGCGGCAATGGTGGGGCGTATTGGTGTCACCGACCTCGCGCAATAACCTGTGGATCGAGAACGGGCCAGCGCGGTACTCGGAGCTTCTCTACATAGAGAAGACATCGGGTGGGGGCGCTGCGGACAGCGATTGGAAGGCGACGTACGTTGAGGCGATGACGGTGAAGGATCCTCCGGTGTTGCAGGCGAGCCGGCTTGAAGATTATTCGCCCGAATATTGGGCGGTCACGGCGGCCAAGGGTGCGGCGGTGCTGAAGATGCTGCGCGGCGTGATGGGCGATGCGGCGTTCAAGCAGGGTCTGCACGCGTTCATGGATAAGTACAGCTGGCAATCTGCTTCGAGCGAAGATTTTCGGAAAGTGATGGAAGAGGTTTCGCATCAGGATCTCCGATATTTTTTCATTCAATGGTTGGAATCGAGCGGCTCCCCGGAGTTCAAGCTGCAATATACGGTTCTGCGCACGCAAAAAGGTTTTCGCGTGGTGGGCAAGATCGAGCAGGATCTGGATACGTTCCGTATGCCGGTGGATCTGAGGATCGAGACAGAGGGCAATCCGGAAGACAAGAAGATCGACGTTACGGGCACGTCATCCGAATTCAGCGTAGATACATTCGGCAAGCCGCGGAAGCTGATTCTTGATCCGAACCACGAGTTACTACGGCTCGATTCCAGCATAGAAGTTGCGGTCGCGATCAAGCGTGGAGATCAGTTTGTCGCAGTGAACGATTTTGCGAGCGCGCTGCGGGAATACCAGAAAGCTCTGGATGTTAGTCGGAACAATTCACTCGCGCATTACAAGATTGGGGAGCTGTTTTTCAAGCAGAACAATTTCCAGGCGGCGGCGAATGAGTTTCGGGCCGCGATAAACGGCGACTTGGAGCCCAAGTGGACAGAAGTGTGGTCGCACGTGAATCTAGGAAAGATTTTCGATGTTACGGGGCAGCGGGATCGGGCTGTGAACGAGTATCGATTGGCCATTCGCACGCACGATGATACGGGAGGGGCACAGGAAGAAGCCGCCCGGTATACGATGAAACCCTACGAACAGAAGAATTCCGAGACGTAACCAGGCGTGGAGTTCAAAACAAGTCGACTAAATCCTAGACCGTCGTGCGTCGAATAGTATGAAATTCTGCAACATGCTAGATCCACTAGTACTTACGAGAGGCGCGCGGGCGTGGAAAGCGCGGCAGCCGGCACTCCAAGCTGCCGTTTCGATGGTACGCTGAAAGTGCCCGGGAAGGGATTTACAGTTTGGACGACAGATTGAAGGAGCTGATGCAGGAGTTGGGAAATGCGATTAACGAATCGCTCTCCGAATCCGACAGCATCGCGGCTGCAATCGGCGATATCAAGCGCGCCGGGTATGACGTCTTCTTAGTGCTCGAAGCGACGATCGGCTTTAATAAGCGCGAAGAGGAACAAGAGCCGGAGAAGCAACGGAAGAAGCGGCCGGCGCGGTATGAATCGACGGGAAAGATTCGGCTTACGTCGCAGGATCAAAAGTTTCTGCGGGCGCTGAAGATTTCCGTGGATGAAGATCCGAAGTAGGTTGTAGGGGAGGCTGAAAGCCTCGCGCTGGCATGATTGCCCCCACGTTCCTTCCTGAAGGCGTGCTCTATTTTTTGGGAGCATCCTCAGCTCCTCAAAGTTAGCTCTCGATAGACTGCGTAGGTTTCACTCACGGTGCGATCCCAGGAGAATGATTGCGCGCGCGTGCGGCCGAGGTTGCCCAATTTTTCGCGGAGGTCGGCATCTTCAATCAGTCGGGATAATGCTGCGGCGATTGCGTCTGTGTCGTATGGATCAACTAACAGCGCGCATCCCTCAGCGATCTCTACAAGCGACGGGCGGGTTGATGTGAGCACCGGGACGCAGTGCGCCATTGCTTCGAGCACCGGGATTCCGAATCCTTCATCGAGCGAGGGGAAAGCGAAGATAGACGCGCGTGCGTATAGGCGCTGCAGCTCGGAGTGGGCAACGTAGCCGGCAACGCGGATGCGATCGCGACAGCGGCTGTTCTCGATGCGGTTGAGAATCTCGGCGGCGCCGTACCCGGATGGGCCGCCCGCGAGCAAGAGTGTCCAGTTTGAGTTGGCGCAGGCACGCTCGAAGGCGTCGATCAAACGGATTACATTTTTGCGGGCCTGCAGAACGCCTGCGAAGAGCACGATCTGCTCGCGCGCCACGGGTTCCTGCGGCGCCACGTGATGCACTCCGTGCGGAATAACTCGGATGCGACTCCGGTCGACGTGTAGCAGATCTACAACCTGAGCGGCCGTGAATTCAGAGACGGCGATGATCAGGTCCGAATGATCGGCAGCGGAGCGAGCTTGCGCGGCGAAGCGGCGGCGGAACTCCGGAGACGAATACTCACTTGTAATGACGAACAAATCGTGGAAGGTGGAAACGACTCTCGGCGCAGGGCGGCGATCGACGCGCTGATTCAGTGCGTGGAACAAATCGGCGCGAAATGTCGGGAGCGGCGGCTGGAGAATTCGGACCCGCACATTCGGCGCGCGCGGGCGAGGCGCGCCCAGCCACTGTTTGGGCCGATAACAATGAAGGAACGTGTCGGCTAGATGGGCGCGCGCGAGGCCGTCGAGGATTTCGCGCGAGTAGATTGCTATTCCGGTGGGCTGGTGATCGACGCTGTAAGTGGCATCGAGCGCGACTCGCACGCTTTTTAGTTTTGCAGCCCGTATTCCTTCAACTTGCGATACAGCGTGGTGCGTCCGATGCCGAGCATCGCGGCGGCGAGGGTGCGATCACCCTTGGTGTAATCAATCGCATGAAGAATCACACGTTTCTCGACTTCAGCAAGTGGAACGACCGGTTCGTGCGGATCGGTGGGTGAAGCGGATGAGACACCGAAGGCAGTCGAATCATGCTGGATTGTCTGCTCGAACCGGCGATTTACGACTGAGGACGGCAGATCGGCAGGAGTGATCCACGGTCCCGAGTTCATCGCGACCATCCGCTGCACCGTATGCTCCAGCTCGCGAACGTTGCCCGGCCAATCGTAATCGCAGAAGGCGTCGACCACTTCGTCTGTCAGCTTGTGGCCGTGGCCATAGCGCTCGAGGAAATGAAGAACCAAGACGGGAATGTCGTCCTTGCGCTCGCGCAGCGGAGCGAGACGGACCTTCATCACATTGAGTCGATAAAACAGATCCTGGCGAAAGCGCTTCGCTTCGACTTCGCTTGCGAGATCGCGATTTGTAGCGGCAATTACGCGGAACTCCGAGGTACGCGATGCAAGAGCGCCCACCGCGCGGTACTCCTTCTCCTGCAGAACACGCAGCAGTTTTGTTTGAAGGTCGAGCGGCAGCTCACCAATTTCATCGAAGAATGCGGTGCCACCGTTCGCGGCGTCGAGAAGGCCGAGCTTCTGGTTGTGCGCGCCGGTGAAAGCGCCTTTCGCGTAACCGAACAGCTCGCTTTCCATGAGCGGACCGACAAGGGAAGAGCAGTCGACGACCACAAACGGGCCACGCGCTTGGATGTTGTGAATGGCGCGCGCGACTACCTCTTTGCCGGTGCCCGTTTCGCCGAGAATCAGAACAGGAAATCGCGATTTCCCCATGCGCGTGACCAGCTTGTGAACTTGCTTCATTGCGGAAGACGTGCCGATCAGGGTAGAAAGCGGCGAGATGTCTAATGCAAGTTGGGGCTTCACGGTGAGGTGGATCTGCTCGTGAAGAGTAGTGCGATGGGCAGAAAGAACCTCTCGTTGGCGCCGCCACGATCGGAGACGCGCACATGATTGCCTGCCCCACTACTGCATCGCCGATGGTGCAGGTGCGCTCGGATCAAGCCGCACAACGAAAACGTTCTTCTCCTCAGCCGCGAGGACGATTGCTAATTGTTGCGCAGCGTCGATGGACGGCTCTTTACCGATCACCACTCGGTATACGGGCGCTGTGCCTTGCTTGACGGCGATGTGGGCTTCGCCGAATCGCTGAGCGTATTGCGATCGCAACCGCTCTGCATTGTCGTAGACAGAGAACGCGCCGATCTGGACGGCGTAGAAGTCAGTCGCTGGATTGTCCAACGGCGCCGAGATCACTTCGAACCTAACCGTGCCAATGCCCGGCCCGAGCAGATCGATCTCGCGCGCCGCAGCCCTGGACAAGTCGAGAATTCTACCTGCGACGAACGGTCCGCGATCAATCACGCGAACGTTCACACTCTTGTTGTTCGCGAGGTTTGTTACCTTCAGCCAAGTGTTGAACGGGAGAAGACGATGGGCCGCGACTAATGTCTCCATATCGTAGATCTCACCATCGGCAGCGGGGCGACCGTGATACGGAACGCCGTACCAACTCGCAACACCTTGCTCCGTATAGCCGATGGAGACGGCAAGCGTCGACGCCGATGATTTGGATTGCGTTCGAGAACGGCCGGGTTGATTCGCGGGCGCGGGCGTCTGCGGAGCGCGAGCGATCTGGCGATGCTTGTGGCACGCGGAAGTAAAAATTACGCAGTCGATGATTCCGATCAGGATTGCGCGAAGAAGAGATTGCCGCCGCACCGTCGCCCAGATGATAACGCGATCACGCATGCGCTTGGAAGACGCAAACGAGCGTCGGCAGGGTAAAACAAATTGTCGAAGCGACGTTTTGGGTATCGAAATTCGGGTTTGACTACCCGCTAAAGAGGGTTGCTGCGATTTTTTTCTTGACTTTCTATTGCGAACAACCTTATATATGAATCACACTGCGATCTGGCAATCAGATTGCAAATTTACGTTAGGGAGAATCGATCGATGAAGAACGCAACAAAGAAGGCTAGTTCGGGTTCGAAGAAATCCTCCTCTTCTTCCAAGAAGGGGTCGTCCTCGAAAAAGTCTGGCAAGAAGTAATAGGCGCCCGCGCTAGCGGGAATCACGCATCTAAAAAATTTCGCCCCCGGAGAATCCGGGGGCGTTTTTATTTTATGTGTTGAGTTGAGATTGCTATGGAAGGGTGTAGCGCACGTCGAGATACCACATGTTGGTGGAGGTATTGGTCGGCGTGCCGGCAGCGACGCTCCACGGATCGCGCCACAGATAGGAGTACTGGAGGATGAGCGACAGCGCTCCGTAGCTCGGATTTTTCCAGAGGGTTTGCACGACGTCGGCGGTTGCTTCCTGAACGGTGCGGTTGTTCGAAGCGCTCGAGCCGACGTATCCGTAGCCCACGTACACCGGCTTCGCTAGCGTGCTGCCCGCGGCTGTGGAATCGAAGATGGCATCGCGGTCGACGTAGGCGCCGCCGTAGTACAAGGCGAGCAGCGTTTTCTTCGTGAGGTTGAGCTCAAACCCATCCGCAGTCGAATACGCGTGCAGCGGCGTGATCGTGCCGTTCGGCTGGACAACGACGTCCGGTCCGATGCCGAAAATGTATCGGCCGCCGCCTTCGCTCGCAAAATTATTCATGATGAAGTGGAAATTCTTCGCGAGCTCGAGATTGAAGTTCGCCTCCGCGCCGTACCCGATCGCCGTGTGCGTGCCGGTCGGGACACCGGTGATCTTCGTCGGGATGAAATCTTTGAATCCGCTAATCAACCCCGCAACTTCGAAGTGCATCGTGCGGTCGCCGGGGTGACCATCGAACGCGACTTTGGCGACGATGTCCGGAAAGAGATTCGGAATGCCGGTGATGCTGTTGCCGGTCGTCGCGCTTCCGGATTGGAACTGCGTGCCCAAGGCGGTGCTGATGGCGGAAGGAAGCGTCACGACGCCGGCGCCGGATCCGCCGCCGATATATTGCTGCGGATTTTCGAGCGAGACGCCGAAAGCGATATTGTCATTCGGATGAGCAATGAAGCGAATCTGAGGCTGGCGCGTCCAGATCAGGCCCACTTGGTAGTTCGTGTCCTCGTTTTGCGTGTAGAAGATATCGGAGGGGACGGGCGACAACCCGTTGCGGTTAGGAGTAAGCAAGCTCCAGTCCTGGCCGGCGAGCACTTCGAAGCCGTTCTTCTCGACGTCGACGAAATAATTTCGCAGTCGAAATCCGGCGGAGTTGCTGGTGATCTGGAAACTGTTTGCGTTGTTGTTGAACAGAAAGTCAGCTTCCAGATAGCCGAGCACCTGCGCCCCGAATACGGTCGAATCCACCCGGAACCCGATGCGTGAGTTCTGCGCGGAGAAATTCAGCTCAGAGAGATTGCTGCCCACCGCAGTCTTCAG
>Ga0213875_10001975_pt1 | contig 12683 bp, 13 predicted proteins | sample BarmaccomBMRX_R8_FD_160105 | JGI IMG/M metagenome (GOLD analysis project Ga0213875, IMG submission 160105) | Root-associated microbial communities from Barbacenia macrantha in rupestrian grasslands, the National Park of Serra do Cipo, Brazil - RX_R8 | ecosystem: Host-associated > Plants > Roots... | reverse complement strand
TGCGGTTGCCGGGGCTTCGTCGGGCCGTTCCCTCTGCCCCTCTGGATGAGCTGTGTTCAGTTGTGACCAGCACGCTACGACACGGCCGCGGCGACGACCAGCCACGCCCACTATGCGGGAGGCCGCGTGCGACGATGGGCCGGTGAGTGCCACCGTCAGCCCTGATCCCCTCCAGCTCGTGCTCGGCGACGAGGAGCTGCTCGTCGAACGCGCCGTGCGGGCCGCCGTGGCCGCCGCGAGGGCCGCGGACGTGCAAGCTGACCACAGCCGTGTCCGGGCGACCGATCTCACCCCGGCGGAGCTGGTAGAGCTGCTCAGCCCATCGCTGTTCGCCGACGGCAGGGTGGTGGTGCTCGAAGCCGCTCAGGACGGCGGCAAGGAGATCGCCGACGCGGTGCTCGCGTACTGCCGCCAGCCGGCCGAGGGGATCGTGCTTGTCGTCCAGCACAGCGGCGGAGGCCGCAGCAAGGTGGCCAAGGAACTGCCGGCCGCACTCCGCAAGGCCGGTGCCACGGTCGTGGACTGTGCCAAGATCACCAAACCGGCCGACCGCGACGGTTTCATCCGCGACGAGGTGCGCAGGGCCGGCGGCAAGATCGAGGCCGCGGCACTCGCCGCGCTCGTCGAGGCCGTCGGAACGGACCTACGCGAGCTGGCCGCGGCCGCGTCCCAACTGGTCGCGGACACCGGCGGCACCGTGGACAAGGCGGCGGTCCACCGCTACTACCAGGGCCGTGCCGAGGTGACCGGGTTCGCCGTCGCCGACAGGGCCGTACTTGGCGACGAAGCCGGCGCCATCGAGGCGCTGCGGTGGGCGATGCAGCTCGGCGTACCTCACGTCCTCGTCGCCGACGCCCTCGCCGACGGGGTCCGTACGGTCGCCAAGGTGGCCTCGGCGGGACGGGGCGACCCGTTCCGCATGGCCGGTGAACTCGGTATGCCTCCGTGGAAGGTGAAGAAGGCCCAGGGCCAGGCCCGGGGCTGGACGCCGGACGGGCTCGCGGAGGCACTCCGCGTCGTTGCCGTTCTCAACGCCGATGTGAAAGGCGCCGCGGCCAACGCGGACTACGCGCTCGAACGGGCCGTACTGCACATCCTCGCCGCCCAGCGGCACCGCTGACCCACGGTATCGCCGGGCGGCACCGGTCCGGTTGCCGTGGATCAGGCGTCGAGTTGGTTGACCCGCAGCGCGATGGCCGACTTCTTGTTGGCGGCCTGGTTGGCGTGGATCACGCCCTTGCTCGCCGCCTTGTCTAGGCTGCGTGAGGCGGCACGGGCCAATTCCACGGCCTTGTCCTTGTCCCCAGCCGCCGCGGCTTCGCGGAACTTGCGGACAGCGGTCTTGACGCTGGACTTGACCGCCTTGTTGCGCAGGCGGGCGGCCTCGTTGGTCTTGATCCGCTTGCGCTGTGACTTGATGTTGGCCACGTGAACGCCTCTCGATGTGTGTTGGCTGTGCGTCGCACTTCGTTGGCGTCTCACCAGCACGAATCGGGTGAGGTTTCCTCCACTGCGGAATGCCGCACGACGCGATCGCTGAGTCTACAGGGATGGTCGGCCGGGACCCGCGGCCGGCCCGTCCCGGGTGCTGCTGGTGCGGAGCACGCCGGCGCCCGTGGGACGATTGACCATGCCCCTGTCCGCTTGCGCGAGGAAACGCCCCAGTGAGCACGTTCGCCGACACCACGTTCACCGCTCCTGACCTGATCAGGAACTTCTGCATCATCGCCCATATCGACCACGGCAAGTCCACCCTTGCCGACCGGATGCTGCAGCTGACCGGGGTGGTCGAGGAACGCGCCATGCGCGCGCAGTACCTGGACCGGATGGACATCGAGCGCGAGCGCGGGATCACCATCAAGGCGCAGAACGTCCGGTTGCCCTGGCGACTCGACAGCAGGGACCACGTACTGCACATGATCGACACGCCGGGCCACGTCGACTTCACCTACGAGGTGTCCCGCGCGCTCGAGGCGTGTGAGGGTGCGATCCTGCTGGTCGACGCCGCGCAGGGGATCGAGGCCCAGACCCTGGCCAACCTGTACCTCGCGCTGGAGAACGAGCTCACCGTCATCCCGGTGCTCAACAAGATCGACTTGCCGGCCGCCGACCCGGACAAGTACGCCGCCGAACTGGCGCACATCATCGGCTGTGACCCCGGCGAGGTGCTGCGAGTGTCGGCCAAGACCGGCTTCGGCGTCTCGGAGCTGCTCGACGAGGTGGTCAGAAAGGTGCCCGCGCCCGTAGGCGACGACAAGGCCGCACCCCGGGCGATGATCTTCGACTCGGTCTACGACACCTACCGCGGCGTGGTGACCTACATCCGGGTCGTCGACGGCAGGATCACCGCGCGGCAGCGAATCAAGATGATGTCCACGGGCGCCACTCACGAACTGCTCGAGGTGGGCATCATCTCGCCCGAACCCAAGCCGTCGGCAGGCCTTGGCGTCGGCGAGGTCGGTTACCTCATCACCGGTGTGAAGGACGTCAGGCAGTCCAAGGTCGGCGACACCGTGACCAGTGACAAACACGGTGCACGGGAGCCGCTGGCCGGATACCGCGACCCCAAGCCCATGGTGTACTCCGGGCTGTATCCGATGGACGGCTCGGACTACCCCGATCTGCGCGAGGCGTTGGAGAAGCTGCAACTCAACGACGCCGCGCTCACCTTCGAGCCGGAGACCTCCTCGGCGCTCGGGTTCGGGTTCCGGTGTGGCTTCCTCGGCCTGCTGCACCTGGAGATCACTCGGGACAGGCTGGAACGGGAGTTCGGGCTCGACCTGATCTCCACCGCGCCCAACGTCGTCTACCGGGTCATCGGCGACGACGGCACCGAGCATGTCGTGACCAATCCCTCGGACTGGGTCAACGGCAAGATCGCCGAGGTGTACGAGCCGATCACCAAGTGCACCATCATCGCGCCGAGCGACTTCATTGGCGCGATCATGGAGCTGTGCCAGAGTAAACGTGGCCAACTGGGCGGCATGGACTACTTGTCGGAGGACCGCGTCGAGCTGCGCTACACCATGCCGCTCGCGGAGATCATCTTTGACTTCTTCGACTCGCTGAAGTCCCGGACCAGGGGATACGCCTCGCTGGACTACGAGGAGGCCGGCGAACAGACCGCGGACCTGGTCAAGGTCGACATCCTGCTGCAGGGCGAACCGGTTGACGCGTTCAGCGCGATCGTGCACCGGGACGCCGCGTACGGCTATGGCACCAAGATGGCGACCAAACTGCGCACACTCATTCCCCGCCAACAGTTCGAGGTTCCCATCCAGGCCGCCATCGGATCGCGTGTCATCGCACGGGAGACGATTCGGGCCATGCGCAAGGACGTGCTCGCCAAGTGCTACGGCGGTGACATCACCCGTAAGCGCAAGCTGTTGGAGAAGCAGAAGGAAGGCAAGAAGCGCATGAAGATGGTGGGCCGGGTCGAGGTTCCCCAGGAGGCCTTCGTGGCGGCGTTGTCCACTGAGGATTCGGGCGGCAAGGACAAGGGGCGCAAGTAGTCACACGACCAGGCGTAGCCGACCCTCGTGACCCCAGTTTCGGCCCGGGCTTGTCAGTGCCTCCTTGTTGGACTGGACGAGGACCTGACCGACAAGAACCTTCCGGTGGCGCCCCTGCTCGCGGTGGAGATCCTTTCTTCGAGCACCGCGCTGAACGATCTCAACACCAAGAAGGCGGCCTACCAGCGGATGGGAGTGGCCAGTTACTGGGTCGTCGATCCGCAGGATCCCCGGCTCACCGTGTTCGAACTCGACGACGACGGCGTCTACCAGCAGGTTGCGAGGTCAAGGGCGAGGACGCCTTCGAGGCCGAGTTGCCGTTCCCGGTGCGGATCGTGCCGGCCGAACTGCTCGGCCGGCTGCGCAGACCGGACTTCTGACCGGCGTTCGACCCGGACCGGCTACCGCTGCCCGGCGTCGAGTATCCGGAGTGTGGTGTCGTACTTGATGCGCAGTCGTACCCTGGTGGCCGGATCCAGTACGTCGAAGCGAACCGGCGACTGGTTGTCGGCGACGTCGGCCCGTTTCACCGTTACCGCGATGGGGTCGGCGACCACCCGAGCCAGATAGTCGGCCAACGGTTCGCCCGGCGATGTGCTCAACGCCACGACGGCGGAGACGACCCGCGGCGGGCAGCCGGCCGCGAGCAGGTCGTCGGCCGTGACCGGAGTGTCCTCGATGACGTCGTGCAAGACGGCCGCCATCCGCTCGTAGTCGGTCTCGACGCGGTTCATCACCCGAATCGGATGGCCGATGTAGGGCTTGCCGGCCTTGTCGAGCTGTCCGTCATGCGCGCGTGTCGCGAGGCGTACCGCGTCCTGCACCGTGAACGTCATGGGTCTGATACAACCCTGACCGGGCGCGGCACGTCCACCGATGGATGGGTCGCTCGGCGAAAGGGACGGTGTGAGCACCATCGCGACGCAGTGGGACCGGATAATGGGCGGCCAGCCTGACCCGGGACTGGGCCTTGCCCTGGTCACCGGTGTCGCCGCCGCCGTCGCGGTCCTGCCGTGGCGGATCTGGCGGATCAGCCGCACTGTCGTGACGATCGCCCACGAAGGCGGTCACGCCCTTGCCGCCGTGCTCACGGGGCGACGGCTGAAGGCGGTGCGGCTGCATTCGGACACCTCGGGTCTGACGGTGAGCAGGGGTAAGCCACGCGGCCCCGGCATGGTGTTCACCGCGCTGGCCGGTTACGTCGCACCGTCGCTGCTTGGGCTCGGCTCCGCGGTGCTGCTTGCCGGCGGGCGGATAACCCTGTTGCTGTGGCTGGCGATCCTGGGGCTCGCGGCCATGCTCGTGATGATCCGCAACGTGTTCGGAGTGCTCTCGGTCGTGCTCACCGGCGGCCTTGTCTTCGCCGTGTCCTGGTACGCCGACACCGATCTGCAGGCCGCCTTCGCCTATCTGACGGCGTGGTTTCTGCTGCTCGGCGGTGTGCGACCCGTGTTCGAACTGCACCGCAAGCGCCGGGCCGGTCGGGCTCCGGCCTCCGACGCCGACCAGCTGGCCAGGCTCACCGGCCTCAGCGCAACGCTGTGGGTCCTGCTGTTCGGGCTGGTATCCGTCTTTGCGCTGGTTGTCGGTGCCGCCCTGTTGCTGCCGGCAGTACTGTCGATGGTGTGATCGCTGAGCTGCGAGTGCCCGTGGTCGTCGCGCCGATGGCCGGTGGCGTGACCACTCCGGACCTGGTTGCCGAGGTGGTGCGTGCGGGTGGCTTCGGATTCGTGCCAGGCGGCTATCTCTCGGTAGAGGCGCTGGCCGGTCTTGTCGGGCGCACCGAGGAGCTGACCGCCGGCCGGTTCGGTGTGAACCTGTTCGTGCCAGGCCCGGAATCGGCGCCGGACCTGGATGTCTACCGAGCCCGGATCGCAGCCGAGGCGGTCCGGTACGGCGTCGAGCCGGGTGAGGCGCACTGGGATGACGATGATTACCCGGCCAAGCTGGAGCTGGTGCTGGCCAAGCGGGTGCCGGTGGTGTCGTTCACCTTCGGTCTGCCTGAGGTGTCGACCGTGCGCCGCCTGCACGCGACCGGCACGCAGGTCGTTGTCACCGTGACGACCCCGGCGGAGGCGAGCAAGGCCGCCGCCGTCGGTGCCGATGCTTTGTGCGTGCAGGGTTTCGAGGCCGGTGGCCACCGGGGGACGCTGGTCGACGACGGGATCTTTCCCGGAGGCGGTGAAGAGTTCGGACTGCTTGCCCTGCTGTGCAGGATCCGCGCGACGACCGGCTTGCCACTGATCGCCACCGGCGGACTCGTCGACGGTGCCGACATCGCCGCCGTCTTGGCCGCGGGTGCGGTCGCCGCCCAGTTGGGCACCGCGTTCCTGCGCTGCCCGGAGGCGGGAACGTCGGCGACCCACCGGGCCGCGCTGACCGACAGAACCCGGCGAACCGCGATCACGCGGGCGTTCACTGGTCGTCCCGCGCGGGGACTGGTCAACCGGTTCCTGACCGAGCACTCCGCGGTTGCTCCGGCGGCATATCCGCATCTGCACCATCTGACCAAGCCGGTTCGGGCCGCCGCGGCGGCGGCCGGTGATCCGGAGGCGGTGCATCTGTGGGCGGGGCAGACCTACCCGCTCGTCGTCGACCTGCCCGCCGCCGAACTGGTTGCCCGGCTGGGCCACGGGGCCCGGGCGGCGATCCAACGGGCGAACAGCCGCTTCGCCGACGGCTGACAGCCGCCGCGAACCGTTTCAGCGAGTGAAGACGATCTTGCCGGCGACGGTGCCGTCCAGCATCGACCGCATGCCGTCCACCGCCTGCTCCATCGCGAGCTCCGCACCGATCCGCGGCCGAACTCCGGTGAGTTCGCAGAAACGCAGCAGCTCCGCCAACTCCTCACGGGTGCCCATGGTGGAGCCGACCACGCGGAGCTGGAGGAAGAACAGGCGCTGCAGTTCGGCCGAGGAGGCGTCGCCGCTGGTCGCCCCTGAGACCACGACGATTCCGCCCGGCTTGAGCGAGCGCATCGTGTGCGACCAGGTTGCCTTGCCGACGGTCTCGAACACGGCGTCGACCCGTTCCGGCAGTCGCGCACCGGGTTCGAAGGTGGCGTGCGCGCCGAGGGACTCGGCCAGTGCCCGCTTCTGCTCACTCCGACCGGTCACCCAGACCCGGAAGCCGCCGGCGATCCCAAGTTGGATCAGTGCCGTCGACACGCCGCCGGCGGCACCCTGCACCAGCATTGTCTGTCCCGGCCGTAGCCCGGACTTCACGAACAGCATCCGATATGCCGTCAGCCACGCCACACCCATACACGCGCCCTCGGTGAAGGTGAGGCCGGCGGGCTTGGGCAGCACATTGCGGCTCGGCACCACCACGGTGTCGGCGAAGCTGCCTTGGTACTTCTCGGTGAGCAAGGTCCGCTTTGGGTCGAGGGTTTCCTCACCCCGCCACTCCGGGTCGCCGATGACTCCATGCAACACCACTTCCGTGCCGTCCTCCAGCACGCCGGCGCCGTCGCAGCCGAGGATCATCGGGAACCGGTCCGCGGCGATGCCCACCCCGCGCAACGTCCACAGGTCGTGCATGTTCAGGCTGGCCGCACGCACTGAGACACTCACCCATCCCGGCGGGGGCTGTGGGGTGTCCCGTTCACCAACGACCAGTGCGGACAACGGATCACTCGGACACGGCTGGGTGGCATACACGGCGAACATGCTGGCAACCTACCGATTCGCGTCGGAGCGTGCCGGTGACACATGTCACTCACGTACAGTGAGGAGATGCTCCAATGGCTGGCCGACACCTGGGACGCGGTGGAGCTGTGGGTTGCCCAGCTGTGGTTTCCGGTGCAGTTCGCGTTGGTCATGGTGGTGTTGCTTCCGGTGTGCCTCGGCGTCGCGTGGCTGATCGACCGGGTGGTGGACAGGCTGTCGGCCCTGCTGGCTCCCCGCTATCGCGCCGAACCGACCCTGTGGGGACGCGATCCCGAGCAACAGGGCGACGACAATCGGGCCGCGGGGAAGCGGCCGGATTCCCCCTCGTAAGCTCGACGGATGACCTCTCGGCGACGCATCACGCTCGCCCTGGCCGGCCTGATCATCCTTGTGGTGGTTGGCTGGCTGGTCAGGAACGGGCTCGCGGCGGACTCCGCCCGGCCCGCCCCGGCTCCGACGGTGTCGGTCGCACCGCGGCACATCTAGCGTCGCGGCACCCAGGATGGCTTGCGCTTCTGGGCGAACGCGGCGATGCCCTCCTGGCCTTCCGCGCTGCCGAAGTGCACGGTCGACAGGGCGAGCATGTCGGCGAAGTCCCTGTCCACGTCGCCGGTGCGGGGCCGGCGCAACATGGTCTTGGTGGCTGCCAACGCGTTCGGTCCGCCGAGCGTGAGCATGTCGGTGTAGCGGCGTACTTCCCCATCGAGTTCTTCCGCCTCGACCACCGAATTGAGCAGGCCGATCCTGGCAGCGCGTTCCGCGTCGAACGTCTCCCCGGTCAGGAACAGCTCGTGGGCGGCACGGGGCAACAGACGGGGCAGCACGGTCACCGAGATCACCGCGGGCACCACGCCGATCCGTACCTCGCTGAACGCGAAAGTGGCCTGCCGTGCCGCGATGGAGATGTCGCATGCGGCGACGATGCCCACCCCGCCCGCTCGTGCCGGCCCCGCGAGCCTGGCCACTACAGGCTTTGGGCTGGTCCAGATCTCGGTCAGGATCGCGGGGAACTCGGTGACACCTCGGTCCGCCGTGCCGGCGGTGCCCGCTTCCTTGAGATCCATTCCCGAGCAGAACACCGGGCCGGTGTGGGTGAGCACGACCACCCGTGCGGCGTCATCGTTGAGCGCGGCGGTCAGGTGGTGTCGCAGTTCGGTACGCAGTTGTGCGGATAGGGCGTTGCGGTTGTGCGGAGAGTCCAGAGTGATCGTCGCCACGCCCTGCTCCACCGTGTAATGCGCCAACTCAGCCATGGCTGCACCGTATCCGGTCGTGCGGGCCGGCGCCGCCGTGCCGTGGCCACCAGCGGGGTCGGGGCCACGACACAGCGGCTGTATCAGGTGATCGTCCCTGTCAGGTGATCGTCGTTGTGGTGAGTGTCGGAGACGGGTTGGGATAGCAGGCCGTCGGCGCGTCAACGGGAATCACGACAAGGACGGTCGCGGTGAAGGTCAGGCCGGGATCGTTGAAGCTGGTGCCGCCGAGTGTGCTGGTGATGGTGCCCGATGTCCCGGCGGTGAGGTTGAGTGTCAGCTGCGGCAGCTGGAAGGTGGAACCTCCCTTGATCGGACCGGGCACGTGCATGACAACGGCGTTGTCGGTCTTGGTGAGCGTCGGTGTGCTGTTGAGTCCCGAGCCGCCGGACAGACTGGACGAGACGTAGCTGGAGTTGGCCGGGATCGGGATGGTCAGGGCGGCATCCTTGAGCGACTGAAGGGTGTGGCCGCCTGCCTGGGTCGGGAGTGTGCCGACGGCGGGGGTGAGCACGACGCTGAGCGTGCCGCCGGCCTTCACTGTCGCGGGCGCCGTCGCGTCGAGAGTTTGGGTCAGTGTTCCGCCGCCGGTCTGGCCGGCCGCGGAGGACTGACACGCGTAGTTCACCGTCAGGGTGGCCGCGGAGGCGGATACGGCAATGCCGAACAGCGGGACGAGCGCGAGGGCCGCTGCGGCAGTCAGCCGGGGGAGTGACCTGGACATGGAGTCGTACCTCGCTTTCAATGCGGGGAAGCGAGTCATGGTGACCAGAAATGTGTTTCCGATCACAGCCCTTGATGTGTTTGGCTGCAAGCCTTAACGGTTCACATCTCAGGTGAGACAAGGGCATTTCGGTCATCCCGGTAGCCCTTACGCGGATCGAGGCACCCGTCCGCCGGCCGCCGCCTCCGCGTAGCGGTCGAGCACCAGTCTGGCCACATCGAGGTCGGCGCCCAACGGAGCGGCGATCAGGGGAACGGTGCTCGCGATCCCGTCGGCCGCCGCGAGGGCCTGTCGCGCCACCCGATCGGACAGCAGGCCAGGCGCCAGGAACCAGGAGCCCACCGCGATTCGGCGGGCGCCAGCGGCGCGCAGCGCCGAGATCGCCGTCGCGACAGTGTGGTTGGCCGCTGCGGGATGACTGGCCGTCGTGGCGAACGCTGGCATCACCCCGGCCCACGTCGTTCCCGTGCCCAACCGGCGAGCGGCTGCCGACACCAGGTCGTTGGCTGGTGCGTGCGACGAGCCGGCCGCAGCCAACACCACGCCGAGATTGGGGTCGTCCGGGCTGGCCCCGGCCACCCTCAGCCGGCGCAACGCGGCCGAGGCCAGCCGCGGGTCCGGGCCGAGCACGTCGGCCAGGTGTACGCGAAGGTGAGGCGCGGTGGCCTCGGCGATCGCGTTCGGCACGTCGACCTTGGCGTGATAAGCGCTGCCCAGTAGCAACGGCACGACAACAACCTCGTGGTAACCCTCCGCGTGTATCGCGCCGAGCACGTCGGCCAGCCGCGGCACCGAAAGGTCCAGGAATGCCGCACGGACGTCAAGGTCGGGCCGCAGCATGCGCACCACGGCGAGCAGTTCGCCGATCACCGTTGCCGACCGCGGGTCGCGGCTACCGTGTCCGACCGCCAGCAGCGGGATCCCGCTCATCGGATGGCACCGCCCAGCCCTGCTTGAGTCCGGCAGGGCAGCCAGGCAGCGCGACCGGCTGTTCGGCTTCCGCGTTGTTCGCCAGAAGCCCTGTCCGCTAACGACTTCAGCTCGGTGCTCACCGCCCCACCGCCAGTCCGACGAACTTCACGGCGAACACCCGGCAACAGCGGAGGCAACGCCAGGCGCCGTGCGGTTCCTCCTCCGGGCGGAGGTCCTCCTCGCCGCAGTAGGGGCAGTACAACGCGACGGCACGTTCACTCATCGCAGATCCGCCTCCTCCGCCCTGGCCGCCCACTGGGCGAACCGCTCACCCTTGATGCGCTGCTCGACGAACCGGCGCACCACCCGCTCGACATAGTTGGCCAACTCGTCGGCGGTCACCTTGTGCCCGCGCAGCTTGCGGCCGAATCCGGAGTCCAGGCCAAGACCGCCTCCAAGGTGGACCTGGAAACCTTCGCCCTGCACCCCGGTGGCGTCGGTGACGATCTGACCTTTCAGGCCGATGTCGGCGGTCTGGATACGGGCACACGAGTTCGGACATCCGTTGATGTGCACGGTCACTGGCTGTTCGAGGCTGGCATTGACGTCGGCGAGCCGCTCGTCGAGTTGGGTGACAAGAGCGGCCGCCCGTGCCTTGGTTTCGACGATGGCCAGCTTGCAGAACTCGATTCCGGTGCAGGCCATGGTCGCCCTCCGCCATGGTGACGGGTTGGCGTGCAGGCCCAGCTTGGTCAGATCAGTGACCAAGCTGTCCACTTCGGACACTGGCACGTCGAGGACGACGAGTTTCTGCTGCGGGGTCAGCCGCACACGCCCTGATCCGGCCCGCTCGGCGGCCTTGGCCAGCGCCACCAGAGTCGAACCGGAGATCCGGCCGGCGACAGGCGCGACGCCGACATAGCGCCTGCCGTCCTTCTGGCGGTGCACGCCGATGTGATCGTGAGGCGTCGCCGACACCGGTGGTGCGGGACCGTCGACCAGCGGCCGCCGGAGGTACTCGGTCTCCAGTACCTCCCGGAAACGCCGCGGTCCCCAGTCGGCGACGAGGAACTTGATCCGGGCCCGGTGTCGCAACCGGCGGTAGCCGTAGTCACGGAAGACCCCGACCACACCCGCCCACACGTCGGCGACCTCGGCGAGGGAAACCCAGGCTCCGAGTCGCTTGCCCAGCATCGGGTTGGTGGACAGGCCGCCGCCGACCCACAGGTCGAAACCGGGGCCATGCTCGGGATGCACCACGCCGACGAAGGCGACGTCGTGGATCTCGTGGGCGACGTCGGGCAGCCCCGAGATCGCCGTCTTGAACTTGCGTGGCAGGTTGGCATACGCCGGATCGCCGAGATAGCGGCGAGTGATCTCCTCGATCGCGGGCGTTGCGTCGAGCACTTCGTCCTCGCAGATGCCAGCAACCGGTGAACCGAGCACCACACGCGGGCAGTCCCCACAAGCCTCGGTCGTGCTCAGCCCGACCGCCTCGAGCCGTTGCCAGATGGCCGGCACGTCCTCGATCCGGATCCAGTGGTACTGGATGTTCTGCCGATCGGTGATGTCGGCGGTGTCGCGGGCATAGGTCTGCGAGAGCTCCCCGACCACCCGCACCTGCTCGGTGGTCAGGGCGCCGCCGTCGATGCGGACCCGCAGCATGAAGTAGCGGTCATCGAGATCCTCCGGTTCCAGTACGGCCGTTCTCCCGCCGTCGACACCCGGCCGGCGTTGGGTGTACAGGCCGTACCAACGAAACCGGCCGCGCAGGTCGGCAGGATCGATCGCGTCGAACCCGCGGTGGGCGTAGATCGATTCGATGCGGGCGCGGACGTTGAGTGGGTCGTCGTCCTTTTTGGCCCGCTCATGGGGATTGAGTGGCTCCCGGTAGCCGAGTGCCCACTGACCTTCGCCGCGACGGACGTGACCGCGCGTGCGAGGCGCTGCTGGCGAAACCATGGCAGTCCTCCGGAAGGGAAGCGGGCCGCGAGCGGAGCCCCGGAGGAGGAAGGCAACGGGAAACCTCGCCCAGCACGCCCATGCCGGTCGAGGAGTGGAGGATCGGATGCGACGGCGACGGTCTAGCGGTGGGGAAAGCCACACATCGCGCTGCAGACACGCTGAAGATCCACGTGGCGGCGTACCACCAGACGGAGCTTGAACGCGTTCATGGCCTCAGCGTGGCACGGGTCCCGGACGCGGTCCATCGCCAACCGCATGGTGGGACGCGACGGCCAAAGCGCCGGTGGGATCGTTGCTGGCATGCCCTCCGCCCTTCCGGTCGCCGACAAGGCCCCCGCCGACGGCTCGCTGCCCGACGCCGCGCTTCGCGAACTCGGCGCCCGCCCCTTCGGGGTGTACGTGCACGTGCCGTTCTGCGCGGTTCGCTGCGGGTACTGCGACTTCAACACCTACACGCCGGGCGAACTCGGTTCGTCGGCCTCGCCGGCGACCTGGCTGGACGGGCTGCGGCGGGAACTCGCCCTCGCCGCCGAGGTGCTCGGTGGACCACCCGCCGCCGACACCGTGTTCGTCGGCGGCGGAACCCCGTCCTTGCTCGGCGCCGACGGCCTCGGCGCGGTGCTGGACGCGGTGCGTGCCCACATCGGGC
>Ga0213875_10001973_pt1 | contig 12686 bp, 14 predicted proteins | sample BarmaccomBMRX_R8_FD_160105 | JGI IMG/M metagenome (GOLD analysis project Ga0213875, IMG submission 160105) | Root-associated microbial communities from Barbacenia macrantha in rupestrian grasslands, the National Park of Serra do Cipo, Brazil - RX_R8 | ecosystem: Host-associated > Plants > Roots... | reverse complement strand
GCACGAAACGGGCAAGATTAAGGGGCTCGTTATTGTTTTTGCGGCCTCGCGAGTAAAGCTGTCAAAAGAGGGTGAAGCGCCGGTCCAAAAGGATTCGCTACCGTAACGCCTCGCCACGTAAATCCTTCCTGGAGATCCTCTGACAAGAGCAAGCGACAGTCGGCTTCTGCAGCTGCCGCCAGAACGACGGAGTCCCAGATTGTTAGGTTATGGCGGGTGGCCAGATCGGTCGCGTTGACCATTACCGCAGCGGATGTGTCTGCTATAGGATAGGCGTCGCGCCAACTCAGCACGGCAGTCTGTGCACGTGCCGGCCGTCGCTTGGCTTTTCGGACGAGCACATTGAATAGCTCGCCCAACGTCTGCACCGGGAGTACGACATCCCCGGCGGGAAGTCGTTGAATCAGATCTAGCGCGTTGTCTCGCATGGTTGTTCCGTTTGTGCCTTCGGCATAGGCCAAGACGTTCGTGTCCAGAGCGACCTTCATGGGGCATCGTCGTACAGCTCGTCACGCCTCCAGCGGCCGATGTTCGCCGGCCGTTCTGTTCGCAGGCGGGCAATCAGGGCGGAACGGGCCGCATCTCCGGTACGGTCATCGCCGAGGATAGGCGTGACTCGCGCCACAGGCTTGCCGTGACTCGTCACGATGACGGTTTGGCCCTTTCTCACAGTTCGCAATAGTTCCGAGAAGCGTCGGTTAGCATCAGCAGCTGAAAAGGCTTTGTTCATTTACGTCGGGGTAGTGTAGTGATATTCACTACATCCAGCATACGCGATCCGGATCAAGACAATCTCGTTTTCAACTATGGCCAAGAGCCTGGGTTTTTCAGCGTCCTGCAATAGGCCATCAAATCCGACGACCCTGTTGACACTTATTCCGGACGAATTCCGAACGCCTGGTATAACTCGGCCGGCCGATATAAGTCTCCCTTCTTCATGACCAGAGCGACATGGCGAATGTCGCTGATATTCACTGTGGGGTCTCCGCTGACGAGGATCATATCAGCGTACTTTCCGGCGGTTATGGACCCGAAATCCTGATCTTTGTACATGACCTTGGCGGCTTCGAGAGTGGCAATACGAAGCACCTCAGCTGGGGAGATTCCGGCTTCGCTATAAATCTCAAGCTCACGATCGAGAGCATAGCCTGAACCCATGTCGGTGCCGGCAACGATCTGGACACCGCTATCATGTAGCTTCTTTACCATCCGGACCATGTTTGCGTAACAGGCGCGGTACTGCCGGTCGATCACAGGATCAGTTGCAGTCAGGGCGCCGCCGCCCGTCTTTGAGGCGCGCTGCACTTGGACCGGCAGACGATCGAACATTGCGAGATCAGATTTCGCAACCTGCCCGGGTCTGTCCAGATAGGTGTCCTCCCAAACGGCCATGGTTGGGTCAACCACTGTGTGATGCTGCTTCAGAAAAGCGATGAAATCATTTACGGGCTGAGAGTCTAAATCAAGATCGCCTCCGCGTTTGCCTGGCTCGATAAAGCGCGCGGGAGTTCGGGTCTCCTTCACATCAGGCATGAAGTTGAGGAAGATGAAGTTCATGTGTTGGATCTCGTCGGCTCCGTCCCGAACGAATTGTTCCGCGATCATACCGGCGGGGACATGGCCGCTCACGCGGAGTCCGCGCTTGTGTGCCTCCGCGGCGATGATGGGCACAAGCTCCGGTTTCACCGAGCTATAGATTTTGATCTGCACGTAACCAAGGTCTGCATAGTGATCGACGCGCGCTAATGCTTCTTCAGGAGTCGCGGCGAGGACTTTGATGGGTCCTTCGAAGGGACCTGGGCCGTCGATGAATCCGGCAGGAATGACGCGTGGGCCGATTTGGGCGCCACCGTCGATTTCGCGGCGCAGCTTGGTCAGTGCGTCGATGGGATTGCCGAGGTCGCGAATGGTGGTGATGCCTGTCGCCACATCGAGAAAGGCGGTTTCCGCCCCGATGTGCTGATGCATGTCCCATAAGCCGGGCAAGAGCGTCTTGCCTTTACCGTCGATGATCTGAGCGCCAGGAGAAATCGTTTGTCCGGTCTCCGCCTCAACTCTGACGATGCGTTCGCCGCGGACTGTGACGCGCTGGTGCGGCAGCAACCGTGTATTTTCCGAATCGAACAACTGAACGTCAGCGATGACGATCTCACCCGCAGGTTTGTGGGTTAACGATTGCGCTAGCTTGGCTGCCCTGGCGACTTCCAGCGGGCGTTGAGCTTCGCGTAGGGTCGGAACAATTGATTCGAATCCCTGCCGGACCTCACCGCCCCAGTCTCCGACGCTTGCCAAAAACCGGCGATCCTCGTCGAGCCAGATATAGCCCGGGGTGTAGCCGAGCCCCTCAATGGCGAATAGCGTTGCGGACCTCTTCCGTCCATCGCTCTCGACAGCAATGGTTTCCAACTGGCGAATGGTCGCTTCCCCGCTGGGCAGTACCGGGACGGTCCCACTCTTTGCCTTCAGCAACGCGCGCGCAAGAATTGCTTGCGATTCGGGGCCGCCGTTCAAATCTATAAAGAATTTGCCCTGTGCGTGCGCCTGCTTGTCGTCTTCAGACTGATTTTTCCAAACGGCTTCGCCCGAGATCAGAGAGAACTTCTCTGCGACAGGCGTTTTCATGTAATCAACGCCGTTGGATTCTTCAGAAAGGATCAGGCCGTTTGCATCCAGGCGATAACTTGTGTAGATTTTCGGCCCGCGGCCGCGATCGTTGAATTGGAAGAATTCATGAATCGTGCTATCGGCAGATGTCCATACCGCGTCTTGCCCGGTGGGACGCTTGTCAAGAAGGAGCATCCGTATGTCGGCATTCTTTGGAATATCGGCCGGCAATTCCGGCAAAGGGGACTGCTGCTGTTGCGCGACTAAGATGGCGGCGAATGCAAGCGCCGAACAAACGGAAACGGACCTAAATTTTCGACTTTGCCTGGAGAGGCCGGTAAAAGGCGTGCGGTTCGCGGTCTTGGGATGTATGGGTTGTCCTGAGCGCATCGGCTGAAGTAACATCGAAGGGAATCCGATCTTCTCTCGGTCGAGTCTATCAATTATCAGCGGTCCGCCGGCAAATCTACTTCTGAAGACTGCGCAATTTTTCTGCCTTGCAGATGGGTTTTTCCGGGTATTTGTTAAATCCCGGGTCTTTCAGGAGCGCGAGTTGATAGTATTTCGCGGCTTCAGTCTTATTGTTCAGGCGAACGTAGTAATCCCCGAGGGCTTCAAAAGGGCTCGAGGCGTCGCTTCTACAGTAGATCGCGAATTCCAAATACTTTTTGGCGCGGTCCATTTCTCCTAACCCGATCGCCTGCTGGGCGGCATCTACGAGCCCTCCGAGCTTGATGACCTTTAGGGAAATGGCAGTATCATAATCCGCGGCTGCAGCTTGTCTCTCGCCTCGTTCCCGGTGAACATCGGCGCGCACGGAATAGAATTCCTTTTGGCCGAGAACGATTCCACCTTCTGCCAACTCGAGGGCCTTGCCCTTGTCCCCGCCCAGAAGAGGTGGGGTGTTGAGATACGAGTAGATCAAGTAGTATCGAGCGGAAACGTTTTTGGGGTCTAGCGCAAACGTTCGGGCGTAGGCCTCGCGAGTGCGCCTCTGCCAAATCCAGCGATCGAATACGTTGGTAGCGCGGCGTAAATGGGCGAAGTTCACCATGGCTTGTTGAAACGTGTTTAGTGGGTTATTCGGGCCCCTGGCTAAGGCGTGGGCAATCGCGGCATCTGCTTGCTCTAAGTCCCCATGCTGCCATTCCAACTGAGCCAGGAGATTGAACTCACCGATTGAAGCGCTGCGAGCGGCGGCTCGTGTCTCAAGACTCTTACGGACCTCTGTGCCTTCCCCGCGCGCGAGGAGACCAGCATAGATCTGGAGGTTTGGCCACATGCGAATAAGGGTGGCCAAGTCAATACCTTTCGGCTGATCGACATATGTCACGCCGGGTACGGACTGCGGAAATGCAAGAGGAACGGCCAGACTGCAGGAGACCGCGATGCGCTGGACTAGATTCAGGGAAATCAAATGTCCACCTCCAACCCGGGTAGAGGGGTTGGGTATGATGATTTGAAATTTCGACGGAATCAGAACTTCACGAAACGCGCGTTGTAGGGGCCTTCGAACGGTCGAGAGCTCTGACTGAAGATCGGGGCTGGTCCGGGCTTTTGCCGCAGCTTCCTTCGGATGGATTGCGCGAACCGCCGCATCCACTCGAATACCAGGTTAAATAAGAACCGCAGTCCGCGAAGCAGGTATCTTCCTCCGCGGAGCATGCCGAGGCCCGCGACGATAAAGAGGCTGGCAAACAGGATTATAAACAGGCCTTGATCGGACGCTGGAAAGTGTGCGAGAAAGTCGCCTACGGGCCCATCTATTTGGATGAATCCGAGCGTCACTAACCTTTCCCACAGCTCCGGTAGGAGAACCCGGATCACACCCAATAAACCGAAGACCCCGCCGCCGAGCAGGATGCTTCCCGCCGCCGCATAGTACGCGATCAGCACGCCGGTCAACGCGAACAGAAGACCCAGGAGCACTCCGACACCGCCGAATCCCAACGGAATCCCGAACAGCGCGATAAATATCCCGCCCAAGATATATAGGGGCAGTTTGCGTTTCGAACCGGAGCGAACCATAGCCCCCGGCAAGCGGTCCGAGACTACTTCGGCAGGCTCGCCCAAATTCCGCAAGACACTGAGAATTTTGGCTACATCATCTTGGTCCTGAGCTTTTTGGTAGGCCTCATAGATATGGGAATGGAGCTCTTTGACGAACTCCTCCTGCTCGTTGGCAGGTAAGAGCCGGAGCTTCGATCTCACACGCTCCAAATAGTCGGTGATAATTTTGGACACTGTTGGCGAGTAGTTGTTCATATGGTCTTATCCTCTCGAGACAACGAGTTTCTTCCTGGCGTGTTCTGATTTCTCGGGAACATTCCACTTCTTCTGAACCAGCGAAACCAGTAGATCCAACTCTTGGATCAGCTCATCGAAAAGTCGCCGGCCTGACGATGTCAGTCCGTAATACTTGCGTGGCGGACCCTGATCTGATTCCACCCATTCCGAGCGCACCAACCCGTCACGACTCAAGCGGGCGAGTATTGGGTAGACGGTGCCCTCTTTGAGTGAGATGGAGCCGCTTTCAGTCAGAACCCGTACTAACGAATAGCCGTAATGCTGCTCGTGGTAGAGAACGCCCATGACAGCCAATTCGAGAATGCCCTTACGTAGCTGGATGATTCGCCTGTCCCGGCTCTCGTCTGAGTACTCCACCATGCACAGTATACGACAATGCTAGGTAGCCAGTTCCAGTAATTTTATGGTGTCGCTAATTTTGTGGGAGCAGTTCAGGTCGGGTGTTTACGATTTTCCATGGCCGAGGAGTCGCTGAAAGAACTGCTTCCAACGCCATTGCTTCTCCTGGCACTCGGGTGCGGGCGCAAAGCCCAATTCGTGATCGTCACGTTGTACAGAGAGTGATTGCAACTCGGCACCCTGAGCCTTGACATTCACGGTTACGAAGCTGTTGCAGCCATCCACGTTCGCGATCTTCCAAGGGGACGAAACCTTCTTAGGAGGTCCCCAATCTTCGAGAAAGCGCTGATAGTCGTAATTCGGGCAGGGATGCTGCGCGGTGCAGCCCCAATCGTGGTAGGCCTCCTGATACTGCGCGGAATTCACTTCGCCTAGAAAGTGGTTCACGATGCGTTTTTCAGGATAGTTGTGGAAGAGGAGATAGCCTGCCCATATCAAGATCAAAACCGCGACGACGGAGAGGACAACGATTTTTATTGCGCGGTTGCGCTTTTCATCTCCCGCGCCATACTGCTGCAGATAAGCACCCATTACTTTGGAGGATACGCTTTATCGTAGGCTGCCGTGGCTTCAGCAGTAATGTCGAGAGCCGGTCTGTAGTATACGGTATTGGTCACATCGATGACCACGTCGAGGCCGCGCTGTTCCGCGATTTTCCGGACCACATCAGACATTTGGCGGCCCGCACGGCCGAGAATGTCCTGGCGTTCGGCATTCACGTCGCTTTGTAAATCCTCGCTTAAGCGCTGCAGCTGTTTCTGCTTCTGTGTTCCGTCGGCTCTTAACTGGGCCTCGCGGTCGGGAGCGATATTGGTCGTATTTAGTTGCTGCTGGATAGATTGCAGCTCTCGCTGGAGGTTCTCTAGGGCCTGCTGCCTGGGCCTGAATTTCGCTTCAAGCGTGGCCTGGTCCTTCTTAATTTCCTGAGTGTCCACGACAGCCTTTTGGGCATTGATGATTGCTACTTTGGCGGGAGTCGGGGCTTGCGCCCGAGCGGCGGTCACAGAAAGCGCACCAACAACCAGAGAGAGCAAAACGCTCCGGGTTTTTAAACACATTAGTTTTTCTGGGCTCCTACGATGAAATCAACCTGGTGCGCGGAAAGCCTGCACACTCTAGTCAGGAGATGACGCTATCAGGCTAACACGTGGGCGATGAGCTGAGAGGACCGCGTCCAGAACCGATGAAACTGCTACGAACCCGCCCATCTTGCCTGTATGGATGAGCGAAATCTTTTCGTCGCCCGCGCTACGACTTTTTTCACCATCTTCAGCTCCAACTGTTGTACTTAATTTAACGGCGCTGGGCGAGTGCGTCGCTCGCTGCGCCATTTCGCCGTGTAGGGAAGCAGGCACAAATACAGACCAGTGAACAAGAGCAAGGCGAGCGGGAGCAGCGCCATGAGGCCCGTCCAGACGCTATATTTCTTCAGTCCTACGGCGACTCCGTTGACGATGACGGCCAGTGTGAAGGCAATGGACAGCCAGAAGTGGGTTTGCCGAACCAATTTGTTCCAGTTCAATGGGACCTCCTCATTCACGACCTGTGAGCCGCCTTAGGCGGCCCGTTCGGTATTTCCACCTCGAACTGCTTGGCGTACTCGGCGTTCAGCCGTTGCCAGCCGAACTTCAGGGCCTCGGCGCCAGCGATGCGGTCGATCGGGTTTCCGCTGAGAAGGCGATCGAGAACATCGAAAGCAATGTGCCAGCCCGCGGCACCCCACGACATGAAACGGCGATCGATGTTGTGCCACAGCGTGAGGCGCGTGCCGCCATCAAAGGCTTCGAGCTCCCACCGGATATCGTCAAACTCGAGCACTTTGGGAGCGTCGGCTCGCGTCACGATCGTTTCCTGAGGCTTTGGCGCTCGCACCCAGGTGAGCTTCACCGTGTTTCCAGCCTTGCCTAGGTTCCCATCGGCCTCGAAAGGAGCCCACTCGCGCAGATGCGCCGGGTCGGTGAGCGCCTGCCAGACTTTTTCCGGCGAGTGGCGCAGTTCTCTGACGAGAATGAGAGTCCATTTCTCTCCGTTCTTTCGTACCTGCGCGCCGCTGGCTGGACCAGGTGTGTACTGCTCGCGATCGGTCATCTTCTTCTTGTTAGCGTGAATAGCGCAGCAGCTGCACGATCTGAATAAGGTTGCCGCAGGTGTCCTTCAGCATGGCGATCTTGGACGCTGTCACGTCGGTGGGGGGCATCGTGAATTCGGCGCCGCTCGCTTTCATACGCTCGTAATCGGCTTGCACGTCGTCGGTGTAGAACATGGCCGCGGGCTGACCTTGCTGGAAGATGGCTTGCTGATAGGCTGTCGCCGCCGGGTTGTTGTTGAGCGCCAGTTGCAGCTCCGTGCCCTCAGGCTCCTCGGGCGAGGCTACGGTCAGCCAGCGAAATGGGCCCTGGCTGAAATCGGTCTTCTTCACGAAGCCCAGGACCTCGGTATAGAAGCGCAGGGCCTTATCTTGGTCGTCCACGTATAGGCTGGTCACTTTGATTTTCATTTCATTTCTCCTAGGTCACTTTCGCGGTTTGGGCCGCGTCGTCTTTATCTTGTCTTCCTTTTTCGTTGGTGATGAACGATCCATGCGGTCGAGGTGGCGTTCGAGAGCATCTACGTGAGCGGACCAGAACCGACGGAAAGGAGCCAGCCACGCATCGACCTCCTGAAGTGGTTCTGGTTTCAGGCGGTAGAGACGGCGCTGTGCATTCACTGTGGACTCTACGAAACCGGCCTCTCGCAGCACTCGCAGGTGCTTCGAGACGGTCGGCTGCGGCATGTGAAGTTGACGCTCGATCTCACCCACGGACTGTTGTGACGAGACCAGGAGACTCAAGATCGCGCGGCGGCTTGGCTCCGCTATAACTTCGAACACGGATTCCACGGTTCTAATATACCCTTAGGAGCATATGCTTGTCAAGGTATATATGCGAGGCGCAGCCCGAAATCGGCAAGAGGCGTGTTCGGCTAGCTGAGCACCTGCACAATTTCGCTGTGACCCATTTTTCGCGCCCAGGCGCGGGGGCGTGCCCATTCCTCGCCGTCGCTTTCTTCCGGGTCGGCTCCATACTCAATCAGCAGTTTCACAAGCTGAATCCGCCCCCAACGGCACGCCCAACCGAGAGGGGTGCTGCTCAGGATGTCGTCGCGCCGGTCCATGCGCGCGCCAGCCTCCAGTGCGGCACGGCCAAACGCCACTACTTCGTCTTCGGTGATCCAATCACGCATCGCCGCAATCTCGTGCAGAATGGTCCGTCCGAACGCACCACGGACGTTCACATCACAGGCGTTCAGAACGAGACGGAAACACTCCAGATAACTTTCCCGATCGAAGTCCTTGTTGCCGGCGTACAGCCACGGAATGTGATGCCAGAAAGAGAGAGGCGACGCGAGCATGCGAAACCATCGCTCGTCCTGGCGAGGCCAGTCGATGCGCGCCAATGACATACGAACAATCTCCGTAGCACCGCCGTCCGCGCCGAAACGGAGTAGCTCTTCGGTAAGCGGCTGGTCGGAGAGTTTCATGCTTTGAGGCAAGACGTCGCCCCGGTCTTCTATCAGCATGCGTCGCGCAAGATCGGTCTGACGATACAGCGCAGCAGTGTCGGCCGTTACGATCCCCCCTCGTGCCCGCAGCAGCTCTACCATCTGCCACTGCTTGTGACTGTACGCGCTATAGACCGGCGACCCGCTGGAGTCGACATGCACATTTGGGTTTGCGCCGCGATCTAATAGCAGGGTCGCCATCTCTTGCCGTCCCAACGCTGCGGCATACCACAGCGGATAACCCTGCGAGTACGCGATCCAGTCTCCTTCACCGGACGAGACGCGCTCGTCCGGATCGAATCCGCAATCGAGCAGAAACTCGAGCACCTCGAAACGATTGTTTCGTACCGCGACAGTAAGCAGGCCGCCGTCCTCCCAGCGAATGTGATTTGTGAGTTTACCTTCCGCGAGACGCGCGCGCAGCCAGTGTAAATCACCTTTCGCTACAGCCGTGCGGCCAGCCTGATCGTCGGACTCGGGCGCAGAAGCAGCCGGGTGATCGGGTTCAGCTTTAGTTCTGCGTTGCTCTTCCTCCTCGATGATCGCGACTATCTCGTCGTAACCACGCTCCCAGGCCAGGATCCAGGCGGACGTGGCATCGCGATGCGGATGTATGCCCGCCCGTGCGTTCGCGCCGTTCTGCATAAGTAACCGCGCAATTTCTGGGCGCCGGTGGATCACCGCGTAGTGGATCGCACGATGCTCGTCACCGTATGAAATTGTCATGTCGGCAAGCTCGGGCCTAGCCTTCAGCATCATTCGAACTTGCCCGAACTGGCCGCCTCTTACGGCTTCGACTAATCGCGCGATGGTTACACCGTCAACGTAAGCTTTCAGCTTCGGCCAGCTATCGAACCCGTAGCTCCGCGCGAGGACCAGTTGCGCATCGTGCAAAGCGAAGGTCGCGACCCGCGCGCTGTCGTAATGCGCGTTGACCTTTTCCACTGCTGCTGAATCGCCTGCTTTGAAGCCGGTGAACAGCTGCTTCGCTTGTCGTTTGAGCTGTTTGAGATCCGGTTGCTCGCGCATCCGGCGAGTAGCCAACGTCTGTTTCACATGAGCTCCTTTCCCTAGCGCCCGGTGTCCGCTAGCTCGGGCCGAAAAGAGTTCACTTACCAAATCGTCGAAAGTCGAGTTCAGGCGGGACGTAGTCCCTTTCCGCGGACACGGAGGCGCCCTGAGCACGCCGCAACCAAGATAACATTCGGCTCGGAGGCCACACAGCATGCTCGGATGACGAGTTCAATGCGCATGCGATTCTACGTGGTTCCGCTCCCGATGCTAAACACCGGAAGTTTGGAACTTCGCGCCACTTGCCTGCGTAACCAGCTTTTATGGAATCGCTGCTGGCTGATGTTCGGCAATCGTGGCGCATGATTCGGAAAAATCGGGCTTTTACCGGTATTGCCGTAGCCGCGCTCGCCCTTGGTATTGGCGCGAATACTGGAATCTTCAGCGTTATCGATAAAGTTCTCCTCAAACCGCTGCCCTTTCCGGAGCCCGATCGCCTCATGAAGATCGGCCGAAAGTATCCGCAGGGCGTCGGTTATTCCAACTCCATTCCGAAGTACATGGTCTGGCGGCACAACAATGTTTTTTCCAACATGACGATCTATGATTTCTCGGGCCCCGGAATGAACCTTACGAGCGCCGATCGCCCGGAACAGATCAAAGGAATTCACGTTTCAGGGGATTACTTCAAGGTCTTCGGGGTCGGCCCTGCCATAGGGAGAACATTCACTGCATCAGAAGATTCGCCCAATGGACCGAAAGTGGCGCTCATCAGCGACAACCTTTGGCACTCTCATTTCGGCGCTGATCCGAACATTCTGCAGCGAAGCATTTCTCTGAATGGCGATTCCTATTCGGTTTTGGGTGTTTTGCCGGCCAGATTCACGCCAGACCCTCCCGCCGACGTCTGGATTCCATTGCAGGCCGACCCGAGCAGCACCAATCAAGGGCATTACCTGATGGTCGCGGCGCGATTGAAACCGGGCGTGAGCATCGAGCAAGCTCGGGCCGAAATGAAATTGCGCGGGGAAGAGTTTCGCCGACTATATCCAAACTGGATGGATAAAGCGGAAAGTGTCGCGGTGGTACCCATGCTCGAAGCCACGGTGGGCGACGTGAAGACAGCGTTGTTCGTCTTGCTCGCAGCAGTCGCATTCGTTTTACTCATTGCGTGCGCGAACGTCGCGAATCTGCTGCTCGCGCGTGCTGCAACCCGTGAAAAAGAGCTTGCGATCCGAGCCGCTCTAGGAGCGAGCCGCCGGCGTGTCGTTCAACAACTATTGACTGAAAGCGTCATTCTCGCGGGCCTCGGTGGCGTGCTCGGATTCCTACTCGGCATGTGGGGCGTGCGGACACTGTTGCTATTTGTGCCGGGCAATATCCCGCGACTGACAGATTTGGACCACGCGCAAACCGTGTTCTCGGTTTTGGATTGGCGCATGGCAGGGTTCACACTTGCCGTTTCCTTTCTGACGGGAATCATTTTTGGGCTGTTCCCCGCTTTGCAAATCTCAAACCCCGATGTGGCCGGCACGCTGAAAGAAGGGAGCGGACGTTCCACCACGGGGCGCACGCAGAATCGCGTCCGAAAGCTGCTCGTTGCGGGTGAAATGGCTCTTGCAGTTGTTCTACTTGCCTCCGCCGCTCTCATGATTCGGACCTTTGTCGGATTAAGCACGGTTAGGCCCGGCATCGATCCTCACCACGTTCTGACTCTACAAACTTCGCTGGCGGGCGGAAACTACTCGACGACCCAAAGGGTAGATACCTTCGCCGTCCAGGTGATTCGGCGTGTTGAAAGCTTGCCCGGTGTGGAGGCGGCCGCCGTAACTCTGGTACTCCCGACCGATAGTGAAATTGATATCCCCTTCAACATTGCCGGCAAACCGCCCAAAGCCGGCCAGCAATTCAATGGCGATGAACAATGGCGTTTCGTATCGCCGCATTATTTTGCAGTGTTCAAGATTCCGCTCTTGCGCGGCCGCTTGCTCAACGAAAGGGACGTAAACAACTCGGCCAAGGTGGTTCTGATCAATCAGGCGATGGCGAAGAAGTACTGGCCGAAAGATGATCCCATTGGGCAAGTGATCACGATCGGTAAAGGGCTCGGCCCACAGTTCAATGACGCTCCTCGCGAGATCGTGGGAATCGTCGGAGATGTTCGGGAAACCGGCCTCGCCGATACTAATGTCGGCGTCATGTATATCCCCCAGAGCCAGGTGCCCGACACTCTCACGCAACTCGCAAACAGCGTCATCCCGCTTTCCTGGTGCTTCCGCTCAGCGATGAACCCGAACTCGCTCCGCCCCGCGATTCAGCGGGAATTCCAGGCTGTCGATGGCCAGATGCCGATCTCAAAAGTCCGCACCATGGAGCAGGTAATGGCTGACAACGTTTCACGCCAGAACTTCAACATGTTGTTGCTGAGCATTTTCGCGGGAATCGCTCTGGTGTTAGCGGCCATCGGCCTTTATGGGCTCATGTCCTACTCGGTCGAGCAACAGACGCAAGAGCTTGGGATTCGGATGGCGCTCGGCGCCGGCAAGCCGGAAGTGCTCAAGCTTGTGCTCAAACAGGGCATGACACCTGCGTGTATCGGCGTCGTCGCGGGGCTTGCGATTGCCTATGGCCTCACACGCCTACTCGCCGGTTTGCTCTACGGCGTGAAAGCAAGCGATCCCCTCACGTTCGCGGTGGTTGCTGTTGGCCTAACCGCTGTCGCGTTGCTGGCTACTTATGTTCCAGCACTGCGAGCCGTGAAAGTGGATCCTGTGGTAGCACTTCGCCAGGAGTGATCAGCCGATACTCGCATCGCACCTTAGTGA
>Ga0213875_10001972_pt1 | contig 12686 bp, 13 predicted proteins | sample BarmaccomBMRX_R8_FD_160105 | JGI IMG/M metagenome (GOLD analysis project Ga0213875, IMG submission 160105) | Root-associated microbial communities from Barbacenia macrantha in rupestrian grasslands, the National Park of Serra do Cipo, Brazil - RX_R8 | ecosystem: Host-associated > Plants > Roots... | reverse complement strand
GCAGAGCGTGATCGACTGGCTGCGCGCGCAGCCCGACGGCGGTGACTCGGTGATGCGCGAAAACAAGAGCTTCGTCTTCTTCAAGGAGATTACCGGGCCGGGGCCGCTGGGCGCGCTCGGCGCCCCAGTCGTCGGTCGCGTCAGCCTCGCCGCGGATCCCGCCTTCACGCCGCTGGGGGCGCCGGTGTGGATCAGCTCGGACGATCATCCCGAGGCGACGGGCCTGTGGGTCGCGCAGGATACCGGCGGCGCGATCAAGGGCGCCAACCGCTTCGATACCTTCTGGGGCGACGGCGCGCGGGCGCGCACGATCGCCGGCGGCATGTCGGCGCATGGCCTCGACTATCTGCTGCTCCCCGTCGGAACGATCGAAAGGCTGTCGCATGACGGGGCGATCGCGCGACCCTGACCCCCTCGGTCCCGAAGAGCGCGCACTCTGGCAGCGCGTCACCGCGACCGTCCGCGCGCTGCACCGCCAAGCGCAGCCCTCTATACTCCTCCGCCAGGGCGAGGTGGCGCCGAAGACAACGGAGGGGGAGGGCGGCGAGCCTTCACGAACCGGCCGTCATCCTCCCCCTCCGGCACGCGCGCGCGTGACACCTTCGCCTGGCCGGGAAGGATCGTCCGTTGTCGGCGACACGCTCGACGGCGGCTGGGACCGGCGGCTGCGGCGCGGGATGGTCGCGCCCGACGCCACGATCGATCTCCACGGCCACACGCTTGCGAGCGCGCACGCCGCGCTCGACGAGGCGCTGGCGCGATCGTTGGCGATGGGCGATCGGCTGCTGCTCGTGATCACCGGCCGGGCGCCGCGGCCGGGCGGGCAGCGGCGCGGCGCGATCCGCGCGGCGCTACCGGACTGGCTGACGCATTCGCCGCACGCCCGCCGCATCGCCGCGGTGCGCGCCGCGCATCCCCGTCATGGCGGCGCCGGCGCGCTCTACCTTATCCTGCGGCGGGAACGATAACGGCTGCCGTCGAGAATCTTTTAACCCCGCTCTGTCACAAGCCTGAAACCGCATCGTCCGGATGCGGCCGGGCGGGGTGTACGGCAGGCGATGGAAGGCCTCACGCTGAGGGCAAGAGCCATCACGTTCGCGCTGAGCGCGGGCGCGGTGGTGTTCATCCTGGCGCTGCTCGCCGGCGCCGGCGGCGCCGTCACGCCCGACGAATTCACGCGCGCGCTCGTCGTCGCGATCGTCTGCGGGGTGATGAGCTGGGGCTCGGCCGAACGCGCGATCGCCGGCACCGCCGTCGCGGTCGATCAGGTTTCGGTCCGGCTCGGCGCGGCTGCGCAAGGCGACCTGAGTTCGCCGACGCCGGAACCGATCCACAAGACGCTGCCCGCGCTCGGCACCGCGATGGATTCGATGTTCGGCCAGATGCGCGAGCAGATCGCGCACATCAACGCGCTTGCCCGCCACGACCCGGTGACAGGCCTGCCGAACCGCGTCCATTTCCGCGAGCAGGCCGAGACGCTGCTCGCGACGTTGGGCAGCGAGGGACGGGCGGTGCTGCTGTTCGTCGACCTCGATCGCTTCAAGACGGTCAACGACAGCCTCGGGCATGCGTTCGGGGATGCGCTGCTGCGCATCGTCGCCGAGCGGCTGCTCGCCGCGGCAGCCGAGGTCTGCGGCGAGCTGGGCATGTCCGGTGGCTGCGCCTCCGTGGCGCGGCTCGCCGGCGACGAGTTCACGCTGCTCGTACCGAACAGCGATGCCGCCGAACCACTCGCGCAGCGCATTGTTCAGACGCTCGCCGAGCCCTTTCCTATCGGCGCGCAGAGCCTTGATGTCGGCGCCTCCGTGGGTGTCGCCGTCTATCCCGAGCATGGCGAGACGCTGAGCCAGCTGATGCGATCGGCCGACATCGCGATGTACCAGGCGAAGGCGCTGGGCCGCAGCCGGATGCAGGTGTTCTCGGCCGCGCTGGCGGCCCGCGCCGACGCGCGCGAGAAGCTTGATGACGAGTTGCGCGAGGCGCTGGATCGCGGCGAGTTCACCTTCGCCTATCAGCCGCAGGTCAACGTTAGGAGCGGACGCATCGTAGCGGTCGAGGCGCTGCTGCGCTGGCGCCACCCTTCGGGTGAGCTGCGGCCGGCGCAGGAGTTCATCGGCGCCGCCGACGAAAATGGCCTGATGGCAGCGATCGGCGGCTGGGGCATCGCGCAAGCGGCCGACGTTCTCGATCGCTGGCAACAGGCCGGGATCACGCAACGGCTCGCGATCAACGTCGCGGCCCGCCAGCTCGAGCATCCGGATTTCTTCGTGCAGCTCCGCACCGCCATGGCGCGGCGCAACCTGCCGCTCGACCTGATCGAGCTCGAGATCAGCGAAGCGGCGGCGAGCGGTATCGGTTATGGCGGCCCCGCGCTCGACGGTATCGTAGCGCTGCGCGCCGACGGCGTGACCGTCACCATCGACGACTTCGGCAGCGGCTATTGCAACCTCGGCCGGCTCGGCAGCCTGCCGATCGATCGCATCAAGCTTGCGCCGTCGATCTGCGCCGGGCTCGGCGGTTCGGAAGACGCGCGCGGCGTCGCCAACGCGCTGATCAACCTGCTGCACACGCACGGCTTCTCGGTGGTGGCGACGGGCATTGAGAGCGAGGATCAGGCGAAGGTGCTGCGCGTGATCGGCTGCGACGCGATGCAGGGCTATGCCTTCGCGGCGCCAATGGACGAGGCCATGCTGCTCGACCGGCTTGCCGATCGCCGCCAGGTCGTCAACGGCTGAGACCAGGGACTGGGCCGAGCAGGGCCCCTGAACCGTTCGTCCTGAGCGAAGTCGAAGGACGTGCCACAAGAGTTGGCACCCGAGGCACGCACTTTGCCTGCGCTCGGCGCGAACGGATGGTCCAATTCATCGCGGAGTGGGCGAGCTCAGCGCGGCCCTGATGATCCGCGCGTAAATCTCTGACAAGGCGTGCAGGTCCGCGACCGCGACCGCCTCGTCGAGCTTGTGCATCGTCGCGTTGACGAGACCGAGCTCTACCACCGGACAAATTCGCGAGAGAAAGCGCGCGTCCGAGGTGCCGCCGCTGGTGGAGAGCACGGGGACGAGCCCCGTCACCGCGGTCACCGCCGCGCCGGCGAGCTCCGAGAGCCGGCCGGGCGGCGTCAGGAAGGCTTCGCCCGAGATCTTGGCGATGAGCGTCGCCCGCGGCGCTTCCTCCGCAACGATCGCGTGTGCGCGCGCCACGAGCGCGTCGCCACGCTGCCGATCGTTGAAGCGGATGTTGAGCCGGGCCCGCGCCGCAGATGGAATGACATTCGTCGCGGGATTGCCGATCTCGATGTCGGTCACTTCCAGATTGGAAGGCTGGAACCAGTCCGATCCGTCGTCGAGCGGCATCTCCATCAGGCGATGAAGGATACGCACCAGTCGCGTCGCCGGGTTGTCGGCGAGATGCGGGTAGGCGACGTGCCCCTGTGTGCCGGGCACCTCGATCCACATGTTGACCGAGCCGCGCCGGCCGATCTTGATCGTGTCGCCAAGCCTCGCTTCCGACGTCGGCTCGCCGACGAGGCAGAAATCGGGCCGCAGCCCGCGCGCCGCCATATGCTCCATCAGCGCGAGCGTGCCGTGGACGGCGGGGCCTTCCTCGTCACCGGTGATGATCAAGCTGAGCGTGCCCGCATGCTCGCGCACGTGCGCGGCCGCCGCGACGAAGGCGGCGATCGCCCCTTTCATGTCGACCGCGCCGCGCCCGTGCAGCAACTCGCCACGCGTCATGGCGGCGAACGGATCGCTTGCCCAGCCAGGTCCCGGCGGCACGACGTCGCTATGGCCGGCGAAGGCGAAATGCGGACCCCCGGCGCCGCGCGTCGCGAGCAGATTGTGCACCGGCCCGTCCGGCGCTTCGCCATCGACGAAGCGCTCGACGGTGAAACCGATCGCTTCCAGCGCCTCCGCGATCACCGCCTGCGCACCCGCGTCGGCCGGCGTGACGCTGGGGCAGACGATCAGCCGCGAGGTGAGTTCGACGACGTCGATTGTGGCGGCCATGTCCGATGCCGTAACCATCCCGCTTCCACCTGCCTAGCCGCGGGCTGCATACCCCGAGCACGGCGGCTGTGAAGCGGCTGTACCGACATTTCGCTGTCCTACAGCGAGTCTTCGGCACATCGTCACGCGCGGTGCCGAGTGTTGGATTCGCCTGCGAACGTCAGCCGATACGCGTGAAGTCACGAAACTATGTGACCTTTGCCGCCCGGTATCATGTTGGCCATGTGACCTTATGTGTGACCTTACCCCGCGGGCGCCGCCATCTCGAACTTCTCGATCACCCAATCCTCGGCCTGCGCGCCCGCAATCCAATCCTGCACGAAGTGGTGCGCGAACAGCGCTTCCAGATAGGAGGCGGCGAAGCGCGGCACCGGGATCGAATAGGTGACGAGCCGCGTGGCGACCGGCGCGAACATGATGTCCGCGGCGCCGAAGGCGCCGAACAGAAAGGGCCCGTCGCCGCCGAAGCGGGCACGCGCCTGCGCCCACAGCTCGTAGATGCGGCCGACATCGGCCGCGACGCCGGGCGTCAAGGGCTGCGGCGGATAGCGCCGCCGGATGTTCATCGTGTGCTCGCGGCGCAGGTTCGCGAACCCGGAATGCATCTCCGCCGCCATCGAGCGCGCCATCGCGCGCGCCGCCTCGTCGGCGGGCCAGAACAGCTCGCGGCCGACGCGATCGGCCAGGAACTCGACGATCGCGAGCGAATCCCAGACGACGACATCGCCGTCCCACAGGATCGGCACCTTGCCCGAGGAAGGCGCGAACTCGTCGCCCTCGCGACGCCTGTCCCAGGCCTCGTCGTAGAGCGGGACGACGATCTCCTCGAAGGGCAGGCCCGACTGGCGCACCGCCAGCCAGCCGCGCATCGACCAGGAGGAATAGGCCTTGTTGCCGATGAAGAGCTTGAGCATCGCCGCGCGATAGACGGCAGGCGAGGCGGCGGCAACGCCCGGCTCCTAGATGACCGCTTCGATCAGCCCGAGCGTCTGCGCCTCCTGCGCCTCGATATACCAGTTGGAAGGCGCCCGCTTCAGCACCTCTTCCATCGTGACGCTGGAATCCCGCACGAGGCTCTCGAAGCCTTCGTTCTGGATCCGGATGGATTCTCGTATCTCGTTGAGGGTCGCCTCGAGCGTCGCGACGCACGTCGTCAGCGGACCTTCGATGTGGAGGTCCTTCTGCATCTTGCGCTCGTGGATCATCAGTCGCGTGCCGCGTGTGAGATAGCGGTTCTGGCGCGCGAAGAAGCTCATGAAGGTGGCGCCCGCCGAATAGATCGCGGCCTTGCCGAGGAACACGATCCGCCGCTGCGGCGCGATGTCGCTATGGAAGCGGACATCCTCGCCCATCATGCGCGCGACCTCGGGATCGCCGCCGAGGGTGCTCAGTTCGATCGCCACGACGCCCTCCGACGGGGCATTCGACAGCTGGTTCCGGAAGTTGACGTACATGTTGTAATCGACCGCGCCGGCGAGCAGCACGCTCGGGTTCGCGAAGTCCTTAGGTGACAGGGTAGGTTGCGTCATCGCGGTCTCCAATGCACCGGCCTCGCCGGCCGGCGAGCGGATAACTCCTAAATGCGGCCACGGACGCATCTCGGACTCGCGGCAGGATCGTGAATCCAATTCGGCTATCGTTCGTTGTTGGGGCTCAACGCTTCGGGAGATCGACGATGTCGGACGATACCACGCTGCGCCATCCCCAGGATGCGAGCCGCATATCTCTGCATGAGGATTATGAGGTCCGCTACTGGACGCACAAATGGGGCGTCACGAAGGAGGAGCTGGCGGCAGCGGTAAACGCGGTCGGGCGTGGCGCCGACGCCGTTGCCCGCCATCTCGGGAAAGACGAGCGCAGCTGATCCTTGCCGGGAGCCGAGACCGGCAGTCCGGCTCCTTCAGCTGCCAGCTTGTTGTGCTCGCCTGGAAAACGCTCGGCACGATGCCCACTTCGAGAGCATCCAGGAGGTCGGATGCTTTTCTTATCGGCGTGGGCCGTCCGTTTCCCGGGCAAGGGCAGGCCGCTCAAGCCCGCGCACAATCGGCCGGATCGCTTGTCGGGCAAGCGGACGGAGAAGTGCCGCTCGCGTGTCCGCTGCAGCAGCGGCGTTTCGATCACCGTGCGAGGCTCGCGTTGAGCGAAGGTCGGCCATTCGTGCTGGCGGTGGGTGACAGCCTTACCGCCGGCTATGGGCTGCGGTCCGAGGATGCCTTTCCGGCGCAGCTGCAGCGACTGCTCGCGCGGGATCTGCCGGAAGCCGTCGTCCAGAATGGCGGCGTCTCCGGCGATACCACCGCGGCCGCGCTGGCGCGCCTACCTCGGTTGCTCTCGGCGCTGACCCGGCTGCCCGATCTCGCGATTGTGGCGCTGGGCGCCAACGACCTGCTGCGCGGCCTGCCGCTTTCGGCCACGCGTCATAATCTCGACGCGATCGTCGCCGAACTCGCCAGGTGCGGCATCCCGGTGCTGCTGGGCGCGATGGCGGCGCCGCGCTTCCTCGGGGATTTCGCCTCTGCGTGCGACCAGATCTATCTCGACGTTGCCGCTGCTCACGGCGCGTCGGTCTGGCCGTTCTTTCCGCCCGGCGTCCTCGCCGGACGCGGCCTCACGCTGCCGGACCGCATACATCCCAACGCAGCGGCGATCGCACGGATCGCCGCGCACATGCTTCCTGCCGTGACCCAGGCGCTGGCAGCGTCCGACGCGTCCCCGCTCAACGCGCGCCGAGCATCTCGCTGATCTTCGAGGAGAGCAGCTCGATCTGGAACGGCTTGGTGATCATCGCCATGTTCGTGCCCAGGAAGCGCGTGCGGATCGCGGCGTTCTCCGCATAACCGGTGACGAACAGGATCGGCAGCTGCGGATGATGCTGCCTGGCGATCTCGGCGAGCTGCCGCCCGTTCATTCCAGGCAGCCCGACATCGGACACCATCAGGTCGAAGCGCTCTCCGGAGGCGAGCAACCTCGCCGCGGTCTCCGGTTCGGCCGCCTCGATGGCGCGGTAGCCAAGTTCCTCGAGCACGTCCCGCACGAGCAGGCGAACGGAATCGTCGTCCTCGACCAGCAGCACGGATTGGCCCTTGCCCTGAGGCGTAAGGTCGGCTCCCGTTGCGGCTTCCCGCTCGAACGAAGCATCTGCAGCCGGCAGATAGATACTGACGGTGGTGCCGGCGCCCGGCGCCGACTCCACGCGCACCAGTCCGTTTGATTGCTTGGCAAAGCCGTAGACCATCGACAGGCCGAGCCCGGTTCCCTGACCCACCGGCTTGGTCGTGAAGAAGGGGTCGAACACCTTCTCCAGCGTCGCCTCGTCCATGCCGACGCCGGTGTCCGACACCGACACGACGATGTAGCGCCCCGGCTCGATACCCGCGCCCTGGTCTTGGGTCACGGACTCGACGCGAGTGCAGATCGTCAGCGTGCCGCCGTTCGGCATCGCATCCCGCGCGTTGATCGCGAGGTTGAGCACGGCGCTCTCAAGCTGGTTCGCATCGACGATACCGGCGGGCAGGTCCGGCGCGATCGCGATCGACAACTCGATCCTTTCCGTCATGGTCCGGCGGAGCAGCTCTTCGAGCGAGCGGAGCAACGCGTTGACGTCGGTTGGGCGGCTGTCGAGCGACTGGCGCCGCGAAAAGGCGAGCAGACGCGAGGTGAGGGCGGCGGCGCGCTGCGCCGAGGTTGCGGCCGCATCCATGAAGCGGTCGAGGTCGTCATAGCGGTTGGACGCGATGCGCCGCTTCATGATATCCAGCGCGCCAATAACGCCCGTGAGCATATTGTTGAAATCGTGGGCGATACCGCCGGTGAGCTGGCCGACCGCTTCCATCTTCTGCGATTGCCGGAGAGCCGCTTCGGTCTGCTCGCGCTCGGCGGCTTCGGCCTTCAGGCGTGCCATTGCCTGCTCGAGCTCCGCCGTCCGCGCGGCGACCTCGCTCTCCAGGTGGCTGGCGGAAGCCGCCAGTTCCTGCTGCGCCCGCTTCTGCTCGTCGATGTCCACGATCACCGAGATCGCGCCGACGATGGCGCCGTCCTCGCCCTTGAGCGGAACGCCGCTGACCCGGGTCCACACCTCGTGCCCTTCGGTCTCGCTGAACAGAAATTCCACGCCCGGCACGTGCTCGCCGCGCAGCGATCGCATTCCCGGGAAGTCGGCGGCGACGATCCTTTCGCCCTTGTCGTCAAAGCCCCGCCAGCGGCGGTGGGCCTCCGGATCGCGCGCCGGTATCACGCCGGCCGGGCTGAAGCGGCGAAAGGCCGGGTTCGCGATCTGGGTGCTGCCCTCGCGATCCACGAAGGCGACGCCGACGGGAAGATTGTCGAGCAGGGTGGTGAGACGTAGCCGCTCGGCATCAAGCTCGGCCACCTGGTCGCGGATCAGGAACTGCTTCTGCCGAGCGCGCAGCGCCGACGCGATCGCACTGACGAGCGATTCCGTGCTCAGCGGGCGCTCGAGGAGCACCACGTTGGTGGCATTGTCGGGCAAGCGCCTGCGGATCGCTTCGGTGTGGAGCACGCGGGCGGCCTGGCGGCCGGCAAGCAGGATAAACGGGATGTCCGACCATGTCGGCTGCTGCGCGAGCGCCCGGTGCAGCGGGCCCAGGTCCGCCGCGAGCGCCTCCTCGGTCACGAGGATCGCGCCGACATGCTCATCGAAGTGCGCGGCGAGATCTTCCAGCGTGGCGCAGACGCGCGCATCGTAGCCACGCTCCCGCAACAGCGCGGCAACACTCTCGCCGTCTCGCCCGAAGGGTGCGCTGACGAGGACGCGATGGCCTTCGGAAGCGGAGCTACTCACCGCCGCCGCGATCCTCCATCAAGGGACGTGGCGAACCGACATATTCGGGCGTTCCGGTGAGGATGCCCTTGAACGCCGTCAGCGGCTCGCCGACCCGAACGCCATCCTGGTCGATGCGCAGCTCGCGAATGGCGTCCTCGTGCTGGCCGCTGCGGTTCTTGACGACCGAGATCGCCTTGCGAATGCGTCCTCCCGCTTCGAAGAAGCGGATCAGCACCACCACGTCGGCGATGTAGGAAACGTCGAGCCCATGCGCCTGCATGTTGCCGAAGAACCCCTGCTGCGGGTTGACGAGAAGCGTCACCACGCCGGCCTGGTTCATGAATGAAAGCAGTTCGTGGAGCTGAAGCGTGAGCTGCTGCTCCTGCGGCATCGCGGCCAGATAGCCGTTGAGGCTGTCGATCAGAACGACACGCGTATCAGCCGCTTCGACTTCCCGACGGACCATCGCCGTGAACTGGCCGGGCGCGATCTCGGCCGGATCGACCTGGCGCAAGATCAGCAGGCCGTCGTCGATGAAGCGCTGAAGGTCGATGCCGAACGCCTTCGCGCGCGCGAGCATAGTTCCGATGCGCTCATCGAACTCGTAGATCGCGCAGCGTTCACCGCGCCGGCAGGCCGCCGCGATATATTGCAGCGTGAGCGACGTCTTGCCCGCTCCCGACGGGCCGGTAACGAGCGTGCTGGTGCCGCGCGCGGGCCCGCCACCGAGCAGGGTGTCAAGCTCGGGGACGCCGCTGCTGACCGGCTCGCCGACGAAGGGCGTGTGATGATCCGCGGCGATCAGGCGCGGGAATATGTCGAGACCGCCTCTGCGGATGACGAAGTCGTGAAAGCCGGCGACGAAGTCGACCCCGCGAAGCTTCTGGACCTGCAGGCGCCGGCGCGCCGCGCCGAAATCCAGCGTCAGGCGCTCAAGCGTGATGACGCCATGGCAGAGGCTGTGGAGATGATTGTCCCGCTCGCCGCGCGTGCCGGTGAGGTCGTCGATCAGCAGCACGGTAGTGCTCAGGCCGCTGAAGAACTGCTTCAGATGAAGGAGCTGCCGCCGGTAGCGGAGCGGATCCTGCGCCAGCAGCCGCATCTCGGACAGGCTGTCGAACACCACGCGCTTCGGCTTGATCCGCTCGACCTGCTCGCGGATGAGCTGGATCGTCCCGCCGAGCTCCATCTCCCAACTGTGCAGGATCGACTGATCGCGGCCGGCGCCCAGCACCTCCTCGGCGGAGGCGAGCTCGAACAGAGCGATAGAGTCCAGGTTCCAGCCATGGGAGGCGGCGACGACGTTGAGCTCCTCGCTCGTCTCCGAAAGCGTGATGTAGAGGACGGGTTCGCCGTTCCGCGCGCCTTCGAGCAGGAACTGGAGCGCAAGCGTCGTCTTGCCCGAGCCGGGCGTGCCTTCGAGGAGAAACAGCCGGTTGGCGGGCAAACCGCCGCGCAGGATCTGGTCGAGGCCGACGTTGCCGGTCGAGATACGCAGCTCAGGATCGGCCATCGGCGCTCGATGCTCCAATGCACGGGTTCGACATATGCCGCGCGCCATATCGTCGCGGCTGTTGCGGGCACCGGTAGGCGAGTGCAACGCATTTGGCGAGGAATTCAGCGTCCTAGCTCCGCCGCGGCCGCAGTTCGCACGCCGGAGACACGCGCTGCAAGCGTTGCGGGCCGACAGCGTTCGCGCCGTCTCATGCTCGTGGGAAACGATGGAGCCGATTGGAACGGGTGCGAGCCTAACGCCTATCGGCGCTGGGCGGGCGAGGACGACGCGCTGCTGAGGGCATATGCCGCCGAACGGCGCAGCTGGCTCGACATCGCCACTCTGCTGGGTCGGACGCCGGTTTCGGTCGAGCGGCGCGCCCGGCGACTTGGCGTGCGCCGGCGCCGCGCCAAGGTTGGCTGAGCGTGGGCGGCCGCTCGGGCCGCCCGCACCGTCTAGTGGTTAGACCCGGTTGCGGCGCCGCCGACCTTGTCCGCCGCCGATCCGACGCTCTTCGCCGCGCCGGCCACCGCGTTGTCCTTGTTGTTCATCGCCGCGCCGCGCCCGAGCAGGAAGTAGCCGCCGATGAGCACCGCAATCAAAAGCACGATGGCGATAAGGATCGCCCCGCCGTTGCCGCTCTTCTCGACAACAGTGGTACTGCCCCTGTCATAATCAGCCATGTCCGCCTCCTGTGTTGAATGGCGCGACAACTATGTCAGTGGAGAGCGGTTCCTCCGCCGTCTGTTCGCAGCCTAACGCAGATCTCCTCGATCAGCAGATCGGCTTCGCGGAGCATGTCTTTCGGCGGACGCGGCGGCGCGCCCGCCGACAGGGTCATCGCGACCGCCGTTCGGAGCGCCTGGAAAGCGGCGGGCGAGTCGATCAGCGTCTCATTCACGCCGCCACTGGGAGTGCGGGTGAGGACGCCGAGGATCGCGGCAGCAAGCTCGGATCGTAGCTCTGCTATGGGAAGCATGTGGCTCAGACGGTGCCGAGCGGATCGATCCGCAGCGCTGCGTGATCGTCGACACGGGAGGTGCGGGAGCGGTCCCGCAAAATCGTCTTAAGGGCGTCACAAACGCTCTTCGTCGGTGCCTCGTGCGATCTTCGCTGCCCACCTCACGCCAAAAAAGCCGACCCGGCGACAGCCGCTACCATCCGCACCATGCGCGTGCACGGGATACGCGACCATGAAGCGCTCGCAGCTCGCGCTTCGGAAGCCGTCGCGCGGACTGGCGGCCTTGAGCTGCGCCTGGATCGCGCGCCTGCTGATCTGGGCGACACGCAACAGCTGAGGTGTCGGAAGGCGCGGGCATATTTGCCGGAACACGGCGGCGGCGATAGAGAAGCGATCTCGGGGACCAGCCTGGAACGATGGAATGACGGTGGACGGCCTGTTGGCCGTATTCATGACCAACCGCGCCGCGCTGGTGCGCTTCCTGCGCGCGCGAGGCGCGGGCGACGACGCCGACGATATCGCGCAGGATCTCTGGGTGAAGCTGGCGGCGGGCGGGCAGGGGCCTATCGCCGATCCGCTCGCCTATCTCTATCGAATGGCCAACAATCTTATGATCGATCGCCATCGCATGGCATCGCGGCGGCGGGATCGCGAACAGAGCTGGATCACCATTGAGCGGGGCGGCGATGACGTCTCCGACGAGCCTTCCGCCGAACGCCGGCTCCTGTCTCGCGAGCGGCTGGCCGAGATCGATGGCCGGATCGATGCGCTCGGGCCGCGCACCTCCGCGATCTTCCGCCGCTTCCGTCTCGATGGCGTCAGCCACGGCCAGATCGCCGCCGAGCATGGCATCAGCGTCAGCGCGATCGAGAAGCATTTGCGCAAGGCCTACCGCATCCTGAGCGCAATCGGCGCGGACGATGCGGCTGCGGAGGATCCGGAACGTCTCGATCGTGGAGGCGCGAACGATGCCGCGGGCTGAAGAGGAGGCGATCGGCTGGATCATTCGGCTGCGCGACGCGACGTCGGCTGATTGGGAGAGCTTTACCCTCTGGCTGGAGGCCGACGTTCGCCATGCCCCCGCCTATGAGCGGCTCGCGACGATCGACGCCGATGCCGCCGATCGCATGTTCCAGCATACTGCCGCAGCGCCGACCCGCATTGACGTTCGTGAAGCGCCACCCGTGCAAGAGAGCGCGCGCTATCGCCCGCAGTCCTATCGGCGACGGTGGTTGGGCGGGATCGCGGCAGGCGTGGCGGTGGCGACCGGCGCGACGATGCTGATCACCTCCACGCCTGCAACCTATGCGGTGCCTACCGCGCCGGGGCAGACGCGCAGCATCGTGCTGAGCGAGGGAACGCGGATCGTGCTTGACGGCGACACCAAGCTGTTGCTCGATCGCCGCGATCCGCGGATGGCGGAGCTTGCAAGCGGGGAAG
>Ga0213875_10001971_pt1 | contig 12690 bp, 11 predicted proteins | sample BarmaccomBMRX_R8_FD_160105 | JGI IMG/M metagenome (GOLD analysis project Ga0213875, IMG submission 160105) | Root-associated microbial communities from Barbacenia macrantha in rupestrian grasslands, the National Park of Serra do Cipo, Brazil - RX_R8 | ecosystem: Host-associated > Plants > Roots... | reverse complement strand
TGTGCTCGCGTTTATAGGCGTACAAAGCGCGCAACAGCCCGACTGTGAATGCGCCCGATGAGCCGAGCCCGGTGCCCGACGGAACGTCGGCCATGCTCGCGATCTCCAGATTCCCGTGACCGTTGTGCCGCCGAAGAACCTCGCGAAAAATTGGGTGCTTGATCTCATCGAGCGTCTTCGGGTTCTCAAGCGACGCATACTTGAGCAGGTATCCCTCGCCGAACATCCGGTTCAGCCCGATGTAGACGTACTGAGTGATCGCGGCCGCCACCACAAACCCTCCGGCCTGCGTGTAATAGCACGGCAAGTCCGTTCCGCCGCCTCCGATCGAGATGCGCAACGGTGTCCGAGTGATGATCATGCCTCATTCGCCGTTAAGTACGCAGCCGAGACGTGAATGCCCGTTCGGGGCGCAGACGAAGCCCTCAGCAGGACAGTGTCTGAGAAGTTGAACTTTTCTCCGAGTCGGCTTTGGAGCTATCCGCCTGCGATGGCGCCGACGACCAGAAACGGCTCAGCTCCCTTCGCGACTCGATCCGGTAACGGCGTATCCGGTGATTCGTGCGAGAGATCCTGCTCGCACGCGAAGAATCTTACAAACGCTCGGCGCTGCTTAGTAACATGATCTCGCATCGTGCCACACAGTGTCGGGTACCGTGCTTCGAGTTCGTCGAGCACCGAACGCTGTGTCACTTCTCCTCGCACCTCTAGCTGCACCTCGCCGTCTACCCGCGCGAGCGTACGCAGATGCGCTGGGAGAACGACGCGGATCATTCAAGTGTCTGCACCTCGACTGAAAACACCGCCGGAAGATCGCGCGCAATCGGCGCCCACGTGTCGCCGGCGTCGTTCGACGCATATACTTGCCCGCCCGTCGTGCCGAAATACACGCCGCATTCGTCGAGCGAATCAACCGCCATCGCGTCGCGCAATACGTTTACGTAACAATCCTGCTGCGGTAAACCATTGGTCAGAGCCTCCCATTCGTTCCCACCCGTCCGGCTGCGATACACCCGCAATTTGCCGTCGGGCGGATAATGCTCGGAATCGCTCTTGATCGGAACCACATAAATGGTTTCCGGCTCATGCGCGTGAACATCGATCGCGAACCCGAAATCGCTCGGCAGATTGCCGCTGACTTCCTGCCAGGATTCGCCTGCGTTGTCGCTGCGCATCACGTCCCAGTGCTTCTGCATGAACAACACATCCGGCCGCGACTGATGGACCGCTATGTGGTGCACGCAATGTCCGACATCCGCGCTCGGGTCGGGAAGAAAATTGGAACCCAACCCCTGATTTCTGGGCTGCCAGGATCGGCCACCATCATCACTCCGAAACACACCCGCAGCCGAAATTGCGATGAACATGCGCGAGTTGCTGGGATCGAGAACAATTGTGTGCAGGCACAAGCCGCCCCCGCCCGGCTGCCACCGCGGACCCGACCCATGCCCGCGCAATCCGGAAAGCTCTTGCCAGTTCCGGCCGCCGTCGGTCGTCTGGAACAAGGCCGCGTCTTCTACGCCTGCATACACGGTATCGGGATCGTGGAGAGCCGGCTCGAAATGCCACACGCGCTTGAACTCCCAGGGATGCGGCGTGCCGTCGTACCACTGATGCGTCCCCGGAATGCCGTCATACACGAACTTGTTGCCGGCCGTCTCCCACGTCTTGCCTCCGTCGTTCGAACGCTGCACTACCTGCCCAAACCAGCCGCTCGTTTGCGACGCATAAAGACGGTTCGGATCGGCGGGCGAGCCCTTCACGTGATAAATTTCCCATCCCGCAAAATAAGGCCCGCTGATGTCCCATTTCTTGCGCTTGCCATCCGAAGTCAGAACGAAAGCGCCCTTGTGCGTGCCGACCAATACCCGCACTCCGCTCATTCTTCCTTATTCTCCTGGAATTCCACGCCGTCTTTGATCTCACCCAGCAATCTTGTTAAACGCGTATAGATCTCTCGAATCTGCTGTTGGTGTTTTTCGAGCAGACTGTACGCCTGTCCGCTCGGGGTGTCTTTCATCACATCGGCGTACGCAGCGATAGCCGAATCTTCGCCCGATCGGCAGGAACTGAGCATCGACGCCGCCGAACCTCCCGACAGCGCCGATTTCACGTCCATCCATCCCCTGTGAACAGCGCCTCCGGCGGTTCCCGAATCCGCTGGTATTTCGCCCGCGCGTTTCACGTCCCTCTGCAACTCCGACGCGAGCTTGGCATGCTGCCCCGCGTACTTGTTGAACAGGCTCTCGAGTTCCGTGTTGTTCACGTTTGCCGCAGCCGTGCGAAATCCGGCCTCCGCGTCTTTGTTGATCTCGATGAGATGGTTCAAACCGTCAGTCATTTCCTTTTATGTCTCCTCGCGGTGCGCGGGGCCGACTCCCGCTTCGTCGCGGCCGGAACACTCCCTGCTTGCGGCCCAATCTTGCTCAGGATGCGATCGTGAATCCAATGCTCGTCCCACCACTCGATCGGGTTCACCTGAGTGCCCGCGATCAGCATGCTGAAATGCACGTGATCGCCGAACGCCATGCCCGTCGATCCGCTCACTCCGATATGCTGCCCCTTTTGCACCATATCGCCCGGCTTCACATCGATCTTGCTTAAATGTCCGTACAATGTTTGCAGACTGTAGCCATGATCGACGACGACGCAATTGCCGTACAACCCAAGTCGGTCCGCGTAGATCACCTTGCCTGAATTCGCCGCACCCACCGACATATTCGCGGTCTGCGCGAGATCGAATCCGAGATGCACCTGTTCGTCCACTTTCTTGCCGTTGTACACGTAACTGCGCCGGTCCGCGAAATACGACTTGCGCGCGCCTTTCATCGGCACGAACGGACCTGACCACAAGATCCGCTCCTCGGTGTTCGTGCGCAGGTCATACACCTTCTGATTGCTCACCCGCCGCATCTCGCGATTCAGCTTCAAAAACCGATCGATCAGGCTGCCTGTCCCGCCCGGATCCAGATCGTTGTCGACTTTCTCGAGATTTTTGTCGGTGAGCGGAATGGTCGTCTCGTGAAACTTTTTCGGGAAGAGTTTGACCCAAAAGGTCGCCGTTGATTCCATTCCCGCGCCATTGCGCGCGAATGCAACCGGCGAGGTGTCGGCCGAAACATCCCACGGAAAGGGAAAAAGCGAAAAGCGATGATTGCTGCTATCGGGTTGCCCCGGCATAGGGAAAGAGCCCGCGGAATATCTTCCCACGCGAACTCCGGCCTCCGTCCACAACCCGCCCAACTCAAGCGTCACCAGTTCCGCCCCGCCTTGATTGATGTAATGTTGCAGCCCATCCGGCACAATGCTGGGCGGACGCAAAACCACCTGCACCGGTTGTGACAGCGTCGTCGTTTGGCCGCGCAGGTCGTTCGAACTCGCCTTGATGACGAGGGTTGCCGGGCCTTCTTTCAGAAACGTCGCCTGTTTCTTGCCCGCCGAAAAATCGTAAACGCGCGCGGTCTGCTTCGCTTTCGTCTTGTCTTGAAAGATGGTCTGCTTCTGTCCATTCTGCTCAACCGACACCGAAAACGACTTCATCCCATGAGGACCCTGCGCAACTACGCTGATCGGCGTGTCGGTTCCGATCGCGGTCAACGGCCGCGCAGGTTTCAATTCCACGCTCTTCCCAGAAAGCCAGATCACGATAAAGGCAACAACGGCCGCAATGAGAATCGCACCCGCGATGCGTTTCAGCAGAGTAGAGTTCATTTCACCTGTGTGCTGGCCGTCCGGATGACCCGGCGGCCTTCAATTCGATAATCCCCGCGCACCACCCAAGCAATCGCTTGTGAGTACGTTTTATGTTCTTCGACGAGAATTCGCGCCGAAAGGGTTTCAACCGTATCGTCATCAAACACCGGAACGGCCGATTGCAGCACGATGGGGCCGCTGTCGACGTTTTCATCGACAAAGTGAACTGTACATCCTGTGATCTTGGCGCCGTGCACGAGAGCCTGATACTGCGCATCGAGCCCCGGAAATGCGGGCAAAAGCGATGGATGGATGTTCAGAATGCAGCCGACGAATTCGCGCACGAACTGGCCGCTCAGAAAACGCATGTATCCGGCGAGGCAAATGAAATCGATCTGATGCTGCCGCAGGAGCCCGGCAATCTGCTCATCGTAGGCAGCGCGATCTTGTCCCGCGGAATCGATCGTGCCGCAGGCGAACCCCAGCTCCCGAGCGCGTGCCAGCCCTGGGGCATTCGGCCGGTTCGAAAAAACGAACCCGATGTCGCACTCGAGCTTTCCGGCGAGTACATTCTTCGCGATCGCTTCAAAATTCGAGCCTCGGCCGGATAGCAATATCGCAATGCGCGCGCGCGTACGTCGGGTCACTGGTACGCGACTCTCGGCTGGCGCTTAAATTTCCATTCCACAACTCGGCCGATGACCGAACACGGCTCGCGTAGCTTCTTCAAAATCTGCGAAACGAGTTGAATTTGCTTCGCGCGAACGATGAAAACCATCCCGATACCGAGATTGAACGTGCGCCGAAAGTCGGCGTCCGGAATGTTGCCTAAGCGCCGCAAGATGCGAAAGATTGGTTGCTCCGGCCACGATGCGGGCTCAACCTCGACGGCGCAATTGTCCGGCAAAACGCGAGGGAGGTTGTCCGTCAACCCGCCGCCGGTGATATGCGCGGCAGCTTTTAAGAGTTTTGCATCGTGCAGCGCGCTGATAGTGGGAAGGTACGATTTGTGGACGCGCAGCAGTTCCTCGCCCAGAGTCTTCGAAAGCTCGGGCAGGCGCGCGCTAAGAGGATATTCACAGATTTCGAACAGGACCCTGCGGGCCAGCGAGTAGCCGTTCGTGTGCAGACCTTGGGAGGGAAGCCCGACGAGTAAATCGCCGGGAACGATATCCGCGCCCGTCAGCATGCGCTTGCGTTCCACCGCGCCCACAATGAAGCCGGCGAGGTCGTATTCGCCCGGCGCATACATGCCGGGCATCTCGGCGGTCTCGCCGCCAATTAGCGCGCAGCCATTTCGTTTGCACCCCCGCGCCATGCCGGCAACGACGTTTGCGCAGACGTCCGCATCCAGCTTCGCAACCGCAAAGTAATCAAGGAAGAACAGCGGCTTCGCGCCGTGAACCGCGATGTCGTTTACGCAGTGATTGACCAGATCCTCGCCAACGGTATCGTGGCGGCCGGTTGCAAACGCAATTTTGAGCTTCGTGCCGACCCCATCGGCAGAGCTGATCAGGACAGGATCGCGCCAACCCTTGAGCGAGAACCCAGCCCCGAACCCCCCAATCGACGTGAGCACGTTGGGCGTGAGCGTTTTCGCCGCATATCGCTTAACGCGCGCAACAGCTCGATGCGCCTCATCGATATTGACACCCGCTTTCTTATACGTGGCCCGCTCGTTCACTGCTGAACGATCAGTTTACCGGATTCGCCAAACCGAAAGCTGACGGCTGATTGCTGATCGCTGAAAGCTATTCACTCCTGCGGAAACGTAAAGTCCTCGTTATATCCCTGCCCGGCATCCTGATATAAATCGGCCGGTTGCAGCGGCTGCGACCCAACACTCGGCTGCTCATTTTTCTTCGCGTCTGCCCGCTCTTGCTTTTTAAGTTGCTTCAGCAGCGGCTTAACCACCGGCTCTTTTTGACTGGATTTCATGCCCGAACGCTATCACGCGCTGAAGCCGAGAGTGTACTCGGCCGGCGCTCGGCTGCCGCACTTCGAACGCCGCAAGTGCATGGCTCGTAAAGCACTTGATGACGATGTGAAACAATAGTCCAATTTGCGCACAACTTGTGACTGAAAAATCAACGCCTATGAAACTCGCCTGTGCTGTCGCGGCGCTGGCCCTGCCCCTCGCCGTTGTAAACGGCCAGACGCCGTCACCGGTCGCGATCAAAGACGCGCATATATTTACAGTTAGCGGCGCGGAGCTACCCAAGGGAACGGTTGTGCTCCGCGACGGCCTCATCGAAGACGTCGGCGCGAACGTCACAATCCCTGCGGATGCCTGGATCATCGACGGCACGGGCCTGACCGTATGTCCCGGCTTCATCGACGGCTTGAGCACTTGGGGCATCCCGGGCGCCGCGCCCGTAGCGGGAGGTGGAAGGCCTGCCGGTGCGCCCGGTGCAACACCCGCTGCCGCGCCCGCGCAAACGACGCCTGCGCCGCGCTCCAACGGACCTGAAGATCGCCCGCAGACACACACCTATGAGCGCGCCGCCGACTTGGTTTCACCCTCCGATCATCGCCTCGAGGCTGCCCGCGCTGCCGGCTTCACCAGCGCCGTGACATTTCCGAATCAAGGCATTTTCGAAGGCCTGGGCGCGATCATCAACTTGGCCGGCGAGCGAGGCCGCGACATGGTCATCATGCAGCCTATCGGACAGCAAGTCGTAATCCGCCCCGGCCGGCTCTCGTCGGGATTTCCGAATTCGCTGATGGGCAACATCGCGTACATCCGGCAGATGTACCTCGATCTCGATCAATACAAGCGGGCGAGAGAAATTTACGATGCGCATCCTGGCGGCAACCGGCGCCCCGAATACGATCACTATCTCCAGGCGCTCAGCGAATCGCCCCGCCTGCTGTTGCCCGCTGTTGAGGAACAGCAGATCGATCGCATGCTGGCCTTCGGTGCCGAGCTGAAAACCCCTTTCGTGCTGTACGGCTTGCACGAAGGATTCACCCGCGTAGATCAGTTGAAGCAGGCGAACGTGCCGGTGCTCGTGAGTCTGAAATGGCCGGAGAAGCCGAAGGAATCCGATCCCGCCGATATTCCGAACTACCGCGAACTGGTGCTTCGCCAACGCGCGCCATCGGTGCCGGGAATGTTATCCAAAGCTCAAGTGCGTTTCGCCCTGTATTCCGACGGAATCGATACCGCGCCCGAGCTCCGCAAGGCGGTGAAGAAAGCCATTGATGCAGGCCTCGGCCCCGCCGATGCGGTGCGCGCTCTGACTCTTAGCGTCGCCGAAATCTATGGCGTTTCCGATCGCATGGGCAGCATCGATAAGGGCAAGATCGCGAACCTGGTTGTCATGAGGGGCGACCCGTTCGAGGACAAGACGACGGTCGAGTACGTGTTTATCGATGGGCAAGAAATGAAACCGTCGAAGGAGCTGCAAAAGGAACATCCGCCTGGCGCGGCAGGAGCGCCGCACCCGAGCGAAAACCTAGAGGGAGGTCAGAACTGATGCGCCCGATAGCTTCGCTCCTCGCGACTGCCGCGGTGCTCGCTAGCTCTATCGCCGCCGAAACCACAATCATCCGGAACGCAACCATCCTGACCATCACAAAGGGCCGCATTGAAAAAGGCAGCGTCTTGATTCAGGACGGCAAGATCGCCGAAGTCGGGACGACCGTCAACGCGCGGTCCGGCGCAATCGTCGTCGACGGCACGGGCAAATATCTCACCCCCGGAATCATCGACTGCCACTCGCACACCGCCGTCGAAGGCAACGTAAATGAGGGCAGCGTTTCCGATTCCTCAATGGTCAATATCAAGGACGTGATCAACCCGCTCGACATCAATATCTATCGCGCGCTGGCGGGCGGCTTGACCGTATCGAACGTGCTGCACGGAAGCGCTAACGCGATCGGCGGGCAGACCATCGTGATCAAGCTGCGCTGGGGTAAAACGGCGCCGGAAATGATCTTCGAAGGTGCAAAGCCGGGTATCAAATTCGCCCTGGGAGAAAATCCAAAACGGCAAGGTTACCCCCCGGACTTCTTTAGCCAAGGGCCACCGGAGCCAAGGCGCTACCCCGGCACGCGCATGGGTGTCGAGGAAGTAATTCGCGAAAGCTTCGCGGAAGCAAAGAATTATCAAGCCGAGTGGAAGGAGTACAACGACCGCGTCGCCCGCGGCGAGCACCCGATTCCGCCTCGAAAAGATCTGCGCCTCGAGCCGCTAGTCGAGGTTCTCGAAGGCAAACGATACGTCCACGCACACTGCTATCGCGCCGACGAGATATTGATGCTTATGCGTGTCGCCGATGACATGGGCTTCAAGATCAGAACCCTTCAGCACGTCCTCGAGGGCTACAAAGTTGCGAAGGAGATCGCTGCACACGGGGCCGGCGCATCTACGTTCAGCGACTGGTGGTCGTACAAGATCGAAGCCTACGATGCAACGCCATACAACGCCGCAATGATGATGCGGCAAGGCGTGGTCGTGTCGCTCAACTCCGATTCCGACGAGCTGCAACGGCACCTCAATCTGGAAGCCGCTAAAACAATGCGTTACGGCGGTCTCACGGAAGACGAGGCGCTTGCAATGGTGACGATCAATCCCGCCAAACAGCTGGGCATCGACGACAAAGTGGGATCGATCGAAGTCGGAAAATCCGGTGACCTCGTGCTTTTCGATCAAGATCCGCTGTCGAACTATTCAAAGGTGCTGAAGGTGTGGATCGACGGCCACGAATACTTCGATCGCGGTAAGGATCTCGAAACACGCGGCCAATTCGAGCAGCGGAAGAAAGTCTTGCTCGACAAAGAAAACGCGACTCCCGCGCCAACCAACCAACAGCCGGCTAATCAGAAACGTGGCAAGCACCCAAATGAAGCGAGCCCGACGGAGGTGTCGCGATGAGCAGGATAGCGCTTACGGCCGCTGCATTCCTCGTCGCGTGCGGTGCGGCCATGGCCGTGGACTCCAATTCGGTTCTGATACAAAACGTCACCGTACATCCTGTCACCGCGCCCGATATATCGAACGCGTCCGTTCTTGTCATCGACGGCAAAATCGCGGAAGTCGGCTCTAAAGCGCCCGCACCCGCGGGTGTCACGGTCGTCGATGGCCAGGGTCTCCATCTCTACCCCGGTCTCATGAACGCTGCGACCAACGTTGGTCTCTCGGAGATTTCGGCTATTCGCGATTCCGTCGATCTGGACGAAATCGGCCTATTTAATCCCGAGCTGCGCGCCGAAATCGCATTCAATCCCTCGAGCGAGCACATCGCCGTTACGCGCGCATCGGGCATTACTTCCGTGATCAGCCTTCCAGGAAGCGGAGGGAATTTCGCGGGTTTGGCCGGCGGCGAGGGCACCGTAATCAGCGGGCAAGGCGCGCTCATGCACATGGAAGGCTGGACGTGGGAAGACATGGCGATCAAACCGAGCGCCGTGATGGACGTGGATTTCCCGCAGATTCAGATGGTCCCCCATCAATTTGTCGTTTTGCTCGGACTCCCGCAGCGCACCTTCGCTGACGTCGAGCGCGAATACAAAGAACGGCTGGATCGCTTCTCCGATTTCATTGAGCGGGCCCGTCGCTACAAGCAGGCGAAGGCTGCCGCAGCGCCTGACTTCAAAAGCGACATCAAGCTGGAAGCGATGATCCCCGTCATCGACGGGAAAATTCCGCTGTTCGTCCGCGCCTCGCGCGAGCGAGCGATCAAAGATGCCGTTGCATTCGCCGACAAAACGAAGGTGAAAATCATCATTGCGGATCCGCTTGAACTCGGCAGCGCGGGTCCACTGCTCAAGTCGCACAATATTCCCGTTGTCTTGGGTAAAACATTCGAACTGCCGTTGCGCGATGATGATCCCTACGACACTCCATACACATTACCCAGCCAGTTCTACAAAGCAGGAGTGAAGATCTGCTTTGGCACCTTCGATACGGAGTTCGCTCGCAACGTTCCGTTCGAGGCCGCGCAAGCGGCGGCGTTCGGTCTGCCTCACGATGAAGCGCTGAAGGGCCTCACGATCAACACCGCCGAAATTCTTGGCGTGGGCGATCAGTTCGGCTCAATCGAAAAAGGCAAAGTTGCGGACCTGATCCTGACGGACGGCGATCCGATGGAAGCGCGGACAAACATCAAACGCATGTTCATCGCCGGCCGCGAAGTCAGCCTCGAATCCCGGCACACACGCGAATACGAAAAGTGGAGCAAGCGCCCGTAAACGTGGGCAGCCATCGTGGCTGCGCGCTAGGGTTCTTGTCGGCGCCACTTACAGCTGGCCCCGCCACCCGCGTGTTACGCGCAGTTACGTTCAGCGCAGTAGCGTACAAGCGGAATCCGACCCAACAGCGAACGACTTTTCCAGATCTTCGTCTTCAGGATCTCCCAACCATTCGCGATCACGCCACTCCTCGAGCGCGATCAATTGGACAATTTCATCTGGCTCCATATGACTCCTCGCTGCACTCAACGCCTCTTATCGGCAGTAGTGCGCCGGAGGATCACCGTACTCTCGGACAGGTTCGGGACTAGAGGTACTTGGTACCACCCAGCACAAAGAGCCAACGAGTTGATAACGTAGAAGCGTAGAACCGCGGTGAGGTGCGAGAGTGGTTGAATCGGGCGGTCTCGAAAACCGTTGAACCTTTACGGGTTCCGTGGGTTCGAATCCCACCCTCACCGCCAGCATTCAACTGAACGACTTTAGGAGCATCGGCCCACTTAAAGCGCGCGATGGCAAGTGGCCCGCTCCCGCAACATCGGCTCAATCTTGCTTTTTGGGGTGCGAACAGCGTTCAGATGCGAACACTTCCAAATCGAGGGTCCTTTGCGACGCTCCTTGAACAAATCAGCATTTATGCAGCGCGACAATCAACGTAAGCGCAACGAGTGATCTCATACCCGGCTGAAAACACGAGCCGCTTGCAGCGCCGGAGAAGTGCGTGAGAAGAGATCGTATTTGCATTGTGGGAGCCGGCGCGGCGGGCATTGCCGCAGCGGCGGCCGTGTCGCGTGCAGGTCTCACGTTCGATTGTTTTGAAGCAGGTTCGTCGCCCGGTGGCATATGGCGATACGGGAATGACAGCGGATACTCCGCTTACGCTTCGCTGATGTCGAACACGGTCGTCGAAAACATGCAGTGGTTCGGGTACAGGCCGGCGGGGATGCGAAACGACTACCTATCCCACCGGGAAGTCTTCGCGTATCTCACGAGCTTCTTGGAGCACGCGGATCTGATGCGCCACATACAGCTTCGAAGTCGAGTAACCCGTATCCAGCCACTTGCCGGTGGCGTTTTCGATGTGGATATTCAAGGCGCGCCGGAGCAGCGGACATGCCGGTACACGGCCGTGATTATAGCCACTGGGCGGCATGCAAAGCCTCACATACCGAAAATACCCGGGCTCGAGCGCATGGCGTTTATGCACTCGTGTAACTACAGAACGCCGGATGTGTTCGCGGGCAAGAGGATTGCGATCGTGGGCTTCGGCGCTTCTGGCGTCGATATCGCCTGCGATGCGGCGGGCGTGGCGGAGCGCGTGGTTTTATCCACTCGACACGGCGGACCGGTCACGCCGCGGTATCGAGACGGTAAACCAACGGACGCAGAGCCACGTGCGTGGGCTGGGCGAATCCCACTATACATTCGCAAGCAAATGCGAAACTTCGCGTTGCGAAAGTGGCTGATCTCACCCGAACGCGCGGGAGGGCTAAACCGGCAAAGGCTCTCGATCGACAAACCCGTGGTCGCAAATGAATGCCTTCGCGGAGTGATTCGTGCGGGCAAGGTCGCGATCAAGCCAACCATCGTCGAGGTCAGTGGGGATTCGGTGTGTTTTGAGGACGGAACCTGTGGGGCGTTTGATCTGCTCGTCCTGGCGAGCGGTTACGAGACAGCCTTTCCTTTTTTCTCCGACGAACTCCTGCAGAAGACGGCCGGATTCCGCGACCGTTACTTGCGAGTGATTCCAGCGGAGCCGAGAAATCTGTTCTTCATCGGCCAGTTATCCGTAGCGGGGCCTTACTTCCGCGTCTTTGAAAGGCAGGCGTTATGGATAGCGGATATTCTCAAGGGCAACTGCGTCCTGCCTTCCGCCGATCGCCTCCGGCACTTAGCTGCGCACGATTCTAAGGCGGCAAAACGACGATTCAGGCACGCAGCTCAGCCTTGCGATAACGTTGATTACCACTGTTACATGCGTTCTTTGGCTCTAGCGCATAGAAAATTCGCGCGAGAGCGGCTCGATCCTAGTGGATGAACCAGACCTGATTCGATGCGCCTGTTGCTGTCGCCTGAACGATGTCCGTAGTCTTGGTATCTGCCGATGGGTCGATTACGAGTCCGCTGAACCGATTGGTAATGATGAATCCTGCGCCTGAAATCGTTATCAGCCACTTCTGGTTTGTCCCTCCGCTGGAAGACGATTGGACGAGCTTGGTTCCGGGGGTTGTGTTGGACGCGGGATCCTGGAGCAGAAGATCACTTGCCTGGTTCGTTATCGTGTAATATCCATTTCCAACTGAAGTCAACGTCCATTTCTGGTTGCTGCCCCCGTTTGATGGATATAGCTGAACGTTTGTGCCGGGCGAGCCGGAGAACGACGGATCATCCCAGACAAGAGTGCCGGCCGAGTTCGTTACCGTGTAGACGCCGTTCGCGAGAACGGTTCCAACATCGCCGAGGGCCTCGTTAGAGGGGGCCGATGTTCCCGACGAACTAACGGCGGCGACAGTGTAATAGTACGTCGTGCCGGCAACTACGTTACTGTCCGTGTAAGTCGTCGTAGTGGGCGAGGCGATCGGGCTCTCGCTTTCGGCGCCCGGGCTGGAACCGCGATACACGTTGTAGTACTGCGCATTCGTGCTGCCGGTCCACGACAGCAGAATCGAACTTGTCTGACCGGCAGCGCTCAGGTTGATGGGCGGGGCTGGGTTCGATGTGTTGGACAGGATATCTACACGGTCGGCCAGTGCAAAGGTATTGGTAGAGTTCGCATTCTTTGTACCCGTTACCCGGAGCTTA
>Ga0213875_10001970_pt1 | contig 12692 bp, 8 predicted proteins | sample BarmaccomBMRX_R8_FD_160105 | JGI IMG/M metagenome (GOLD analysis project Ga0213875, IMG submission 160105) | Root-associated microbial communities from Barbacenia macrantha in rupestrian grasslands, the National Park of Serra do Cipo, Brazil - RX_R8 | ecosystem: Host-associated > Plants > Roots... | reverse complement strand
GGGTCTGGGCCAGCCGATGGCGCCCCGCCGAAAACCGTATGCCAGGTCTGTTCGAGCGCCTGCATGAGAAGCTCGGCAACGGTTCCTGGCTCATCGGCCGCGTTACCGGCAGCGAATACGCGAAGGGCGACCGATATCCCGACCGCGCGGCGGAGCATTTCCCGCGCGAACCCTGGTTTGCCCGGCGGAACGCGGCGGCGTACGGCATTGCCATCGACGCCCAGGGCAAGATCGCTTGGGGCCGATCCGATATCGGCGGCGACCCGATTGTCGTCGTGCTGACCGAGGCGGTTTCGGACGCTCATCTCGCCGGCCTGCGCAGAGACGGCGTTTCCTACATCTTCGCCGGCGAACGGGAACTCGATCTTGCGCTTGCACTGGAAAATTTGAACCGGGAACTGGGGATCGCGCGGTTGCTGATCGAGGGCGGCGGCATCTCAAACGGCGCTTTTCTGCGGGCCGGCCTGATCGACGAGATCAGCCTGGCAATCTGTCCGGTAGTGGACGGCGCCCGCGGCGTACCCCATGTCTTCGATTCGCGCGACGATGAGGCGGATGCGCGCGCGCCTCTTCACGCCATGACGCTCGAAAGCAGCGAGGTGCTCGATGGCGGAGCGGTCTGGCTGCGTTACCGGCTGCGAAATGCGCCCTTGGAATGACGTCGCAAGCGTCAGCATCGATGCCTTCACGCGGCGGACACAGTTCGCCTTCCGACGACGCGTCGCTAATGTCCTGAACCAGAGGTTCGCAGCACCATCCTCGATCTTCTCTTGACCGTCATACCGGCGAAAGCCGGTATCCATGGCGGGAATGGGTCCGGGCTTTCGCCGGGACGACGCGGTGGAAAGATGATCGCGAACTTCGGGATGGGGACACTACCGCTCACGCGCACAAGTAGAACATGGCTCCGGCCAGCAGGATTGTCGCCGGCAGGGTCAAAACCCAGGCGAGAATGATCGCGCGCACGGTTTGGGCTTGCACGCCGGCCCCGTCTCCGGCCATCGTCCCGGCGACGCCGGAAGACACGATGTGCGTCGTGCTGACCGGAATCCCGTGAAAACCCGCGGTGGCAATGACCGCGGCCCCGACCAGTTCGGCCGAGCCGCCCTGTGCCGGCGTCATCTCTCGCTTGCCGATCCGCTCGCCAATCGTGCGCACGATGCGCTTGTAGCCGACCATCGTGCCGATCCCGAGGCAGAGCGCACTGAGAATGCGCACCCAAAACGGCGCATACTCCACCGCCGCCTTCAGCTTCAGCCGGTCGCCTTCGGCCTGCGCCTTCTGTTCCGGTGAAGCGGCGCCGCTCTCCTTGACCCGTTTCAGCTCGGCATCGACGCGGTAGACGTCGCCGCGCACCGAGCGGCGGTCTTGCGTTGGGATATCGGCGATGGCGCGGATCGACCCGAACGACTGGGCGAGGTCGTGTGTCGATTGGATTGCCCTCTGCTTCTCGTCATCGCCGAATTGCGCGATGAACGGGCCGGCGCGCTCGGCCGCAGTGGCGAGGGCGGGCAACTCCTCCGGGGGTATATCCATGTTGATCGTATAATGCAGCGGCACCAGCCCGATGATCGCCAGCATGATCAGCCCGATGCTCTTCTGACCGTCATTCGAGCCATGCGCAAAGCTGACTCCGCCACAGGTCACGATCAACAAGCCGCGCACCCACCACGCCGGGCGCTCGCCCTCCTTCGGGGCTCGGTACAGGTGCTCGTCCGGGATGAGCCGTTTGACGACGCGGAACAGGATTGCAGCCAGCACAAAGCCGATTATCGGCGAAAACAGCAACGCCTTGCCCACCGACCAGGTCTGGGTCCAGTCGACGCCGGCCCCAAGACCGCGATGGCTGGTCAGCGAGTTGGCGATCGCCACACCGAGGATGGCCCCGACGATAGCGTGCGAGCTTGAGCAGGGAATTCCCAGATACCAGGTGCTAACGTTCCAGACCAGCGCCGAGACGAACAGCGAGGCCAAGACGGCGAGTGCCGGATTGCCGTCCGGCGGCGTCAATGCGTCGGGCGGAATCAGTTCCACGAGCGTATAAGCGACGGCGATGCCGCCAAGCATGACCCCGGCGAAATTGAGAAACCCCGACCAGATCACGGCCGGTACCGGGTCGAGCGACTTGGTGTAGATCACCGTCGCGACGGCATTTGCCGTATTATGAAAACCGTTGGAAAATTCAAAGACGAGCACCAGCAACAAGCAAAACGCGAGCAGAACGAAGGCCGCCGTCGTCGCCGGCGCGATGGCCGCAAGCATCGACCCATCCATTCGTCTGTGGTCGAGAGGAAGTCGTTCAGACAACAATCCCTTTCAGTCTCAAGTTCCAAAATTTCGCTCGGCAGTTTGGATTGCACCAACCAGTCCGCAAAGCCGTCGTAATTAAACGGCAACAACTCATGAAATGGAAATTGGAATAGGTTAGCTGTGCGAGTGGAAGAATTTGCACGCCTCGCAGATTTGTTTTCGCGCCTTATTGCGGTTGGGCAAATGCAGCTCCAACGGTACGCGCTGCGAAGTGGACATACATTCCATACGCGCTGACTGAGGGTTCCACCGTCGTCTCCGGGCACGGGTCATCTCCAACGCTGCGCTCTGGAATATGGCGCTGATCGCGTCGCGGCTGCGGTTCTCAGATTCCGATTGCTCCGGGCAGGGCGGCGCGCCACGATCCGGTAACATTGAGCGGCGTCGCCCGGGCTTGGGCTCGCGCCGCCGCACCGGGACAAGGTCCGGGACCAGATCGGAGAGACGCCATGCCCCATCTGCCGCGCTGCGCCGCCCTCGTCGGCCCTTATTTGTCGGGCAAGACCACCCTGCTCGAAGCCCTGCTGCATGCCAGCGGCAGCACCGGCCGTCGCGGCAGCGTGCGCGACGGCAACTCGGTCGGAGATCATGTCGCCGAGGCGCGGGCGAGGCAGATGTCGACCGAGATCAATGTCGCGTCTTGCCGCTTCCTCGACGACCCCTGGACGATCCTCGACTGCCCCGGTTCGGTCGAGCTGCTTTACGAGGCGCAGGCCGCAATGCTGGACTGCGACGTCGCGGTCGTGGTGTGCGAGCCCGAGGTCGAACGCGCGGTGACGGTTAGCGCCCTGCTGCGCTTCCTCGATCGCCACAACATCCCGCACACGATATTCATCAATAAGATGGATGCAGCCAACGCGCGGGTGCGCGATGTGCTGGCGGCCTTGCAATCCTATTCGGAACGGCCGCTCGTGTTGCGACAGGTCCCGTTGCGGGGCAGCAATGCCGAGGCCACGGGCTATGTCGATCTGGTCAGCGAGCGGGCGTACAAATACCGGCCGGGTCAGGCTTCCGACCTGATCCCGCTGCCGGAAGGCTTCTGGGACGACGAAGGCGACACCCGCAACGGACTGGTGGAGAAACTCGCCGATTTCGATGACCAGTTGCTCGAGCAATTGCTCGAAGACATACAACCCTCGAAGGAAGAGATTTATCGGCACCTCGCGGCGGACTTCAAGAAGGCGCTGATCGTGCCGGTGTTCGTCGGCGCGGCGGCGCAGGACCACGGCGTGCGGCGGCTGTGGAAGGCGTTGCGGCACGAGGCCCCGGGCCCGCAGGAGACCGCGGCGCGGCTCGGCATCGCCGCCGAAGGCGAACCGCTGGCGCATGTCATCAAAACCTATCACCTGCCGCATACCGGCAAATTATCGCTGGTCCGGGTGTGGCGCGGCGCAATCTCGGAAGGCATGGTGCTGAATGGCAGCCGGGTTGCCGGCGTTGTGCGCATGGTTGGCGCGCAGCACGAGAAGATGACCTCGGCCGGAATCGGCGAGGTCGTCGGCCTGACCCGCATGGAGGAAATCGCCACCGGGACGGTGTTGACCGCCTCCGGCAAGGCCGAGCCGCTGCCGCGGCCGGAACGGCCGCAGCCGGTGTTCGGGCTTGCGATCCACGCCGAGAAGCGCGGCGATGACGTCAAGCTGACCGGCTCGATCGCCAAGCTGGTCGACGAGGACCCGACCCTCGGCCTCGAGCAGAACGCCGAGATGCGCGAGATGGTGTTGTGGGGACAGGGCGATGTGCATGTGCAGATCGCCCTCGACCGCTTGCGCAACCGCCACAATCTGGCGGTGATCGGGCATCCCGCCGCGGTGCCTTACAAAGAGACGATCCGACGCGGCACGCAGCAGCATTCCCGTTTCAAGCGGCAGAGCGGCGGGCACGGCCAGTTTGCCGACGTCACGATCGAGGTCGGGGTGCTGCCGCGCGGCAGCGGCTTTGTCTTTACCGACAAGGTCGTCGGAGGCGCCATTCCGCGCAACTATATCCCGGCGGTCGAGGAAGGGATCGTCGATGCCTTGCATCGCGGTCCGCTCGGCTTCCCGGTGGTCGACCTCGCGGTCAGTTTGCTGACCGGCCAGTTCCACGCGGTCGACAGCTCCGACATGGCGTTCAAGACCGCCGGCCGGCAGGCGATCCAGGAGGCGTTGGCCAAATGCGATCCGATCCTGCTCGAGCCGATCGATTCGGTCGAGATCTCTGTCCCGAACGCCTTTACTGCGCGGGTACAACGGCTGGTATCCGGCCGGCGCGGCCAGATTCTCGGCTATGACGCCAAGCCCGACTGGTCGGGCTGGGACGTGGTCAAGGCCTACCTGCCGCAGAGCGAATTGCACGATCTTATCGTCGAATTGCGCTCGCTGACCCTGGGTGTCGGCAGCTTTGCGCACCGTTTCGACCATATGCAGGAGCTGACCGGACGCCCCGCCGAAAAGATCATCGCCTCGCGCACCGCCGACGCCGCGCAGTAGCCTGCACCCCACGGCACCCCGCGCCAAGGCTCGCGAAAGCGTGACTTGGCGGGGTATGTGGGCATCGCCACCTCGGTGGCACGAAGCCGGAGGCATGCGATGCTAATCCGCAGGCGACGCGGGTGGGAAATCTCGGAGAATGAGGCGACCCCGGAAGCGGTATTCCGGCATCGACGCCGGTTGCTGAAGGGGCTGGCGGCGGGGCCGATCCTGGCCTCCGGTCTGATGTCGCGATTTGGTGCCCCATTGACTGCCAGGGCGGCCGAAGCGGCCGACCCCTCGGCCGGGCTTTATCCGGCGTCGCGCAACCCCCGCTACGCGCTGGATCGGCCGGTAACCGAGGCCAAATATTCGACCACCTACAACAACTTCTACGAATTCAGCCCGGACAAGGACGTGTCCGAGCAGGCTCAGGCGCTTAAAATCCGACCGTGGACCGTCAAGATCGACGGCATGGTTGAGAAGCCGATCACAATGGCCTTCGACGATCTGCTCAAGAAGGTGACGCTCGAAGAGCGGCTGTATCGCCATCGCTGTGTCGAGGCATGGTCGATGGCGGTGCCGTGGACCGGTTTCCCGATGGCGGCGCTGGTCGATCTTGCGAAGCCGCTCGGCTCGGCCAAATACGTCCGCATGGAAACTTTCATGGACCCGGCGATGGCGCCGGAACAGAACAAGTTCTTCTATCCCTGGCCTTACGTCGAGGGGCTGACCATGGCCGAGGCGGGCAACGAACTCGCGTTTCTCGTCACCGGCATGTACGGCAAGCCGCTGCCAAAGCAGGACGGCGCCCCGTTGCGGCTGGCGACTCCCTGGAAATACGGGTTCAAATCGATCAAATCGATCGTGCGCTTCGAATTCACCGACAAACGGCCGGTCTCGTACTGGGAGCAGCTGCAATCGAAGGAATACGGGTTCTGGGCCAATGTGAACCCGGAGGTGCCGCACCCGCGCTGGAGCCAGGCAACCGAACGGGTGCTCGGCACCGACGAGCGCCGCCCGACCCTTATCTGGAACGGCTACGGCGACTTCGTCGCGCATCTCTACGACGCTGTCGACAGGAAGGAGCGTCTCTTCGTCTGAGTTGCGGCCGCGGATGCCGCTCGTTCATGCTCGGATCCAGGGCTTTTATGTCGGTCGGCGGCGTGGGCGGTTCATGGCCCCTGCGGTGTGCGCCCTACCAGGCATTCCGGCGCAAGGGCGCGGGCCCGCTCAGTCCTGGCGCCACCGCATGGCCGGTCAAGCCATGCGCTCATTCATGCTCGCTCAGCCTTTCCCCTGCCTGAAATGAAGTGTACGGCCTCGCGTTTTCTCAGCTGAGGGCGCGGCAGGCGCGGTCGATGCGGGCGCAGGCATCGCGCAACTCCTCGGTCGATGTCGCATAAGAGATGCGGAAATGCGGCGCCAGGCCGAAGGCTTCGCCATGCACCACCGCAACTCCTTCGACTTCGAGCAGGTAGCGCACGAAATCCTCGTCGCTGGCGATCGTCTTGCCTTCGGGCGTGCGCTTGCCGATCAGCCCGGCGCAGGACGGGTACACATAGAATGCCCCCTCCGGCGTCGGGCAGTGCAGTCCCGGCACCCGGTTCAGTCGATCGACGACAAGGTCCCGCCGCTCCTTGAATACGCTCGCGTTCGCCGCGATGAACTCCTGCGGTCCGTTGAGCGCCTCGATCGCCGCCGCCTGGCTGATCGAGCACGGGTTGGCGGTCGAGTTCGACTGGATCGCGCCCATCGCCTTGATCAATGCCTTCGGCCCGCCGGCATAGCCAATGCGCCAGCCGGTCATGCAATAGGCCTTGGACACGCCGTTGACGGTCAGCGTCCGCTCGTAAAGCCGCGGCTCGATTTGGGCGATCGTCTTGTAGACGAACTCGTCATAGACGAGGTGCTCGTACATGTCGTCGGTCATGACCCAGACATGCGGGTGCGCCAGCAAAACATCGGCGACGGCGCGCAGGTCCGCTTCGGTATAGGCGGCCCCGCTCGGGTTCGACGGCGAATTCAGGATCAGCCATTTGGTCTTCGGCGTGATCGCGGCGTCGAGGTCTTCCGGCCGCATCTTGAAGCCGTTGTTCTGCGAGCAGGCGACCGGCACCGGCTCGCCATCGGCGAGCAGCACCATCTCGGGGTACGACACCCAGTACGGCGCCGGGATCACGACCTCGTCGCCGGGGCTGAGCGTGGCAACAAGGGCGTTGTACAAGACCTGCTTGCCGCCATTGCTGACGGTGATCTGCGACGGCTCGTAGTCGAGCCCGTTCTCGCGCTTGAACTTGCCGCAGATCGCCTGCTTCAGCTCGATCCGGCCGTCGAACACGGTGTATTTGGTCTCGCCGCGGCGGATCGCGGCGATCGCCGCCTCGCGGATGTTGTCCGGCGTGTCGAAATCGGGCTCGCCCTGCGACAGCGCCAAAACATCGCGACCGGCCGCCTTCAACTCGGTGGCGAGGGCGGTAATGGCCATGGTCGGGGACGGCTTCACCCGCGCCAGGCGGTCGGCAAGAAAGGGCATGATCCGTATCCTGAGGAGAGCGTCCAAACTTACTGCCGTCATTGCCTGCTGTGAAGCGGTTCCGCGCCGGAACCATCCTCGGCCGCGGCCGGCGCCATTCCGGGGCGCCCGATCTCTCGTTCAAACGGGCCCACAGAACCAGGCGGGCTCGCCGCAGCCAAATCGGCCCAATCGGGTGTCGAAGCGGAGGCGGAGTCGAAGGATGAGCGGTTCAGCCGGTAAACCGGAGCCCGGCAGCAAATCGGAAGCGGTGAGCTCCTTTGTTGATGCGATCGGCGGAATGGCCGGATTAGCGGTGGCTGCCGTCTCGATCACAAGGGAACAGTTTATCAAGCATGCCGTCGTGGCGAACTTGCACGAGCTCGAGGCTGCCAGGATCGCCCTGAGACGGGCACAGCGTTCGGAAGTGCAGGAAGCCGCCCGGGGCGGTGTCGCCTGATGTTCTGCTGCGCAAGTACCGTGCCTGCTCTTGGGCGCATCTCCTGCGGAGGCTGCGATGAGCGGGACAAAAGGCTTCATCATCCCTGCCGGCGGCGGAAGACGTTACGCCTCGCCGATGTCGGGGCAGCTCGTTCTGCTGAGCAAGAGCGATCTGTTGCCCACCTCGATTTCGATGTTGAGCGCGCCATCGCCAATGTGCCGTGAACCCCGAGACGTCGGTGCTACGGGTCTCGGCGCGCACCGGCGAGGGCATGGGCGAGTGGTACGAGTGGCTTCGCCAACAGGCGGCCGCCGCGCAGGAAGCGAGCTTCGGGTAGGGAAGGACCCTTGAACGCCGTCGCAGCAGGCGGCTGCCGGAAGTTTTACGGCCGCCGGGAGGCGTTGTTCCGGAACGGCGCCGCCGCGATTCCCCTCCCGAGGGAGTTGGCAATAAGGTCTGCCGCACTGGCCGTCTTTATGACAGAGTTTCCCGGAGCAATGCGCCGGAGCGGGAGGAAGCCATGCATTTGATGTACTTCACCGAGCAGCCGATGTCGGCCTATCCGGCCCAGGAAGGCCTCGACTTCGGCGCGACCGCGCTGATGTTCTCGAACCGGCATTTCGACCCGGTGGCCGGCAGCCGGCTCTACAATGAATATCTCGACCACTACCTCTACGCCGAGGAGATGGGCATCGACGGCATCATGCTGAACGAGCACCACAACGCCCCGTTTTGCATGCAGGCTAAATGCAACATCTTCGCCTCGATCCTCGCGGCAGCCACCAAAAAGGTCAAAATCGTCCTGCTCGGCAACCCGCTGCCCTTGGCCGAAAACCCGGTGCGCCTCGCCGAGGAACTGGCGATGATCGATATGATCTCAAAAGGCCGGCTGGTTTCCGGCTTCGTGCGCGGCGGCGGACAGGAGCAGCTCGCCAACGGCGTTAATCCTGCCTTCAACCGCGAGCGCTTCGAGGAGGCGCACGATCTCGTCGTCGCCGCCTGGACCCGGCAGGGCCCGTTCCGCTGGGAAGGCACCCATTTCCAGCACCGGGTCGTCAATCCCTGGGCGGTGCCGTTGCAAAAGCCGCATCCGCGGATCTGGATTCCCGGGGTCATCAGCCAGGAGACGATCATCTGGGCGGCGCAGCATGGCTATCCTTACATCGCGCTCAACACCCCGATCGATCGCACCAAGCAGATCTGGAAGATGTATGACGACGCCGCGGCCGCGGTCGGACTCGCGGTAGGGCCCGATTATCACGGCCTGCTGAAGCAGATCCATGTTGCCGAAAGCGAGGAGAAGGCGATCGAGAACGCCCGCCAGTTCATGTGGATGCAGGGCGAGTTCACCGGCCTCGCGCACCCCGTCTGGAGCACCCCGTCGGGCTATGGCAGCCCGGAAAACCGTCGCGCCTTTGTCGAATTCGCCACCGGCCGTTCGAAAAATCCGCGCTACCGGCCGCCGCTCGAAAAGCAGCTCGAGGAATTGATGATCATCGCCGGTACCCCGCAGCAGGTCATCGCCAAGCTGCGCATCCTTTTGCAGGAGACGCGGCCGGGCATCCTGGCCTTCTGGGGCAATGACGGCACCGTGACCAATGCAGATGCCAAAACCTGTATCCGATTGTTGGGCCAGGAGGTGTTCCCGGCCGTGCGCGAGATGGCGAAGGAGTTCGACCTGAAGAGCCCGTTCGAGACCGGCCAGCCGGTCGGCATCGATTATCTGCCGGGCGCGAGGCAGCCCGTGCAGGCCGCGGCGGAGTAGGGAAATGCGATCGATCGTCGGGACCTGGAAGCTGGTGCGCGCGACCGCCCGCGACGCAAGCGGCGGTACCCTGCCCGAGCCCTATGGCGGTCAGGGCATCGGCCGCGTCGTTTTCACTGTCGATGGCCGCATGCAGTCGGTGGTTTGCGACGGGCGGCGCGAAGTGCCGCCCGGCGAGACCCGCGACTACAATTCGTATTGCGGCAATTACACCTGCGATGGCAGCCGCCTCGTCACCCGCGTCGATGCGGCCTCGGACCCCGGTCGGGTCGGCAGCGATCAGGTCCGCGGGGTGCGGTTCGAGGGCGAGCTGCTGGTGCTCTCGCCGCCGCCTCGAGGGTCGGGGAATCGACAGGAATACCGGGAACTGACCTGGCAGCGGATTTCGCCGGAATAGCAATCCGGACCGCTCCGGCTGTCTTGTTCTGGGTGCGAGGACCCAGCCGCAGCTCGTAGATCCGGAAAGACCAGATCACCTCTTCGCGTGGGCATCTCGCATTGCATGCCAGACTCGCTCGGGCGTCGCCGGCATATCGATATGACGGATGCCGTATTCCGATAGCGCGTCGACCAGCGCGTTCATCACCGAGGGCAGCGCACCGGCGCAACCCGCCTCGCCGCAGCCTTTGGCGCCGAGCGGGTTGGTCGTCGCCGGCACCGAATGGAAGGCGTGCTCGAACAGCGGCGTGTCCGCCGCCCGCGGCATCGCGTAATCCATATAGGAGCCGGTCAGCAGCTGCCCATCATCATCGTAGACGGTGCGCTCGCGCAGCGCCTGGCCGATCCCCTGCACGATCCCGCCATGCGCCTGGCCATCGACCAGTAGCGGGTTGATCACGATCCCGAAATCGTTGACGAAGCTGTACTTGACGACATCCACCATGCCGGTTTCGGGATCAACCTCGACCTCGGCGATGTGGCACCCGTTCGGAAAGGCCGAGGGTGGGCCATCGTAGATGTCCGCCACATCGAGGCTCCGCGGCAATTCCGGCGGCAGAGCGAGGCCGGCATGGATTTGGGTGGCCAGCTCCATCAGCCCGATCGAGCGGTCGGTGCCGGCAATGACGAACCGGCCGGCGCGGAACTCCATGTCTGCAGCCGCCGCTTCGAGGACATGCGCCGCGATCTGCTTGCCGGCCTCGATGACCTTGTTGCTGGCGCCGACGATGGCATTGCCGCTGACGATCAGCGATTTCGACCCGCCGGTGCCGCCGCCGGCGATAAGCTGATCGCTGTCGCCCTGCAGCAGGCGGATGCGCTGGAACGGGATGCCGAGCCGGGAGGCGAGAACCTGGGCGAAGGGCGCGGCATGCCCCTGGCCATAATCGAGCGTGCCGGTGATGATCGTGACATCGCCGTTCGGCTCGAAGCGGATGCCGCCCATCTCGCGGCCGGGCGGGCCGGTCAGTTCGAGGTAGTCGCTGATGCCGCGCCCGCGCAGCTTGCCGCGAGCCCGGCTATCCTGCTGCCGTGCCGGGAAACCCTCCCAATCCGCCAGCGCCAAGGCCTTGTTCAGCAGGTTGGTGAAATCGCCGCTGTCATAGGTCGTGCCGTTCGGGCTCTTGTACGGCATCGCTTCCGGCGGGATGTGGTTGCGCCGGCGCAGTTCGACCCGGTCGATGCCCATCTCGGCCGCGGCGGCGTCGACCAGCCGCTCCATGTAGTAATTGGCCTCCGGACGGCCGGCGCCGCGATAGGCGCCGACCGGCGTCGTCGTCGTGAAGACGCATTTGGTCGAGACCTCGATCAGCGGCGTCTTGTAGACGCCGAGCGTATTGCGCTGGGCGTTGCGCGTTGCCGGGCCGGCCGCGCCGTAAGTGGCGCCGAGATTGCCGTAGCCGGTCAGCCGCACCGCCAGGAAATTGCCGTCGCGATCGAGCGCCAGCTCGGCGGTCATCGTGTGATCGCGGCCATGAGTGTCGGAGATGAAGCTGCCGGAGCGGTCATCGGTCCATTTTACCGGGCAGCCGAGCTCCCGCGCGGCATGCATGATGCAGAAATGCTCGGGGTAGTTCGGCTGCTTCATGCCGAACGAGCCGCCGACGCGATCGGTCAGAACCCGCACCTGGTCGCGCCCGACCCCGAGCACCTGGGCGACGTAGTTGCGGAACCCGAACACGCCCTGGCACCCGATATTGAGCGTCCAATGGCTGCGCTCGCGGTCGTATTGCGCCACCGCCGCCCGCGGCTCCATGGCGTTGACGACGACCCGGTTGTTGCGCAGTTCGAGGCGGGTGACATGAGCGGCCCCAGCAAAGGCGGCAGCGACCTTCTCGCTGTCGCCGTAATGGAAATCGAGGCCGACATTGCCGGGAACATCGTCATAGAGCTGCGGCGCGTCGGCCGCCGCGGCCGCGTCGGGCTCGGCGACCGCCGGCAGCGGATCGACATCCACGAGGACGAGTTCCGCCGCATCCCTGGCGGCTGCCGCGGTCTCGGCGATAACGGCGGCGACCGCCTCGCCGACATGGCGCACCTTGTCGGTGGCCAGCACATAGCGGGCCGGCTGAAGCATCGGCGTGCCGTCGCGGTTGTTCATGACCTGCCGCGCCGGCATCGGCTTGATGCCGGCTTTCGCCAGGTCGTCGGCCGTGTAAACCGCGAGCACGCCGGGCATTGCCCGCGCTTCCTCGGCATCGACGCGGCGGATGACCCCGTGCGCATGGGGGCTGCGCACCATCACGCAATAGACCTGGCCGGGCAGATTGATGTCGTCGGAGTAATGGCCCTCGCCGCGGACCAGCACCGGGTCCTCGCTGCGCGGCACCGGCTGGCCGATCGCGAATTTCTCGTCCATGCCGAGCATGGTCGAATCGAACGGGTCGTTCATTGGCGTCCTTTATGTCAGGCCCGAAAACGGCAGAGCCGACCGCGACAGCCGACTGCTGCACAAGCCAGTTGAGAGCTTAACTGCCGATTTTCCATAGGCGACACCCAATTCGGTGCATGGGCGGCCCGAGTTTCTGCCCGCAAGCGAGTAGACCTCCGATTTGGAAACGGGGGTATAGTTGAGGCACGAGCCCGTTCTGATGTGGACCGGCGGCCAGGCGAATGTGACGGAAAAGCGCGGCACCACGCGCCGGTTTGCTTGATCGCGGTGAGATTCGCTCGCGATCCTGTGCGTGGCGCCCGGAAATCCGCGCTCCGCGGTCTGGTGCGAACCGTACCGGTCGGAAGCGTGGGCAGAGTATCGGTCCCGATCCGGCGGCA
>Ga0213875_10001969_pt1 | contig 12698 bp, 13 predicted proteins | sample BarmaccomBMRX_R8_FD_160105 | JGI IMG/M metagenome (GOLD analysis project Ga0213875, IMG submission 160105) | Root-associated microbial communities from Barbacenia macrantha in rupestrian grasslands, the National Park of Serra do Cipo, Brazil - RX_R8 | ecosystem: Host-associated > Plants > Roots... | reverse complement strand
TTGCTCGGCCCGATCGCGGGCGTGGGGGTCGTCGCCTCGCTCGGGCCCGCGCTGGCCAGCGCGGTCGACGCCGCGTCGTTCGCTCTGTCCGCTTTGTTCATCGCACTGACCGCGGCCGCACCAGTGGTGGCCCGCACGACCGCCCTGGGTACGGCGCTGCGCGGCATGGCACCGGACCTGTTGACCGGTTTCCGCCTATTGTTCGCCGACCCGGTGCTGCGCTGGGGCACGATCCTGCTCACGGCGACTAACTTCGCGGTGTACGCCATCGAGGCGAACCTGGTGTACGTGATCACCGAGGCGACCGGCCAGTCCAAGTTGGACCTTGGCATTGTGGTCGGCGCGCAGGGTCTGGGCGCGGTGGCGGGCGCCGCGCTGGTGCCGCGGCTGTTGCGCAGGTACAGCGAGGGTTTCCTGTTGTCGTGGGGCATGGGCGCGCTGGCCGTGGCGCTGTTGGCGCCTGTGCTGTCGGCGAACGCGGTCGTCCTGGCGCCCGCGTGGGCACTGTCGGGCGTGGCGACCTCGCTGATCGTCGTGGGGTGGTTCACCTACCGGCAGAAGGTGGTCGATGCCGAGTACATGGGCCGGGTGGTGGCGGTGAACCGCGCCATCTCGTTCACCGCGATCCTCCCCGCGGCCCTGCTCGGTGGCTGGCTGGCCACCGATTTCGGCTCGGCCCCGCTGTTCGCTGTCGCCGGAGTCCTCCAGGCCTCCGCCTGGCTGTCCACCGCGGTCGGACTTGTCGGCAAGGCGGGCAGCCCGATCCGCACCCCGGCGCGGACGGACCGCCCAGAACCCACCGAACCCGTGGTGTCCGGCTGACGACCCCGTACGGCGCCACTGTGGACAGTGCGGACCAGGTCGAAACACCGCTGGCTGGCCACATGCGACGGTACGTGATGTGTGCAACGGGTCCATTCGGGGTATCCGCAGGTCATGAGACCTGTCTGGCGCGGCGCCATCTCGTTTGGACTTGTCACCATCGCCGTGCGGCTCTATGGCGCCACCGAAGAACACGATTTCCGGTTCCACCAGGTGCACCGGGCCGACGGCGGCCGGATCCGGTACCGGCGGGTCTGCGAGTCATGCGGCAAGCAGGTGGGTACCGACGATCTGGTCAAGGGATATGAGCTGGACGACGGCCGGATGGTGCTGTTGGACCGCGAGGACTTCGACTCGCTGCCCGTGCGCACCGATCATGCCATCGACGTGCTCCAGTTCGTGGCGGCCGAGGAGGTCGACCCCATCTTCTTCCAGAAGACTTACTACCTCGAGCCAGACAAGGCCGCGGTGCGACCCTATGCGTTGCTGCGGGACACTCTTGTCACAGCGGACCAGTTGGCAGTCGTGAAGATCACGATGCGGCAGCGCGAGACGTTGGCCATGCTGCGCGCCCGCGACGATGTGATCATGATGCACACCATGCTGTGGCCAGACGAAATCCGCGAACCCCACTTCGAGATACTGGCCAACGCGCCCAAGCCTCGCCCACAGGAGCTGAAGATGGCTACCTCCCTGGTGCAGAGCATGGCCGGCACGTTCGACCCGAACGACTACACCGATGACTATCGGCAGGCACTCGGCGCACTGATCGAGGCCAAAGCCACCGGGGCCAAGGCACCGAAGAATTCCGCCACACGCGACGAGGGCCAGGTCGTCGACCTGATCACGGCGCTGGAACGCAGTGTTGAGCAGGCCAAGGCCGCTCGCAAACCGCGGCCCCGACGTCGTACGAAGTCGGCCTAAGCACTCAACGCTCGCTTGACTCGTCACTCTCCGTTGGCGGCCGACCGCATCAGGCTCTTGACTGAGACGCCGCGGCATGAGCGTTGAGCTGGCCGAGGGCCAGCAGGTGCCGCGGTGGACGATCGACAGCGGTCCGGTAAGTCGCGATGAGCTGCCGGTCGACGTGCAGCAGCTCACCGGGTCCCAGTGCACGCCAGCCGGGGTCTTCGTCCATCCGCTCACTGGCCACCACTACGGCCGGGTGCTCCGCCAGCGCGCCGGAACGGGCACGGATGCGACCGGCGGTGCTGGCGTGCTCAAGGTGTCGGCCGCCAGTCGAGCCACCGGCGGCACGCTCGAGCACGAACAGCTCGTGCGTGTCCGGATACCGCAGCGCCCACAGTTCGGTCGGCGTGGTCAGCACCAGGTTGATCGCATACAACGGCAGTGTGTCGGCTACCCAGCGCGCGGCCCCGGTGATCCCGGCCGTCACGTCACCACCGTTGGCGTCGATGTGTTTGGTGATCAGGGCAAAGAAGCGCTCGGAATCGGTATCGCCGATCACAAGGTCACGGTAATCGCCGAGCTCGGTCTCCAGTCGGGCGAGGTTCTCGATCACACCGTTGTGCGCGAACAGCCTGCCGTGCTGTTGGAAGGGATGCGTGTTGTGCGGATCCAGTCCTCCGGTGGAGGCATAGCGGACATGGGCGATGAACGTGGTGGACACACACTGTTTCGCTTCCTGGGCGAACTGCTGGTCCATATAGGCCGCCAACGGCCTCTTATCCACGTGTGGCGCCCCATCCACGGTAAAGATGCCCAGGCCGGTGCCATCAGGATCGCGCCGGCTCTGCTCCGCAAGGCTGTCCGGCGCTTCCAGCAACCAGAATGTGGCGTGCACCCGCTTCGGTGCGGCGGACAGCCCGAACAATCGACACATGGCACCCTTCCTTGCGGTCGTCCTATCCTCGCCCTCAGCTCATACCCAGGATGGCGCCAGCTCATCGCGCGTTCGGGTGGTCTCGATGGGCTTACCGACAGCAAGTGCACGCCAACCAGCATGTGCATGAAACCGATGGTCGGGCTCGGCGGCGAACTCCGCGGGAATGACGGCACTGCTTCGGGAGAGGCTTGTTCGTCCACAACGGACAAGCAGCAGGTCGCGCAGCGCCCACTCCCTGCCACTCTCAACATATAGCGCACCCGGGGCCTTGCGGCAAGACCCGGGTCGTACCGCAGAATTCGTCGGCCGAAGCCAATACTTGGGCAAATAGGAGTCGCGACGTGTGGGTGTTGTTGTCGCCGTAGGGGGACGTGGGGACGTCGAACCGCCGGTGGGATACCCCATGTCGCCAGAGGGGGATTTTCGTGATTGACGTGACCATTGCCGGCGGTGGACCGACCGGCTTGATGCTGGCCAGCGAGTTGCGGCTGCACGGCGTGCACGCGCTCGTGCTGGAGAAGGAAGCGGAGCCGACCCGGTACGTCCGCGCCCTCGGCCTACACGTGCGCAGCATCGAGGTAATGGACCAGCGCGGTCTGCTGGAGCGGTTCCTCGCGCTCGGCCAGCAGTACCCGCTCGGTGGTTTCTTCGCCGGCATCACCAAGCCATCGCCCAGCCGGCTGGACACCGCACATCCCTACATCCTCGGCATTCCGCAGACCACCACCGATCGCCTGCTGGCCGAACGTGCCGCCGAGCTCGGTGCCGAGATCCGGCGCGGCTGCGAACTGGTGGGGCTAGACCAGGACGAACACGGGGTGACCGCTGAGCTCGCCGACGGCACCCAGCTGCGCTCGCGCTACCTCGTCGGCTGCGACGGCGGCCGCAGCACGGTGCGCAAGCTGCTCGGTGTCGGCTTCCCCGGCGAGCCCACCCGGGTCGAGACGCTGCTGGGCGAGATGGAGGTGGACCTACCGCCGGAGACGCTGGCCTCCATCGTGGCCGAGGTCCGCAAGACCCAGATGCGGTTCGGCGCCATGCCCCTGCGGGACGGCGTGTACCGCATTGTCGTGCCGGCCGACGGAGTGGCCGAGGACCGCGCGGTCCCGCCGACCCTTGAGGAGTTCAAGCAACAGCTACGGGCGTTCGCCGGTACCGACTTCGGCGTACGCGCACCGCGCTGGCTGTCCCGCTTCGGCGACGCTACCCGGCAGGCCGAGCGCTACCGGACCGGCAGGGTGCTGCTGGCCGGCGACGCGGCACACATCCACCCGCCGACCGGCGGCCAGGGGCTCAATCTCGGTGTCCAGGATGCGTTCAACCTCGGCTGGAAACTGTCGGCCGCGGTCATCGGCTGGGCTCCGGACGGCCTGCTGGACAGCTATCACACCGAACGGCACCCGGCCGCCGCCGAGGTGCTGGCCAACACCCGCGCGCAGATGGAGTTGCTGTCCACCGAGCCCGGTCCTCGGGCGGTGCGCCGGTTGGTGTCGGAACTGATGGACTTCGAGGAGGTGAACCGGTACCTGATCGAGAAGATCACCGCGATCGGGGTCCGCTACGACTTCGGCGAAGGGCACGACCTGCTCGGCCGGCGGCTGCGGGACGTCGGGCTGAAGCGGGGATGCCTCTACGAGCTGATGCACGGTGGCCGCGGGCTGCTGCTCGACCAGACCGGCCGACTGTCGGTGGCGGGCTGGGCAGAGCGGGTCGACCACGTTGTCGACGTCAGCGAGGAACTGGACGTGCCCGCCGTGCTGCTGCGACCGGACGACCACGTGGCGTGGGCCGGTGACGACCAGCAGGATCTGCTCAGGCAGTTGCCCACGTGGTTCGGCGTCGCCACGAGCCGACCGCACGCGCGGCAGTGATCGCTGAAGGCTGCGCTCGCGTGCGCCACTGGCACACCTTGGCCACGTTCCCCGGCAGGCCGGTGAGACCGCTTCGGTGCGGCGCCGGACCACCGAGACCGCCGCGAGCGGCGTCCAGGTGGTGAACAGTCCGGCCGGGCCGCCGACGAGCAGCACCATGGCATTGCGGGTCACGCCGTCCGCGACACGAAGAAGACCTGGAAGATCCCTTCGTGCAGCCAGGGCGCTCGGCGCAGCATCAGCGCGTACCCGTCCCGCAGCGCGGTGCCCAGCCGCCACGGCAGCACATCGAGCAGGTCCACGACCAGCACGGTGGTCCACCCGGACAGCCTGCGCGCCAGCTCCTCGGCCGCCCGCGTGTGGCCGGACCCCATGCTCGCGGTCAGGATCATGATGGGAGGCGCAGCCGGGTCGTACTGGTCCACCGCGTTGGCCACCACCAACGGATACCTCGCCCGGCCGAGGATAACCCGGTGGGAGCAAAGCTCATTCAGGAGTTTCCGGAGCGCGTTGCCTCGCTGCCTGCCCCGCGCGGCCGGTGAACGAGCCACGTTTGCCGGACCCGCTGGTGTACGACATCGTCAAGCCCCGACGTCGGATAGATGGCTCCTTGTGCCCCGATGTCGTAGCGCCAGGCCGGTGCCGAGATAGACCATGCTGCCGACGACGGTGACGACGCCGTCGCGGGGCTGCGCCGGGACGCAGCAGGCACCGAAGCTGACCGCCGCGATCACTCCGGCGAGCAACAGGATCGGTGGGCTGCGCTCCAACCAGGCGAAGACCAGGTACGTACCGGCGCATGCCAGCCACGGTGCGGCGTCGGTCGGGCGGGTTGGCACCAGCATTCCTGCCACGGCACACAGGCCCGTGCCGACGATGGCCGTGGCGAGGTAGGACCGGGACCGGCCGCCAAGACCGATGCGTCGGCTGCGGCGGCGGAACCAGGCCCAGACGGCGACCGTGCCGACTATGGCGTTGACCATCAGTCCCCAACCGAGCACGTCCGGCCCGGCCGCCAAGCCCAGCAGCCCAACGCCGGTGGTAGTGACGCCGAATAGGCACAGCGGAAACCAGAACGCGGACAACCGCAGTCGGGTCCGGGCGCGGACCCCACCGAGGTCGGCGATCAGCTCACGGGCGACGCGGGGATACACCCAAGCAGCATAGCGACATGCAATTACTTGACAGATTGTATTACTTTCGACTAGAAAGCTCTCGCATTGTGGATGTCTGTTCAGAGTCGCGCATCCGCGAGACCGCCACCCCGACCAGGCTTCACAGGATCAGAAGATTCGGATGACCCACCCCGCGCCGAGCGGAGAACCACCACTGATGACACACGTCGATCTCGCGCTGTATGGCGTCCACGCCGCGTTCTGGGCCGCCTTCGGCCTGGCCAACCTGGCCTCACGCAGGAGCTCCGCGCCCGCTCCCGGCGGCACCGGCGCGCCCCGGACCGAACAGCCCCAGGAGGCCCCGCGCTCCAGGATGCTGCTCGTCGTGCACATGGTGGCGTTCTTCGGTCTTTACTTCGGCATCGCCCAGGCCGTCCTCCCGGCCATGGTCCCGGCCTGGTTCCCCGGTCAGCGCATCGCCGGCACCGCCGTCATCGCGATCGGCGCCGCCATGATGTGTTGGGCCCGGCTGCACTTTCGGTCCTGGCGCTTCCGCGCACACCTCGACAGCGGCCACGAACTGGCCACCAGCGGGCCCTTCGCCATCGTGCGCCACCCCATCTATCTCGGTCTCGACCTACTCGCTCTTGGCACCACTATCTGGGCGCCCACCATCGTCATCGGCGCAGCCACCGCCGTTGTGCTCATCGGCAGCGATCTACGCGCCCGAGCCGAGGAAAAACTCCTGCTCACCGCTTTTGGCACCAGTTACCAGCACTATGCCCGCCGCACCCGACGCTTCCTTCCCGGCCTGTACTGACACAAAAGGCAAGGAGCCGAGCAGGGGAGAGAACGGCGGCATTGGGGTGATCTTCAGCAAACCCATCGTTTCGTGAAGATCGTTGTGCTGCTCCCCCTTCCGGATGGCGGCGGGAGGCTATACCGTCGCGGTTTGTACAACTATGCATTTGTACAATCCTCGATGGGGGATGCGATGGACGTGGTGGCCCTGGTGGAGCTCGGTTACCAGTGGACTGGCGGGCGGGTGAACCAGGTGCGCCTCCAGGATCTGGACGCGCCAACGCCGTGTACCCGGTGGGACGTGCGTGCCCTGCTCAATCATCTGGTCGGCGCTGTCGGTTTCCTGGCCAAAGTGGCCGCGGGTGAACCCTCGGCGCCGGATGCCCACGGTTGGACCAGGATCGACTTCATCGGATCTGACCCAGCCGCGGCGTTCGCGGGCGCGGCCGAGCGCGCACTGGCGGCGTGGCGGACGCCGGGCGCGATGGACCGGCAGTGCGTGATGCCGTTCGGTGTCGAGCCCGGACGGCGGGTCGCGCAGCGCGGCCTGACCGACGCGGTGGTCCACGGCTGGGATCTGTCCCGTGCGATCGGGGAGAACGCTGATATTCCCGATGAGTTGGCCGAGCCGCTGTGGGACATCGACCAGGCCCTGGTGGACGACAGTCTGCGCGGCGGCCCGTTCGCCCCACCGGTGCCCTTCACCGGTGGCACCATGTCGGACCGACTGATGGCGTTCCTGGGCCGCCAACCATGACCGCGGCCGCTGGTGAACCCGACATCGCCGGCGCGGTGTGGCGGGCGCTGGCCGACAACAATCGGCGCACAATCCTGCGACTGGTCCGCGACCAGCCACGATCGGTGGGCGAGATCACCGAGCATGTCGCGATCTCGCAACAGGCGGTGTCACGTCATCTGCGGGTTCTGCACGGGGCAGGACTGGTCAGCAGCCACCGGGAGGGCACTCGGCACCTGTTCGCCGTCCGGGCCGACGGCTTGGCGCAGGTCCGCCACTACCTCGACCAGTTCTGGCCCACCCAGCTCGCCGCCCTCAAACACGCGGTGGAAACCAGCACGACCAAAGGGAAGGCGTGACCGAACACCAGCCCCCACGGCGCACCGTGCCCACCGAAGCCGCGGCCACCGCCTCGATCGACATCGCCGCGGCACCGGAGGAGGTGTTCGCTTACCTGGTGACAGTCAAGGGCATGCTGGCCTGGATGGGGCAGCACGCCGTGCTGGACCCCACCCCGGGCGGCGAGTTCAGCGTGGACATCGACGGAGTCCCGGTCCGGGGTCGGTACCTGGTGGTCGACCCACCACATCAGGTGGTGGTCAGCTGGGGCCACGCCGGCAGCACCGATCTGCCCGCCGGGCGGTCGCGGGTGAGCTTCACGCTGACCCCGCACGAGGGCGGCACCCGTGTGGTGGTGAACCACACGGGCCTGCCCACCCACTACCTCGGTGGCCATCGACGAGGTTGGGACCATTTCCTGGCCCGGCTGCGCCTGGCCGGCGCCGGCCACGACCCCGGGCCGGATCCCTGGTTCCCTGGCGAACAGGAACGATGACCATGACCGACCATGCCGACGGCGACGGCGCGCTGTTCGACGTTCTGGCCGCCGAGTTCCTCGAGCTGCCCGGGGTGGCCAGCGCTCGGATGTTCTCCCACACTGGACTCACCACCTGTGGCGCGTTCTTCGCCTTCCCCAGCGGGCAGGGCGAGCTCATCGTGAAGCTGCCCGCCGACCGGGTCGTGCAGCTGATCGCCACCGGGCAGGCCAACGCCATGCGGTTGGGCCGGCGCACGATGCGCGAATGGGCCGTCATCACCGGTGATCCCACGCCGGGGCGTATCCCGGATCACCATCAGCATTGGCGTGGCCTGATGGTCGAGGCCCACGCCTACGTCACCGAACTGTCCAGTCGGCGGCCGCGCCGATAGCACGTCGCCGCCCCGATCCCCCCGCACGGCGGCGGTATCCAGATCGACCGGTTCCAGCAAGATCTCCAGGCCACACCGGTCGGTGTCGTTCGACCGACCAGAATTTAGTACACATCGATGTACTACATCGCCGGGAGACCCTCAACCCTTGACCCTTTTCACGAATAATCGATCGCCGAGGCCCCGCAGATTCTGTAAACATATGTTTATGACTTCTGCGACCATCGCCCGGTCGACGCTCGCCGAGCCCGACACCGACTCACCGGTCCCGTTCCACCGGATCGTCGGGCTGTTCCGGCCCCACCGCGGTCCGATGGCCGGGCTGTTCGTGCTGCTGGTGGTGCAGGCCGGACTCGGCGTCGTCTCGCCGTTCCTGCTGCGCGCGATCCTCGACGAGGCACTCCCCCGCCGGGACCCGGTCCTGCTCAGCGTGCTGGCCGGCGGGATGATCGTGGCATCGGCCGGCAGCGCGGCACTCGGCGTCGCGACGACCGGGCTGTCCAACACCATCGGCCAGCGCGTAATGAATGACCTGCGCGTGTCGGTGTACGGCCACCTGCAGCGGATGTCGCTCGCGTTCTTCACGCGGACCAAGAGCGGCGAAATGCTGTCACGGGTCTTCAACGACATCGGTGGCGTCGACAACGTGATCACCACGACCGCCGGGTCGATCGTGCAGAACGCGACCACCATGGTCGCCATCGCGACCGCGATCCTGGTCCTGGACTGGCAACTGGCCCTGCTCTGCCTGGTGATCGTCCCGCTTTTCCTGCTGTTCACACTCCGGCTGGGGGAAAAGCGGCGGACGCTGGCCCGTGGCCGCACCCGGCGGATGGCGCGACTCACCACACTGGTCGAGGAATCCCTGTCAGTCACCGGTGTGCTGCTGGCCAAGACGATGGGCAGCGAGAAGCTCATGCGCGAACGGTTCGGCGCCGAGTCGCGGGAGATCGCGTCGCTCGAGCGCAGCGCCGCCATGGCCGGGCGCTGGCAGATCGCGTCGCGGACGATGAGCCTCACCGTGATCCCGGCCTTGGTGTACTGGATCGCCGGGTTGGCGCTGGCCGGCGGCGCAACGCCGATCTCGCTGGGTACCGTGGTCGCGTTCACCAGCATGATGAACCGGCTGATCGCACCGGCCAGCGCGATGCAGTCGATCGGGCAGAACATCGCGACGTCCAAGGCGCTGTTCGCGCGCATCTTCGAGGTGCTGGACCTGCCGGCGGAGATCGAGGACCGGCCGGGCGCGGGTGAGCTGACCGTGCGCGGAGGCGCCGTGTCGATGCGGGCGGTCTGGTTCCGGTACGACGAGGAAGGACCGTGGACGTTGCCAGGCGTCGACCTCGACATCCCGGCGGGTACCACGACGGCACTGGTCGGCTCGACCGGGTCCGGGAAGACGACGCTGGCCTACCTCGTGGCGCGGCTGTACGAGGTCACCGAAGGCCAGGTGCGTATCGACGGCACCGACGTCCGCGACGTGACGCTCGCCTCACTGGCCGCGGGTGTCGGGATGGTGTCGCAGGAGACGTACCTCTTCCACGACACGGTGCGGGAAAACCTCCGGTTCGCCAAGCCGGACGCCACCGACGAACAGATCGAGGACGCGGCGAAGGCCGCACACATCCACGACACGATCGCGACGCTGCCGGAGGGCTACGACACCGTCGTCGGCCAGCGCGGCTACCGCTTCTCTGGCGGGGAGAAGCAACGCATCGCGATCGCGCGAATGCTGCTGCGCAACCCGCCGGTGCTCATCCTCGACGAGGCGACCAGTGCGCTGGACACCCGCACCGAGCGGTCGGTGCAGGCCGAACTGGACCGGCTGGCCGCCGGGCGGACGACGCTGACGATAGCGCACAGACTGTCCACTGTGGTACACGCGGACCAGATCGTGGTGCTGCACGAGGGCCAAGTCGCCGAGCGCGGTACACACGAAGAACTCCTGGCGCTCGGCGGGCGCTACGCCCGTCTGGTGCACGGGGACACGCTCTAGTCTGACGGAATGACCGAACCCGACATTCTGGCGGGACAGTCCCGCGAGGTGCGCGAGGCGGCACGTGAGTTGAGCGTGGACGCCGAGCTCGTGCGGCTCTCGCGGGCCGTGCGGGAAGGCGTCGGACGGCTGAACTGGCGGATGCGGGCCGAATGCGACGGCGGCAGCCCCGGCCCGACCGTGCTGGCCGTACTGAGCAGGCTGATCCGGGCCGGCACGCACACGCCGAAGCAGCTGGCCGAAGCCGAGCGGATCCAACCGCAGTCGCTGACCCGGATCCTCGCGTCGTTGACTGACCGAGGGCTGGTCACCCGTGCTCCTGACCCGGCCGACGGGCGGCGGTCGTTGATCGACATCACCTCGGCCGGGCGAGCGGTGATGCGGGAGTACACCGGGAGCCGGGAACGCTGGCTGTCCGGCGCGCTCGAACGCGCGCTCAGTCCCACCGAACGCCAGCTGCTCGGGCTTGCCGCAGAGCTGCTGGTGCGAGTCGCCGAGGCGTGATCGCCGGGCTACCAGGCAGGGCAAGGAAAACCGGTCCCTGCCTCACGCTCGACCGCCCCCTGATCACGAGTGTCGAATCCGACCGGCAGAATTAGGCCGCGCACATCAGCGTCCTGTCGGCGTGGACAACGACAGGTCCTGGACACCCACAGGGGTGCCGCAGCATCCGCCGATGGCCGTCCTGACTGGGGCGTCGAACAGCCCGCCGCCGCATACGCCGGTCTCGGGCAGCACCAGCTCCACCCGCTCGGCGGCTTCCCGGTCACCGGCCAGGGCGGCGGTGACCGAGCGGACCTGCTCGTAGCCCGTCATCGCCAGAAACGTCGGAGCCCGGCCGTAGCTCTTCATCCCGACCAGGAACACCCCCGGCTCCGGGTGCGCCAGCTCCGTGACCCCGTGCGGTGGAACAGTGCCGCAGGAGTGCACGTTCGGATCGATCAGTGGCGCCAACGCCACCGGCGCTTGCAGGGTCGCATCCAGCGCCAGCCGAACCTCGGACAACCAAGACAGATCGGGACGGAACCCGGCCAGCACCACGACCTGGTCGACCGCCTCGAGACGTTGGCCCTCGGCCGACACCAGTGTCAACCGAGCTTCCGCATCACGTTCGACGGCCTCGGTGCGAAACCCGGTCACGACCGCGATGCGCCCGGCCTCAACCGCGGCCCTCGCGGCCAGTCCCAGCGCGCCACGGGCCGGGAGCTGATCGGCCTGGCCACCGCCGAACACCGCGCCGATGGCGTCCCGGCGCACCAACCAGCTGATCCGCGTCGACGGATCCTGTGCGGCCAGCCCAGCGAAGGCCACCAGCACGGTCAGCGCCGAATGCCCGCTCCCGGCCACCACCACGTGCCGGCCCGCGTACCGGGCGGCCACTGTGGCATCGGCCAGATTCGGAACCCGATAGACGATCCGGTCACTCGCGGCGGTTTCACCGACCGCCGGCAGACCGTCTCCACCCAGCGGGTTCGGCGAAGCCCACGTCCCCGAGGCATCGATCACCGCACGCGTGGCGATCCGTTCCTCGCCCGCGGCGGTGCGGACATGCACTGTCAGCGGTTCGGACTCCCGTCCAGCACCGACCACCCGGTCCCGGCCTCGGCGGGCGACACCGACCACTTCCGCACCCAACCGCACCTGCTCGCCGAGAGCGTCGGCCAGTGGACGCAGGTACCGGTCGGTCCATTCCCGCCCGGTCGGGCAACTCCCGGCATCCGGGTGCCGCCAGCCGCGCGGCTCCAACAACCGGCGCGCGGCCGGTGCGACCAGCTCGGCCCAGCGAGAGAACAACTGTATGTGGCGCCACTGCGCCACGGCCGCGCCCGCCTGCTTGCCGCGTTCAAGCACGAGCACTGGCAGTTCGCGCTCGGCTAGTTCCGCCGCGGCGGCCAATCCGACCGGGCCCGCTCCAACGACCACCACAGGCAAGGCCGACATCCGACACCTCTTTCATCGACCGGGTTCGATAAATGTATCTTGAGTGTATCGACCGAGTTCGATTGATACAACCATCGATTTCAATCGATATACTGAGTGACATGTCGATCGCGCCGCCCCAGGCCCAGGTGCTGCCCACCGGCGAGGCCACCACCTACGCGGAATGGTTCGCCTGCCTGGCCGAGCCCGTCCGCGTCAGGCTGCTGCACGCGGTCGCCACCAGCCCGAAAGGCATCACGGTGGGCGCGCTCACCGAGATCCTCGGAACCAGTCAATCCACCACGTCACACCACGTGCGCAAGCTGGCCGATGTCGGCTTCGTCCGCCTGCGTAAGGAGGGCACCGCCACCATCGTCACCGT
>Ga0213875_10001968_pt1 | contig 12710 bp, 11 predicted proteins | sample BarmaccomBMRX_R8_FD_160105 | JGI IMG/M metagenome (GOLD analysis project Ga0213875, IMG submission 160105) | Root-associated microbial communities from Barbacenia macrantha in rupestrian grasslands, the National Park of Serra do Cipo, Brazil - RX_R8 | ecosystem: Host-associated > Plants > Roots... | reverse complement strand
AAAGCTGGTTCGATTGCACTCATTGCGTAAGAGCGGAGTTATCCTCTTTGATTGTCCCGATGTTTCTCGATTTGCCGCCACGGGTAGTAATACGCGCGGCCGGCCAGATTTAGATCGACGTAATTATGGCTCAAGCGTGCGCTTACTGCACGCCCTTTTCGGGATTCCACGAGCCCTGTTCGCGTCGTATGTAAACGATCTGTCCCAGGTGATAAGCCCTGTGCGTGCCGATGTGCGCAATAGTCGAATACCACTTAGCCAACATTGCATCATTGGCTGCTTCAACCGCGTTTTCCCAATCCGTCATTTCACTGTCGAGTTTCTTCACTGTCGCCTCCCAAGTCTCGGGGGCGTGGAATGTTTCTTCATTCTTGCCTGTGAAATTCGGTACTTGCCCTCCCTTGAATTTCTCGAGGCTCCGCTCATCCCAGAAGATCAGGTGATCCGCGAGTTCCTTGATGGAGTGATTGCCGCTTTTGTCTTTCCAGTTAGCTTGCTCCGGTGTCACACCGTCGACCGCGACCTTGGCGCAGACGAACCACTCGCTCTTGTCGTGCGTCGAGTGCAGCTGCTCGAGCAGAATACTCTTGAGCGTAGGCGGCGCTTTTGCCGTTTGACCAAGCGCCAGCAGGCCCGAGGACAGTAATACAGCGATGCAAAAACGCATACCCGTCTAATCTCCCTCTCAACAAGAGTATGTCGATTCAATCGAGCGAAGTAGATTTACGCGACGGGCTCGATGCGATACACCCATGCGGGCTGTCGATCGCTCTCGCGCATGGCCTGCCGGATTAGATCATCGACGACTGCGCGATGCGGCGACAACGAGCACACCGGGTCCGTCGCCGCGGCATCGTTCGCGAGCAGCATCGCCTGACAGCGGCAGCCGCCGAAGTCCGCCGTCTTGCGGTCGCATGACCGGCAAGGCTCCTGCATCCAATCGTCACCGCGAAACCGCTGGAATACCGGCGAGTCTTCCCAAATCGACCGAAGCGATTGTTCAGCGACGCTGGGAAATGCGAGGCCGGGGATCACGTGCGCGGAATGACAGGGCATCGCGCGGCCTGCGGGATCAATCAGCATCAGACCGCGTCCCCAGCCGCCCATGCACGCCTTCGGATATTTGGCGTGATAATCGGGCAGAACATAAGCAATGCGCATCCGCCCGGCCGCGCGACTCCGTGCTGCTTCAACGATCGGCAGAGACCGCCGAAGCTGGTCGTAGGAGGGCAAAAGAGCTGCTCGATTGCGCAGCGCCCAGCCATAGTATTGAACGTTCGCAATCTCGAGCTTATCCGCGTTTAGCTGTTCCGCCAGACCGATCATTTCTTCGAGACGCCGAATATTTTGCCGGTGAATGACAATGTTGACGGTGAACGCGAGTCGGTGTTCGCGAATCCACGATGCCACGCGCAGCTTTTGGGCGTGGGCACGCAGCCCTGCAAATGCGTTTGCCTCGCCTTCATCGCTGTCTTGAAAACTAAGCTGGATATGATCCAGCCCCGCTTCAACCAACGCTCGTAAGCGCTCGCGCGACAGCCCCAGGCCGGACGTGATTAAGTTGACGTACAGACCCGACGCGCGGCCCGTTCGCACGAGCTGCTCGAGATCCGTGCGCAGCAGCGGCTCTCCTCCGGTCAGGTGCAGATGCCAGCAACCAAGAGCGCCCGCCTGCTGAACAATATTGACCCAATCCTCGGTCGACAGCTCGCGGGCCGAGTCTGACTTCTGCACCGGGTTCGAGCAATATACACAATGCAGCGGACAGCGATATGTCAATTCCGCGATGAGTGCCTGAGGCGCAGCGCTCATACAAATTCGAGAATCGCGCGATCTCGAAGCTTCGTCAAAAACGCGGAGGTTTCATCCCACACCCTCGCTTCCTCGGTTCCGGGGAAATTTTTGAGGAGTGTGGCGACGATTTCAGGCACGGTCTTGACTCCATCGCACGCTTGCACAATGTGGGCCGCCGGTCCTTGAAGACGCAGTGCTCCCTCGGGAATGAGCAACAGGTCGCTCGACGCCGATAAACGGCAACCGGGTCTTAGGATGGGACGCCCCTCGAGTTCGTTCATGTACCCTCAGCGATGACCGCGGGCGGAGGCCATCCCGGCGATACATACGCGAAGTAAATGGCGTCTAACTGCCCCCAAAGAATGTCGCATTTCGATCGCAACGCGCTCATTACCGCGTCCTGTTGCTCGCGCGTCACCGCATGACGCGTAACATAGTCCAGCGCGTATGCTGCATCTTCGGGCGCTTGACTCAGGCGCGCTGTAAAGTACGCGAGCCCCGACTCTAACCATGGATAGTGCTCGCGCAAAGCTCCGATTCGCAGGCTAATGAGATCCCGCGAGAAAAGCTCGGTGAGAGAGGACGCGACCGCCTCCAGAAACGTGTGTTCCGAAACGAGCGCCAGATAAGCGTCCACTGCATACCGTACGCCCGGGAGAACTCTGCGCTCGGAGATTACCTCCTCGCGTTGCGCGCCTGTCGCTTCGGCCAGCCGTATCCATTTCTCGATCCCGCCCGGATCATTACTTGCGCCGTCGTGATCGAGAATCCGCTTCATCCAAGCGCGCCGGAAGTTCGGATCCGTGCTGCGCGATAGGATCATCGCGTCCTTGATCGGAATCCGGCTTTGATAGTAGTAACGATTCAGCGCCCAAGCCTGTAACTGCTCTCGGCTCAGCTTCCCCTCGTGCATGAGTAAGTGAAATGGATGCTTGTGGTGATAGCGCTCAGGGCCGATATCAAGCAACGCCTGCTTCAATTCATCGCCGCTAAGCAATCGGCTTTCGCTCATACAACAACATCCATTCCGTCCCAGGCAATTTCCCATCCGGCGGCCCGTGCGGTCCGAAACTGTTCGCTGTCCTCATCCAGCATCGGATTCGTATTGTTGATGTGAATAAAGATTTTGCGAGCCGGAACACTGGAAAGCGCCGCGAGCGTTGCCGGCACGGGCTGGTGTCCCATATCTCGTGCCGCCTTACTGCTGATAACGAGACGAATCAGTTCGTCTTCCGACCAAAATGTTCCATCGAAAAAGATTGCATCACAGGTTTCGAAGCACGCGAGCCAATCGGCTGTAACGTGTGACGCGCCCGGCACGACGGCAACTCGCCGCCCGTTATGCTCGAGCACGATTCCGATGACCGCCTCCGCCGCTTCAAAGGAATTCCTCCGTGTCGGCGACACGAACCCCGGAAAACTCTCGCCGCTCGTCATAGATAGGCAGTCGATTCCGCTCTCATTGAGCGGGAAACGCACGCCCGGAACCAGACACTGCCATTTGACCTGATCCGGTTGCCGCTGAAGCACCTGAAACAGAGAGTTGTCGCACTCGAGAATGTCCCGGACTGCTCGCGTCGCGTATATCGAAAATGGCTGCGACTCCCGCAAAAGCAGCAGTCCCAGAGCCGCGTCCACTTCAGCGGAAGTCAGGACCGCGCCCGCGATGGGCGAATCGCGAAAGCTCTCGGCGCGAGGATGTAACGGAGGATATGACTCGATTTGAGACCGCAGGTCGGGGCTGGCGTTCAGGAGAAACCAGGTTTTGTCATCGGCGGAAACGGCAAGCTGAGTCTGCGTCCTCGCCTTCCCGTTAAACCGGCCCTGACGCAACCGCAGGCAATTCGAACACCCGCAATTCCATTGCGGGAACCCTCCCCCTGCGGCTGCACCAAGTACCCGGATGTGCACCGCGACTAGATTTCTGGGTTTGCGTAGCTCGCGATTTCACAGCTCAGGCAAACTTCTTCAAACCCAGGCGTAGACCATTCCATACTTTGAATAGCTCCTTACGGCTATTGTAAACGGAAATGCGCGGTGGGGCTACTGACGTCTTTCTGAGAGAGTACTTCTGCCACCCCCACCGACTGGCCTCACGGCCCGCGCATGGCCGGCCGGCGTTCGCGCCCTCCGCCACAAGCAATTCCGCGCGATGTGGGCCGGGCTGCTGTTGTCGGCGATCGGCACTTGGATGCAGATCGTTGCGCAAAGTGTGCTCGTGCTGCGGCTTTCGCACGGATCGGCTTTTGCGCTCGGATGCGTCTCCCTCTCTCAAGCGTCGGCATTCTTCGGCTTTGCGCTTTTGGGCGGGGGAATGGTCGATCGTCTCAACCGCAAGAAGCTCTTGGTGATCACGCAGAGCTGCCTGATGCTGAACGCGGCTACGTTAGGCGCCCTGACTGCGCTCGGAATCGTGAACGTGCCGATCATCGTCGCGAGCGCATTCGTTTCCGGATTGATCCTCAGTTTTGATCAGCCTGCCCGGGCCGCGCTCGTGTCCACGCTTGTTCCAGAGGACGATCTGCTGAACGCGATCGCCCTTCAATCCGCGGTCTTCAACGCGGCCGCCGTGGTCGGTCCCGCCATCGCAGGCATCGTTCTCGACGGGATCGGCATTGCGGCAGATTTCTTCCTTAACGCGATCAGCTTCGGCGCAATATTAATCGCCCTGCCTTTCGTTACGGCCAAACGCGGGACCTCGCTCGGCCGCGAAAAGTTAGTCACCCAGATTCGTGACGTGCTCGCGGCGATTCGTCGCGATTCACTGTTGGTTTCGGCTCTTTTCATGTACGGCGTCCTCCTATTTGCTGGCCCGTCCTTGCAACTATTGCTCCCCGTCCTAGCCGTCAACCGTTTGCACATCAGCGGATTCACGCTGGGAATCCTGTTTTCCGCGGCAGGTATCGGAGCCGTTGCCGGCGCCGTCATTCTCGGAACGCGGCACTCGGCGACCGTTCGATTCGCGCAGGTCGCACTCGGACTGTGGTGTGCGGCGCTCGCGGTGGCTGGATCGGGAATCACCGTTCCAATCACGTTTTGCGCACTCCTGGTTATGGGCGCCGGCCAAAGCATCGTCGGCTCGACAACCTCGGCGCTGTTACAGACTCGTGTGGCTGCTCACCAGCGCGGACGAGCGATGAGCCTGAATACGCTGCTGCTAATGGGAGTGCGGCCTCTCGGAGATTTTCCCGCCGGCGCGATGATCGCGGCGTTCGGAGCACCCGTGACCGCCATTGCGAGTGCAGCCCTGGTGGCGATTCTTGCGATCGCTGTAAACACGAGCGTAAAGCGCCCCGCTAGTGCGTGAGCGCCGGCTCGGATTCCGGGGTCGCCTGCGTGGGTTTCGTCTCCGGCATCCTCATCTGCCAGAGCGCGCCGCCCGCGGTGGCCACAATCGTTAAACCCCAAAAACTCGCGTTAAAGCCCATCGCTTTCGCGATCCACCCGAACAGGCTGTTACTCAGGAAACCGCCCAATCCCATCGACGACTGAACCGCGCCTTGTAAGAAGTTGAATCGACCGGTTCCACGCGCCAAATCGGCTGTAATCAGCGTAAGTAATACGCCGTAGATACCCATTGCGATGCCATCCACCGCTTGTAGCCCGATTAAGTAATACGGATTGTGACTCACTACCGTAAGTGCATTTCTTACTGCAAGCGAAGCGAATCCGATAAGTAAGAGCGGTTTTCGGCCCCATTGGTCGGCTAATTTCCCCGTCACGACGGCAACCCCGACCATAGCCGCTTCCGCCACAACCACCATGGCTGCAACTTGCCACGCCGAGCCGCTGCCTTTCTTGGCTTGTGTGAGGATCTGGCTGACGAGCGGAAGCGTCGCTGCATTCGCAAAGTAATAAAGAACAATGCATCCGGTAAATGTAAGGATGTTCTTGTCCTTCATCAGATCTTGCCAGCTGCTGCGCTCCTTTTCATCGCCCTCGCCGTTCTCGTCCCCGGCGCGCGCAGCTTCGTAATTTACATCCCGCTCCTGAATGAACCAAACGGACGGAATCATGCCCGCTGCAAAAATCGCCGCAGCAACGAAAATGCCCTGTAGCGCGAGCAGAGTTCCCACCGCTCCCGCCGCGACAGCGAAGGCGACATTTCCCGTATGCGTCATCGTCTCGTTACGCGCAACGCGCCCCGAGAGTTCATCCTGCCCGCTCATACCGAGTGCAAATGCGCCGGTGACCGCCGGAAATACCGTCACCGCGAGGCCAATCACGAGTTGCACGAGAATCTGCGCCCAGTACTGCGGGAGCATCACGATGCCCACCGCTCCTAACGCAACCGTTCCGCCCGCCGCCGCAGTCAAGACCTTCTTGTGATGAGATTCGTCAACCCAGTGACCAACGAAGCTCTGCACCGCCACGCCCGCGAGTGATTGACACGCGATCAGAATTCCAATCTGGCCCGGGTGCCAGTGCCGGACGGCCGTGTAAAAAATGGCCATGAAGGGGCCGAGTCCGGTCTGAATTCCGGCGTTGCAGAAGTTCAACGCATCGAGAGCGCGAAAACTTCGTGTTTTTCCTTGCGGCACTACGTAACACCTCAGTTACTAACGCTGATTAATCGACACACGCGAGAGGACGTGCGATGTTTTCAAGAGATTTCTTTTCGGCGTGGATGCCGAGCAGCAACTCGACGACGCCTCCCACTGCGATCACGGCTGCCCCCGCGATATAACCCCAAAACAGCATCGATCGCGAGCCCGTCCCAACGATGTAGCCATACAACGCGGGACCGGCGACGCCGCCCACGAGAGTTCCGCACGCATAAAAAATCGAAATCGCGATCGCGCGGATCTCTAGCGGGAAAATTTCACTTACCGTGAGATATGCGGCCGATGCCGCGGACGACGCAACGAAGAACGTCACGCTCCAGCAGATCGCTTGTGTGAGGGCGGTCAGAACGCCGATATGAAACAACCAAGCCGTGATCGCGAGCAGAACTCCCGATCCGATGTACGTTGTCGAGATCATTGGCTTTCGCCCCCAGGTATCGAACAGACGGCCCATAGTAATCGGACCCAGCCAGTTTCCGATCGCAAGCGGCACCAGGAACAGCCCCAGCTTCTCCGCCGAGACGCCGTAATACCGCAGCAATACCAACCCATACGTGAACAGGACTGCGTTATAAAAGAAAGCCTGCGTCACCATCAGCACGAAACCGAGCATTGAGCGTTGCGCATAATGCTTCACCATCGCGTCCCAGATCTCGCGAAACGGAGTGACTTTACGCGCCGCGAGCTTGATGATGTGCTCGGCAGGAGGCAGATCCTGAACGTGCCCATGTGTCACCGTTCTTTCGATCTGACTTACGACATCTTCCGCCTCGCCCTGAGCGCCGTGAATCATCAGCCAGCGCGGGCTTTCAGGCACGTACCGGCGCAACATCAAAACAACAATTCCAATCACGGCTCCGATGCCGAACGCGAACCGCCAACTGACCGTGGGCGGCAAAATGCCCGTATCCAGCAGCAGCAACGAAGCGCCTGAGCCGAGCGCGGCGCCCGCCCAAAATGTGGAATTAATCATCAGGTCCACATGTCCTCGCACCCGTGCCGGAATCAGCTCGTCAATAGCAGAATTGACGGCCGCATATTCGCCGCCGATACCAGCGCCCGTCAGCGCGCGGAAGAATGTGAAGCTTGCGAAGCTCCAGGAAAAGGCAGTTGCGGCCGTCGCACAGAGATACAGAAGAATTGTGATGCTGAAGAGCTTTTTTCTGCCCCACCGATCGGTGAGATATCCAAAGATGAGCGCGCCCGCAACGGACCCCGCCAGATAATATGTTGCGCTGAGGCCTAGCTGCGCATCGCTGAAACCCAGGGTGTCGTGTCGCTTCAGAATGCCGGCAAGCGAGCCGGCGAGATTGCCCTCGAGTCCGTCTAGCAGCCACGTAATCCCGAGCGCGACCACCACCAGCACATGCCAGCGGCTCCACGGTAACCGGTCGAGCCGCGCCGGGATGTTCGTTTCGATGCATTTCGAGGTGACGGCGCTTGCGGGAGACGACATTCGACTGGTGCGGACACGAGTGTGACCGCACCAACGTGTACCGAGTTACAGCCCAACGGCCTGGGAAAAATTCCGAGGGCGGACCTACTGACGTTCGCCGGTAATTGTCGCGCCGCCCATGGACGCGAGTGCTGCCGAGTATTTCACAGGCTCGTGCTTGTCCTTGGCGATCCAAAATGTCATGTGATCTGCACCGCCATCCGCCGGCGTCAAGTCCACTTTGTAAGTGTCGAACGTACCTGCCGGAACAGTCACAGTTTCGCTGCCTGCCACTTTCAATTGCATGATGCGCGGCTGCATCTTCTGGACATCCAGGTTATAAAACGACGTTGTGTACCCCTCGGCCAGCGGCAGAGTCGCAATCACGTCGCCGTTTCCCGCTCCGTCGGCAAAATCGGGACCGCCGAGGTCAAGGTCAACAGGCCGGTTCTGTCCATTCATCGTCATAGTGCCCGACACCTTTCCGCCTTTAAATACGAGATCAATCGAGACCGGGCCTTGCTTCAAGTGCCGCTCCGTTACAGTGAGACTCGCCTTATCAAGCACCACCGCGTCTGTGACCGCGCCCATCGGCGTGTTCGCGATATCGGTCACCGCCCACGATTGCGACTGGTCCTTTACCTCGGTGGAGGCGTCAATGTCCATCGTTTGTCCGCCCGCGTTGAGCGTGTCCTTGAATTTGTACGTGCCCGCTGCGAGTTGGCGCACCGGCGCCGCCGATCCGCTGGGCGACTGCTGAGTGACGGACGCGACAACAACGCTCGCTGGGTCCACCGTTATCTGCTTCAAGCGTTCTGAAACGTCAGCGGGCATAGACTGCTGGAATCTGGCGTCCAGATACTGAGCAAGAAACCGCTCCATCGCCGCCACCATCGCGAGATTGTTGATGGGACGCGCGAAACCGTGACCTTCATCGGGAGCAACAAGATATTCGACCGGAACATGGTGATCTCGAACTGCGGTCACGATCTCATCCGAATTGCGCTTGTTAACACGCGGATCGTTCGCGCCTTGCACCACCATCAGCGGAGTGCGTATGTGCGATGCCGCATTCACCGGCGATTCTTCCTCCAAAATCTTCTTGCCTTCCGGAGTTCCCGGATCGGCCATGCGCTTATACATGACTTTGCGCGTAGCTTCCCAATAAGGCGGAATCGAGTTCAGCAGGAAGACGAGGTCTGACGGAGGTACGATCGCAACCGCAGCCGAGTAAACATCCGGAGTGAACGCGACACCCGCAAGAGTCGCGTAACCGCCGTACGAACCTCCCGCGATGCCCACGCGCTTCGGGTTCACAATGCCCTGCGCGACGAGATACTTCACGCCCCACGTCAGGTCGTCCTGCATCTTTCGGCCCCACTCGCCGTTACCGGCGTTCAGAAACTTCTTTCCGTAGCCGGTTGAGCTGCGGAAATTGGACTGGAGGACTGCGTATCCTCTATTCGCAAGAAACTGGGCGAACGTGTTGTATCCCCAGTCATCGCGGCCCCACGGCCCGCCGTGCGGCCACAGGACCAATGGCAGATCCCTTGCGGGCACGCCTTTCGGAAGTGTTAAATACGCCGGAATCTCGAGACCGTCAGACGACGCGTATCGGATGGGTTTCTGTTCGGCAAGTGAGGCTCGGGGAATCTCATCTCGTACGCGATACTGAAGGTCCAGTCTTCTGGATCTTCGATCGAACAGGTAAACTTCGCCCGGTTCCACATCCGCGCTTGCGTTCACGAGCCAAACGTTTTCGTCGCTGGTGTGCGATGTGAAGCCGATTTCCCGTCCCGGCAATTTGCTCTTTAGCCACTTGTAGTCGGCGTCATACGCCTTGTCCTTCCAGTAAACGCGAGCTTTGTCGTCCTCATATACCGTCGCAAGCAGCCGGTCGTCGACATCCGAAAACATTGCGTCTCCAAGGTCGACGCGTTTCAACGGATCGTTTTCTAGACGCGTTACTTTCCCGCTTGTCGGATCCAATGTGGATAACTCGATTAGGTCGACATCGGCGCCCTTATTAGTCTCGAAATAGAGCTTTTGATTCCCGTGATCGAAGTGGACAGGCGCGCAACTCTCAAACACACTGCAGGAGTAAATCGAGCTGAATTTGTCCGGATCGACGCGCAAAATCTCCGTGTTGCCGTTGTCGTCGGTTCTCAATGCCACTCGCAGCGCGCCCGCGTTGTCGAAAATCCAAGCGGCGATGTGGTCCGTATTCTTGCGCACCAGCGTACGCTCGCCGGTCGAGATTTTTAACTGATATAGGTCGTGCCACGCCTTGTCACGATCGTTGATGCCGATGAACATGATGTCGGGATTGCTTTTCGGAACGGCATAGATGGTGACGCGAGAACCTTTCGCATTCGTCAAGTTTCGAACCTGAGGAACGCCCGTGTCCTTTTCCGCGGGTGCTGAAGGGTCGATGGCATATACGTTGAAGTTCTCATCTCCGAGTTGATCCTGGGCATACAGCAGATATTTCGAATCGCGGCTCCAGAAGTACTGCGAAACCGGACGTTTCGTTTCCGCGCTCATCGGCTTTGCCGCATCGAACGGCTCATCCGCGCGTTTGACCCATATATTCCGCGTGCCGTTGTACGGCTTCAGGAACGCTATGTACTTGCCGTCTGGCGAAATTTGGGCGCCCGTAATCTTGACATCGCCAAAGAAGGCGTCGCGATCGATCAGCGGCGGCAGATCCGCATACGCAGCGGCAGTGAAAACAAGCGCGCCAAGAGCGCGCAGTCTGATAAACATGAAAAATCTCCTGCGGGTTCGCAATGATGATAACGCGAAAAGTAGCCGCCCGGTTCCGTTACGCTCCCCCGTGGGGCAGGCGCGTAGCCTGGGTGAGGCGCTAGCCTCGCTCTATTGATCGCCGTAGTACCTAAAGCCTTTTTTTCGTGGACTAGCCGTCGGTTGCGACCAAGCCGGCAGCTTTTCCGGATCAATCTGCAACCAGATCAGATCCTCCCACTGTTGAATAATCTTTTCGCCGTCAGGTTGATGCTGCACAAGTCGAATAAGAAGTGAAAGCGGATTCATAGCACGACCAATGGCATCATTCGCGATCTGATAGCCGTCGATGTATGTGGCGCTGCCGTAGCGGATACCTAGATCTCCGTCGCGCGAGACGCCTCGTGTTTGCGCCGCCCTACCCGCCTCGTCGCTGGTCCGGAACGACAGCCTGAAGTCATACGGCGGCGGCAGGTAATAAGGCCGAAACTTCCCGCCCAGATACTTCTCCATTGCGCGCTGGGCAGCGGCTTCGATTCGTTGATCCGCCTCGCCGCGCGGAACAGCGTCCGCAGCGCTTAGACCTCTAGCCGTCTTGACAACCGCGTACTCGAGATCCGGGAAATCGGGGGGCAGTTGTTCCGCCAGAACATTGTCACCGGACACCATAATTACCGGAATGCCCCAGCGCGCAGCCGAAATCGCCACGATGTGCGTCTCAGTGAAATCGACTCCATTCACGTTCCACGCGACGTCAAACGTGTCGGTATGCGCCATAAAGCCCTGCGTTCGCGCCCGTGCGTGCATCCCGATACAAACGATCGCATTGATAGACCCATCGATTCCGGTCGAATACGGATCGTATGGGCGATCGCGAAAATCGAAAGTTGCGCCGCGATCCAGCTTGTCGACCAGGATGTCGGGCTCTTCGCTGTTGCCGGACCCGTGTCCGTCTTCCACCCAGATCGCACCGGCTCCGCCCGCCTTCAGTCCCCGGACAGCGGCATTCACATCGGCGGTCAGCGACTCACGCCCTTGCGGGTATTCCTTCGCTCCGTAGCGTTCGTACGGCGGAGCGACGACCCCCGAAACGCCTTCCATGTCGTAAATAATCAGGATTTTCGGACGTCCCGGACTTCCGTCGTTCCCGCCGCCTAACGCTACTCCGGCAAGCATCAAACCAATACAAACAGCACCACGCATGCAATGAAGCATAGGCAAATACTATCGAATACGCGCGATGCTGTTGAAAAACTCTACGTGGCGGATGGCCCGCGGCGGCTCACTTTCGGATTTCGTTTTGCTGGCGTTTGAGGAGGATGACCTTTTCAGGTCATCGCTACAACCGAATGTTTCGGTTGGTTCAGAAACCTTATCCAGTGGTTTGACGTTCTGGGCCGTTGCCGCTAATGTGAACTGCTCTTTTGCGTTGCGCAGACCCCGCAGCCGGATCTTGCGGAGCCGAATTTGATTACGTAGTTCGGAGAACAACGCCTCGATCTTGTTTCGAGCGCGGCGGGCAATCGCAAATTCTGGTGTTTGGCAGAGCTTTCGAACTTGTTCGCGCACATCCTCATACCAATTGACTCTCAGAGTACGGCGAGTCGATGACGGGGTGCACGCGGGCTTATGGGAACAGTTTCGACATTGCGATGGCTTTGCGCTGTACGTAAACCCCTGCGCGCTTGAGTCAATCCGATTAGTGAAGCAGATTGCCTGCTGGGCAGCGGTAGGCGTTTTCTTCCGGGACGCGAGTAAACTCATGCTGCGTGTAGAAGCCTTTTGTTTGTTGCTTTCGATCCAACAAGGGTATGTACGGAGTCATGTGCCGATTTGAAAGCCAAGATAGGAACTCACCCGTGCCATAGCTCTTATCAGCCGTGACGCTGGCCGGTTGCAGCCCGAAGCGTTTTTTTACTCTTTCCAACATCTGCCGGGCCGCAACGATTCCTGGCTGAGGCGGGCTGGTGTGGCCATGACACCCGCGATGATGCAGCTTTGGCTGTCGATCAGATAGTTGTCTAATACGCAAACTCGGAAGCTTTGCGCTTGCTCGACAGAGCGGCTTCCGGATCGGTTGTCGAGATCTTCATGGGTGGGGAGTTCCGATACATTCGGCGCAGTTCGGGTTCACCGTCCGCTTCGGGGGCAGAAGGCTCAGAAGTCTGTTC
>Ga0213875_10001967_pt1 | contig 12711 bp, 11 predicted proteins | sample BarmaccomBMRX_R8_FD_160105 | JGI IMG/M metagenome (GOLD analysis project Ga0213875, IMG submission 160105) | Root-associated microbial communities from Barbacenia macrantha in rupestrian grasslands, the National Park of Serra do Cipo, Brazil - RX_R8 | ecosystem: Host-associated > Plants > Roots... | reverse complement strand
AGCACCAGCCTGGCCGCCGGGTTGCACAGTTCGATCCGGTTCCCGCCCGGTTCGTAGACGTACAGGAAGAAGGTCTGCTGGATCGCGTGTTTGTGCGGGCCGGTCTCGATGAACACGCCCCGGTCCAGGCAGATGTCCGCCGCCCGCAGGATGTCCTCCCGGGTGTCGGGAGCGAACGCGATGTGGTGCAGCCGCCCGTTCGCACCGGTCCAGTCGCGGGTGTACACGACGTCATAGCCCTTGTTGGTGAAGTGCAGCCACTGCCCTGAGATGGTACCGCTGTCCAGCCGGATCTGCTCGGTGACCCGGCCGCCGAGCACGTCGCGGATGAAGTCACCGTTCGGCTCGACGTCGCGGGCCAGGTAGTTGACGTGGTCGAGCCGCCGCACGCTGACCCCGCGCGCCGGATAGGCCTGGGCCTGGTTCTTCAGCGCCGGCCTGAGCTCGGCGGGCGGCACGTACCACTCCGATTCCCAGTACAGCTCCAGCTCGTGCCCGTCCGGGTCGCGGAACAGATAGGTGGGCCCGATCCCCGGGTCGCCGTCCTTCCAGCCTACCCCGAGCCCGCTCGCCTCGACCGCGGCCACCCGCGCCTCCAGCGCGGCCTGGCTGGCGGCCCGCAGCCCCACCCGGCGGATACCGGAGGTGTCATGCGCGGTCAGCTTGACCGTGTGGTGCTCGTAGTCGTCCCAGCAGCGCAGGTACACCGAGCTGCCGTCCCGGGCGGTCTCGGTCAGCCCGAGCACCTCCACGAAGAACCACAGACTGGCCTCCGGGTCGGGGGTCAGCAGCTCGACGTGGCCGACGTGCGCCACGTCGTGCAGCGGCGGCCGGGTCGCCGCCGGGTCGGGTGTGCTTGTCACTGGTACCTCCGCGGGAAGACGGTGCCGTCGAAGAGCTTGCGCGCGGTGCGCACCACACCCGAGCGGATGACCGCGAGTGGCTGGCTGGCCGCGTCGATCTCGGCCTCGACCTCGAGGTGACCGGTGGGGTGCTCGATGTCGAACCGCGTCTGGCCGGGCTTGATCGTGGCCAGGTCGCTTCCGGCCGCCCCGTCCAGCAGCAGCGCGGTGGCCACGCTGACCGCGCCGAGCACCCCGATCGACTCGTGCACGCGTACCGGGATGAAGGTCCTGGAGCAGATGGTGCCGCCGTCGGCGGGCGGGGCGACCAGCGAGATCTTCGGCACCGAGGTCGCGGACACGTCGCCCAGGCCCATCAACGGCCCGGCCGCCAGCCGCAGCGCCTGCACCCTGCGGTTGAGCTCGTCGTCTGCTTCCAGATCGGCCACGCTCTCGTAACCGGTGCAGCCGAGCTCGGTGGCGGCCACGACCACCACCGGCATGCCGTTGTCGACGCAGGTGACGGTGACGCCGTCGATGACGTCGGTGACGTTCCCGGTGGGCAGCAGCGCGCCGGTGGCCGAACCCTCGGTCCCGGCGAAGTCCAGCACGATCGCTCCGGCCGTCCCCGGCACCCCGGCGATCGCGGTGTCGCCGTCGTAGTCCACGACACCGTCCGTCACCGTGAAGCTCGCCGTGGCCACGCTGCCCGAGTTGACCATGTGGATCCGCACCGGGGAGCGCTCGGCCAGGCCGCGCTCGACCGCGAACGGCCCCACCCCGGCCAGCAGGTTCCCGCAGTTCTGCCGGTCAGACACCGTGGCCTGGTCGACGCCGACCTGCAGGAACAGGTAGTCGACGTCGGCATCGTCCCGGTCCGAGCGGGAAATGACCGCGACCTTGGAGGTCAGCGGGTGCGCGCCGCCGATGCCGTCGATCTGCCGCGGGTCCGGGCTGCCCATGATGCGCAGCAGCTCCTCGTCCCGCGCGCCGGGATCGGCCGGCAGGTCCCCGGCGAGGAAGTACGCACCCTTGGACGTGCCGCCGCGCATCAGCATGCAGCGCACCCCGCGCGTGCCGGTCACGGCGCGGTCCGGTCCTGCTGCGCGCCGAGATGCTGCGCGCCGATATGCTCGGCGTCGACATACTCGACGCCGAGCGCGGCCAGCTTGTCCCGCAGCCCGTACAGATCCAGCCCGAGCTGGCCGTCGGCCAGCGCCTTGCGGTTTCGCTCCTCCTTGGCCACCCGGGCCTGGGCTGCCTCGAGCGCCGAGCCGACGTCGTCCCTGGGGACACACACCACGCCGTCGTCGTCGGCCAGGATGGCATCGCCGGGCCGGATGATCTGCCCGCCCACCGCGACCGGCACGTTGACCGCGCCCGCGGTCTCCTTCACCGTGCCCTGGGCGCTGACCGCCGCCGACCAGACCGGGAAGCCCATCTCCCGCAGTTCGGCGACGTCCCGCACGCCCGTGGAGATGACCAGCCCCCGCACGCCGCGAGCCGCCAGCGAGGTGGCCAGCAGCTCGCCGAACAGCCCGTCGCTGCACGGCGACGTGGTCGTGACCACCAGCACGTCACCGGGCCGGCACTGCTCGACCGCCGCGTGGATCATGAGGTTGTCCCCGGGCCAGCACAGCGCGGTGATCGCCGTCCCGCCGATCCGCGCTCCGCCCTGGATGGGGCGCAGACCCGGACCAAGGTACCCAGCCCGGCCGATGGCCTCGTGCACGGTGGCCACGCCCAGGGTGGCCAGCTGATCCACCACCGGGCCCTCCGCCCGCCGCACTCCGGTGACGATCACGTTGCGCATCAGCTCAGCCCTCCTGGGGGTCGTTCTCGTGCCCGGCGTTCGCCAGCAGGGCCGCGATGACGCTGTGCAGGTGCTTCCGGGTGGCCTCCTCGGCCTCGTCCGGCCGGCGCCCGGTGATCGCGTCGATGATGGCCAGGTGCTCGGGCAATGACTGCTGCGGGCGGCCCGGCCGCAGCGACAGCTGGAACTGGTGCCGAACGAGCTGCCCGTTCAGCCGTTCCAGCAGGCCGGCCGCGACCGTCTGGCCGGAGAACTCGCGGATCAGCCGGTGCAGGTCGCGGTTGAGGGCGGAGTACTTCAGCGGCTCGCCGTCGGCGACGCTGCGCCGCATCTGGCTGCCCAGCTCGGCGAGCGTGGCCACCTGCTCGCTCGTGACGCGCTCGGCCGCCTTGGCCGCACACAGGCCCTCCAGCACCATCCGGCACTCGGTGATCGCGACGGCCTCGGCGGCGGTGACGGAACGGACCCGGGCGCCGCGGTTGGGGATCCGCTCGACCAGTCCCTCGGCCGTCAGGTCGAACAGGGCGGCGCGCAGGCTGGCCCTGGTCACACCGGTCATCGCGGCCAGCTCCTCCTCGACCAGCCGTTGCCCCGGGGCCATGTCCCCGGCCAGGATGGCCTGCCGCAGCCGCTCGCTGGCCTGCCGCCGTCCCCGCGCGCCGGCCAGCGGAGGCTGGCCGGAAGCGGTGTCCGACCCGGCTTGGTCTAGCGTCGACATAGTGACGATCCTAAGAAATATCTAACAAAATTGTCAACAATCGTCCCACGCCCTGCAATCGGAGGTACCGATGACCAGCCTGGCCGCTGCCGAACCCGCCAGCCCACAGGCGCGGGCCTGGCTCGAGGGGGCCTCGGTCGCCGCGCCGGTCACCGAGCTGCGCCCGGACTACACCGCCATCATCATCGTGGCCGAGGAACTGCGGCCCGGCCCCACCGACGAGGCCGTGGACGCGCTGCTGGCCGAGGCCGAGACGAGCGCCCGGGCCGCGCTCGCCGGCCGGACCGCGGCCGACCTGGAGCCGGTCGCGGCGTGGCGGCAGGCGTACCAGGCGTTCGGGGCCAAGCCAAAGCGCACCAGGCCCAGCGTCGAGGCGCTGCTGCGACGGGTCGAGGCCGGCCTGCCGCGAATCGACCGGCTCACCGACGTCTACAACGCCGTGTCGGTCCGGCACCTGCTGCCCGCCGGCGGGGAGGACCTCAGCCAGTACTCCGGGCCCGCCCGGCTGGTGCGGGCGGCCGGCGACGAGCCGTTCGACACCATGCGCGACGGCGAGCCGGTCACCGAGCACCCCGAACCGGGCGAGGTGATCTGGCGCGACGACGCCGGGGTCACCTGCCGCTGCTGGAACTGGCGGCAGTGCGTCCGAACCCGGATCACCCACTCCACCACCCGCGCCATGTTCATCCTGGACGGCCTGGCCGAGCTCGGGCCTGGCAGCCTGGAGGCCGCCGGGCAGGACCTGGCCGGCCAGCTGGCCCGGCTGAACCCCGGCGCCCGGCTCAGCTGGCGGCACATCGGCCCGGCCTGAAACGGGGCCAGCCTGAGCAGGACCGTCCTGGCCAGGGCGGTATCCTGAGCTCAGGTTCGCAGGGCACCGCCGGTCCGCGGGAAGGACAGAGTCCACCTGTGCGGGACCCTGCATGGAATGACAGGTCCTCCTCCTTTCGGCTTGCGCCGCGGACCGCAGGCAGACGAAAGGAGCGGTCGTGCCCGACCTGCCCAGCGAACCGAGCCTGCAGCAGCTCCGCCGCCAGGCCAGAGATTTCCAGCGCGCGGTCCGGGCCGGCGATCAGGATGCTCTCGCCGAGGTCGCCAGCCGTCATCCCGGTGGCCACACCGGCCCAGCCAGCACCTTCTCGCTGAGCGCCGCCCAGCTGGTGGTGGCCCGGCGGTATGAGTTCGCCAGCTGGCCCCGGCTGCGCCGGTACGTCGAGGTGATCGAGCGGTACAGCCGCTTCCCCGAGCGGATGGCACCCGCCGGGCCCGCCGGTGAATTCCTGCAGCTGGCCTGCCTGACCTACTCCGATGACGAGCCCGGCCGCTGGGCCCGGGCCCGCCAGATCCTGGCCGCTCACCCCGGGATCAGCCGCGAAAGCGTGCCCGCGGCCGCGGCCGCGGCGGACCTGCCCGGGCTGACCGCGCTGCTGGACCGCGACCCGGCGGCCGCGTGCCGTCCGGGCGGCCCGTTCCGCTGCGAGCCGCTGTTCTACCTGGCCTACACGCGGCACGACCCCCAGATCGGGTGCGGGGCCGTGCTGGCCGCCGCCCGGCTGCTGCTTGACCGCGGCGCCGACCCCAACGCCGGTTACCTGTGGCATGGGCTGCCCACCCCGTTCACGCTGCTCACCGGGGCGTTCGGCGAGGGTGAGCTCGGCCCGGCCCGTCAGCCGCGGCACCCGCACTCGCTGGCCCTGGCCCGGCTGCTGCTCCAGGCCGGCGCCGACCCCAACGACGGGCAGGCGCTGTACAACCGCATGTTCGAGCCGGGCAACGACCACCTGGAGCTCCTGCTGGAGTTCGGCCTGGGCAGCGGCGACGGCGGACCATGGAAGGCGCGGCTGGGCGACGCCCTGGACTCGCCCGGGCAGCTGGTGCGCGGGCAGCTGCGCTGGGCCATCACCCACGGCCTGGCCGAACGGGTCCGGTTGCTGACCCAGCACGGCGTCGACATCGTGTCGCCGTTCGCCGACGGGGTCTCGCCGGTGGCCCGCGCCCTCACCACCGGGCATCCGGACATCGCCCGGTACCTGATCGGCCAGGGTGCTCCCGAGCCCGAGCTGCGGCCGGGGCAGCGCCTGGTCGCCGCCGCCCTGGCCGCGGACGAGGCCGCGGTCGCCGGGCTGGCCGCCGCCCACGGCGGGCTGGTAGCGGCCGTGCGCCGCCGGCGTCCCGCGCTGGCCGTGTGGGCGGCGGCGCACGGCCAGCCCGGCTCGGTCGAGCTGCTGGTCAGGCTCGGCTTCGACGTCAACGCCAAGGGGCGCTTCGACGCACCCGCCAGCGACCCGTGGCAGACGGCGCTGCACGTCGCGGCCATGGAAGGCAACCTCGAACTGGCCCGCACGCTGCTCGCCCTGGGCGCCGATCCCGACGTCCGCGACCGCCGCTTCGGCTCCACACCGCTCGGCTGGGCGCGCTACTTCGGCCAGGACCAGCTGGTCGGCCTGCTCGCCCCGGTGACCGCGCCGGAGGAGGCCGATCCCGGTCCGGAGCCGCCCGGAGCCGCGAAGGGCTGACCTGGGTTACGCTTCGGCAGGTGAGCGGACTTGAGGAATTTGCCCGGCTGGTCGAGGGTGATCACGGCCTGTGCGTGGTGTCCACGCTGCGGCCGGACGGGACCATCCAGTCGTCGGTAGTCAACGCGGGCGTGCTGCCGCATCCGGTGACCGGGGAGCAGGTCGTCGGGCTGGTCAGCCGGGGCGACGCACACCGGGTCGCCAACCTGCGGGCCCAGCCGCGCGCCACCGTGGTGATCCGGGCCGGCTGGCAGTGGGCCTCGGCCGAGGGCCAGGTCGAGCTGGCCGGGCCCGACGACCCGCTGCCCGGCGTGGACGCCGAGCGGCTCCGCCTGCTGCTGCGGGAGATCTTCACCGCAGCCGGCGGGACGCACGACGACTTCGCCGCCTACGACCGGGTCATGGCCGAGGAGCGCCGCGTCGCGGTGCTGGTCCGGCCGGACCGCACCTGGCCCCGGCCGGAGTAACCGAATGGGAGAGGGACCATGGGCAGGATCGTCGTAACGGAGTTCGTCTCGCTGGACGGTGTCTTCGAGGACCCCGGCGGAGCCGAGGGCTCCGAGCACGGCGGCTGGGCGTTCAGCTTCAGCCGGGGCGAGGACGGCGACGCGTTCAAGCTGGACGAGCTGAAGGCTTCCGACGCTCAGCTGCTCGGCCGGGTCACCTACGAGGGCTTCGCCAAGGCCTGGCCGTCTTACACCGACGAGGTGGGCTTCGCGGTCAAGATGAACGAGATGCCGAAGTATGTGGTCTCCTCGACCCTGACCGACCCGTCCTGGGCCAACAGCACGGTCATCGGCCTGGCCGACGTGGCCGGGCTCAAGGACCGGTACGCGGGGGACATCCTGGTGGCCGGCAGCGGCCAGCTCGTCCGCGGTCTGACCGCCGCCGGGCTGGTCGATGAGTACCGGCTGATGGTTTTCCCTGTGATCCTGGGCAGCGGCCGGCGCCTGTTCGACGGCACAAAGCTGACCAGGCTGAACCTGTCCGGCACCATCCCCGTCGGCCCGGACGGCGTGACCGTCCAGCGCTACGTACCGGCCTGAGCTCCGCCGCTCCGCTGGCACAATGCTGTGGTGACGCAGACCCCAGCAGCGGCCCCATCAGCGCCCGCGCCCCCGTCGGTGAACGAGCGCATCGCCACCGAGCTCGGCGTGGCCGTCCGCCAGGTCAGCGCCGCGGTCGAGCTGCTCGACGGCGGGGCCACGGTGCCGTTCATCGCGCGCTACCGCAAGGAAGCCACCGGCACCCTCGACGACGCGCAGCTGCGCACGCTCGAGGAGCGCCTGCGCTACCTGCGCGAGCTCGGCGAGCGCCGGGACGCCATCCTCAAGGAGATCGAGGGCCAGGGCAAGCTGACCGGCGAGCTGGCGGCCCAGATCCGGGCGGCCGACTCCAAGGCCCGGCTTGAGGACCTCTACCTGCCCTACAAGCCGAAGCGGCGCACCAGGGCGCAGATCGCCCGCGAGGCCGGGCTGGAGCCGCTGGCCGAGCTGCTGCTGGCCGACCCGGCGCGCGACCCGCAGGCCGAGGCGGCCGGCTACGTGGACGAGGCCAAGGGCGTCGCCGACGCGGCCGCCGCCCTGGAAGGCGCCCGAGCCATCCTGGTCGAGCGGTTCGCCGAGGACGCCGACCTGCTGGGCGAGCTGCGCGAGGCCATGGCCGCCCGCGGGTCGCTCAGCTCGGGCGTCCGCGAGGGCCAGCAGGAAAAGGGCGCCAAGTTCGCCGACTACTTCGAGTTCAGTGAGCCGTTCGCGCGGCTGCCCGCGCACCGGATCCTGGCCCTGTTCCGCGGCGAGAAGGAGGAGGTCCTCGACCTCACCCTGGAACCGGGCACGCCCGACGAGGACGTCGAGGCCCGCATCGCGGACCGGTTCGGGATCGCCGACCGGGGCCGGCCCGCCGACCCGTGGCTCAGGGCCACCGTGCACTGGGCCTGGCGCACCCGGATCCTGACCCATCTGAGCGTGGACACGCGGGTCCGGCTGTGGCAGAGCGCCGAGGACGAGGCGGTCCGGGTGTTCGCGGCCAACCTGCGCGACCTGCTGCTGGCCGCCCCGGCCGGGGCCCGCACCACCATCGGCCTGGACCCAGGCTTCCGCACCGGGGTCAAGGTCGCCGTCACCGACGGCACCGGCAAGGTGCTGGCCACCACCGCCATCTATCCGCACGAGCCGCAGCGGCACTGGGACGAGGCCCTGGCCACCCTGGCCAAGCTGGCCCGCCAGCACCACGCCGAGCTGATCGCCATCGGCAACGGCACCGCGTCGCGGGAGACCGACCGGCTGGCCGCCGAGCTGATCAAGCGGCACCCGGAGCTCAGCCTGACCAAGGTCGTGGTCTCCGAGGCCGGCGCCAGCGTGTACTCGGCGTCCGCCTACGCCTCAGCCGAACTTCCCGGCATGGACGTGTCGCTGCGCGGCGCGGTGTCCATCGCCCGCAGGCTGCAGGATCCGCTGGCCGAGCTGGTCAAGATCGACCCCAAGTCGATCGGCGTGGGCCAGTACCAGCACGACGTGGCCGAGGGCAAGCTGTCGCACTCGCTGGACGCCGTGGTCGAGGACTGCGTGAACGCGGTCGGCGTGGACCTCAACACCGCCTCGCAGCCGCTGCTGTCCCGGGTGTCCGGGGTCACGCCGGGCCTGGCCACGGCCATCGTGGCCCGGCGCGACGAGCAGGGCCCGTTCCGCACCCGCCAGCAGCTGCTGGGCGTGCCCAGGCTCGGCCCGAAGGCATTCGAGCAGTGCGCGGGCTTCCTGCGCATCCGCGGCGGTGACGACCCGCTGGATGCCTCGGGGGTGCACCCCGAGGCCTACCCCGTGGTGCGCCGCATCATCACCACGACCGGCCGCGACGCGGCCGGGCTGATCGGCAGCACCGAGGCGCTGCGCGGCCTGCGCCCGCAGGATTTCACCGACGAGCGGTTCGGCGTGCCGACCGTCACCGACATCCTGCGCGAGCTGGAGAAGCCGGGCCGTGACCCGCGCCCGGCCTTCACCACCGCGACGTTCGCCGAGGGCATCGAGAAGCTCGAGGACCTGGAACCGGGCATGGTGCTGGAGGGCGTGGTCACCAACGTGGCGGCGTTCGGCGCGTTCGTCGACGTCGGCGTGCACCAGGACGGCCTGGTACACGTGTCGGCCATGTCCCGCACTTTCGTCTCCGACCCGCACACCGTGGTCAGATCCGGCGACGTGGTCCGGGTCAAGGTGCTCTCCGTCGACGTGCCCCGGCATCGCATCTCCCTAACCCTGCGGCTGGAGGACGAGGGACCGCGCCCGGCCGGCGGCCGCCCGCGCGAGCAGGACCGCTCCGGGCGCCCGCCCGAGCAGGGCCGAGCGGGCCGGGCACCTGCCCCGCGCAGCGGTGCCAGCGGCGGCGGCCGAGACCGGCGAACTGGCCAGAGTCCCCGCGCTGGCCAGAGCCCTCGCGGCGGCCAGCCGAAGGACAAAGCCCCCGAAGGGGCCCTCGCCGACGCCCTGCGCCGGGCCGGCCTGGTCCGCGACGACCGGCGGCCCCGCTAGCCGCTGAAGCCGATAACATCGGGTAACCAGTTCTGCCGACCTAAGGAGCACGACCGTGTCCAGCCAGCAGCTTCGTATCACCCTCGCCGGAAGCGAGCATGTGGTCGAGGCCGGCACGACGGCGGGCGCGGCTCTGGACGGCGGTCCCGGCATCATCGCCGCCCGGGTCAACGGAGAGCTGCGTGACCTGGCCAGCCCGCTGGCCGACGGCGACGTCGTCGAGCCGGTCGAGATCGCCAGCGAGGACGGCCGCTACATCCTGCGGCACTCCACCGCGCACGTCATGGCCCAGGCCGTGCAGGACCTGTTCCCGCAGGCCAAGCTGGGCATCGGCCCGCCGGTGGAGAACGGCTTCTACTACGACTTCGACGTGGAAGCGCCGTTCACCCCCGAGGACCTAAAGGCGATCGAGGCCAAGATGCGCCAGATCGTCAAGCAGGGCCAGCGGTTCTCCCGCCGTGTGGTCACCGACGAGCAGGCCCGCGCCGAGCTGGCCGCCGAGCCTTACAAGCTCGAGCTCATCGGCCTGAAGAGCCACCCCGCGTCCCTGTCAGCCGATTCTGGGGACGGCGAGTCGGTCGAGGTAGGCGGCGCCGAGCTGACCATCTACGACAACCTCAACCCGGGCAACGGCGAGCTGTGCTGGAAGGACCTGTGCCGCGGCCCGCACCTGCCCACCACCAGGAACATCCCGGCCTTCAAGCTGATGCGAACCGGTGGCGCGTACTGGCGGGGGAGTGAGAAGAACCCGCAGCTGCAGCGGATCTACGGCACCGCCTGGGAGACCCGGGGCGCCCAGGACGAGTACGTCACCCTGCTGGCCGAGGCCGAGAAGCGGGACCACCGCAAGCTCGGCGCCGAGCTGGACCTGTTCTCGTTCCCGACCGAGCTCGGCAGCGGGCTGCCGGTGTTCCACCCCAAGGGCGGCATCATCCGGCGGGCCATGGAGGACTACTCGCGGCGCCGCCATGAGGAGGCGGGCTACGACTTCGTCAACACCCCGCACCTGACCAAGGAAGACCTGTTCATCACCTCCGGGCACCTGGAGTGGTACAAGGACGGCATGTTCCCGCCGATGGAACTGGACGGGGCCACCTACTACCCCAAGCCGATGAACTGCCCAATGCACATCCTGATCTACCGCAGCCGCGGCCGGTCCTACCGGGAGCTGCCCCGGCGGATGTTCGAGTTCGGGACGGTGTACCGGTACGAGAAGTCCGGCGTGGTGCACGGCCTGACCCGCGCCCGCGGCTTCACCCAGGACGATTCGCACATCTTCTGCACCCCGGATCAGCTGCAGGGTGAGCTGGCCTCGCTGCTGGCCTTCGTGGTCGGGCTGCTGCGCGACTTCGGGCTCACCGACTTCGAGGCCGAGCTGTCCACCCGGCCGGAAAAGTACGTCGGCGAGCTGGAAGAGTGGGCCGAGGCCGAGGCGGCGCTCAAGCACGCCCTGGACGTATCCGGCCTGCCCTACGTGATCGCCGAGGGCGAGGGCGCCTTCTACGCACCCAAGATCGACGTTCACGTCAAGGACGCCATCGGCCGCCGCTGGCAGCTGTCCACCCTGCAGGTCGACCTGCAGATGCCGGTCCGGTTCGGCCTGGAGTTCCAGGCGGCTGACGGTTCCCGCCAGCGCCCGTACATGATCCACCGGGCCCTGTTCGGCTCGATCGAGCGCTTCTTCGGCATCCTGGTCGAGCACTACGCCGGGGCGTTCCCGCCCTGGCTGGCCCCGGTCCAGGCCGTGGGCATCCCGATCGCCGACGCGCACATCCCGTACCTGGAGAAGCTCGCGGCCAGCCTGCGCGAGCAGGGCATCCGGGTCGAGGTCGACACCAGCGACGACCGGATGCAGAAGAAGATCAGGACCGCACAGCGGCAGAAGGTGCCGTTCATGCTGATCGCGGGCGACGACGACGTGGCCGCCGAGGCCGTGTCGTTCCGCTACCGCGACGGCTCGCAGAAGAACGGCGTCCCGGTCGCCGACGCCATCGCCGAGATCGTCACGGCCGTCCACGACCGCGTCCAGGTCTGAGCCGCGGTGCCGACCGAAGACGTCTTCGCCGGGGAGCCGGATGCGTTCGGCAGGCTGTGGACCCCGCACCGGATGGCGTACATCAAGGGCGAGGGCAAGCCGACCGGGCCGGGAGAAGACGAAGGCTGCCCGTTCTGCCTGGCGCCCAAGCGCAGTGACGAGGAAAGCCTGATCGTGGCCCGGGGTGACCTGGTCTACGCCATCCTCAACCTGTACCCCTACAACGCCGGCCACGTGCTGGTCTGCCCGTACCGGCACCTGGCCGACTACACCGAGCTGACCCCGGAGGAGACGGCCGAGTTCGCCGCGTTCACCCAGCACACGGTGCGTGCCCTGCGCCAGGCCTCCGGCCCGCACGGCTTCAACATCGGCATCAACCTGGGCACAGTCGCCGGCGCCGGGATCGCCGCCCACCTGCACCAGCACGTGGTCCCGCGCTGGGGCGGCGACACCAACTTCATGCCCGTCACCGGCCGCACCCGCGTCCTGCCCCAGCTCCTGGCCGACACCCGCAAGCTCCTAGCCGAAACCTGGCCCACCACCTAGCCCCAGCCGCGCCCCAGCCCCGCCCCCGCCCGTGGCTCCCCCAATTCGGCATGAACCCCCAGTTTCAGCGCGTTAGCACGCGCTGAACCCGGGATCTCATAGCGTTCCGGCCCGCTCCAGCCTTTCCTCAATGCCCGCGCTGGCCCCGCAAATCACTCGTTCTCCACCAGCCACTCGCCGAGTTGAGTCCCACGAGACTCTGTGGACTCCCGGTTCGCTGTGAGCCACTGAGTTCCCACGACGAAGGGCGTGGCCGCGACCAGGACTGCCGCGGGCACGCCCTCACGCATCGCCGGGAGGGTGCCTGGCTAGTCGGGTTTGGAGTCGGCGGCCACCTTGCTGGCCAGGTGTGACGGGAGTGGCTCGTGGCGCAGATAGGACCGCGTGAACGAACCCGTTCCGTGGGAGACCGAACGCAGGTCGATGGCGTACCGCATGATCTCCAGCTCCGGGATCTCCGCCTTGACCAGGGTCCGCCCCACGCCGACCGGCTCGGAGCCGAGCACCCGGCCACGGCGCCCGGACAGGTCCGACATCACCGCGCCGACGTAGTCGTCAGGTATCAGGATGCTCACCTCGTCGACCGGCTCGAGCAGCGTTGGCTGCGCCTTGGCCACCGCGTCCCGCAGCGCCAGCCGCCCGGCTTTCTGGAACGCCATGTCGGAGGAGTCGACCGAGTGGGCCTTGCCGTCGTACAGGGTGACCCGGATGCCGGCC
>Ga0213875_10001966_pt1 | contig 12714 bp, 10 predicted proteins | sample BarmaccomBMRX_R8_FD_160105 | JGI IMG/M metagenome (GOLD analysis project Ga0213875, IMG submission 160105) | Root-associated microbial communities from Barbacenia macrantha in rupestrian grasslands, the National Park of Serra do Cipo, Brazil - RX_R8 | ecosystem: Host-associated > Plants > Roots... | reverse complement strand
AACATCCATCTGGGCCATGCGCTCAACAAAATTCTCAAGGATTTTGTGGTCAAGCTCAAGACGATGGAGGGGTTCGATTCGCCTTATATCCCCGGTTGGGACTGTCATGGTCTTCCCATCGAAATCAAGATCGACAACGAACTAGGTGCGCGCAAAGCACAGATGACCACGGCCCAGATCCGCGCCGAATGCCGCAAGTACGCGGGGAAATACGTCGATCTCCAGCGGGAGGATTTCATCCGCCTGGGCATTCTTGGACAGTGGCAGGATCCGTACCTCACGATGACGCCGCAGTACGAGGCGGTGATCGCGGGCACGTTCGTCGATTTTCTGGATCGCGGCTACGTGTACAAAGGCCTGAAGACAGTGAACTGGTGCATGCATGACCGTACCGCCTTGGCCGAGGCCGAGATCGAATATGAAAACCACACCAGCCCGTCCATCTGGGTTCGCTTCCCGCTGGCGTCCGACGCCGCCCTGATTGATCCTGCACTCGCCGGACGCAATGTTTACGGCCTGATATGGACCACAACGCCTTGGACCATTCCAGCCAATGTCGCCATCGCCTATCATCCGAAATATGAATACGTGGCCGTGGAGGTGGGTGACGCGGTCTATATCGTCGCGCTCGAACTGCTGAAGGTCACGGCGGAAAAGCTGGGCTGGGATAACCCGAAAGCAGTCGCCGCTTTTCCGGGTGCGAAGCTCGAAGGCGGCATATTCCGCCATCCCTTTCTCGACCGCGATTCGCTCGGCATTCTGGCGGATCACGTTACGCTCGAGCAAGGCACGGGCGCGGTTCACACTGCTCCTGGACACGGTCAGGAAGATTTCGAGATCGGCGTGAAATATGGCTTGCCCGTGTATTGTCCGGTCGACGCCGGTGGCCGTTTCTTTCATGCCGAAGGCGCGGCTGGCCGTCTTCCGGAAGAGATCATTGGAAAGACCGTTTGGCAAGCGAATCCCATCCTTACTGAAATTCTAAAATCGCACGGAGCTTTGCTAGGAGAAGAGAAGATCTCGCACAGTTACCCGCACTGCTGGCGCTGCCACAATTCAACGATCTTCCGCGCCACCGAGCAATGGTTCGTCGGCATGGAGCGTAACGATCTGCGTGCGCGAACACTCAAAGCGATTCAGGACGTGAAGTGGCTGCCCGCCTGGGGCCAGGAGCGCATGTCTAACATGATCGCCACGCGGCCCGATTGGTGCATCTCGCGGCAGCGCGTCTGGGGAGTGCCGATTATCGCGTTCTATTGCGAGAATTGCCAGGAGCCGATGACGGATCGCAAGGTTCTGGATCGCGTGGTGGAGCTTTTTCGCGAGCATACCGCCGACGTGTGGTATGAGCGCTCCGCGGCCGAGTTAATCGGCTCCGAGGTTGCGTGCGCGCGTTGTGGTGGACACCAATTTCGCAAAGAGAGCGACATTCTCGACGTCTGGTTTGACTCGGGCTCGAGTCATCTTGCCGTACTTACGCCCGAGAATGGTTTACCGTGGCCTTCGAATATGTATTTGGAGGGCGGCGATCAATACCGCGGCTGGTTTCATAGCTCGCTGCTGGTCGGCGTGGCTTTGAAGGGCGCCGCGCCCTATCGCGAGTGCGCCACCAACGGCTGGACCCTGGACGAGCAAGGCCGCGCGATGTCGAAATCGCTGGGCATCGGTGTCGAGCCCGAGGAAGTGATCTCGAAGTTCGGCGCCGATGTGTTGCGCTTGTGGGTGTCTTCGGTGGATTTTGTGGAAGACGTTCGCCTCTCCGATGTGATCCTCAAGCGGCTGAGCGAGGCATACGTAAACCTGCGCAATAAGTTGTTCCGTTACGCGCTCGGCAATCTCTACGACTTTAATCCGGAAATCGATTCTGTTCCGGCCGATAACCTTCCGGAAATTGATCAGTGGATTCTCATAAGAGCCGAAGAGCTCGTGGCGAAATGCCGTGCCTGGTACGACGAGTATGCGTTCCACAAAGTCTATCGCGCGGTTTACGATTTTACGACCACCGATCTGAGCGCCGTTTGGGTAGACATCGCGAAAGATCGTCTTTACACCGCTGCTCCGAAGTCTCCGCGGCGCCGCGCCGCCCAAACGGTGATTTATCGGATCGCCTACGCCTTAGTCAGGTTGCTCGCGCCTTTGTTGTCGTTCACCGCTGAAGAAGTGTGGGGCTACTTGTCGAAGCCAGCCGGAAGCCCGGACAGCGTTCATCTGGCGCTTCTGCCGGAGGCGGAAGAACTGACGCAGGGCATTACGCGCCTGCAGCGCGAACGTTTGGTGAATTGGGACAAGCTCATGCTGGTTCGCGATCATATCTTGAAATCGCTCGAGGTGGCGCGAGAACAAAAGCGCATCGGAAAGTCGCTCGAAGCACGCGTTATTTTGACGGCCGGCCCCGAGCTTTACCCGCTGCTGAATGAATATGCTGCCGATCTTCCGGCCGCGTTCATCGTCTCGCAGGTTCAGCTTGTTTCCAAAGTAGAGCCGCCAAATGGCGATGGTTTATCAATCGAGATTCAACGCGCCGACGGTATCAGGTGCGAGCGCTGCTGGAAATACACGCTGGATGTCGGAAGTGATCCGGAATTCCCGACGTTGTGCGCCGATTGCAGCGACGCCATTAAGTAATGCCATCACGCAACACCACTCTCCAACGGCTATTTCCTTTTGTAATCGCGGCGATGGTGGTGATATTGGACCGCCTGACCAAAGGGATGATTAAAGCGCATTTGTCCAGCTACGATTCGATCACCGTCATTCCGGGCCTGCTCAATATTGTTCACAACGAGAACCCCGGCATCGCCTTCGGCATGCTCTCCGATGTATCAGGCGCGTGGCGCGATGTATTGCTCATCGGATTCTCGGCGGTCGTGCTCATCGCTATTTCTGTGATGCTCCTCCATTCCAGCCTTCGCTTGGATGCTTGGCTTCGCACTGCTTTTGCGCTCATCTTAGGAGGCGCCTTTGGAAACTTGTATGATCGAATTGTCAACGGTACCGTGACGGATTTTGTTGAAGCGCACGCCGGCCAGCACTATTTTCCGGCATTCAACGTGGCCGATAGCGCCATCACCGTGGGCGCCTGCCTGCTGCTGTTAGACATGTGGCGTGCGAAGGAGCGGAGAGTTAGCCATGCTTCCGAAGTTAATATCGATCGGTAGCTTTTTTATTCCTACTTACGGAACGCTGGTGGCGCTGGGATTTCTCGCCGCGCTGTGGATCATCATTCGCCTGGCAAAGCGCAGCGGTCTCGCGTCCGAGCCAATTACCAATCTCGCCATCTATTGCGCGCTCGCAGGACTCGCCGGCGCCAAGCTCTTCATGATCCTGTTCGATTTCAAAATGTATTGGCACGATCGGGGGGCGCTGTTCTCGTTGGCCACTCTGCAAGCCGCGGGCGTGTATCAAGGTGGGTTCGTAGTGGCGTTTATAACGGCGATTCTGTATACGAGCCGCCAGAACTTGCCCATCCTGCGCACCTGTGACATCTTCGCGCCCGGCATTGCGCTGGGACAAGCCATAGGCCGGGTCGGTTGTTTATCGGCGGGCTGCTGTTGGGGAATCAAAACACATCTTCCCTGGGCCATAACGTTTCACAACCCGCAGGCGGCCCAACTCACCGGCGTGCCTCTCGAAATTCCGCTGCATCCAACGCAGCTTTACGAATCCATCGCCGATGCCCTCATCTTTCTGTTCCTGTATTTCCAGATCGCCAAGACGCATGCGGCGGGAACTATTCTCGGCTGGTATCTCGCGCTCTATTCCTCGGCGCGCTTCGTCATCGAATTTTTCCGCTTCCACGAGCAGGGTCTGCACTTCGGCCTTTCCTACACGCAGTGGATTTCGCTCGCTACTCTGGTGGCGGGCATTGCTCTGCTGAGCTTTCCCATTTTTCGATCGCCGCAAGTAGCCGCTTCGATGGGCAAGGTTTCGTCAGGAACTCGTCCACAGGCAGCGCCGGATCGGCCTCTGCGCCCGACAGCACGATAATTCGCGCTCGCCCCGCGATGGCCTGAATCAACCGCAAACCGTCTTCGCGCCGCGGAATGCGCAGATCCATCAGCACTATGGCGCTGGTGGACCATCGCTCCACCGCTTCGGTTGCAGTTTGCGCAGAAATTACTTCGTAACCCGCGCGTTCGAGAATCTGCTTGCGAATGTCTAGCTGGGTGGCGTCATCGTCCACCAGCAGGATACGCGTCACTACGCAAACTCGATGCGCGCAATTACTAACTGCGGCATTTGATTATTCCACCCAGCGGGAATATCGTCGAAGGGCAACCGGAACGCTCGTGTTTCGCCGGGTTTCAGACCCGTCACGACGATGGCAGCGCGCTCGCGCAGAATCACCTGGCCGTAGAAGTTGTAGAACACGCAATAGACGTCGGCGTGCTCCACGGTACGGGTCCCCGAATTGGTAATTTTTCCCTCGATCTCCGTCACCATTTGCTTGACGTAACTCTCGGTGGCCTTCATTGTCACATCAGTGAGCTGCAAATTGCGGACGTAAGACTTGGCGTCGGCCGATAACGGCGCCCCTTCGGCGGTGGGGTGCGGCCGATTTACGAACCAAAGCAGACCGCCCGCCAAAGCCAGCGCCAGCACCAAAGTGTAAATCGCGGTCTTACTTCCCACTGATGGTCATCTCCCGGATCAGCAGCGTCGGAGACGCCACCGAACCCCGAAATTCGAGATCGGAACCCGCGGCTTCCACATCCATCAACATCTGCTGCAAGTTCGCCGCAATGGTGATTTCAGAAACAGGATACGCGAACTCGCCATTCTCAATCCATAGTCCGGCCGCGCCGCGCGAATAATCGCCAGTCACGACATTTACGCCGTGGCCGATCAATTCCGTCACGTACAAACCCCGGGGAATGCCGCGAATAATTTCTTCGGCCGAGCGCTCACCCTTCTCGAGAAAGAAGTTGCCGTGTCCCACGCCCGCATTGCCCGTGACGCCGCGCGCCGCGTTACCCGTAGTACGCATGCCCAGCTTGCGCGCTGTATAGCTATTCAGCAGGTAACTACGGAGCACGCCGCGATCGATAACCACTGTGCGACGCGACGGGACGCCTTCGTCGTCGAAAGGCGAGGTGCCGAATAGTCCGGGCAATCCTCCGTCGTCGATTACGGTTACGTTCTCGGAAGCTACGCGTTCACCGAGCTTGCCCGCGAGAAACGACGCTTTGCGATAGATCGCGTCGCCCTCTACCGCTTCAAAAATATTGCCGATTAACGAACGCGCGGTGACGGTATCGAAGATCACGGGCGCTTTTTGCGTCGGGACTTTGCGCGCCCCCAGCCGGCGAACGGTTCGCTCGGCGGCTCGGCGTCCCACGGCGGCCGGACTTTCGAGTTTCGAATGGCTGCGAGCGGATGAATACCAGAAGTCTCGTTCCATGGTGTCACCCTGGCGCGCCACCGGAGACGCGCTCAGTGAACAACTGCTGGTCCGGTAGCTGCCCAGGAATCCACGGGAATTCGCAAATATACGCTCGCCGGAATATGCGCTAAATGTAGCGCCATCCGAGTTTGTAATGCGGGGATCCCAGGAAAGCGCCGCCTCCTCCGCTTCGAGCGCGGCTTCAATGCGCGCCGGGGTATCGATGCCTTGAATGTCCTCCCAGTAGAGTTGTAGGTCTGCCGCCAGTGAACCAAGCTCGGAGGGATCCGGCAAATCCGCATAAGGGTCGTCTGTCGAGATAGCGGCGATGGCCAGCGCCGATTCCACCATCTGTTGCACACCCGCGCTTGAAAGATCCGAGGTGTGGGCCGAGCCTACACGCTTACCAAGCAGAACACGCAATCCCGCCCGGCGCGATCCCGCATCTTTCAACGTGTCGAGCGCGCGCATACGTACTTGCGCGGAAAATTCGTTCCCTTCAGCGAGCGTACACTCGGCGTCTGTGGCTCCGCGCTCCAGCGCCAAGCGCACCGCGCGACTCGCAACTGCGGGATCCATCATTGTATTAATCAGTCGTGTTAATCGGCCGTGTTAATTATGCATCGATTATGAGGCCGTGCCGCCCACGGTCATGCGATCGATCTTGACGGTGGGAATACCGACGCCCACCGGCACGCTCTGGCCCTCTTTGCCGCAGATGCCCATGCCCTGGTCGAGCTTCAAATCGTGCCCCACCATGCTCACGTGCTTCAATGCCTCGGGTCCGTTGCCGGTCAGCATCGCGCCGCGCACGGGCCGCGTGATGTGCCCGTCTTCGATCAAATAGCTTTCCGAAGCGCTGAAAACAAAATTGCCGCTGGTGATGTCCACTTGGCCCCCGCCGAAGTTGGCACAGTACAGGCCGCGCGGCGTGGAGCGGATAATGTCCTCGGGATCGCTGTCGCCTGCCAGCATGAACGTGTTCGTCATGCGCGGCATCGGAATGTGCTGATAGCTCTCGCGGCGTCCGCTGCCCGTGGTTCGCGAACCCAGCAATCGGCTGGACAGCTTGTCGAAGAGATAACCCCGCAGAATGCCTTTTTCGATGAGCACATTTTCCTGAGTGGCGGCGCCTTCGTCGTCGACGTTCAGCGATCCGCGGCGATTGCGGATGGTGCCGTCGTCGACCACGCTGCAGAGCGGACTCGCCACCTGCTGCCCAATCCGGTCGCTAAATGCGGAAACCTTCTTGCGGTTGAAATCGGCCTCCAGACCGTGCCCCACCGCCTCATGCAGCAGAACGCCTGGCCATCCGGGCCCCAACACCACGGTCATTTCACCCGCCGGCGCGGGCACGGCGTTCAATTGAACAACCGCCTGCCGAACTGCCTCGAGCGCGAAATGCTCCGGAGAGTTCTCCAGTTGAAAGAACTCGAGACCTACCCTTCCGCCGCCGCCCGAGTAGCCGCGTTGCGGAATACCATTGTCCTCACGCGCCAGCACTGAGACGCCCAAGCGAGTCAAAGGCTGCCGATCTGTACTTAGCACACTATCGCTCGTTGCCACCAGGACGTGGCGCAGATTGTCGATGTAGCTGGCCTGCACTTGAAACACACGGAGGTCGGCGGCACGGGCAGCGCGGTCAGCACGCTTCACCAGCTCGACGCGTTCGTCCAGGCTGGTATCGCTCGGGGCAGTGACCACCGGGTAAAGATCGCGCCGGTGCGCTTCTTCAAATCCAGTCTTGTCCACCTTCGACGGCCCGTTTGCGATGCAGGCTGCGACACGAGCAGCCTTACGGATCTTCTCCGGGCTCAAGTCGCCACTGTACGCATAGCCGGTGCGCTCGCCCGCTATCACACGCACGCCGACACCCAGCGATACGCCTTGCACGGCGCTCTTTACAATGGACTCGTCGATGCTCAGTTGACTCGTGGCCAAGTATTCGAAGTACAAGTCCGCATAGTCACCCCCGGCTCCGAGTGCGTCGGACAAATACGATTCGAGATCATGCTCAGTGATGCCAAACTTCTGGCCAAAGAAAGAATCTGAAAGCGGCATGCGTTTAATTTCAGCGTAACATTGGGATGGTATTGATTCACTAGTACTATTGCGCACTGCGTTTGCGCCTGGCTCGTGAGTCTGTCACACTCTAGCTTGATGCCAGGACGTCTAGACCTACGTCTTATCGGCGCAATTTTGGCCGTCTTACTAGTCCCCTCCGATTCGTACTCCCAATCAGTGTTGCTGGCCGGTGGCGTTACTTCCAAAGATCTAGAAGGCGCCGCAACGCCGTTTCCCTCCGCTGAAAAGCTTTCCTATGACATCGAGTGGCGCTTGATTTACGCGGGCAGCGCGCGTCTAAACCTGGAACCCAAGCCGAGCGACTCCCGCAAATGGGATTCACAGCTGCAAGTGGAATCGGGCGGGCTTGTCTCCAAGCTCTTCACGCTCAAAGATACCTACGCGAGCGGCATGGACGAGGGCTTTTGCACGTCCGCGACGGAGCTAGACGCACTTGAGGGAAAGCGCCATCGCGCTACCAAGGTGATCTACGATCACGCGCGCGGGAAGGCCAGCTATGTCGAGCGCGATCTGAACAAGAATGCCGTGATTAAAACGTCGGAGGTTGAGATTCCAGCCTGCGCGGTCGATTTCCTGGCCGGCCTTTACAAGCTGCGCATGCTGAAACTGGAGCCCGGCCAAAACGCGCAGGTTCCCATGAGCGATGGAAAGAAGAGCGCCTACGTACGAGTGGAAGCTCAGGCGCGGGAACAGGTGAAGATCAAGACCGGAACTTTCGATACCATTCGATACGAAGTGTCGATGTTCAACGGTGTGTTGTACTCGCGCAAAGCGGACCTGTTTGTGTGGCTGACCGACGATTCGCATCGCCTGCCGGTGCAGATCCGCGCACGCATGAATTTTCCGGTGGGCACGATCACTTTCGAATTAACGAAGGACGAGCATCCTTAAAGGAGCGCTTGATCGCACCCGCGGCCGGTCTTGGTTTGCAGCCCTCCGCTGACGACGCAAAACTCACCCTTGGTGAACACTGGCGGAGCAACCATCGACATTCGCAAATGGGGAACACTGCGATAATGGCGTTCACGACGCAGTATGGCTCTGATTGTTTTCCTTCGAGGCATCAACGTTGGAGGACACCGAACATTTCGCCCAAGCATGCTCAAAAGAGACTTAGCTGTCTACGATGTAGTGAACGTCGGCGCTGCAGGAACATTTGTTGTTCGAAAACCTGTGTCGCGCACCAGGTTGCTTGCTGAGATTCATAACAAGCTACCAACTGATTCGGTAGTTGCAGTTTGCGACGCCAGTGATCTCATTCGATTGGAACTGGAGGATCCCTTTGGATCTGAACCAATAAGCCGGGATGTTGTCCGGTTTGTGAGTATCTTGTCCAGAGCCTCTCGAAACAAGCCTTCCCTTCCGGTTGAATTTTCGCGAGGTGAGGAGTGGTTTGTCCGAATCATCGGCTGGAGAAATCGCCTCGTGTTCGGAGTGTACCGGCGCCACATGAAGACAATCGGATATCTTGGCCAAATCGACAACCTCTTTGGTGTGCCGGCAACAACACGCAGTTGGAGCACAATCCTCTCAGTGCTACGAATCGTGAAAGACTGTGGGTCGGTCACCACGAAATGACAACGGTGTGTTGTACTCGCGAAAAGCCGACCTGTTTGTGTGGCTGACGGACGACTCGCATCAGCTACCGGTGCAGATCCGCGCACGCATGAATTTTCCGGTGGGCACGATCACTTTCGAATTAACGAAGGACGAGCATCCTTAGGCAGCGCTTGATCGCGCCCGCGGACGTCTTCGTTCGCAGCCCTCCGCTGACGATGCAAAACTCACTCTTGTGCAAACACTGGCGGTCGGAGTTGGACATAGTGGCGGACTATCGGAAGCTGAAATGGGGGGCCCCGGTATTCGAAGTTATGTGATATAGTGCTTGCCCGGGAGGTGCTAATAAATGCGTTACGCACCCGTTTCTATCTCGCTTATAGCCTTCAGTGGATTGCTTGCAAGCGCGCAGGTTACCTATACCTATAAGGGTGAGCCATTCACGATTTTCACAGGGACGTACAGCTGTCAGAATGGAATCGGCGAGTGCGCAGTATCCGGCACACTTACCCTGGCTGCGCCGCTCCCCGCAAATCTCGATTTGTCGCCGGACGGTCCTCCGTATTCGTTCACACCATCCAGCTATAGCTTCACCGATGGAGTGAATGTTCTCAACCAAAACAATACGTCACCCTCCTGCGGGTACGCGTGTAGTCAACCCGCATTTAACGTGTACGCGACGGACGCGAACAGTCTGCCTACTGTCTGGAATTTCCAGATTCAGACCGGAGGTTTTTGTCCCCGTATCACAATCGCGCCCGCATCGCCGCCAAATGGGTACGACAACGCGTATACCTACGATGGATCGTGCGGCTTAACTGGGTACGCCGCTACCGCACCCGGAGTAGCGGGAACCTGGACAATTTCGAGCTGCCCGGTGAGCGCTCCTTGTATTATGACCCCATCGAGCGGCGCAAGTCCCCAATCGCAGTTTGTTGCTCTTTCTGGTACGGGAACCGCTGGCGACAAGCTTGACGTGCTCATTGTGGGTCTTCCTACGGGCCAAGTTCAGGTGGATTCTGAAGGCAATTGGGAGGCGTTAGCTTACGTTTCGCCATTTGGCTCTTCAGTAACAATTCAGGTCCAAGATCAAACCAGCTCGAATTTTTCCAACAGCATTACCGTCCATCCTTCGCTGGCGGCATTCTTGCCGGGTCCGCCCGTCCCTGCCAATTTGCTCACAGCCCTTCTCCCGCTTAGAACGGCCGATATTTTCGTGGCAGCATCCAACACATCGCCTCAATATGTTCTTTATGGTCCCAAGTATACTCACACGGCGCTCTACCTAGGGGGCGACTCTAATGGGACGCCCTTGATCGCTGAGGCAGTCACAGCGGCTGAGGCCGGTCCACTCATCGGCACGGCTGGGCAGGTGCGCTCTATACCGCTGGACCAGAGCATGGTGTGGACACAATCGAACAGAATATCTGCGTGGCATCCTCTGACCGCACTTTCGGGAGCAACGCGCAGCGCGATCGTTACATGGGCTCAGAACATCACTACCCAAGGCCTACCATATTGGAGTACAGCAGATTTCGGTCTGATACCCGCCGCGGATACCCTCTTCGAATACGGTGGCGAAGTTCTGTCCCCGCGGGTCAACTTTTTTTTGGGAGACCTAAACGCACTTAAGAATTCCACGAGTGCATTTATATGTTCAACGCTCGTGTGGCGTGCGTATTATGAGGGAACCAGCCACACGTTGGATCTTTCAAACCCCAACCTGCTGAGCGCGCAGCCTGGGTCTCTGATGGCGAGCTACGATCCAGCTTTTATCGCTCAACTCGCGAAGGTTTTCGTCGTCCCGGAGACGTTCGCCCGCTCTCCCCTTTTAATGCAAATTTTCTAATCAGGAGATCCCCAATGCGCGTCTATCTAATTCCATTTACGGTTTCCATGCTAGTTAGTTTGGTTGTGTCGCCAGGGGCAAAGGCGGATGTTATTTTGGTCGATCCCAGCGTGTCAGGATCACCGGGTGCCTATACCTATTCCTATGACATTGACAATCAGACCTCTGTCGGCCTCCTCCTGTTTTCGTTGACGGTGACTGGAGACGTGGGAACCATCGCTGGTCCGACGGGCTGGCTGACGGCTACTGACATTCCATCCCCGGGCGAGACCCAGGTCGAATGGATTTCAACCGACTTTCCCTATGACGTGCCAGCGCTTGGAACGTTGTCGGGCTTTTCATTTACATCCGATTCCGGACCTGGTACCGTAGCCTTTTCAACATTCGATGAAAATTTCACCGAGTTTGATGGGCAGACAACGGGACCCATAGCGTCCACCGTGCCGGAGCCCACTAGCCTCGCTCTTCTCAGCACCGCGCTTTTCGGGATACACATTCGCAGACGATGGGCCTTGGGTAAAAATCCAAAGTCCTAAAACCCCGCCCTCACACCTTGCCGCCCGTAATCTGTTTACTGGACGATAAAGTACGTTGCCCTCTATGAAGACAGCGGGAAAGGGGAAGCGCCCCCGCGTGTTCGAGTGCCGAGCGACTCCCGCAAATGGATTCGCAGCTGCAAGTGGAATCGGGAGGGTTGGTCTCGAAGCTCTTCCCGCTGAAAGATGCCTACGATAGCGGCATGGACGAGGGCTTTTGTACGTCCGCGACGGAGCTGGACGCAGTTGAGGGAAAGCGCCATCGCGATACCAAGGTGATCTACGATCACGCACGCGGGAAGGCTAGTTATGTGGAGCGCGATCTGAACAAGAACGCCGTGATCAAAACGTCCGAGGTTGAGATTCCAGCCTGCGCGGTCGATTTCCTCGCCGGCCTTTACAAGCTGCGCATGCTGAAACTGGAGCCCGGCCAAAACGCGCAGGTTCCCATGAGCGATGGAAAGAAGAGCGCCGCTGTTCGGGTGGAAGCTCAGGCGCGGGAACAGGTGAAGATCAAATCCGGAACGTTCGACACCATCCGCTACGAAGTCTCTATGTTCAACGGTGTGTTGTACTCGCGCAAAGCCGACCTGTTTGTGTGGCTGACGGACGATTCGCATCGCCTGCCGGTGCAGATCCGCGCACGCATGAATCTCCGGTGGGCACGATCACTTTCGAATTAACCAAGGACGAGCATCCTTAGGAGCGCTTGATCGCGAGGAGCGCCTAATCGCGCCCGCCTAGCGCCTCGTCTACCGTCCGCGCATCGCATCGGGCAGCGATACGTGATAATCATCCAAAATCGTGGCTGTGGCGCGTTCCAGGGCCGCGCGCGATTTCAGATAGGCGCTCTTAGCCACTAGCACCGTGGATTGCGCCTGCGCCAGATAGCTTTGGTATTGAATGATGAAAAAGCTAGTGGACGCGCCAACTTCAAACTTGGCCTGCTCAGTTTCAAGCGACTGTTGCTGCAACTTCTCGGTCTCAACCGCCGCTTCATAAGACGACCGGGCGCGCCGCATGGCGACCAGCGCATCTTCCACTTCAAGCTGCGCCTGCTTGCGTAGCTGCTGTTGCAAAACCTGGCTCTGCCGGAGCAGAATCTCGTCGCGTGCAACATCGGCCTGTGCGACGCGGTTCCGCAGCGGCAAGGTGATATTAAGACCGATTCCGTAGGTGGGATATTTGCGGGTGGCAAGCTGCTCCAAAGCGTTGCCGTAACCGCCTAAAACGGGCGTGTTTACCGGGATTGCCAGGGGATTCAGCTGCGCCGCCAGAGCGCTGTTTTGAGCGCTGCCCACCAG
>Ga0213875_10001965_pt1 | contig 12721 bp, 10 predicted proteins | sample BarmaccomBMRX_R8_FD_160105 | JGI IMG/M metagenome (GOLD analysis project Ga0213875, IMG submission 160105) | Root-associated microbial communities from Barbacenia macrantha in rupestrian grasslands, the National Park of Serra do Cipo, Brazil - RX_R8 | ecosystem: Host-associated > Plants > Roots... | reverse complement strand
AGAGCGAACTCGAGAGTGATCCGCAGGGCGCCGATTTCAAGCCCTATTTAACCGAGATTCTGCGAATCGTCCGTGCGAACTGGCAGCGGGTTATCCCGGAAAGCGTGCGGATGGGGACGTTGCGGGGTCGCACGGTTATCGAATTCACTATCAATCGCGACGGCAGCATTCCGCACCTCGCAACCGCGACCCCATCGGGTTCCGAGCCGCTCGATCGAGCCGCAGTTGCAGGACTCAGCATGTCGAATCCGCTACCGCCGCTGCCATCCGATTTCAAAGGCCTGAGCGCGCGGATTGCATTCACGTTCAGCTACAACATGCCTTCCGAATGAATCCGCCCGAGCCAAGCAGATCGATCATTGGCTTCCGAACGGCGATGATCATGTACTTGCTTCTGGTCGTTTTTGCCGTCGCGGCGTTGACCGGCATGGCCCGCGTGATCGCGCTGGTTATTGTCGGCGGAATCGCTGCCAAGACCTATGTGCATCACCTGCGCCGGCGGATGGAATAGTGTATAGGTGGCATCGGTTAACGACGAATGGAAATCCACAGACCCGCGAATATACACGAGGGTAAGTCAGTCGATTTTTGACGTTTATCCGATTACTTGATGGTGTAAGTGGCCGAGGCGACCGCGCTGTTGGTATAGCCCGAGGATACGGCAATGGCTTTGATCGTCGCTGTGGTTTTGACCGTGATGGGCTCTGTGTACTTGGTCGACCCTGTAGTCGGCGTGCTGCCGTTCGTAGTGTAATAAATCATTGCCCCACTCGTGCTGTCGGTTATCGAAACCGAAACCGATGAAGTAAATGTGCCACCCGCGGGCTTGAATACTGATGTAGCCGCAGGTGTAGTTACTGTTTGGGTCAAATAGGCGCTGCTGGCGGTATTATCTGCATCTCCCGAATAGGCGGCCAGGATCGAATGGCTGCCTCTGGCCAATGACTTGTCAGTGTAGGCAGCATATCCTGAACCATTTAGCGCGACCGATGTCATGGCGCCTCCGTCCACACTAAAATCAACCGTGCCGGTGGGTTCGGCCTTGCCGGTGCGCGGCACGATGTGGGCGGTGAAGGTCACGGCGTCACCGACATCGGACGGATTCGCACTGGAAGCTAATGTGATCGCGGTTTCAACTGTCGACCCGGAAGCGGAGAGATTGAATTTTGCGACGTAACCCACGTCAATCGATGTCTTGGTTGCCTGGTAAGCTCCTTTTAGAATCGGGAAGTCGCCGGATGCCGCAACTCCGGCGACGTAGATGTTATCGCTGGAGTCGAGGGCTACGGCGGCCGCAGTGTCACCGACGGTAATGCAATACGGATCTGCGCAGTCCGTATAGCCGCTGCCCCCGAAGTATGTCGAGTAAATCAAGCTTGAAAGAGTTGGGCTTAACACGGTGAGGAAACCATTCGTCACTTGCAGTTCGGTCCCATTGTTAGTTGATTGGAAGGCGTTAGCGGTAATCGGGAACTCAGAGTCATTCGTGACGCCAGCAACATAAGCATTGCCAGCTGAGTCCACACGGATGCCTGCGGAAATAGTTCCGATGGGATCGAGAAATGCGAAATACGCGGCAGAACTAGGCCCGCACAGATAAGTCGCATATGAGGGATCTTTCTTGGTGGGATCGATTCTGGCAACAAACCCGCAGCTATATGTCGCGTCAGCATTAGAGGTCTGGACCGCACCGGCGGAAATCTCCGGAAAGTCGGTCGAGTCCGTAAGCCCGGCAACGTAGATATCGCCGGAAGGGCCGACGGCGATGCTCTCACCGTAATCGCCTGGAAAAAGCGTAGTTGTGGACCCACTGCCTCCGAGATACGTAGAGTAGATCAGTTTGCCGCCGGCAGCGTTGATCTCCGTGACGAAGGCGTTGGTGCCGTTGTTATCTGCGGCGTGATTCGAGCCCTGAAGGTACGCACCAGCTAAGGGGAAGTCCAAAGATCCAGCAAGACCTGTCACATATGCGTTGCCGGAAGCGTCCAGCGCAATCGCCACCGCAGAATCGCCAATGCCAGGCGAAGGCGCTGCGGTGTTTCCGCTGCCTCCGAGGAAAGTGGAGTAAAGCAGCCCTGTGCCGGCAGGTTCGAATTTGGCGATGAAGGCATTAGAGAGTCCCGCAGAGGCTGCACGGTTGGACGATTGGTAGGCCCCGGAGGTGTGGGGGAAATCAGAATTGGAGTAAGTAAGGCCGGTAACAAGAGCGTCGCCAGAGGAGTTTACAGCAACGCCTGAAATTCCGTCTCCGCCATTTCCGCTGACGCCAGATCCGCCGAAATACGTCGAGTAAACGAGGGCAGTGCCGGTCGGGTTGAGCTTCGTGAGAAAGCCATTGGTGACCTGGTTGGCAGCTCCGCGGTAGACATTCTGATAGGCGTCTTTGAGCGGAAAGTCCGCGGAGTCTGTCTCGCCGCCGACATACGCGTTTCCAGATCGGTCGACAGCGATGCACAAGCCCATATCCCCTTCCTCGGATGCGGCGGCACTATCATACCCGCCGCTGCCGCCGAGGTATGTCTCGTAAACGAGTGCCGTGCCGGTGGCGTTGAGCTTAGTAACAAAGGCGTTGGAGTTGTCGTTGTCGTCAGCATTCCCTGCCCACTTGCCTTGCACAGCACCGGGACTGACCGGCAGACCGCCGTCGTAGACCGTCCCGGTGAGATAAACGGCACCTGTTGAATCGACCGCGAGGGCAGCCGGCTCCGCCTCGGCATTGCCGCCGAAGAAGGTGGAATATTCCAGCTTTGGATCGATGACGAGAGTCTGATTATGGTCATAGGTTCCGAGCCTAAATCCAACCTCGTTTCCTGCGAGTAGTTGGAACGTGCCTTTAACCTGTGTGCGGTGCCCGCGTTTGTCCTGATAGATCACGGGCTTTTCAAACACGATATCGCCGGCTTCCGCTGAGATAGCCAAATTTCCGCCCGTATCGAGGCGTACTGTCTTCGACCCCGCAAAATGCAGCCGTATCTCCTGCGGATTGCCATGCGGCATGACCAAAAAGTCATACTCGAGTTCATGCTGGCTGCCGTAATAGACCAAGTCGACGCCTGGATAAACCCCTGAATAGCGGACCTTACGATAGGTTGGCAGCCCGACGCGCCAGCGCTTCGGATCATTGCCGATGAAGTAATTCACCGTGCCCGGCAGCTTTTCTTCCCCACTGACTTTGATATCCGTATTGCCGCCGCTGAGTTGCATCCGTACAAGGCTGGACTGCGTGCGATGCGGCGTGTGCTCGTTAAGCTTGCCTTCCCGCGCACCAGCCGGCTTCCGAAGAGCCAGTACCGCTTCGGTGCCAGTGAGGTAGAGCGAATATCCCGCTCCTCGCGAGATGAATCGAACCTGCGGATCGGCCTGACCTTCGTTGATTTCGAAGCTCAGCGGCAGCTTGCCATAACCCGGCACGGGCTCCGCTCGAGGGTTGCTAGGGCCGGATGCGCCTCGAATGTCTGCGAGGCAGCCCAACAATAAGATGGAGCACAGCCCGGCAAGGCGAAAAGTAGCGCGATGTTTCACAAGAACTCCTTTCAATCTGAAATGATCCAGTGACCTCTTACCGAGAGGTCCTGACTAGGAATGCGTAAAACCCGGCAAATTGTGAGCAAGTTTAGCTAAATTTTGTGATCTGGTGAGAACGGCGTAGCACGAGTGCTGCCCAAGTTCTCGAATGGGTGCGGGGGCGGCCGGCGGGTGGAATAGTGCATAAATAGCATCGTGGTGGAAATCCACCAGCGGCGGTGAATTCTGGCCGTCTGTCGCGGTGTAAACCCTCTGAAAGTCTTGCGGTTCCAATACTTTCGGCCTGGCGAAACGCGTGCATAACTCCCATCGTCGACATAAGTGAGGAAACAATGAACCTAAATCTGTTTCGAGGTGCTTCGCACCGCATCCTGGTCGCTACGCTGGCAGCCTCCAGTTTTGCACTCGCACAAAATCAGCCGGCAGCTCCGCCGCCGCCAACCGAGCAACAGCAAACCGCAGATCCCGGTGGCTGGCGGCCTGTGGGTAACCCGCAGGACCAGGCACAGAGTCAGTCAAATCCTCCGGCCAATCCCGCAGACAGCGGCCAACCGCCGGATCCTAACCAATATCCAAATCAGGCAGACCAAAATCAGGGCGCGCCGCCGCCGCCCAATAGCGGCTACAACTATCCGCCACAGAACGCGGCAGCAGTTCCGGCCCAGGTGACAATTCCGCAGGGAACGTTTGTGACGGTCCGCATCAATCAGTTTCTCTCTTCAGATAAGAATCGCGCGGGCGACCCGTTCACAGCTACGCTGACTCAGCCGATCGTGGCGCAGGGCGTCGTAGTAGCTACTCCCGGCCAGACCGTGGCGGGCAAGGTGGTTGAGGCGCAAAAGGCTGGTCGCGTAGAAGGCGTCGCACGTTTGGGCGTACAGTTGACCGACCTGACGCTAGTTGACGGGCAGCAAATGCCGATACAGTCACAATTCGTTAGCCGAGTTGGTCCGACCTCCGTAGGTCGTGATGTGGGCGCTATCGCGGGCACCACCGCGTTAGGCGCTGCAATCGGTGCGGCAGCTGGTTGGGGCACAGGAGCGGCAATCGGCGCCGGTGCTGGAGCCGTCGTGGGAACACTAGGCGTCTTGCTGACCCGCGGTCACCCGAGTGAAATCCATCCCGAGCAGATGCTGACCTTCCGCATCGAACAGCAGGTCACCGTATCCACTGCTAACGCGCCGCAAGCGTTTCGCTTCGTTGACCCGCAACAGTACAGCGGCTACGGTTACAACTACAACTATCCGCCGCAGGGTGGGCAATACGCCCAAGCTGGACCCTATCCGCCGAACAATGACTACGGTTCATCGTATGGCTACGGCTATGGCTACCCCTACGCGTACGGATATCCGTATTACGGGTATCCCTACTATGGCTATCCCTATTGGGGGCCCGGCTTTGCCTTCTACTGGGGTCCCGGCTACTGGTGGGGCGGGCGGTGGTATGGGCGCGGGTACGGATATGGCTACGGCTATCGAGGAGGGTATCCCTATGCCGGTTACTACGGCCGAGGCGGAGCTTTCGTTGGCCGCGGTGGTGCTGTCGGCGGCGGCCGCGTCGCAACCGGTGGTGCAGCACACGTTGGCGGCGGCGTCTCGCGAGGTGGAGGCGGCGGCCGTCGGTAACCGTTTCACGACAACATCTTCTCCTGTTGGGGGTTGAAGGCAGGCGAGTCCTTCAACCCCACGTTTTTTATCTGGGCAGTGCGTTTGGAAATGCCCGGGAGTATTGGACGGGCACATGGCAGTCAGCGCCTAAGGTCAGGGCGGCGTGGATGGGCCAATAGGGATCGCGGAGGAAGGCGCGTGCGAGTAGGACGATATCGGCCGATCCATCGCGGATGATCTCGTCCGCTTGGACGGCTTCTGTGATAAGCCCGACGGCTCCGGTTAGAATGCCAGTTTCACGCCGGATTCGGTCTGCAAAAGGCACCTGATATCCGGGTGCAATCGGGATCGAGGCGTTGGGCACCATCGCTCCGGACGAGCAATCAATCAAATCGACGCCGCGTTGAGCAGCCTCGCGAGCGAACTGCACGGAGTCATCGATAGTCCAGCCTCGCTCTACCCAATCGGTCGCGGAGATGCGCAGGAATAATGGCAGGTGTTCGGGCCAAGCGGCGCGAACGGCCCCGATGACCTCACGTGGGAACCGGATGCGGTTTTCGAAACTGCCGCCGTAGTCGTCGGTGCGCTGATTGGCGAGAGGGGAAAGAAATTCGTGGATGAGGTAGCCATGAGCGCCATGAAGCTCGATCACGTTGAAGCCTGCGGACAAGGCGCGGCGCGCTGCTGCGGCGAATGCATCTACGATACGGCGGATCTCAGTCCGGGAGAGTTCATGTGGGATTGCGCTTCCCGGGGCGTAAGGAATGGGGCTTGGCGCTTCGGCTTGCCATCCTCCTTCGGAGGGCCATAGAACGCGTCCGCCGCGCCAGGGCACGTCCGTACTCGCCTTCCGGCCCGCGTGAGCGAGTTGAACACCAGCGAGCGCACCATGCTGTTTGATGAAAGACGCTGCGCGCTTGAGGGGCTCGACGTGCTCGTCGCTCCAGATGCCCATGTCCCAAGGTGAGATGCGTCCTGTCGCTTCGACGGCAGTTGCTTCCACCATCACGAGCGCAGCGCCGCCTACTGCGCGACTCCCAAGGTGCACTAGATGCCAATCGTTTGCAAATCCGTTTTCGCTCGAGTACTGGCACATGGGAGAAACAACAATGCGATTGCGGAGCGCAACAGATCGAATTTGAAGCGGTGAAAAGAGGTGTTGCACTTGGGGTCTCAAGTTTCGCTCTCGTCTTTATCCTGTGTCGTGAAGACGTGCCATGTGACGGCGTCCCAGGCGTTATGAATGCCAATGAACAACAACAGCAGCACCGCGGAGGCGACAGCAAACAACGCTCCGTCCGCGTGCCACAGGGAGGCATATGCCGATACTGCCAAAATCACGTATGCGACGAATGGCAGCACCGCATGAAACAACCAATCCTCGAATTCGGGCCGATACGCGGTCTGCCTTCGCATTCGCCCAATGACGAGGATCGCGTACACGATGCCTCCGACTCCGGCGGCGCCCCAACCAATCGCCGCGGCAGCGATGCTGCCCCACGGCGCGCTGAGTAGTCCAGCTAACCCGAGCACCGTTGCGAAGTGAACGATGGTCGGTGTGGCGAACGCCTGGCCCGCTGCCGCATTAGCGCGCACCCTGGGCATATTTGCAATAAGGCTGAGCACGACAAACTGTAAACCGATCAGCGCGCCGGCAGATGAACCGATAATTTCATAGAAGTTCTGCCACCGCGAGAGCGCCGTCATCGGTTCGGCTCAGCGACCTGTCATCGCTTCGAGCGCTTCTGGATATCTCGCTCCTTGCACAGGGATCTGCGACGCGGCGATATCGATCTCGCGCAGATCGGCGGGCGTGAGCTCGATCGCCGCACCTCCGATATTCTCCTCGAGGCGCGAGAGCTTCGTCGTGCCTGGAATCGGCACGATCCAGGGTTTCTGAGCCAATAGCCAGGCGAGCGCGATCTGGGCAGGTGTCGCATTCTTTCGGCGGGCAATTTGCCCGAGCAGGTCAACGAGTGCCTGGTTTGCTTTCCGAGCCTCCGCCGTAAAGCGAGGGAGCGTGTTGCGGAAATCGGACGTATCGAACGTGGTGTTTTCGGTCATTTTGCCGGTGAGAAAGCCACGGCCGAGAGGGCTGTACGGTACGAGGCCGATGCCGAGCTCCTCCAGCGCCGACAACAGTTCCGTTTCAGGGCGTCTCCACCATAACGAGTATTCGTTCTGAATTGCCGTAACCGGCTGCACCCGGTGCGCGCGACGAATCGTCTGCTCTCCCGCTTCAGAAAGGCCGAAGTGCTTCACTTTACCTTCTTGAATAAGCTCTTTCACCGCGCCAGCGACGTCTTCAATCGGCACATCAGGATCGACCCGGTGTTGGTAGAAGAGATCGATGACATCGGTGTTGAGTCGCTTGAGCGAGCTTTCCGCGACTTCCTTGATGTGCTCTGGACGGCTATCGACGCCGACCGAAGGCCGCTGGCGTGTGGGATCGAGCTTAAACCCAAACTTGGTGGCGATCACTACATCGCGATGCAGCGGAGCGAGTGCTTCGCCGACCAGCTCTTCGTTCGTAAACGGACCATAGATTTCCGCCGTGTCGAAGAATGTGATGCCGCGCTCGACGGCAGCTCGAAGAACGGAGATCATCTCTTGCTTGTCGGGAGGTGGCCCGTAAGCAAAGCTCATGCCCATGCAGCCGAGTCCGAGGGCCGAGACTTCTAAATCGCTCTTTCCGAGTTTGCGCTTTTGCATTTGATCCTCCTGCTGGTGCTCTCCAACCTAAGCGTACGAGACAAGCGCTAGCCGGGCCAGTGAGATAACTCCCAGGTGCCCGCCTGTGGTCGTGTGGTTGCTTCGCAATCTGCCTGGGCAGGCCCGGTGGTAAGATGTGACCCCAATATGGGATTCATCGCCGTCGGCACGGAGCGGATAACACAGGGATGGATCGGATTATCGACGAGCGGTTAAGGCGTAGGGAGTTCGCGCGTGGACCAACTAACAGGCTGGCTCGAGACCCTTCGTTGCTCTCTCCGCGAGCCCTGCCGCGCGGAAACTGGTTGTGCTGAAATCCAGCAGCTGATTAACTTTTTCCGATGGTAGAACTTCCGAGGTGATATCTACAAGGCTACCGACGAGTAGCTTCCGTGGCTGATCGCAGCCTGGCTCAACGACGATGCGGAACTCACGCTGATGTGCAAACAAGGATCGTTTTCGGAAGCGTCCGACCTCTCCGGAGTAATCTGCGCTGTCGAAGTACTCAACTGGCCCGCATGAGCAATCGAGTCTCGCTTGGCTCGTCGCGCGCGCTACACGATTCAGAAATTCATTGACGTTCAAGACCAGAACGAAACAATCTCCAAACGCAAGATTGCGGCTGTCTACCAGCTCGCCGTCAATTGGGCCGGTAATTGCGAACATACAGTAGACGTTGCACTCAGACGTTCTGTTCAGTCCGATTCGAATCGGACCGGCAAGGTCGAGTGGATTTGCCGCGAATTTGCCACGCCCGCGGGCATTTAGGTCCAAAGTGAGATCGCCGACGTGCTGGGGTTGAATAATATGCGTTGTCCCTTCGTAGCCGTCGCCTCTCGCGATGTCGGACTCAAGCTTTGCAAAGTCGGCCAGCGACTTCATGTAGAGCAGTCCATCACTGCGGAGCGCCTCCAGGTGTTCCTTCTGGCCAAATTTGATGAGCGAGTATAGGCCCACTTATTTCATCATCACAGCACCACGCCTAACAACGAAGTTCCACGGGGCATTCGGGCGGTTCTTTACTGACGCGTCGAATCGGGACATGACTTAGACATTGGAGGATACAGCGGCGCGCACACTAATGAGGGATGGTCGCGTGCGGATCCGGCTGCTTAGCCAGAAGGCCTTGAATTCGCGAGTTCTGGTTGAAAACGGGCTATTCGGGATCTGGAACGTCAGCAGCACATGAAGTTGCTGAGCGGCATGTAGAAAGCGCTCGCGATCCGTCGAGGCGCCGACAGGCAACGCAGAGCCGAAGTCAGTCCGGGTCTGGCGGAGATTCCATCGTTCTTACCGTTGTCTCCAGTTATCGGCCCAGTCTCGGCTTGTCGCGCCTGCTGATGTCGCACGACGTTACACAATAAGGGCATGAGTACGGACATGCGCACGGAAACCGACAGCATGGGCGCGATTCAGGTGCCGGCTGACAAGTATTGGGGTGCACAGACGCAGCGATCCCTGATTCACTTCGATATCGGCGAGCAGCGAATGCCGCCGGAATTGATTCGCGCTTTCGGCGTGCTGAAAAAAGCTGCGGCTCTGGTGAATCACGATCTCGGGAAGCTGGATGAGGAAAAGTCGCGGCTGATTTCGCAGGCGGCGCAAGAAGTGATCGACGGGAAATGGAACGACGAATTTCCGCTGCGGATCTGGCAGACAGGTAGCGGAACGCAGACCAACATGAATGCGAACGAGGTGATTTCGAATCGCGCCATCGAAATGACGGGCGGCGCAATGGGATCGAAAAAACCCATACACCCGAACGACCACGTGAACATGTCGCAGTCGTCGAATGACACGTTTCCGACGGCAATGCACATCGCGGCAGCCGAGCGAATGTATCACAACCTGATTCCGGCTGTAGAGCATTTGACGCGTATCCTCGACGAGAAGGCGCGAGCGTTCGCCGGGGTCGTGAAGATCGGCCGTACGCACTTGCAAGATGCGACGCCGTTGACTGTCGGGCAGGAGATGTCAGGCTGGGTGTCGCTGCTAGAGCGCGATATCGAGCGGCTTCAGATTGCGCTCGATGGGTTGTACGATCTCGCGATCGGCGGGACCGCAGTAGGCACGGGACTGAATGCTCCGCCCGAATTTGCCGAACGCATGGCTCAGAAAATCGGCGAGTTGACGAGGCTGCCGTTTCGCTCGCACCCAAATAAATTCGCGGCGTTGTCGGCGCACGACGAACTCGTATCAGCGAGCGGAGCGCTAAAAACGCTCGCGTGCTCGCTGATGAAAATTGCGAACGACGTGCGATGGCTCGCTTCGGGACCGCGCTGCGGCTTAGGCGAGCTGACGATTCCAGAGAATGAACCCGGGTCCTCGATCATGCCGGGAAAGGTGAACCCGACACAGTCGGAGGCGATGACGATGGTTGCCGTGCAGGTGCTAGGCAACGATGCTGCCATCGGTTTTGCTGGTTCACAAGGGAACTTCGAGCTGAACGTTTTCAAGCCGGTCATGATTCACAATTTCCTGCAATCGGTGCGGCTGTTGTCGGACGTCTGTCGCAGCTTCGCAGAACATTGTGCGGTGGGAATTGAGATTGACCGCGAGCAAATCGAACGTAATGTACAGAACTCATTGATGCTCGTAACGGCTCTGAGTCCGGTGGTGGGGTACGACAACGCCGCTAAGATCGCTCATACGGCGCACGTGGAGCGTTCCAGTCTGCGCGAGACGGCAGTGAAGCTCGGGCTTCTCACCGCTGAGCAGTTCGATGATCTGGTTAAGCCCGACGAGATGACGAAGCCCCGTTAAGGCTCGCCGGGCAGCGATTCCAACAGTGCACTTCCGCGACACCCGGCGGCGCTGCCGGATGAGACTTTAGCGCAACGGCGTACACGACTTATTCGGCACCTCTCCTTCATCAAGGGGCTTTTGTAGCCGAGCTATGTGTCAGCAGATCGAGCGCGAGTACGTTGTCATCAATCTAAGCCGCGAAGCCGAAATCGCGACGCGGGTGAGGATCGCCGGCACGAGCGAGGTGCGGCGAAAAGGCCTGCTGGGCGCGAACGGACTCGCTATGGATTCGGGACTCTGGATCGCGCCGTGTGAGGCGATTCACACGTTCGGCATGAAGATGCCGATCGACGCGATTTTCTTAGATGAACATTTCTGCGTGACGAAGATAGCGCAGGTGCTGCGGCCGTGGCGGTTAGCGGTTTGCATGCGCGCCGCATCCGTACTCGAGCTAGAGATGGGCACCATCGCGCGGACGCAGACGGCGGTTGGCGATCGGCTGGTGTTTCGAGCTGAAGCTGCGATTCGAGAGCGCGAAACCGTTGCCGATAAGGTGCTTTGACGGATGCCAGTCCTCCTGAAGACGGTGCTTATTGCGACCGCGGCGATTGCGGGCATCTATGATCTGCGTTTCCGGCGAATACCAAACTGGCTGAACCTTAGCGCTGTTGTGCTGGGGTTAGCGATTAACACGTTCGTGTTCGCGGCGCGCGGGTTGGGGATCTCTGCTTTAGGAATGGCGTGCGCGCTTGGGATTTATCTGCCGCTGTATCTGGTCCGGGGTATGGGGGCTGGCGACGTGAAGCTCATGGCGGCGATCGGCGCGATCGCGGGACCTGAGAATTGGCTGCGCATCTTTGTTGTGACCGCACTTCTCGGCGGGTTGGCCTCATTGCTCGTCGTCGCGTTGAGGAAGCGATTTCGCGAAACTGGGGGCAACTTACTTCTGATCGTGAGCGAACTCCTACGAGGGCGGAAGCCGGCTCAGGCGGACGCGCGGCTCGACGTGCGTGATCCGAGATCCGTCGGGATGCCGCACGGCACCGTCGTGGCGATCGGCGCGCTGGCCTTTCTGGTGTTCTTCTAAACCGGCCTATGCGAAGGGATACGGAGAATGCCGGGGATAATGCCAACGCACGTGGCAGCCGATGAGTACTGAGGGCGGATATCGCTGACGATTTTGATGACTCAGCCAATGGCAACCGGGGCACAAGCGCGAAGCTGTTCGCCGTTGAACGCACGCGCAGTGCGATTCTTTCCGTCGCTAACAGATTTGGCGTTCTTGTTGCCGGCGTTATTGCTGTTCGCCAAAATGTCAGGGGCAAAGAGCTTGTTGGCCGATGGCGACACGGGATGGCACATCCGGACAGGCGAATGGATTCTGCAGCACAGAGCTGTTCCGACGTCGGATTTCTTCTCTTTCACTATGTCGCACCGTCCGTGGTTTGCGTGGGAGTGGGGCTGGGACGTGGGTTCGGCTTTGATTTACCGCGAGTTCGGTCTGGCCGGCGTGGTGTTCGCGAACGTCGCGCTGCTGGGTCTCATTTCAGTGCTGCTGTTCCGGTTAGTGCGCCGGGCGTGTGATAACGATTTGCTCGCAATACTATGCACGTCGGTCGCGCTGTGCGCCTCGAGCATTCATTGGCTGGCACGACCGCACCTGTTTTCATGGTTGTTCACTCTCGTTTTTGCGCACGCCATCTTTTCGGCCGATGCGGGTGACCGCCGCGCCCTAAAGTGGCTTCCGCTAACAACTGTTTTTTGGACGAACGTGCATGGCGGATTCTTCATCGGGATCATTCTTTTACTGATTAGCGCCGTCGGGGAAGTTGCCGGAACAATCTTCGCGTCGGAAGTGCCGTGGCGTTGCGTTTGGACCAGGTCTCGCCCGTATGTTTTGTGCAGTGCCGGATGCGTTGCTGCGAGTTTTGTTAATCCGTACACGTGGCACTTACATCAACACATCCTCTCGTACTTAACCGACACGAAGCTGCTGGATCGAATACAGGAGTTTCAGTCGATCGATTTTCATAGCGCGGGAAACATGTTTTTCGAAAGCATGCTGCTCCTTGGGGCGGCAGCCGCCCTCTGGTGTTTTCAAGCCAGAAAATACGGCCCGTGCTTCCTGGTCT
>Ga0213875_10001964_pt1 | contig 12725 bp, 11 predicted proteins | sample BarmaccomBMRX_R8_FD_160105 | JGI IMG/M metagenome (GOLD analysis project Ga0213875, IMG submission 160105) | Root-associated microbial communities from Barbacenia macrantha in rupestrian grasslands, the National Park of Serra do Cipo, Brazil - RX_R8 | ecosystem: Host-associated > Plants > Roots... | reverse complement strand
AACGTCACCAAGGCGCGCGCGCTGCTCGGCGCCTACGACCGGCGCCGTCGGCTGACCGCGCAGGAGCGGGCGGCGCTGCCGGTGCTCTGCCAGGGCGCGGCGATCCGCTTCCTGTTGACGCGGCTGCACGACTGGCTGTTCACGCCGGCCGACGCCTACGTCACGCGCAAGGACCCGCTCGACTACCTGCGCCGGCTGCGCTTCCACCTGACCGCCGGGGACGAACACGCCTATGGACTCTGACGGGCTCGTCGAGATCTGGACGGACGGCGGCTGCCGGCCCAATCCCGGCCCGGGCGGCTGGGCGGCGGTGCTGCGCTACCGCGATGCCGAGCGCGAACTCTTCGGCGCCGAACCGGCGACGACGAACAACCGCATGGAGCTGACCGCCGCCGCCGCGGCACTCGAATCCTTGCGGCGGCCCTGCCGCGTCGTGCTGCACACCGACAGCGAGTACCTGCGCAACGGCGTCACCCGCTGGCGTGAAGGCTGGGTGCGGCGGAACTGGCGCAACGCCGCCGGCGATCCCGTGGCCAACCTGGACCTCTGGCGGCGCGTGCTGGACGCGGCGGCGCCGCACGACATCGACTGGCGCTGGATACGCGGCCATTCCGGAGACAGTATGAACGAGCGGGTGGACAGGCTCGCGACCGCGGCACGCCGGCAGCTGCCGGCGTGAGCAGCGAGCGGAGGGCAGTGGATACATGCGCATCCTGATCGGCCTGCGCGTCGCCGGGCTGCTGCTGGTCGCCGCGGCGTGGACCACGCAGAGCGCCGCGCCCGGCTCGGCCGCCGCGCCGGAGACGCTGGCCTCGGCGGCGCCGGCGGAAGGCTTCGCGCTGAACACCGGCCTGACCCTGGTGACCTTGGCGGGCCGCGCGACCGCCGCCGACATGCTCGACACGCTGACGCCCGGACGCGCCGTCTTCCTCGTGCTCAGCGACCTGCACGCCGCGGCGCCGTCGGGCGTGACCTATGAACTCTATCTCGACGTGCCGGCCGGCGCGGTGCCGCGCAGGAGCTGGGCGGGGCATGTCGGCACGCTCGACGTCTTTGCCGGCGCGCGCTCCGGCGGAGCGGTGCGGCAGGGGCGGGTCAGCTACGACGTGACCAACGCGCTGGAGCGGCTGCGCGCGCGGCGGGTGCTGGCGCAGGCGGTCACGCTGACGATCGTTCCGGAGCAGCCGCCCGCGGCCGGCGCGCAGGCGGTCATCGGCCGGGTCGATCTCGTCATGCAATAGGGCGTGATCGCCACACCAGCAGGCGGGCGGCGCCGTGCACGCGCTCGGCGAGCGGCGGGCCGAACGGCGGCGCCTCGGCGCGGCCGATCTCGGCGATCAGCAGCGCGGCGGGGGCCAGCGCGCCGACGCGTTGCAGCGCGGCGACGCAGCGCGCCACCAGATCCGCGCCGTACGGCGGATCGAGGAAGACCAGTGCGCACGGGGTGATCGGCGGCGGGTCGAGGGCGTCGCCGGCGAGGATCGTCGCGCTCGCCCGGCAGGCGGCGACGTTGGCGCGCAGCGCCGCCAGCGCCGGCCGCGCGCACTCGATGAAGGTCGCGTGGCCGGCGCCGCGCGACAGTGCCTCCAGCCCGAGCGCGCCGGTGCCGGCAAAGGCGTCGAGCACGCGCGCGCCCTCGACCGCCGTCCTGCCGCCCCAGGGCGCGTGCAGCAGCATGTCGAACAGCGCCTGGCGCACCCGGTCGGCGGTCGGCCGGGTCGCCCGGCCGGCCGGGGCCGCCAGGGAGCGCCCGCGCCAGGCGCCGCCGACGATCCGCATCGGCTAATACCAGCCGGCGGGCGCGTCGACTCTTCCGACGCTTCCGCCGGCTGGTATCGCGCGCCGGGTTGGCGGGCGGCGGCGCGCCAAGCAAAGACTGATACCAACGGTCATTCTCTATGACCGTTGGTATCAGTCGCGCGACCGGGATACTCCGGCTCCATCACGAAGGGAAACGGACCGGGATAGTCCTCGACATAGGCGGTGTGGCTGACCAGCCCGTGCTCCGCCGACCAGTGGTGCAGCTGGTAGGCCGGCGGCTCCAGCACGAAGGCGGAGGGCGCGTCCGGCCGCAGGTCGAGCTCCACCTGGTGCGCCACCGCCGGGGCGATCGAGACCACCGCGCGGGCGATGCGCGTCACCACCGGCCGGTGATGGTGGCCGCAGACGACGCGCTCGACCTGAGGGTGGCGCGCGAGTACGGCGGCGAATGCGCCGGGCTCGCGCAGGCTGATCGCGTCCATGTGGCCGATGCCGCAGATGAACGGCGGATGGTGCATGGCGATGATCGTCGGGCGGTCGGGCCGCGCCGCCAGCGTGCGGTCGAGCCAGGCGAGCCGACGCGCGCACAGCTCCCCATGCGCATGGCCGGGCACCACGGTGTCCAGCATGATCAGGCGGACCGGGTAGTCCTCCACCGCGTACTGCACGAACCCGTCGGCGTGCCGGGTGTCCGGCAGGTGGGCGATCATCGCCTCGCGCCGGTCGTGGTTGCCGGGGATGCAGAAGACCGGCGCCGCGGCGTAGCGGCGCAGCAGCGTGGCGACGACGCCGTATTCCTCCGGCAGGCCGCAATCCGTGAGGTCGCCGGTGATCAGCACCACGTCCGGCGCGGGCGGCCGCCGCGCCACGGCGCGCAGCGCGCGTTCGGCGAGCATCGTGGTCTCGACGACCCGGTAGCAGGCCTGGCCGGGCGGCCGGACGTGCAGGTCGGTCAGTTGCGCGATCAGCACTGGCGTCCTCTCCAGGAGACGGGTTGACGTGCGTCGCCGCTCAGATCGGCAGGCGCCCCTGCGCGGTGGTGACGGTGACGGAGGTGTCGGCGCGGGCGCCGATCTTGCCGTCGGCGAACTGCAGCAGCAGGCGCGCCCCGGGGCGCACCGCGGCGGCGGTGGTGAGCGGCCTGCCGAAGCGGTCGGCGACGAGGACGTAGCCGCGCTGTAAAACCGCCTGCGGGGAGGCGGATTCCAGCCGGGCGGTCATGCCGTCCAGCCGGGCGGCGGTGGCGCGCAGCGAGGCGCGCAGCGGGCCGGCGCTGAGCCGCGCCAGGACGGTTGACGCCTGCGCCCGATGCGCCGCGACGGCGTGGCGCAGCGCCCCCTGCAGCTGCGCCCCGACCAGGGCCAGCGCGCCGCGCCGCGTACCCGGCAGAGCCGGTCCGGCCAGAGCCAGGCGCAGCGCGCGGTCGCCGAGACGCTGACGGGCCGCGCCGAGCAGGGCCTGCGCGTCCGGCACGCCGCGCTCGGCGCGATGCAGCGCCGCGCGGCGGGCGGCCAGCAGGTTGGGCAGGGCCAGGCGCAGCCGCTGGGCGCGATCGGCCAGGCGGTGGCGGGCGAGGTCGAGCACGCCGGGCAGGTCCGGCACGCCGCGCCCGGCCCGATCGAGTGCCGCGCGGCGGCGGGCGACGAGGTGCGGCAGCGCAAGCAGGAGCCGCGCCGCCCGGTCGTCGGCCCGCTGGCGGGCGGTGCCGAGCAGCGACGGCAGGTCCGGCAGGCCGGCCTTGGCCCGGCCGAGATGCAGGCGCCGCTCCTGCGCCAGCCGGTTCAGCGCGCCCGCCATCCGCGCCGCCTTGTGCAGCAGGTCGGAGCTGAGCTCGGTGCGCACCGGCACCGCCAGCTCGGCCGCCGCGGTCGGCGTCGGCGCGCGCCGGTCGGCGGCGTGGTCGATCAGCGTGGTGTCGGTCTCGTGGCCGACCGCGGAGATCAGCGGAATGCCGCAGCCGGCCACAGCGCGCACCACCGCCTCGTCGTTGAAGGCCATCAGGTCCTCGAGGCTGCCGCCGCCGCGCGCGACGATCAGCACGTCGGGGCGTGGAATGCCGTTCCGCGGCAGGCCGCAGAAGCCGGCGATGGCGGCGGCGATGCGCGGCGCCGCGGCCTCCCCCTGCACCGGCACCGGCCACAGCAGGATTTTCCGGGGAAACCGCCGCGCAATGGTGGTGCGGATGTCCTGGATCACCGCGCCACGCTCGCTGGTGATCACGCCGATCACCTCCGGCAACAGCGGCAGCGCCCGCTTGCGAGCCGCATCGAACAGCCCCTCGGCTGCGAGCCGCTGGCGCAAAACCTCGACGCGCTTGAGCAGCGCGCCGACGCCCGCGTACTCCATGCGCTCGACGACGAGCTGATAGGCCGAGCGCTCGCCGTAGCCGGTGATGCGGCCGGTCGCCACCACCTCGACGCCGTTCTCGGGCACCATGCCGAGCCGCCCGACAGCCGACTTCCAGACCACGCCGGCGAGCTTCCCGCCCTCGTCCTTCAGCGAAAGATAGATGTGGCCGGACGGGTAGCGCTTCAGCTCGGTGATCTCGCCGCGGACGCGCACGCGGCCGAAGGCGCCCTCCAGCGCGCGCTTCACCGCGCCGGAGATCTCCGAGACCGTGTATTCCGGGACGTTGGAGACGGGCGGTGCCAGGTCGTCCATGGGTCCACCCTATGCTACGGGCGGGCGGGTTTGAAGGAGAGCGGGCATGCGCGTGCTGGTGGTCGGGTCGGGCGGACGGGAGCACGCGCTCTGCTGGTCGCTGGCGGCGAGCCCGCTGCTGACCCGGCTGTGGTGCGCGCCCGGCAATCCCGGCACCGCCACCTGTGCCGAGAACGTGCCGATCGCGGCGGCCGATATCGCCGCGCTGGTCGGCTTCGCCCGGGAGAACGCCGTCGATCTCGTGGTGCCGGGGCCGGAGGCGCCGCTGGTCACCGGGCTCGCCGACGCGCTCGCGGGGGCGGGGGTCCGTTGCTGCGGCCCGGGTGCGGCGGCGGCGCGGCTCGAGGGCAGCAAGAGCTTCGCGAAAGAGGTCGCGGACGCCGCCGGCATCCCGACGGCGCTGTGGGAGCGATTCGAGGACGCCGGCGAGGCGCTCGCCTTCGTCCGCCGCCGCGGCGCGCCGATCGTCGTGAAGGCTGACGGGCTGGCCGGCGGCAAGGGCGTCGTGGTCGCCGCCAGCACCGAGGCGGCGGAGGCGGCGGTCGCCGACTTCATGCAGGCCCGGCGGCTCGGCGCCGCCGGCGCCGCCGTGGTGATCGAGGAGTGCCTGGCCGGGGACGAGGTGTCGCTGTTCGCGCTGTGCGACGGCACCGACGCGCTGCTGCTCGGCGCGGCGCGCGACCACAAGCGGCTGGGCGATGGCGATACCGGGCCGAACACCGGCGGGATGGGTGCGGTCTCGCCGCCGCCCGGATTGCCGCCGGAGTTTCCCGAGGCGGCGATGGCGGGGATCATCAGGCCGGCCTTGGCCGAGCTGGCACGGCGCGGCACGCCGTTCCGCGGCGTGCTGTTCGCCGGGCTGATGCTGACGGCGGACGGACCGAAGCTGCTGGAGTTTAACGTCCGCTTCGGTGATCCCGAGTGTCAGGTGCTGCTGCTCCGGCTCAAGTCGGACCTGCTGGCCGCCTTGCTGGCGGCGTGCGACGGCGAGCTCGGCGATTTCGACCTGCGCTGGCGCGAGGAGGCGGCGGTCGGGGTGGTGCTGGCGGCCAGAGGCTACCCCGGCGCGGCGGCGCAGGGCGGGGTCATCGCCGGCCTGCCGCAGGCGGCGGAGATACCCGGGGCCTACGTGTTCCACGCCGGCACGGAGGTGCAGGACGGGCGGATCGTTGCCGCGGGCGGCCGTGTCCTCACGGTCTGTGCGCTCGGCGGCGACACCGCCGCGGCCCGCGATTCCGCCTATCGGGCGATCGCCGCGATCGACTGGCCCGACGCGATCTTCCGCCGCGACATCGGCGCGTGAAGCGGTTGGGGCCGCGCCGCCCCAGCACCCCGCCGCCCTTTCCCTTCAACTCACACGAAGGACGAGCTTGTCAGGTTCGTCACCCCGACCAGCGTGATGTGCGTGTTGTCGGACAGCATCAACGTCGTCGAGCCGCCGGCGACGGTGGCGCTGCCCAGCGCCGCGGCGACCGCTCCGCTGCCGTACCCCTGCAAGGTGATGTGATCGGTCGCGGTGTTGAAGCCGCTGATCGAATCGCTGCCGCCGGCTGCGCCGCTGATGAAGGCGAACAGGTCGGTGCCGCTGCCCGCGTACATCGCGGCATTGCCGGTGCCCGCCACGACGGTGGCGTTGGCGCCGGCGCCGACGATCATGTCGGTGCCGCTGCCGGCGTAGATGGCGTCGCTGCCGCCGGTGCCGCTGAAGATCGTGGCGGCGCCGCTGCCGGCGATGACGCTGTCGTTGCCGTTGCCGGCGACGATCTCTTCGGCGCCGCTGCCGCCGAAGAAAAAATTGGCGCCGGTCGTGCCTGAGCCGCTCAGCGTCTCGTTGCCGGCACCCGCGACGATGGTGCTGGCACCTCCGGCGAACAGGAAGTCGCCGTTGCCGCCGCCGAAGATCGCGGTCGGCGCGCTGCCGGCGACGATCACGTTATTGCCGGCCGTGCCGCCGTAGTAGAAGCCGCCGCCCGCGCCGGCGAACACCGCGAGGCTGCCGGTGCCGCCGAACACCGTGGCCGGCAGGTCGCCGGCGCCGCCGATGATAGTGCTGGAGCCGCCGCCGTTGATGAAGGTAAGCGGTCCGGTGCCGCGGAACACTTCTACGCTGGCGGTCGCCACGCTGATCGTGTCGGCGCCCGAACCGTCCGGCGTGAGCGAGGGTCCGTAGACGTTGGAGTTGGCGGTGACGATGGTCGGCGCGGTGGCGCCGGCGTCGATCTGCAGCGCGGCGCTGACGCCGCGGGCGAAGGCGATCGGGCCGGTGCCGGCCGCGCCGGCGGTCGCCAGTTCCAGCGTGCCGCCGAGGATCTGCGTGCCGCCCGTGTAGGTGTTGGCGTGGTTGAGCACCACCCGGCCGTTGGCCGCCGGACCGTACGGCACGTTGCTGCCGATCGTCAGCGGGCCGGAGCCGGAGATCTGGCCGGTCAGCACGAGGGCGGTGCCCGCGGTGCTGCGGACATAGTCGCCGAACGTGTCCACCACGTTGCGCGGCGTGCTCTCAGTCTGGTAGTCGGGTCCGCCGGCCAGCGTGATCGCGTTGGCGAGCGTGACCGAAGCACCGGGCGAGCCGACCGCGGAATCCACCGCCTGGATGCTGCCGGAGAGCGTGATCGCGCCGGTCAGCGTGCCGGTGGGATCGATCTGCAGCGCGGCATAGTTGCCGATCGTCAGGCCGGCGGTCCCGGTATTCACGCTGCCGCCGCTCAGCACCGCCAGCGTGTCCGGCAAGGTCGGCAGGCTGGGGCCGAGGCTCAGTCCCTGCGTGCTGGACCAGGCGCCGCCGCCGGTGACGGTGACGCTGCCGACGTTCTGCGTTCCCCCGGCATTGGTGACCGACGCGAGCTGGGCGGTGGTATCGGTGACGGGGCCAGTCAGCACGACCGGATCGTTCACCGTCACCGACCCGGCGGCGCCGGCGCCGCTGACGGTGTAGGCGGCGGTCGCCCCGGTATCGAAGATGGCGGTGTCGAGCGTGCCGGGCACGCCGTTCGACCAGTCGGACGCGGTGGTCCAGGCGCCGGACCCCGCCTTCCAGTTCGTTGTCGCCATGGTGTTTCCTGCCGTTGCTTTGCCGCCGGGCGGCACTGGGGCTTTTCCCCTGGCGCACCATCGTATGCCGTTCCGCCGCGCGCAAGACCGCGCGGATCAGGCCTGCGGCCGCCGCGCCGCGAAAAAACGGCGCAGCAGATCGCCGCACTCGGTCTCGCGCACGCCGCCGACGATCTCCGGGCGGTGCAGGCAGGAGGCGGCGTCGAACACCCGCGCGCCGTGCTCGACGCCACCCCCCTTGGGGTCGTAGGCGCCGAAGATGAGGCGGCGGACGCGGAACAGGCTGGCGGCGTGGGCGCACATCGGGCAGGGCTCGAGCGTGACGATCAGGTCGCAGCCGGGCAGGCGCGGCGCGCCGAGCCGGGCGGCGGCTTCGCGCAGCGCCAGAAGCTCGGCGTGCGCGGTGGCATCGCGACGCGCCTCGGTCGCGTTGCCGGCGCGGGCCAGCACCGCGCCGTCCGGCCCGAGCACCACCGCACCCACCGGCACCTCGCCGCGCGCCCCGGCTTCGCGCGCCTCGGCGAGCGCCAGTTCCATGCTCAAGGCAGGACCTTGCGCCAGGTCTCGGTGCCGCGAACGCGCGGCAGGAGGATCATGTCCCAGGGGCTCGGCATCTCGCCGACCGGGACGTGGATCAGCGCGGGTTCGTTGCGGGCCAGCGCTTCGCGCAGCCGCGATTCCAGCTCGTCGGCATCGCGGGCGCGTAAGCCGGCGACGCCAAAACTTTCGGCGAGGCGTGCGAAGTCGGGGTTGGCCAGATCGCAGGCGATCAGCCGGTTGCCGTAGCGGTCCGCCTGGATGCGGCGCACGTTGCCGAACGCGCCGTCGTCGAACACCACGGCGACGACCGCAAGGTTGTGCAGGCGTGCGGTCGCCAGTTCGCCGGCCTGATAGAGAAAGCCGCCGTCGCCGGCCATCGCCACCACCGCGCGGCCGGGTAGCGCGGCCTTGATGCCGAGCGCCGTGCCGAAACCCCAGCCGAGATTGTCCTGATAGCCCGGCGAGACGTAGAGGCGGGGATGCCGCACCGGAAAGGCGAGGCGGCCGGCGAAGCCGAGCTGCGTGACCTCTTCGACGAGGATGCCGTCTTCGGGCAGCGCGGCGCGGATGGCGCGCAAGAAATCCATTTGCGGCTGCAGGCGCGAGAGGCGCCCGACGAACCAGTCCTGCGCCTCGCCGACATCGGTGCGCGGCGGACGCGGCGTGCGCGGCAGGCGGTCGAGCAGGGCGCGCAGCGCCGGGGCGGCATCCGCGTGAATCGCGCAGTCCGGTCGGCGCAGGCGGGTGATCTCCTCGGCGTCGATGTCGATGCGGATCAGCGCGATGCCGGGATCGGTGCCCCATGCGTTCAGCGGCAGCAGCATGCGCGTGCCGACGCCGAGCACGGCGTCGGCCTCGCGCCACAGCCGATGGCCGACTGGCAGCGAGACGGCGAGCGGATGGTCGGTCGCCAGCACGCCACGGCCACGGCGATAGGTCAGCACCGGGGCCTGCAGCGTCTCGGCGAGTTCGCGCAGTTCAGCCGTCGCATCGAGCGCGCCGCCGCCGGCGACGATCAGCGGGCGCTTCGATTGCGCGAGCAGCGCCGCCGCCCGATCCAGCGCGCCGTCGTCGGGCTCGGGGGGCGTGGGCAACGCCGGCTCGGGAAAGCGCACCGGCCCGGACTGCGCCCAGACGTCGATCGCGCATTCCAGCGCGACCGGGCGGCGGCGGCCGGAGCAGGCGGCGGCGAGCGCCTCGGCGACGCGCAGCGGGGCGTCGGCGGGTGCGGTGATGCGGGCGGCGTGCTTGGTCAGGTGGCGCAGCAGGCCGAGCTGGTCGGGGATTTCGTGCAGGTGGCCGTAGGCGCGGTCGAGCGCGTCGCTCGGGATCTGGCCAATCAGCGCCAGCACCGGCGCGCCGAGCCCATAGGCGGTCAGTAGCGCGGCCCCGGCGTTCAGCAGGCCGGGCCCCGGCACGACGGCAAAAGCCTGCGGCCGGCCGGTCGCCACCGCCGCGCCGAGCGCCATGTAGCCCGCCGCCTGTTCGTGGCGGGGATGCAGCACGCGCATCCGCCCGGCGGAGCGGTGCACTGCGTCGAACAGCGGATCGTTGTGCACGCCGGGCAGCGCGTAGAGCGTGTCGATGCCGTGCCGGACCAGGCTTTCGACCGTCGCCTCGGCCGTGGTCATCTGCGGCATGGGCGTCTCCTTCACACCAGGGCAGGATAGGCCGGGCATGCGCATGGACGAAGCCGGCCACCCCGGCACGCCGGCAGAGGTGCTGGCCGTGGCGCTGCGGCTCGGGCTGACTTCGTTCGGCGGCCCGATCGCACATCTCGGCTACTACCGCGCCGAACTGGTCGCGCGGCGGGCGTGGCTGGACGAGGCGGAGTTCGCCGATCTGCTGGCGCTCTGCCAGTTCCTGCCGGGGCCGGCCTCCAGCCAGACGCTGTTTGCGATCGGCCTGCTGCGGGCGGGCTGGGCGGGCGGACTGGCGGCGTGGGTCGGCTTCACGCTCCCCTCGGCGGCGCTGATGCTGGGCTTCGCCTGGGGCGCCGGGTGGCTCGGCGCCAGCGCCGCCGGCGCGGGGCTGCTGCGGGGCCTGCGCCTGGTTGCGGTGGCGATCGTCGCGCAGGCGGTGTGGGGCATGGCGCAAAAGCTCTGCCCGGACCGCGCCAGGGCGAGCATCGCGGTGGCGTCCGCCGTGCTGGTGCTGCTGGTCGCCGGCGCGCCCGGCCAGCTCGGCGCGATCGCGCTCGGCGGGATCGCCGGCCTGCTGGTCTGCCGCGGCGAGGCACCGGCGATGGTCGGGCATCTGCGGGCCATGTCGCGGGCCTGGGGCGCCGCCTGCCTCGCGATCTTTGCGGTGCTGCTGGTCGGCTTGCCGTTGCTGCGCGGGACGGTGCCTGGGGCGCCGCTGTTCGAGGCGTTCTACCGCTCGGGCGCGCTGGTGTTCGGCGGCGGCCACGTCGTGCTGCCGCTGCTGCGCGACGCCGTGGTGCAGCCGGGCTGGGTATCGGACCAGGCGTTCCTGGCCGGCTACGGCGCCGCCCAGGCGGTGCCCGGGCCGGTCTTCAGCTTCGCCGCCTATCTCGGCGCGATCGCCGCGACACCGCCGGGCGGCCTGGCCGGCGGGTCGCTGGCGGTGCTGGCGATCTTCCTCCCGGGGCTGCTGCTGGTGGCGGGAGCGCTGCCGTTCTGGGACGCCTTTCGCCGCCGCCCGCGTGCGCAGGCGGTGATGCGCGGCGTCAACGCCGCGGTGGTCGGGCTGCTCGGCGCGGCGCTCTATCAGCCGGTCTGGACGAGCAGCGTGCACTCGCCGGCGGATTTCGCGCTGGCGCTGGTCGGCTTCGCCCTGCTCACCGCCTGGCGCGCGCCGTCGCTGCTGGTCGTGTTGCTCGGGGCGGCGACGGGGGCGGCGGCGGGGCTGGTCGGGTAATCGCGCCCGGCGTCAGGGCCCGGCGGGCCAGACCAGCTCCGGCATGCGGGCGAGCGGGATGCGTCCCATGGCGAGCGTGCGGTCCTGCAGCGTGAGCGGCACCTCGACCTCGGCCGGGCCGCCGCCTTCCGGTGCGTGCGTCATCAGCGCCAGCACGGCGTGCGCGGCGGTCGCGGCGCCGGCGGTGATCGCGCCCGATTTCGCCAACGCGTCGAGCGTCTCCGCCAGCCCGACGGCGCGCGCCGTACCGGCGCCCATCGGCTGCATCGACGCATCGAGTGCGAGGGTGGCGCTGGCCGACAGGCCGAGCGGCCCGTAGCGCAGCGTGAAGCGCTGCACCGCGACGGTGCCGCCGGCGTCACGCCAGGCCGCCGCGCCGGAGGCGAGGCCCCCGGTGAGCGACAGCGGCCCCTCCAGCGCGCCGTCCAGGCCGAGCGAGGCGATGCGCGGGCCGAGCGGCCAGGCTTGAGCAGGCGGCTGAGCCGCCGGCAGATCGATGTCCTCGGCGCGCAGCCCGGCGGTCAGCGCCGCCTCCTTCGGTTGCGCCGTCGGCGGCCATTGCAGGTGCAGCGTCAGCGAGCCGACCGTCAGGCCGCTGCTGCCGGCGGTGCCGGAAGCCGGCAGCCCGGCGCGGAGGTTGTCGGCGGCGAGGTCGGCCGAGCGCGCGGGAATGTCGGCCTGCATCGGCAGCGAGACCGTCAGCCGGTCGGCGGTGTAGGGAATATCGGGCAGGTCGGCGAGCCGCAGCCGCTGCCGTCCCTCCGGCGCGACCGTCAGCACATGCGGGTGGAAAAAATCCACGCCGAGCACCACCCGATCGGCGCTCCACGCGAGCCCGCCCGGGATGTCCGCCTGCCCGCCGGAAACGAAGACGTCGCCGACGGTGATCCGCGCCGCGGCCGGCCAGCCGCCGGTCTGCGGCTCCGACGAGCTGACCGTCCAGCCCTGCACTCGGCTGCCGGCGACCCACGCGGCATAGCCGACCAGCATCTGCTGCGTCGCCCAGTTCCACGCCAGGTAGTCGGCCCCGGCGAGCAACGCCAGCGCGACGACCAGAGAGATCAGCAGCCGGAACATGCGGAGCGCGTCTGGACCATGCCGGCGCTTATAGGCGGGGCCGGCGGCGGCGCGAAGCGTCGCGCTGTCCCCAGCCGGGCGGCGATACGCGAGGACGCGTCGCGAGGAACGAAAAACTCAGCCCCCGCCAGAGGATTGCGGCCGGCGGCTGCTGCGTGCTGCGAAGCGCCGGGAGGCCGCGCCCACAGGGTTGTCCACAGCCCCTCCAGCGGCGTGCAGCGCACGTTGCAGCCGCTGCATCAGTTCTTCACGCGGCAGGTCGGCGGGGATGGGCGGCAGGATCGTCATGTGGATCGCCCCGGGCCGCTTGAGGAACGACCGCCGGCCCCAGCGCTGGCCGGAATCGGTGCGCACCGGGATCACCGGCAGGCGGGTGCGCGCGGCGACCGCGGCGATGCCGGGCTGCAGCGGGCGGGTCTGCCCGAAATCGACGCGCGTGCCTTCCGGGAAGATCACGATGTGCCGCGCGTCCGCAACTGCGCGCTCGCTCGCGCGCAGCAGCGCGCGCAGCGCCCCGGCGCGGCCGAGCCGGTCGATAGCGATCATGCCGGAGGCTCCGAGCAGCGGCCCGAACAGCGGAATGCGCGTCAGCTCCCGCTTCAGCACGTAGGCCGGGCGCGGCACCAGGGTGAGCCAGACCATCGTGTCGTAGGCCGACTGGTGCAGCGAGGCGATCAGCGCCGGGCCGGACCGCGGGAGATGCTCGCGGCCCGTCAGTTCCAGCCGGATGCCGCAGATGCGTTCGGCGCCTGCCA
>Ga0213875_10001963_pt1 | contig 12725 bp, 13 predicted proteins | sample BarmaccomBMRX_R8_FD_160105 | JGI IMG/M metagenome (GOLD analysis project Ga0213875, IMG submission 160105) | Root-associated microbial communities from Barbacenia macrantha in rupestrian grasslands, the National Park of Serra do Cipo, Brazil - RX_R8 | ecosystem: Host-associated > Plants > Roots... | reverse complement strand
CCGATATACTCCTCGCGCGTGATGACCGTCGCATCGATGATCGGTTCTTCTACCTGGTCGATCGACGACGGCTCGGGAAACTTTTGCGGATTGTCGACTTCGATGACATCGGCGCTCGTCGTGGTCACGCGATAGCGAACGCCGGGAGCGGTTGTGATCAAGTCGATCTGAAATTCGCGCTCCAGCCGCTCTTGCACGATCTCGAGATGCAGGAGCCCAAGGAACCCACATCGAAATCCAAACCCGAGCGCGGTCGAGTTTTCCGGTTCGAAGCTAAACGAGCTGTCATTCAGCCGCAACTTCTGAAGCGCATCGCGTAGCGCTGCGTGTTCGTGCGACTCGACTGGATAGAGTCCCGCAAAAACCATCGGCTTCGCCGGCTGAAATCCGGGCAGCGGCTCAGGCGCCGGGTTCGCGTCGTCTAAGATCGTGTCGCCGACCTGCGCGTCGGAAACGGTCTTGATGTTTGCCGATAGAAATCCAGCTTCGCCGGCCGTCAGCTCGTCACACGGGACAGGCTTCGGCGATTGGAAACCGACGGTCTCCACTTCAAACGTCTGTCCGTTTGACCAGAGGCGAATCTTCTGTCCCTTTCGCAGAACGCCGTCCACCACTCGCGTCAAGATGATGACTCCGCGGTAGGGGTCGAACCAGGAATCGAAAATCAGCGCGCGCAGCGGCGCTTCGGGGTCGCCTTTGGGCGGAGGAACCCGCTGGACGACCGCCTCCAGCACCTCCTTGATACCGATTCCGTTCTTCGCGCTCGCGAGAATCGCATCGTGCGCATCGAGCCCGATGACCTGTTCAATCTGCTCACGAATGCGTTCCGGTTCCGCCGAAGGCAAGTCGATTTTATTGATCACCGGAATGATCTCGAGATCGTGGCTGAGCGCGAGATATGTGTTTGCGAGCGTCTGTGCCTCGACGCCTTGCGAAGCGTCGACGATCAGCAGTGTCCCTTCACACGCCTGCAGGCTGCGCGACACTTCGTAGGTGAAATCCACGTGTCCCGGCGTGTCGATGAGGTTGAGCTCATACGAATTTCCATCATCTGCGTTGTAGATGAGGCGAACGGCGTGCGCCTTGATCGTGATGCCGCGCTCGCGTTCGAGATCCATCGAATCGAGCACCTGATCCATCATTTCTCGTTGCGAGAGCGCGCCGGTGTACTCGAGCAGGCGGTCGGCGAGCGTGCTTTTCCCGTGGTCGATGTGCGCAATGATAGAGAAATTGCGGATGAAACGGGGCTGCATGCTAGCGTATTGGGAGGGTTGAAACCCGAATTATCCCATAGAGAGCGAACCCTCCTGGCGACCGTCGATGCCTTATCACACGTTCCAAGGGTCGCTCGACGCCGCTAACCTCCGCATTGCCGTAGTGGTCAGCCGTTTCAACGAATTCGTGACAGAACAACTGGCGACGGGCGCGCTCGAAGTGCTCGAGAAGCACGGCTGCTTGCACGAGAATATAGATTTCGTAAAAGTTCCGGGAGCTTGGGAACTGCCGATTGCGGCGCAGGCGGTCGCGCATCGATGCGACGCGATTGTCGCGTTAGGAGCGGTGGTTCGCGGTGACACGCCGCACTTCGAGTACATCGCGGCGGCGGCGGCGGATGGATTGCGGGATGTCAGCCTGAAGACGGGCGTGCCGGTGGCTTTCGGCGTGTTGACCACCGACGACTTGCAGCAGGCGATGGATCGCGCGGGCGGTAAACATGGCAACAAAGGATCGGAAGCTGCGGAAGTTGCGATCGAGTTGGCGAATCTCCTGCATCAACTGAAGGGGCAGATGTAAAGTGGCTGCGCGTCACCGGTCGCGCAAACGCGCGCTTCAGGTGCTATTCGAGTGGGACATGCGCGGGGAACCGATTGACGGCGCGATCACGCACTACTACGAGAGTCTGCACTCCGAAGAACCGGACAACGACAAACTGAAGCCCGACAAATTTATGGAGGAGCTGGCGCGCGGCGCGGCAGCGGGCGCCCAAGAGATCGATCGCCAGATCCAAGCCAAATCGGACCATTGGCGGCTCGAGCGCATGCCCGTCGTCGACCGTAATATTCTGCGTCTCGCGGTCTTCGAATTGAGCCAGCAGAAACTGGCGCCCGCCATTATCATCGATGAGGCGCTCGACCTCGCGCGGCAGTTTTCCGGCCCTGAGTCTGTCCCCTTCATCAATGGCGTGCTCGAGGCTGTGCACCGCCAGACGCTTGCCGCGGGGGGTGTCAGTTCTTAGCGGACGCCCCGTCGAGCAGCTTGCGGACTTGTTCGTCGGTTACCTGCGCGAAATCTTCGTACCACGCTCCGACCGCGACAAACGGCTCCGGCGTCTCGGCACAGATCACCTGATCGACTTCGCGCTCCAGATCTTCGCAGCTTTGTATAGGCGCGACGGGAACGGCGATGATGATTCGCTCTGCGCCTTGCGGGCGGAGAGCGCGCGCGGCGGCCAACATGGATGCGCCGGTCGCCAGGCCGTCGTCGACCAACACAATCGTCCGTCCTGCAACCGGAATCGCCGGTCGCCCCTGCCGGTACATCGCCGCACGCCGGTCCAATTCTGTTTGCTCGCGAGCCGTGACTTCGTCCACCAGCTTCCGCGACAAACCGGATTCCGCGATCAGGTCCTCATTCAAAACGCGCACTCCGCCGCTTGCGATGGCTCCGATCGCGAGCTCTTCCTGACCCGGAAAACCGAGCTTGCGAACCAGAAAAACGTCCACGTCTGCGCCCAGTGAGCGCGCGATCTCAAACGCCACGGGCACGCCGCCTCGGGGCAGTGCCAAGATCAACGGCTTCTTGTCTTGAACGTGCGGTCTAACTTTTTCAGCTAACGCTCTTCCCGCTTGCTCGCGATCCCGGAACACAGGACTCGGGCGCCTCAACCTTCGAAACACGTTCTCGCATTATTTTGCCAAGCTCAACCGCCGTTCGCGCCGGCGGCTGCCTGCAAGACGCGCGGCTCCGGTTCGACACCCTCCTCATGGCGTGAGTAGCGAACCGCAGCGGGATCGCGCGGCTTATGTAGCAAGCGGCTCTCGAGCAAGTGCCAGCTTGCGGCGCTATAGGCGATCGTTCCGATCAGCGAAAGGCGCGAAGATTGCCCACGTATTGCTAACAAAGCCACGCAGCCATAGGATGATCGCGTAATGAATCAAGTACATCGAATAGCTGATTACGCCCAGGTACTGTAGCGGCTTTAAACGCAGCAGCCAAGAAGCGCGGCCGCTTTGATTCAGCGCCACAATCAGCAGCGATGCCGAGACCAACAGCGTGAGCGAGTACAACAGCGCATTTCCCGGCACGGAGTTCGCGGACACTTTGAACCACGAAAACGCGGAGAACCCGAGCAGCGCACAGCCCGCAACTGCTCCAGTAATATAGACGCCGATCGTCGATGCCGCAAACAGCTTCGCATTCTTTCGAGCGAGACAGGCGAGCAGCGCCCCGGCAGCGAGCAGATCCATGCGAAACGGCGTGAGATGGAAGATCGGAGCGAAGTCGCTGAAGAACGGCGTCGCGCCGGCGCGCAAAACGGGAACAATCAGCAGTAGCGCGCCCGCGCTCCAGGCGATGGCCTTTTCCGGCAATAAAAAAACCACGACCGGCCAGATGAGATAAAACTGCTCTTCCACCGCAAGCGACCACAAAACGCCCAAACTTTCGTGATCGACCTTGTGCAGCGCCTGAGCGATGTTCGCCGAGAACAAAACGTACCAATACCAGTGCCGCAACCAACCCGCGCCGAACACCACCGTGGCAGCTATGAGAAACAGCGCCAGAGGCGGGAGGATGCGGCGCGCACGGCGCTCGTAGAAACGCCGAAAATAACCCGGCTTGCCTTTCTCGCGGAGCAGAATGCCGGTGATCAGAAACCCACTTAACACGAAGAACGCATCAACACCGGCCCACGTCAGCGGCACATTGAAGGTATGAAAGATGAAAACGCTTAAGAAGGCAAGTGCTCGTACGCCATCGAGTTCAGGCACTCGTTCCTTGCCCGAGACGGCGACGGGTGCGGACATGCGATTCCTGATGAGTGTAGCATCGCAAATAATGCTCCGACACTAGTTTGGCGCTCTAAAAGTACTATTTGCCGATGCAGAACGTGGAGAAGATTCGATTCAGAATATCGTCGGCCGTGGTGGCGCCGGTGACCGCGTCAATCGGGCGCAGAGCGGCGTAGAGGTCGAGCAGCAGCATCTCATGAGGAATCTCGAATTCTACTGCCTTCCGGGCATTCTCGAGCGCGTCTCGCGTTTCCCGCAGTAGCGCCTCATGCCGAAGACTCGTGATGCTGCCGCTCTCGGGAGTAGCGATGCCGTCCGGAGCGATGCGCTTCAGAATCGCTTGTTTCAGTTCCGGAATTCCTTCGCCTGTCAGAGCCGATACAATTACCGCCTCGGGAGGCGGCGCCGAATTTCTCGGTAAATCGCTTTTGTTTCCGACGAGCAATGGCCGTCGGTCCCGCAGTTTTTCGAGTAAGGCGCTATCTTCGTCCGAGCTTGGGGCTGAAAGGTCGCAGACCAGGAGCGTCAAGTCGGCGTCGGCCATAGCCTGATACGTACGGTCGATTCCCAATTGTTCGATTCGATCGATGCCTTCGCGAATACCGGCTGTGTCGACCAGCTTGACCGGAATTCCGTCCATGGAGACTGCTTCTGAAACGAGATCGCGCGTGGTTCCGGGAATTTCGGTAACGATGGCGCGGTCCGCTTCGAGGAGGCGGTTGAATAGGCTGCTTTTGCCCGCGTTTGGCCGGCCGGCGATCGCGAGCGTGAACCCCTGAAACACGAGCTTGCCGGCGCTGAAACTCGAGAGCAGTTCACCGATGCCGTGATGAATTGGATTCAGCCGGCGAAGAATCTCTTCCGCGGGCGCGACGCTGATGTCATCGTCGGCGAAGTCGATTCCGGCCTCGAGCAGCGAAATAAGCTCGAGAAGCTGCTCTTTGATAGGCCGAATGCGGCGCGACACCGAACCTTCCATTTGTTGTGCCGCGACACGCGCCTGGTATAGCGTGGTCGCGTCGATCAACTCGCGCACGGCTTCGGCTTGCGCGAGATCGATGCGGCCGTTCAGATAGGCGCGCAGCGTAAATTCGCCCGGCTCGGCGATGCGGGCGCCGTGTGCGACGGCCTGCTCGACGCAATACCGGAGAACAACCGGAGCACCGTGGCACGAGATCTCGATGACATCTTCGGCGGTGTACGATCGCGGATTCTCGAAGAACGAAACGATCACCTGATCCAGCGCTCCGCCCTGTGCGTCAGTTAGTTCGGCGAACTCGCTATGCCAGCTCTGCCATCGCGGAGGGTGTGTGAAGCGCAAAATCCGTTCCGCAATGGCGCGGCTGCGATCGCCCGAAAGCCGCACAACGCCGAGACCGCCGCGACCGATGGGCGTAGCGATAGCGACAATGGTGTCGCGCAGGTTCATTTTGAAGAGTGCGTTTAGCGAGGACCGCGGGGCCGGTTGCGACCATGCCGCCGGTTGTCGCCGCCGCCGGGAGTGCGTTCCCTATCTCTGCCGCCGCCGCGCCGGTCGTTGTCTCGAAATCCGCGCCCGCGGAATCCGCCTCCACGCTCGCCGCGTTGAGCACTTCGCAGCGGTACTGGTGGCGCGGGCGGGGTCGGCATTCCAGCCGGCACAATGACGACGGCGCGCGCCGGTCCCATCCCGATGCTCTCGCTACGCAAGTCCTTCTCGTTTCGTAAGGCGAGATGGATGACCCGTCGCTCCCGGCTGGTCATCGGATTAAAGTGGAACGGCACGCCGGTTCGTTTCACCTTCTCGGCAGCGGTGAAAGCGCTCATCCTTAATTCCTCGATACGCAGCGCGCGATAGTCGTGAGCATCGAACGAGATCAGCGAGTGATCTTCGGGCGGAACGCGCATCGCCTCCATCGCGAGATGTTCGATCGCGAGCAACAATTCCGCGCGGTTTTCGAGCAGCAGGTCCACATCCGCACCGTCGAATCTCACCGCCACTTCCGGATCCTCGACTTCCGGATGCGCGTTCTCGGGAGCGGCGATGTGATACGAGAGCTGAAACCGGGCGCGCTCAAACAGAGGCGCCAGAAACCCGTCCAGCTTTGGCCGCAGCGCGTCGACGGTGTATCGCATCCAGAAAAATCTATTTCTTCACGACTCGTTTGGCCGGCGCTTTCGATGAAGCAGGCGCGCTGGGTTTTATTGCAACGGGAGGAGGCGTGGCCGTGGGCATGAACCTGTTGATGATGAGTTGCTGGAGAATGCCCACGATGTTGCCGGTCAACCAATATAGTACTAGTCCGGCGGACGCGTAGTAGAACATAAAGCCGAACATGAGAGGCATGAACATCATCATGCGTTGTTGGTTCGGATCAACGCCCGCCGCCGGCGTGAGTTTTTGCGACAAAAATTGCGTCGCGACCAAAATCAACGGCAAAAGGTGAAGGGGCAACGTTTCGGCGGACGAAAGGTCCGGGACCCACATCCAGGGCGCGTGCCGCAGCTCAATCGCGTTGTCCAACACGCGGTAGAACGCGTAAAAGAATGGAAGCTGCAGCAGCATGGGCAAGCAGCCGCCGAGCGGGTTGACGCCCTCGCGCTTATATAACGCCATGACTTCCTGGTTCTGCTCGGCTTTCTTCGGATCGCGCAGACTGATGTCCTTGTACTTCGCGTTAATGGCCTGAATTTGCGGCTGCAGCTTTTGCATCTTGCGCGCGGATTTCAGGCTCGTCAGCTTGAACGGGAACAACGCGATGTTGATGATCAGCGTGACCAGGATGATGGCCCATCCGTAGTTGAACGTCCAGTGGTCGTTCACCCAGTTGAGCCACAGAAAAAGCGGCTTCGCAATGACGCCCAAGTAGCCCCAATCGATGATCTGCGTGAGCTTCGGGTTAACCTTCCGCAAAACGTCAGTGTCTTTGGGGCCGACGTAGAGTGAAAATGCGTTTTGGCTGCCTGTTGAGATGCCGACGCCGACGTAGTTGTCCGACTTGTCTTCGCCAGGAACCTTCAGTTCATCTCCGTATGTGCGAAGCTCGAGCGGCGTAGAATCGTTCGGCAGCGCGACCGCCGCGAAAAACTTGTCCTCTAATCCGGCGAACGCGTCGCTGCCCGTGTCGGTTACCGGGCCTTTCTTCGCGTCTTTGGCAGTTTTCTTGATCAGCTTGCCGGCAGTCGTGTCGTAGCGAACGGAATGCTCAATGGCCGCTGCGTTCCGGACCTTTTGATCTCCGAAACCGCCCCGCCAGACGAGAAGATGGGGCACCGGCTGGCCGTTCTCAACGATCGACGATTGCACGTCGCCCAAATAGCTGTCCTGTTTGAATAGGAAAGATTTCTTGATCGTCGTCGTGCCGTCCGAATACTCGTAGCTCACGCCCGTGCCGTCCGGCCACACCTCCGGCTGGTACAGGACGTTGTTCGGATCGAACGTGAGCTTGCGATTATCGATTTCGACCGTGAACGGAAGCGGGACGTTTTTTGCTTCCGTGTTGATCAGTTCGAGCGGCTTGCCCGCGTTGTTGCGAAAGCGCTTCATCACCCAACTCTTTAGAGCGGCGCCGCGATTTGTGAAGACGAGATGATAGAGCGCCGTGTCGACATCGGTCGTCATCTCCGATGTGGCTCCGATGTGGTTTGCGCCGATGTTTGGGTTTACTGCTTGAGTGGGAAGCGAAATCGGGGGCTCGGTTGGTTTGGACGCGAGCGCTGCCGCATTCTTGTCGTTCATCGGTTGCGCGGGCTTCGGTCCGGGCGCCGGTTTAAAGAAGTACTGCGAAACGAGCAGTACGAGCATCACCAGCATCAGCGCGAGGAAGAGCCGTTGTTCGGGACGTGGAGTTTGCGGGTTGAGGCCCGTGTTGTTAGCCATCAGTTGGTCTCATCATGGGCTCGCTCACAGCACAGGATCATAGCCGCCCGCGTGGAACGGATGACACCGGCCCAGCCGCTTCGCGCCCATCCATACGCCGCGCGCTGCTCCATGTTTTCGAATCGCGTCCATCATGTATTCCGAGCACGTCGGATAAAAGCGGCAGGCGGATGGCAGCATGGGCGAAACCACCAGCTTGTACGTTTTCAAAAGGAGGAGGACGATTCTCTGCATCGATCAAAAATCCGCCCGATTTCGCGGCACAGGTCCGCGAAGGAAGCTTCTAACACGTTGCGCCGCGGATTGAACACGATCGCCCAATTGGACGGCAGCGCGAGCAACTGGTTGCGAACCGCCTCGCGCATGCGGCGCTTGATGCGGTTGCGATCGACAGCTTTCCCCAACTTTCGTGGAACCGTGAGGCCGAAACGCGAAGGCTCTTCCGGTGCGCCCAACGGCAGGCAAAACGCGGCGAAGTAGCGCGACGTCATCCGAACACCAGCGGCATAGATGCGCTTGAACTCGGAGGACCGGACCACCCGCCTGGATCTGGGAAGCGACAGTGGAACAATCTATTGGCGCGCTAATTCATCTCGCGCACGGCGCGCTCGTCGCTCACGGTCAACTTATGACGTCCTTTCGCGCGCCGGCGTGCGAGCACCGCCCGGCCATCCGCCGTTTTCATGCGCTTGCGAAATCCGTGCGTCTTCGCCCGATGTCGATTATTCGGCTGAAAAGTACGCTTTGGCATTGTGAATCCTTTGCTTAATTGCTGGGAGCGGCGCTAGCTTGCCGCATCGGGCACAAACCGGCGAGTTCGCGGGCGCGAAACGCACTCCTAGCTACGCACTAGCCCAAAGGTTGATTATAGCGCGGGAGTGTGGGGCGGTCCGAATAGACGTTATCATGATGGTGCAGATTCATGGCCGGTCTGAATCCACGCATCACTGTCGAGCCTGGCAAAATGGGCGGCAAGCCTTGCATTCGCGGCCTGCGTTTTACGGTTTACGATCTCGCGTCATATCTGGCATCTGGGATGACGGAAGAAGAGATTCTTAGAGATTTTCCATATCTCGAGAAGGAAGATTTCATAGCCGCTTACGAGTTCTTCGCCAGCATTCCAGACAGGATCGCGGTGATTGAAGCTTCTCGTTGACGAGAACCTTGCCCGAAGGCTAGCAACGGATCTCGACGATCTGTTTCCGGGGTCAATTCACGTCGGTTCCGTTGAATTGGGAGGCGCGGCGGACGCGGATATGGAAGTATGCGAGGACCCCGGGGGTTCGACTTTCAGACTTCGAACGCGATGCGCGGCGGAGCTTGCTTGTCCTGAAGTGATCAAACGTGGGGTGCGTGTGGCCCGCCAAGCGGCTGTAGGAAGTCGTGCGTTATTTCGCGTCGTGGAAGATGATGCCGAGCGTGTGGCGGTGGCCCGAGCGGATGCGGCTGACTCCGTGGCGAAGATTCACTCGATAGGTTCCGCGGGTGCCTTTGACTGGACGGTTGTGGACGGCGAATACGACGCCGTCGCCTTGGCGGAGCGGCACGACTATCGGGCGGGATTGCATGCGCGGGCGCTGCTCGGTCAGGACGAATTCGCCGCCTTCGAAGTCTCGGCCAGGTTCGGATAACAGGAGCGCTACCTGGAGCGGAAAAACGTGCTCGCCGTAGAGGTCTTGATGCAGACAATTGTAATCGCCAGCGCCGTACTCGAGGAGCAGCGGCGTTGGTTTGTCTTGACCGGCGCGATGGCAGCGGTCTAGGAACTCGGCGTGAGACTCGGGGTATTGGATCTCCATCTTCATTTCCGCGTTCCAGCGGTTCGCGATAGGCGCTAAGCGCGGATATAGATTTTCGCGCAAATCTGAGATCAAGCCCGGCAGCGGGTATTTGAAATATTTGTATTCGCCGCGGCCGAAACCGTGACGCGCCATCACGACGCGGCTGCGGAATAACTCATCGCGAGGATAAAGAGCAGCAATAGAACGGCATTTCTCGGCGGTGAGAACGTCGGGCAATACCGCGCAGCCCTCGGCATCGAGGTCTTCGCCGACGCGCGCCCAATCGAGCGTCATCAACGTTCGCGCGTGAGAAGCGCCCGTTTGCGCTCGACGCCCCAGCGGTATCCCGAAAGTCCGCCGTCCGTGCGAACTACGCGATGGCAGGGAATAGCTACCGCGAGCGGGTTTGAAGCGCACGCTTGTGCGACGGCGCGGACCGACTTCGGTAAGCCGATGCGGCCGGCGACCTGTTTATATGTCGCTGTTGAGCCGGCCGGTATGGCTTGCAGCGCGCGCCAGACTCGCCGCTGAAACGCGGTGCCACGAATGTCTAGAGGCAGATCCAACCCGACACCTGGCGCCTCCACAAATCCGACGACCTTCGCGACTGCGCCCTCGAACTCCGCATCGCCACCAATGAGGCGCGCATGCGGGAATCGATCTTGCAGTTCGCGCGCGAGCACGTCTGGGTCGTCGCCCAAGAGAATGGCGCAGACACCTCGCTCGCTCTTCGCGACAAGAATTGATCCCAGCGAACACTCGCCGATGGCGAATCGAATCTCGGCTTGCGCGCCGCCGTTGCGGTACGCCGATGGTGTCATGCCGAGCACTTGATTCGAGCGCGCATAAAACCGGCCGTTTGAGTTGTAGCCGGCCTCGTAAATCGCGTCCGTGACGCTTGGGCTAGCCGTCAACCCCTCTCGTAACCGTTTATCGCGGGCTGCGGCGGCGTACTCGTTCGGCGTCAGCCCGGTAACGAATTTGAACACGCGATGGAAATGGTACGTGCTCATGCCAGCTGCCCGCGCCAGTTCCTTGAGTTGCGGCATTTCCTCGGATGCTTCAAGCGTTCGGCACGCGGCCGCTACTCTTGACCGGCGATCATCAGCCAGCGAGGCCCGATTCGGCTTGCAGCGCTTGCACGGCCGGAATCCGGCGCGCTCAGCCTCTTCGCGTGTCGCGAAGAACCGCACATGCTCGGGCCTCGGCAGACGTGCAGCGCATGATGGGCGGCAATAGACGCCGGTGGTTTCGACCGCGTAGTAAAACGTATCGTCCGCTTTCGCGTCGCGCGCGAGCACGGACGCCCACCGAGGATCAGTTTCCGTTTGCGCTGCCGTATTCGCCTGTGTTTGTTTCATGGTTACGAACGTATCAATGATTTCGCGCTTGAGCACTCCGGTTCTTGCTTTCAAATTCGAGACGTTCTGACCGCTGCCTTCCATCGCGGCTCCGTAATAAAATTGCGCGTATGCGAGCCTCTTCCATTGTCGGTTTTTCGTTGTGCGCCGGGTTACTGTACGCCGCCGATGCGACACTGCCTCTGCCCACGAATCTGAAGGCCGACGGGTTGCCTGCGATTAGCCGTGCCGTCTTCGACGAAGTTACGCGGTACAACGAAGCCCGGTCGGCTTTACTTCTCGATTGGCATCCGACGCGCCGCGAGATTTTGATCGAGACGCGGTTCGGCGACGTTCCGCAGCTACATCGAGTGGCGATGCCAGGCGGCGAGCGCCAGCAGCTTACATTCTTCTCGGATCGCGTAGCGGAGGGATTGTTTGACCCTGCGAACGGAGACCAAATGGCTTTTACGAAGGACATTGGAGGCGGCGAATTTTTCCAGGTATACGTACAAAACCTCCGAAGCGGAAAGATTACGCGCGTGACGACGGGCGACCGCTCACGCAACACGGGCCTGGTGTGGTCACGCGATGGGAAGCTGCTCGCGTACAGCTCGACGGCGCGTAACGGGCAGGATGCCGACATTATGGTTGTCGATCCGGAGAATCCCGGTTCGGCGCGCACGCTGCTTCAGACTGCCGAGCCGGGCTGGACGGTGAACGATTGGTCCGGAGATGGAAAGCAGATGCTCGCGACGCTCGGGCGCTCAGCGGTTGTTACCGAGCTGTACCTGGTCGACACGCAATCCGGCGAGAAGACGAAACTTGGCCCCGATGCCTCCGACAGCGGCTGGTTCGACGCGCAATTTGCGAACGACGGCAAGGGCGCCTACGTCATCTCGAACGCGAGCAGCGACTTCAGCCAGTTGGGGTATGTGGATTTTCAATCGAAGAAATTTACGCCGCTGCGGCCGGATCTGCACTGGGATGTGGACGCCGTGCGCGTTTCCCGCGACGGCCGTTACGCCGTCTATCGCGTTAATGAGGATGGTTACTCGAAGCTGCACGTGCTCGATGCACGGTCGCGCAAAGACGTTCCTCTGCCTTCGGTTGAATCGGGCGTCATTGGGGAGATGGCCTGGCGAGAGACCGGGCATGAATTCGGTTTCACGCTAGCGTCCGCGCATTCGCCCGGCGATGTGTATTCGATAAACGTCGACACTCGGCGTGCGGAGCGATGGACCTACAGCGAAACGGGCGGTTTCGATGCGTCGCAATTCTCGGCGCCAAAGCTAATTCATTGGAAGTCGTTCGACGATCGCACTATCTCCGGCTTCTTATATCCCGCGCCCGCGCACTTCACGGGGCCGCGGCCGGTCATCATCGATATCCACGGAGGTCCGGAAGGGCAGTCGCACCCGGGTTATTTGGGCGGTCAGAACTATTACATAAGCGAACTCGGAATCGTAACCATTTACCCCAATGTTCGCGGTTCGACCGGTTACGGGAAAGCGTATCTGAATCTGGACAACGGGATGAAACGCGAGGATTCGGTGAAGGACATCGGCGCGTTGCTCGATTGGATCAAAACACAGCCGGATCTGGATGCAAACCGGATTATGGTTACGGGCGGCAGCTACGGAGGATACATGACGCTCGCAACGATGACGCACTATAGCGATCGCGTGCGGTGCGCGGTCGAAGCGGTCGGGATCAGCCACTTCCGCACGTTCCA
>Ga0213875_10001962_pt1 | contig 12731 bp, 13 predicted proteins | sample BarmaccomBMRX_R8_FD_160105 | JGI IMG/M metagenome (GOLD analysis project Ga0213875, IMG submission 160105) | Root-associated microbial communities from Barbacenia macrantha in rupestrian grasslands, the National Park of Serra do Cipo, Brazil - RX_R8 | ecosystem: Host-associated > Plants > Roots... | reverse complement strand
ATGCACAGTCGTATGGCTGAGCCCGGTACTGGGAAAGCCGCGGAGTAAGCGCGATGAAGGCTCTCTGCTGGCACGGCAAGGCCGATATGCGGTGCGACACCGTTCCCGATCCCAAGATCGAGCATCTCCGCGACGCCATCGTCAAGGTCACTGCCACTGCGATCTGCGGCTCGGATCTGCACATCTATGGCGGCCTCATTCCCACCATGGAACATGGCGATGTCATCGGCCACGAGGCGATGGGCGAAATCGTCGAACTCGGCAGCGAGGTGAAAAACCTCAGGATCGGTGATCGCGTCGTCATTCCATTCACGATCGCCTGTGGTGAATGCTTTTTCTGTAAGCGCGGATTTTACTCGGGCTGTGAACGCAGCAACCCTAACGCACAGACGGCCGAAAAATTATGGGGCCATTCGCCGGCCGGACTATTCGGCTATTCGCATCTGCTTGGCGGCTTCGCTGGCGGGCAGGCGGAATATGTGCGCGTCCCCTATGCTGATGTCGGGCCGATCAAGGTGCCGCAGGGGCTTGCTGATGAACAGGTGCTTTTCCTGTCCGACGTATTCCCCACCGGCTACATGGCGGCCGATTATTGCAACATTCAGCAGGGCGACACGATCGCGGTGTGGGGTTGTGGCCCCGTTGGTCAGTTCGCTATCCGCAGTGCCTTTCTGCTCGGGGCAGGCCGCGTCATCGCGATCGACACGGTCCCCGAGCGGCTGGCATTGGCGCAATCCGCGGGTGCGGAAACCCTCGATTTTATGAAAGAGGATATCTACAACGCGCTGCAGGCATTGACGAAAGGTCGTGGCCCCGATGCCTGCATTGATGCAGTGGGCACCGAAGCGGAAACCATGGCGAGCGGTGATTCGATACTCGACCGCGTCAAGGTCGCCACTTTCATGGGCACCGATCGGCCGCATGTACTGCGGCAGGCGATTCACTGTTGCCGCAACTTCGGCACCGTGTCGATCGTCGGTGTCTATGGCGGGTTCCTCGATAAAATCCCCATGGGGTCGGCTATTAATCGCGGCTTGACCTTCCGCATGGCCCAGACGCCCGTGCAACATTACCTGCCGAAGCTGATGCAGCTGATCGAACAGGGCGAGATCGATCCGTCCGTTATCATCACCCACCAGGCCCGGCTCGAAGACGGGCCGGCACTCTATAAGACGTTCCGGGAGAAGAAGGACGGGTGTGTCAAGGTGGTGATGAAGCCATAAGGCACCAGTACCGCGCGATGCCCTCGGCGTCACGCCTGTGTCATTTAAGCAGGCTGGTGCCCCGAGTCGGATTTGAACCAACGGCCTACCGCTTACGAAGCGGTTGCTCTACCGCTGAGCTATCGGGGCGATATCGATGCCAGCCTGTGGCGGGTTATTATCCGATTGCGTCGCCGCCGCCAAGCTGTTCGGCATAGCGCCTGCCCCGCCCGGCATATCTCCGGCGATATTGCTGGCCGGCAGGATCAGCGGCGCCAGCCCGCCTGCTCCCGATGTCGCCAGCATCCGGCCGCCAGCCCCTGAGCGGCGCCAGCGCAGTGTGTCGAGTTCGCCGCAATGCGGACAGAGCGCGTGCCAAACGAGGCTTTCCAAGGCGCAGGCCCCGCAGACATAGCAAGAATCCGACGATGCACTCATCGCGCGGTCCAGCCAGTCGCGCGCCGCGGCATAGTCGCCATCGGGACTCTCTTCGAGCCGCGCCATCAACAGGCAGAGCTGTCGCGAGGGCGCCGGCGACGCCTGTCCGGCGGCTATCGCCAGATGCCGCCGTGCCTCGCCCCACAGCTGCGCCGCAAGCGCCGCCTCTCCGATCGCGACGTGGCTCTCGGTGGCGCTCGGGTTCTGTTCCGACAGCCGCAACAAAGCCGCGGCGCGGGCCAGTGGAGCCGCTTCACTGCTGGTCTGCAGATAGAGCCGGGCCAGTTCGGGGTGCGGCGCCGTGCGCCAGGCGCGCTCAATGGTACGGATGGCGCGGCGGCGGTGCCCGAGCTGTAGTTGCAGGCGGGCGCGCGCGGCGGCGGGACCGGGGAGATCCGGAACCAGCGACAGTGCTTTCCCCGCCAGCGCCGCGGCCTGGCGAGTGTCGCCCTGTCGCTCCGCAACGCGGCTGAGTTCGTACAGAACGACGCCGCGATGATGCCGCTCAATCTCGTTGGGCAAGGCACCGCGGCGCACCGACCCGGCCAATGTCTGGCGCGCCGCTTCCCAGTCCCCCGCCCGCGCCTGCAGGATCAAGAGGCTTTCGACGACCCAGCGGGCGTCCGGCCGTAACACGCGCGCACGCTCGGCAAGCCGCCGCGCGACATCGTTATCGCCCGCCCGCACCGCCTGTCCGAGCAATCCTCGTATGCCGAGAAACTCGGTTTCGCTTCGATCCAGCAGCGCCGAATAGGCACGCTGCGCCGCTGCGGGATCGCCCTGGCGCTGCGCCGCCTCGGCGGCGAGCAGCAGCCCGACCGGCACCTCGCCGATCAGCGTCTCGACCCGTCGCGCCTGGACCCGCGCTTCCCCCGCCTGCCCCGCCGCCAGCGCGACCAGCCCGCGCGTCAGGGCACGATCGGCAGCAACCCGCCGCCGCTCGGCGCGGTGCCGGCGCCAGGTGCGCGGCAAACGCCGCACTGCGCCCAGCAGCGCGGTCAGCGCCGCGACGAGCAGCGCGAACACGAAAAGTGCCGCGACGAGGACGCCGACCGATGTGTCGAGCTGCCGCCCCTGCCAGACAATCTCCACATGCCCGGGATGGTCGGCAAAAAACACCGTCGCCGCCACCGCGGCGACGATCACAAGCAGCGCGGCGATAGCTCGGCTCAACCGCCTGACCCCGAGTTGCCCTGAGGGCTCGCCTTGCCAAGTTTCGCGGTCAACATCGTATCCAGTTGGTGTAGCGACGTTTCAACCGCGAGCCGCTGTTGCGCCATGTGCAGCCACGGAGCTGCCTCATCCGCGGCATGGCCGCTCAATCCACTGATTGCGTTAACCGCACGCTGAAGATCGCCGGCGGTGAGCGCTGTATCGGCGGCATTCACAGCACTGGCGGGAGTGCTGGCCGCCTCGGCCGAGGCCGGTTTATCGGTCCGCCGGATGGTCACTAGGCCGCGAAGCCGACCGAGCGCCGTGTCCGTCCAGGTGCCACCGCTCGCAGCCGCTGCCGGAGCTGCGGCGATCTTGTCCTTTTCGGCACGTAGCCGTTCAATCAGCACGGCGCGGGTTGCCACTCCTGTCCTAGCCGACTCCGCCAACGGTGCTGCCGCTTGGGCCATGTCCGTTTGTCCCGATGATACCCGCGCAAGCGCCTCATAGGCCGCGACAAACGGGTGCCCGGACTCGATCGCGTCGCGAATTTGCGCCAGAGCTAGCAGGGCTGCGACATCGGCGGCTGAATTGGCCGCCTGCGCATGCAGGGCCTTGTCGAGCGCATCGACCCGCGTGGAGAGCGCGGCGTCGGCGCTATTCGTCTGCGACACTTGCCGGCGCATATCGTCAAGGGCGCCGGGCGGCACCGATGGCTTATTCTCCAGCGCGGTGAGCCGTTGGTCCAACGGCTGTATCGTAGTCGCCACCGTCCCCTGGTTCTGCAATAGCTGCTGGGTTTTGGCGGAAAGTTCCCGCTGCGCCGCCTCAACGCGGTCGAGCCGGGGGGCAAGGCCTTGCACCTGCTGCTGCGCTGCTTCCACGCGGTTGAGACGATCCGCTAGCGCGGCATCGTCATGTGCCGCACCCCATGGCAGCGCCGCGGCCCAGAACGGCGCGCTTCCGACCATCACGAGGAGCACGACCAGCGCGGCGACTAATATAGCGATCCATCGCCGATCGGATGCCGCATCTGCGGTGGAAGCCGATACTGGCGAAGATGATGGCGGCGCCGGCGGACCCATTTGTTCCGGTGCAGAGATAGCCGAGCCGCCAGAAGCGGAGGTTGAGGGCTCGTTCGCCGCATCAGCTGCGTGATGGTGGTCGCTCATCATGGCTGCCGCTCCGCCAGCAAATTGTCGACACAGCCAAGCAGGCTCGTCTGGTCAGGCGTATCGGCGACGCGCCGGTCGCTGAATGGTAGAGTTCCCAGCGCCTCGTCGGCGGCCGCGCTGATCGATACCGCGCGCACAAAACGCATCGCCTCGCTCAGCGCTCCCTGGTTTGCGAGGCGAGAGAAGATGGCGGCTGTGCGCGGCGAGAAGAACAACGCGAAATCGATAATGCCGGTGCGCAGCGCTCCGGTGGTGCCGGCGGAAAACTGTACCGCCGGCGCCGCTTCATAAAGCACAGCGCGATCGAGCGCGAACCCGGCTCCGAGCAACTCGCCGGCGAGATCACCAGCAACCATGCTGGCGGCGACATGCAACAGGCGGCCGCCGTCCGGGCGCAGCTCGGCGGCGACAAGCCGCGCTAGATCCTCGACATTGCCGGCAGCGCTGTGGACTGTCGTAAAGCCCTCCTCTCGGGCCCGCGTGGCGGTGGCATCCCCTACCGCAAACAACGGCAGGCCTCGCTGCGCTGCGAGGCGCGCGAAAGCTCGGACGCCATTGGCGCTGGTGCACAGGATAGCCTGAACGCCGCGCAGATCGGGCGCCGGCTCGGTGCGAAAACGGATATCGAGCAGTGGCTCGATGATCGGCTCGATCCCACGCTTCGAAAGCTCCTCAGCAAGCCCCGCCGCTTCCGGCCGCGGCCGCGTAATGAGGGCACGCACACCATTGCGCAGCGACATTGTCGCCGGTGGCGAAGGATGGGCGGGCGGCTCGGGGATCGTCATCGCCGGCCTTCATCGCCTAAGATCATGCGGGATACAAGGACCGGCGGCATACGATCCTGCTAACGTATCCGCCCGTCCTCCGTCACCACTCCTCTCACTGAACCGCGCGATGTCGCTGCCCTCCCCGCCCCTCCTTGTAATCTCCGATCGAAGCCAGGCGAAACGGCCGCTTCTCGATATCGCGGAGGCGGTATTTCGAGCCGGCGGCCGTTGGTTCAGCTTGCGCGAGAAGGACATGGACGCGGCCGCGCGGGCTGAGTTGCTGCGGCACTTGGTCACCCTGGGACGACGCTATGACGCAAAGGTGACCATACACGACGATCTGGCCGCCGCGCAGGCCTGCGGTGCCGACGGGGTTCATCTGCCGTCCGCCGGCGACCCAGCCGCGGGCAGGAAGCATTTGCCGCGGGGGTTGATTGGCGTGTCGGCGCACAGCCCGGCGGAAGCGGCTGCTCAAATCGCCGGAGGAGCGGACTACGCCACGCTCAGCCCGATCTTTCTGACCGCGAGCAAGCCGGGCTATGGCCCGGCTGTCGGGCTCACAACACTTGCCGATGCCGCCCTCCAGGCTCCGGGCAGGATCGTGGCGCTGGGCGGCATCGCCGAACATAATTTACGCGATTGCCTGCGGGCGGGAGCGGCGGGCGTGGCGGTGATGGGCGAGGTGATGCGGGCGGATGACCCGGGAGGCGCGGTAGCCCGCCTGATTGAGTTGCTTGAAGAACGGTAGCGGCGTAAGCCTCGGATGTAGAGTGCGCGGAACGCTATTCCATCGTTCCCGTTTCCATCAGGAGCAACGGCGCACCCGCGCGCCTGCTTTGGCTTTGCTCAACGGAGAGATTTACGATGACGAACAAGCTCAAAACGCTGGCGATCGCAGCTGCGCTGATCACCGGAGCGTCGGGCATGGCGATGGCCCAATCCTATGGCTGTCCGGCCGGCTACGTATACAGCGGTGGCATGTGCCAGCCGGTCGCAAACAACCCGGTGTCGGGCGCATTTTCGGGTGCCCAGCAGGGTATGCAGCAAGGTGCGGCGCAGGGTGGCATCGTCGGCGGTATCGTCGGTGGCGCTCTCGGTACCGCGACAGGGACGATCGCCGGCACCACCAATGCGGTGGGGGGCACGGTCAATGCCGTGACCGGCGCCCCGATGATGGCGCCGCCGCCGCCGGGCGGTCCGATGGCAGGCGCCTGCCCGGCCGGCTACACGTTGTACAATGGCTCGTGTTACCCGGCGCGGTAATCAGCTAACCGGTAAACGCAAAACGGTGGCGGCTGAGACTCAGCCGCCACCGATCTTTGGAATCAACACGACCTCGCTCTCGGGTCTGAGTGGCGCCATGTAGGCGTCCTGATAGATTTCGCCATCGATCGCGACGGCCATGCCCTCATCGATCTGATGGCCAAGACCGGGGTAGCGGCGCTCAAGTTCGGCGATCATCCGCCGAACATTATCCGCTTCGACATAAAACTCGCTCTCGCCGCCCGTAAACTTACGGGCGGCGATCCCGGTCATGACGACATGCGGCAGCCGCCTTACTCCGCTGCCATGCGCGGCGGGTCCTGCTCGTCGAGCGCCGCCCGAATCCGCGGGGGCGACATCGGCAGATCGCGCATCCGGGCGCCAATTGCATCTGCGATCGCATTCGCGACAGCTGCCATCGGCGGCACAATCGGCACCTCGCCGACACCGCGCGCGCCGAACGGATGGCGCGGGTTCGGCACTTCGATCATCACGGCTTCGATCATCGGCATGTCCGAGGCGACCGGGATGCGGTAGTCGAGGAAGCCCGGATTATCGAGGCGCCCATCCTTGTCGTAGATGTACTCCTCGTTGAGCGCCCAGCCGACGCCCTGCGTCACGCCACCCTGGATCTGCCCTTCGACATAGCTCGGGTGGATGGCGCGGCCGACATCCTGGATCGCGGTATAGCGCAACACTTTGACGTGGCCGGTTTCACGATCGACCTCGACGTCGCAGATATGCGTCGCGAAACCCGGCCCGGCACCCTGCGCGTTGAGTGCCACCTCGGCCTGGATCGGGCCGCCGGTACGCCCGGCCTTGAGCGCGATATCGGCCAGGGAGAGCGGCTCAAAGCTGCCGGCATTCGGGCCCGCCGGGTATGCCTTGCCTTCCTTCCAATCGACCGCCTCCGGGCTGATATCCCAGATCATCGCGGCACGTTTCTTGAGCTCGACGACCACCTTCTCCGCCGCCTGCGTTACCGCCATACCGGTCGCGAAGGTTACGCGGCTACCGCCCGTCAGGAAGCAGTACCCGGTCGAGCTGGTATCGGCGATGATCGGCCGGACCCGCTCATACGGAACGCCGAGTACCTCGGCCGCCATCATCGCCATCGATGCGCGTGAACCCCCAATATCCGGGTTCCCCTCGACGACGCTGGCGGTGCCATCCTCATTTACGAGAACCGAGGCCGCCGACTCGCCGCCGATATTGAACCAGAAACCGGAAGCGATGCCGCGGCCCTGGTTGGGGCCGAGTGGCTGTTTCATATGCGCGTGATTCAACGCGGCGTCGATCGTGTTGAGGTAGCCGATATTGGCCCAGGTCGGCCCATGCGCCGCCTTGGTGCCATCTTTGGCGGCGTTGATCTGGCGGAGCTTCAGCGGCTCGATACCGAGTTCGCGGGCCAGTTCATCGACGCAGCTTTCCACCCCGTAGGACGAGATCGGCGCGCCCGGCGCGCGGTACGCGGCAACCTTCGGCCGGTTCGACACGACATCGTACCCGACGATGTTGACATGCGGGATGTCGTACATCGCAAAGCCGCACATGCAGCCGGGACCAACGGGCGAGCCCGGGAATGCGCCGGCCTGATATTTCAGGATCAGTTCGGCGGCGACAATCCGGCCATCCTTCTTGGCGCCGAGCTTGACCTCGACGACACCACCCGAAGTCGGGCCGGTGCCGCGGAATACCTCTTCGCGGCTCATCACGATCTTGACCGGCTTGCCGGTCATCTTCGACATCGCGAGAGCGATCGGCTCCAGGTACACCAGCGTCTTGCCGCCGAAGCCGCCGCCGATCTCCGCCGGGATGGCACGGACATTGGCGATATCGATGCCGAGCAGCTTGGCGCAATAGGCGCGCACCATGAACTGGCCCTGGCTGCTGCTGAAGACGGTGCACTGGCCGTCATTGCCGTATGACACGAGGCAGGCATGCGGCTCGATATAGGCCTGATGAACCGGCTTTGTCGTATAACGGCGCTCGATCGTGATCTCCGCCTCGGCCCACCCGGTTTTCATGTCGCCCTTCGCAAAGGTCAGGCGCTTGGCAATGTTCGACGCTTTCGTCGGCTTGGGCTCAACGCCCTGAGTGATCAGGTCGTCGTGCAGTACCGGTGCGCCCGCCTGCATCGCCTCTTCGACATCGATGACGTGCGGCAATACTTCATATTTGACATCGATCAGGTCGAGCGCTTCCTCGGCGATCGATGGCGATGTCGCGGCTACCGCGGCAACCGCATGACCGTCATACAGCGCCTTGCCGCGGGCCATGCAATTATGCGAGAGGTCGCGGAAGTTCATCGGACCTTCGCCCATGAAGGCTTCTTCCGACTTGATCTCCGGGAAGTCGGCGGCGGTCACCACCGCCTTGACGCCCGGCAGCGCCAGCGCCTTTGACGCATCGATTGAAATGATGCGCGCATGCGCGTGCGGGCTGCGCTTGATTTTGCCCCACAACATGCCGGGCAACACGGTATCGGCGCCAAATGCCGCCCGGCCGACCACCTTGTCTACCCCATCGGGGCGGATCGGGCGCGTGCCGACAATTTTCAAAGACGCCTTGTCGAGATAGGTCATGAGCTCAACTCCCTGGCGTTAAACTGAAATGCAATCGCGGCCCGCGAGATCGCTTCCCAGGGAAGCAATCGGCGGACCGCGACCGAAACTGCAGTATTGGCCTTATTCAGCCGCGGCGGCCTTGTCGCCGCGCATCACAGCGGCGGCATCCATGACGGCGCGCAGAACCTTGTCGTAGCCGGTGCAGCGGCAAAGATTGCCGGCAAGCCAATAGCGAGCTTCTTCCTCGGTGGGGTTGAGATTGGTGTCGAGCAACGCCTTGGCCGCGACGATAAGGCCAGGCGTGCAGAACCCACACTGCAGTGCCGCATGCTCGAGGAACTTCTGCTGCACCGGATGCAGCTTGTCGCCATCGGCGATGCCCTCGATCGTGGTGATCTCATGCCCTTCCGCCTCGACGCCAAGCATCAGGCAGGAGCACATCAGAGTGCCGTCGACCAAGACGCTGCACGCCCCGCAATCGCCCGAGCCGCAGCCTTCCTTGCTGCCCGTCAGGTGCAGTTCGTCGCGCAGAACGTCGAGGAGGGTCTGCTGCGCCTCACAGAGATACTCGGTCGGCTCGCCATTAATGACGGTGGTAACGTGGTGTTTGCTCATTGAACCGCTCTCCTTGACTTCAACCGCGAGAGGCGGCGCGTTCGAAGGCAATCGTCGCCGTTCGCCGCGCCAGCACACCCGCTACTTTGGTGCGATATTCGATCGTGCCGCGCTTGTCGGTGATCGGCTTGCAGGCCTTTTGCGCCGCGGCATCGAGTGCCTGCAAGGTGGCGTCATCCAATTTGTGGCCGATCAGCGCCTTGGCAGCATCCTCGACGATGACCGTGGTCGGCGCCACCGCACCCAGCACGACGCGCGCGTCGGTGCAGGTACCACTCGCGTCAAGCGTCACATTGACGCCGCAGCCGACGACGGCGATGTCCATTTCGGTGCGCGGAATAAAGCGCAGATAAGCGTCGCACTGCCGCGCTTTTGGCTTCGGCAATTTGAACTCGACGATGAACTCGCCTTTGTCCAGCGAGGTGCGGCCGGGCCCGGTGCAGATCGCCTCGACCGGCACTTCCCGCTTCCCTTTCGGGCCCGCAACAACCGCTGTCACCTTAGCTGCGATCATCGCCGGCACGCTGTCGGCGGCGGGCGAGGCATTGCACAAATTGCCTGCCAGCGAGGCACGGCCCTGGATCTGGGTCGAGCCGATCAGGTCGACGCCTTCGATCACGCCCGGATAGGCATGCTCCAGACCCTTGTGCTCGCTCAATGTGGCGCCTGGCGTGGCGGCGCCGATGACGAAGAAATCGCCTTCTTCGCGGATGCCGATCAATCCGGGAATCCGCTTCGTATCAACGATCAGCTCCGGCTTCAGCCGGCCGCTCCGCAGCTGCACCAGCAGATCGGTGCCGCCGGACAAAACCTTGGCCAGTCCCCCGGCGCCAGCAAGCGCCTTGACAGCATCATCCACCGACGTGGGCGCGGTGTAATTGACCCTCGGCATGTTCGCTCCTGAATTTTCCCGGTCGCGCGTACGCCGTCGCCGGACGGCGGTCGGGCGCTCTCCCATCCTGGCTTACACTACCACCCCGTCCGCCGTGAAGTGCTAATCTCAGATGTATCCCGATGATACCGATCAACGAAACGCTCTCCCTCGACGAAGACGAATTGAGCGAAAGCTTTATCCGCGCTTCCGGCCCCGGTGGCCAAAACGTCAACAAGGTGGCGAGCGCCGTACAGCTGCGCTTTGATCTGCGCCGTTCGCGCTCGCTGCCGCCGGCGGTGCTTGCCCGCCTTGCCCGCTTGGCGGGGCATCGCGTCTCCGATGACGGCGTGCTCATCATCACGGCGCAGCGCTTCCGCTCGCAGGAACGCAACCGGCAAGATGCGCGCGGCCGTCTGGTGGCGCTGATTCAGCGCGCCGCGCCACCGCCGACGCCGCGTCGTCCAACGCGCCCCACCGCGGCCTCGCGAGAACGCCGCCTGGCCGCCAAGGCTCGGCAAGGCCGGCTGAAACAACAGAGAGGATCAATTTCCCACGACTGAACTGTCGCAATCTACCTGCGTTAACCATACGCAAGTTGATGCGGTCGTGGAGACGGGAGTAATGCCGCAACGCTGGAATCTTGCGCCGGAAGAGCGGGCGCAGATGATGCAGATCCAGGATCGGCTGATTGAGCTGTTCGTTGATCGGGACGAATTGGCCAGCGGCGGCGACCATCACCGCGCCGATGAACTTCAGGTCGAGATCGATGAGTTGATGCGCCAGCTCGATGACATCAAGTCGTCGGCGGACGCTGCCGCGATTAGCCTGGACCCGAGTCGAGTTCCAGCGGCGCCGGACTGAGGTGATGGATCACGAACCCCGAGCGGCTGTTGAGTAGATCGGCGACCCGGCGGCGATGGCAGCGCTGCCAGTCCGCCTCGTAGCATAACAGGCAAGAGGGACTGGAGGCGGCGAGGTCGGCGGCTTCATGAAGCGCCAGCTCCGCTTCCTGAGACGCTAGCTTGGCCTCGACGATATTCCAGAAGCGATCCCACTCGCGCCGCTTGCCGGCTTCTCGCCCTTCCGGGGGTGTACCCAGCGGCCGCAGATGCACATAGCGGATACCAGCTTCTGCCAAACCCGCTTCGAGCTGCCGCTTCGAAAACCCGGGCCGGCGCGACAATGGCCGATCGCGTACATCGATCAGCGTCTCCACCCCGGCGTCGCGCAGCGAGGAGATGACATCCGCCAGCCGCGCCTTCTCATAGCCGATCGTATATAGGCTTGCCGGCTTCATCGGTGCCTCACGCTGATTGCCGGGCTAGCAGCGCCGGCGGTTCGATCGGAGCGGGTTCGCCCAACGCAGCCTCGATTTCGTTCACTGCGGTCACCAACCCGGTCACCAGCTTATCGGCGGCCGTCGCCGCGAGCACCTCGGCGATCTGGAAATTGCCGGGATCGAGGCCCCAATAGCCGAGAATGATGCTGGCGCGTCTTACGCGGCGCCGCAAGCGTCGCACCAGATATCGCGTCCGCGCATCCGCCGCGCCACCGAGCATCGACAGGCACACCACGCCAACCCCATCGAGCGGCAGGCGGCTAAGATTGAATGCCGACACCGCGTCGGGCGCGAAAACGACGGCGCGATGCCCGCGCAGGCGCAGCATGTGCCGCAGGATCCACGCCGCGGCGAGATCGAGTTCGCTGCGGCCGGCGAGGCAGACGACCGTCTGTCCCTGCCCGGTCGGCTCATCCTCCATCCAGCCGTCTTCAGCGAGGTTATCGAGCACACCCGCGAAACCCTCCGCCAGGACTCCGGCGCGGTGCTGTGCCAGCACACCACGATCGCTGTCGCGCTGCGCCATCACCAGCGCCGGCAAGGCGACCTCGTCAAAGAACGCCTCGATCGATTTTTCCCGGGCGAAGGCCTCGGCCTGTTCGGTAGCCTCTTCGGGATCGTGCGCCAGAAGTCGCTGATACAGCGTTTCCTCTGGCGACAGTACCGGCTGGTTGCCCAGCAGGATGTCGAGAAATTGCAGATGCGGCACATGGCGCCCGACGACAACGAGGCAGACCGTTAACGGCGTCGCCAGGAGCAGCCCGGCGGTTCCCCACAGCCATGTCCAGAATACCGCCGCCGCCGTCACCGCCACCGGCGACAAGCCGGTGCTGCGGCCGTACAGCCAGGGCTCGACGACATTGCCGACGACCAACTCGACGGAGATGAACAGAAGCACCGTTCCCGCCAGCATGCCCCAGCCCGGCGATACGGCGATCGCCAGCGCGATCGGGAAGATGGGCGTTAATGCCCCCCCAAGATAGGGAATGTAGCGCAATACAATACCGACCAGCCCCCATAGCGCGGCGTTTGGAATGCCGATCACCCAGAGGCCGATTCCGACCGGCACGCCATAGGTGATGCCGACGGCGAGCTGCATCAGCAGGTATCGACTGACCCGCTCTGCGGCCTCGTTCATCGCCGAGGTCGTGCGATGGAAGTCGCGCGCACCCGCAAGACGCAGAACGCGATTTCGCAGATCCTCCCGCTTCAACAGCATCATCACCGCGAAAAGCAGCACGAGGCCGGTGGACGCTATCGGCGATACAAGCGGCCCGACGATTTCGCGCACGACCCCGAGCGACGCCGGCTCGGACGGCCGGATCTGCACCGGCACGGG
>Ga0213875_10001961_pt1 | contig 12734 bp, 9 predicted proteins | sample BarmaccomBMRX_R8_FD_160105 | JGI IMG/M metagenome (GOLD analysis project Ga0213875, IMG submission 160105) | Root-associated microbial communities from Barbacenia macrantha in rupestrian grasslands, the National Park of Serra do Cipo, Brazil - RX_R8 | ecosystem: Host-associated > Plants > Roots... | reverse complement strand
GATACCACCGCGCCGGCTGCTTTGGCGGCCTGCATGCCTTCCAAAATGAGATCGGCTGTGGTGCCGGAGAGCGCGGCAAAGATGCCGCCGCTGTGAAACCAACGCACGCCGCGCGCGAAGATCGCCTTCCAATCGAAATCGCCTGGTTTTAACAGCGCGCCGGCCTCGTTTGCGCGATTGTAGAATACCACCGGCGGACGCACGCCAAAACCTCGATCGCTGTATATGGTCGCCATGTTGGGCCCAATCACGCCGTCGTGCTCAAAATACTTGTAGAACGGCTGGACGCCCACGGCTCGAACGCGCTCGGCGATCAGGTCGCCGATTGGATAATTGACCATGGCGGTCGCAATACCGGTAGGAATGCCGAAGCAATCGGAGAGATTCGCGGCTACGTTGAATTCGCCGCCACTCACATGAATATTGCATTTAGTTGCCTTGCGGAACGGGATTACGCCGGGATCCAGTCGATACACTAATGCGCCCAGAGAGAGCAGACCCAAGGCGCCTTCGCTCGGAATGTCCAAAGTGCTCATTCAGGCCCCCAGTTGGAAGAAACTGCCGCAAGAATCTGACCCCGGCACTCGCCTAGACCAATGCGACGAAAGCCTGGCGCTTCGCACCAGCCTCGGAGTATCACTTCGTCACCGTCCTCGAGGAATCTGCGGCTTTCGCCCATGGGCAGCTCGAGCGGCTGCTCGCCGCGGCGGGTCAGTTCCAGCAGGCAGCCTTGATTCCCCGTTTGAGGTCCGGACACGGTGCCGCTTCCGATGAGATCGCCGGGTCTCAACGGACAACCATTGGAGGCGTGATGCGCGATCATTTGGTCCAGGGTCCAATAGAGGGAAGCGAAATCGCCCTCGCTTACGCGAATCGGAGCATCCATTTTCGCAGAACGAAGCCAAGCTTCCAGAGTGATGCGAAATGCGCTGTCCCACGGGGTCTGAAGATATGGCGGCGGTTGCGGGTCGCCCGCTCCCCGGGCCGGAGAAGGCGTGCGAAAGGGCTCCAGTGCGTCGAGCGTTACAATCCAGGGCGATATGGACGTGGCGAAATTCTTCGCGAGAAACGGACCGAGCGGCTGGTATTCCCAGCTCTGAATATCGCGCGCCGACCAGTCGTTCAACAGACACACGCCGAACAGATGATCTTCGGCTTGAGCCACGGGGATTGGCTGACCCATTGGATTGCCAGGTCCCAAGAACGCGCCGATCTCCAGTTCGTAATCGAGCATCTGGGAAGGCGCATACACTGGCGAGCCGCCGGATTTCCTAATGATTTGGCCGCTTGGCCGATGCACGGGCGCGCCGCTCAAAACGATGGAGGAAGCGCGGCCGTGATAGCCGATCGGCATCCATTTGTAATTCGGCGAGAGCGGCTTGTCGGGACGAAACAGGCTGCCGACATTGAGCGCGTGGTGAATAGAGGCGAAAAAATCGGTGTAATCGGGAATCTCACAAGGGAGCAGTAGTTCGACCTCGGCGATCGGAAGAAGCGCCCGTTCGACCACAGGCGAGTACGTCACCAGCAACTCACTCAAGCGGCGGCGCAACCTGGTGCGCGCCGCGCGAGACATCGCCATCACAGCAATCAGAGACGGAACGGCAAGAGCCTGGCTCGTATCGAGCAGCATGTCCCCGATGGCGACTCCCACCCGGATTCGCCTCTCTCCGCGCTTTCGAAAGCTCGCGTAAGGGAGGTTTTGAATCGGGAAATCGGTATCGGGGCGATTCGCGGATTCGACCCAACTTTTCAGGTGGGGATCATGGGTCGAATCCATTACTTTCGCGCGAGACCCTGTCGCGGCGCTACGCTCTCGCTCGGCGCGGCATTCGATTGACCGGTGCCGCTGGCGGAATTAGATTGAACCGCGGCGCCGGCTATAATTCGCTCATAGCGCGGATCGCCGCGTAGACTCGCGAGCGCCGGCTCAACGCGTACCTCGTCCAGCGGCTGACCACCGCGAATAGCGGTCTGGAGCGCGTCGAGGGCGTGATCCCGCTGGCCGGCCAGCTCATAAATTAGAGCGGCTTCCCACTGCACCTTTCTGCTGCCGGGCTCCAAGCGCCGGGCCTTCTGAACGTTTTCGAGCGCTTTCGATTTCTCGCCGAGCTTGGCCTCATACAATGCCACTACGCTCAATGTTTCGCCATCGTTCGCATTCACGGCTAACCGCGCTTGTCCCAATTGAACTGCGCGGCGATAAGCGAGCTTCGCGTCGGAGCCTCTACCCGGAACGCAAGTGTAGGCATCGCCTAGGTTCCCCCACACCTGTTCGCTCTTAGGAGTCAATTGCGAAGCCTTCTCCATCATCGGAACCGCTTCGGCGCAGTGTCCCAAAAAGAAGTAGATGGTGCCGAGATTGGAATACGCAGAAGCACTCGGCCGCAGGGTCAGGGACTGTTTGAAATCGACGGCTGCATTCTCGTACTGGCCAAGCATCGCATAGGTCGCGCCCAAATTCGTGAAGCCTTGGCTGTTTCCCGGCGCGAGCTCAGTGATTTTTGAAAGAGTGGAATGGCATCCGTGTAGCGGCCGCGCCGGAAGTAGAATCCGCCCACGGCGTTCAAGCTGGTCCAGTCGCCGGGCCGCAACTGAGCCGCGGCTTTGTAACTGGATTCGGCGTCACTGAGCCTGCCCATCGCCTCCTGCGCCGACCCAAGTTCGCTGAACACGCTCGGATTGGAAGGTTCTAATCGGCGCGCTTTTTCGAGCGCATTGAGGGCCTGCTGCTGTTGTCCGGCGCCCGCCTCAATAATTCCGAGGGTGACATACACGGGCGCGAGCTGGCCGTTAAGATTGAGGGCGATCTGGCAGTTCTTTCGAGCGGGCATGACCCACGCGGTGTCGCGCGTCTCGCGGTACTTAAGCCAATAGGCCTCGCCCAGTCCCGCATAGGCCAGCGCATACTTGGAGTCGAGCGCGATCGCTGTTTGAAACATCTGAATGGCTTCATCGATGTCGCCCTTGGCGCGCCGCTGCAGATGTCCGCGCGCCTGCAGATAAAAATCATATGCGCCGGATGCGCCGGTCTGCCCAGCGGCCAGCGCCTGCCGCTCAAGTGTGCCAAGCTCCAGTTCGAGCATCTCCGCCGTTTCATGCACCACGGAATTCTGCAAGTCGGCTTCCTCGCTCAAGGGACGCTCGATCTCGCGCGAACGAAGTTGCCGCATCGTGCGCGTGTCTATCAGATTGGTGGTGAGATGGATATGATCGTGATCTCGTTTCACGCTGCCGGTTACAACCAGATTTGCGCCCAGCGCACGGCGCGCTTCACCGGGGCTGGCGAGGCCTTCGCGACGCACTTCGCTTGCGGGAACAACCCATAGCGAATTTTGAAACTGCGACAGCTCAGTGAGCTCGCTGGTTAGCGCCTCCATCATTCCATCGCAGAATGCCTCGTTGTTGCGATCACCACCGATGTTGCGGAACGGAAGCACGGCGATTTTCTTTTCCTTTGGAACCGGATTCAGCCAACGGGGCACGAACCGCCAGGCGATGACTGCCGATAGCAGGAGCAGACTCGCAGCCAGCGCCGTAATCGCCCAGTGCCGTCTAAAGGCTGTTTTAGGTCGAGGCAGAAAACCGGCGGAAATCTTCTGAGCAGATACGCCGCTTTCCAACTGGCGAGTGATTCCTTTTAAATCGCTGAATAACTCCAGCGCGTGTTGATAGCGGCGCTCGGGATCCTTTTCCAGTGACTTCTCCACAATGGCGGCCACCACCGGCGGCAGATCCGGGCGGATTTTGCTCAACGGAGGCGCAGGCGTGTGGACAATCTCATACAGCAGCGCGATTTGCGAACCGGCGTGGAATGGTAATGTCCCGGTGAGCACTTGATACAGCACCACGCCCAGCGAGAATATATCGGAGCGCGGGCCCACTCCCCCTCCTTGAGCCTGCTCCGGCGACATGTAAGCGATAGTGCCCATCACTGTGCCCGGACGCGTGAGGAATGGCATGGTCGAGGTGGGGGCATCCGGATCGACATTCGAGTCCTCGATTTGCGCCAGCCCGAAATCGAGCAGCTTTATCGCGCCTGATTTCGTGACCATGATGTTGCCGGGTTTGATATCGCGATGGACGATTCCCGCGGCGTGCGCGGCCGAGAGCGCGGAAGCGATTTGCGCGGCGTAATCGAGTACGGCGGCTAGTTCCACGCGTGGTCCTCGAATCAATTCATAGAGCGTAGCCCCTTGAACGTACTCCATGGCGATGTAATCGATGCCATCCACGGTCTCAATCTCGTAAATCGTGACGATGTTGGGATGGTTTAGCGCGGAAGCGGCTTTGGCTTCACCGGCAAAGCGCGCGCGGCGGCGGGGATTCGCCATTTGGTCCGGCGGTAGTAGTTTGAGCGCAACCAGACGATCGAGCTTGAGGTCGCGGGCGCAATAGACAACGCCCATACCTCCTTCGCCCAGCTTTTCCAGGATTTCGAAATGCGAAATGGTTTGGCCCACCATATCGGTGTCAGGGCTCGCGGTTGGTGCGATTCGTGCGATTTATGGGTCGATGATGATCTCAGGGTCGTTCATCCGGCCGCCTCTCATGGTGGAGCTTCGGTAATGATACGACTTGCAGCCCGGGTCGCCAGCCTTATTGCAGACGACGTTTACAGTACAGGTGCCTCCGCGGCCCATGGCAAATTGCTTTCCTTCCGCACAAGGGCTGGCGGCGGTGAATCTCACATACCAGGATTTCCCGGCGCCGGATTGACGCGTCCATGAGATCTTGTCGCCTTTTTTGCCGTGGTGTTGCTGATGCGCGGGAATGACTTTTCCGGTGTCGTCGATCTGAAGCTGCTGTGGACTTTGGGCGAACGTCAGTGTCGAGGAAACGAACAGCCAGACGCCAAAGATGATAGCACCGCTGTATGCATTTCTCATTGAAGTTTCGCTTCTCTCCGGGAAATTCGCTCCTCTCCGGCAGATGGGAGCACTGGCCCAGTATAGCCCAGCGCTGATGGCTGGGGTGGCTGGCGGGGATGGCGGGATGGCCGTGGCGGGGATGGCCGACGATCGGATTGCCGGCGCTTCTCCGCTGGAGAACGCCTGCCCCGCCATTCAAGCTACCGAAGCGGGATCCGGCGATAAAACGTCAGTCTGACGATGCTCTTGCTGGAAACTCAGCGATAGCCTGAACAAATCCGAAGCCACTGAGCTGGCGGAAACGACAGACGATTTTAGCGCTTCGAAGCAGGAGCCATCGAGTGCATGTGGGGCGTCTCGCTGCATGATCTCGAGGACGGTTTCAAGCGGCAGCGCATCGCGGTAAGGCCGCTTGGCCGAGAGAGCGTCGTAGATATCCGCGACTACTAAAATGCGTGCCGGCCGGGAAAGACGGTCGGCAGCAATGCCTCGGAAATAACCGGTGCCGTCGAGCTTTTCGTGATGTGAGGCGGCGATCTCGCTCAAGTCGCGAAAGTTGGGAATCCGCTTCAGGATTTCGTAGGAATACTGGGGATGTTTTCGGACCACGTCCCATTCATCTCCGGTGAGCTTGCCGGGCTTGTCGAGAATTGTGTTGGGTACGCTCAGCTTGCCGATGTCATGCAGGAGAGCGGCGCGGCGTATCAGCGTGACTTCGGGATCGCTCATCGATAACGTCTTCGCAATAGCCACTGCTGCGCCTGCAACGCCAGTGGAATGGCGGTAGGTGAACGGTGATTTGGCGTCAATCACGTCCGCAAATGCCAAACAGATATTATCGAGCGTGGTCTCAGTGTTTGCGAGCACGTCCTGGCGCGGTTCGAGTTCGACTACTTTAGCGGGTGCATTTTCAACATCCGTCCAAAAAGATTCTTTCTTGGACAGGGAGTGGAATGCGCGGACCAGATTGGGGTCAAACCAACGGCCACTTCGCTCCTGGGCTACCTTGAGCGCCGCGCCGGCGTCATAGGAGGAATAGAACACATCCAGCGTTTGCGCCAGAGTCAGAATTCGTCCAAGCAGCGGAATGTCTTTACCCCGCAGACCGTCCGGCTGGCCTGATCCGTTCCACAATTCGTTCACGCTGTGAATAGCCGCTGCGGTGGCTTCCGGCAGGCCGATCCTCCGCGCAATTGCGGCTCCCCGCTCACACCGAATCTGAACCAGCTCTTTTGCGTTTTGCTTTTGGTGCACCGCGACATCGAACAACGCTCGCACGCGCTCCAGGAATGGCGCGCCGGTGCGAACGTGCGCAAGGGCATATTGAAGCGACTCCCAGCCAACGCGCGTCCAATCCGTTGTTTTCACGTCGCTCTTGGCACGAATGTCGTCGGTGCCGAGAATTTGGAACATCCGGGAGGCGTTGGAGCTGCACCCGGCATCTTTCATCAGCAGCGCATAGTAAAGGTCGCCCTGCGCATCGATGGGAAGGCCGATCTCTTTGGCAATGTGCATCCCGAAGACGCACGTTCGGACGGCATGTCCAACCGGTTGGCTGTGGGTAAGATCCAGCGCGAAGGATAGAGATGAAATGATTTCAGACACCCGGATGGGCGCTACGAGGGCCCCGGTTGGGCGTGAAGCCATTTCCTCCGTAAGGCTGCGTGTGCCCACTGCTCGAACTTGCCAGTTTTACAGCAGCGGAACAATGGATCTAGAGGTTAGAAACCATAAGGCGCGGTCGGCGGATCCGCTCCGGGATACACCCTAGAAGTGCTCTGACAGGCACTTCTTTGCGGCCGTAACGTCATGAGAGCCGACCGGTCACTTCGCCGGATGCAGGATCAGCTTCTGCACGCGCCAATTCAAGATCTCGGCCGTGTAGATTTCATTCTCGGCCGGACAAGCCAGCTCATGCACCCATCCGAACTGCTTGGGTTGATGGCCCATGCCGCCGAAAACACCAAGCACTCTGCCATCGAGCGTCAGTTTGTAGATGCGGCCCGGATATGCATCGGCGCTGTAGAGATATTGCGTCGGCCCGGGAGTGATGCAGATGGCCCAAGGCGCTCCGGGTTGCATAGTTCCGTTCGGCGGGGGCGCGCCCGGTGTGAGCACGCTCTGCGCCGGCGGCGGATTGCCCATCCACATGTGGACCACGGGTGGTGGTGGTACATCAATGTTGATTTCGCGCAGAAACTTTCCATCGGAATTGAAGACCTGAATACGCCGATTGCCACGATCGGCGACATAGATGTTGCCTTGGGTGTCTGAAGCAATGCTGTGCGGCGTGTTGAACTCGCCGGGACCCCGGCCGGGAGTGCCCCACTGCGTTACCCAATCGCCGGCCTTGTCGAACTTCGCCACGCGCGAGTTGATGTATCCGTCGCTGACGAAGATATCGCCCTGGGGATCCCAAGTGACATCGGTAGGCTGGCGGAATTGGCCGTTTACCGCCGGACGCGGCGGATTCACGCGCGTCCACGGCCCCGAACCTTCGTCGGACGCTTCCTTCTTGCGCCCAAATACCATCACCACGCGGCCTTCAGGATCGAACTTAATCACCATGTCGGAGCCTTTGTCCACGGCCCAGAGGTTGTCGTCCTTATCGAAGCGGATGGCGTGCGCGAAGGACCATGCATAGAGGTTATGCCCGATTTCACGAATGTATTTTCCGTCTGGTCCAAATTCGAGAATCTGCGCCGCGGTTGCACCATAAGCTGGCCCAGTGGTGTTGCCGCGCGAGAAAACGAAAACGTGCTTTTTCGAGTTCACGGCGACGCCAGAGGCCTCGCCCAAGTACAGGTTCGGTGGAAGCTTCAGAAAATTTGGAACAGAATCGAAGGGAATCTCGGGAACTTGCGTGGTAATGTTGTCAGCCCACGCGACAGCAGCCAAGCAGGCAAGCGCTAGAATCAAACAACGTTTCAAATTAGCCTCCTCAGTACGAGAGCTACAATACCAAATGGCGCGATACCAGGTCACGATTGCCGCTGAGCTCGCCGCCGTCGGCGTGATTTCCGCAATCGCTCTGGGCTTCGGCATTAACCACCAAGGCATTGCCAGTGGCTACGTCGATCCGCTTCTCCACGCAGGCGCGCAAGATGAAGCTGTCTATGGATATGCGGCGGCAAGAATGGTTCGCACCGGCCACTGGCTCACTCCGGTTTTCTTGGACCGCTTCATGCTTAACAAGCCGCCGTTGCTAATTTGGGCCGGCGCGATCAGCATGCGTTTATCGCACATTAGTCCGCTTACGCTACGTCTGCCGGTGATCGCCGCAGGTGTCCTCTGTTGCATTTTGGTCTATTGGTGGTTGAGACGATCGCAGCCGATGGCCACGGCGATTTCTGGCGTGGTGCTCTTGCTCAGCGCGCCGCTGTTTCACGCCATGACTCGGAGATTCATGACGGATGCGCTGTTGACATTGTTTGTAGTGGCGGCGATGTTCTTGGTTGGGGCGGATCCACGATGGGAACGGCGCGCTACACCCTTTGCATTCGGCGCCTTATCCGGGGCTGCGATCATGACCAAGAGCGCGGCCGGTTTGCTGCCGCTATTAATCGTCATCGCCTACTGGGCGGTCTGCTGGATCCCCCCAGGCGCTAAAGAACGTCCGCCGCTGCGTAGGATTTTCGTGGCTGTTGGCGTGGCGGCATTATTAGCGGCTCCCTGGCATGTCTACGAGTTCGTGGTCCACAAGGACTGGTTTATCGCCGAATACGTTCGCTTTCAACTGCTCGGCTCCGGTGTGACTGCGCCATCCCGCTACAACGAAGATACGAACTTCTGGTTTTACCTCCGCACGCTGCTCGACACCGATCCGGTCCTGATCGTTTTGTGGCTGACGGCCCTTCCCTGGATTGTGATCGCATGGAGGCGCTCGAATGCATCGGAATCTCGCCTGCTCACCTCGTGGTTCATCACGGTAGCGCTCTGCCTAGGAGTGTTTGGAACTCGCGCGGCCTATTACTTATTGCCCCTCTTGCCCGCACTGGCGCTGATGAGCGTCCAATTTTCTCCGCTGCTGCGGGGGCGCTTGGCTCGGCCTGCGTGTGCTTTGCTGATGGTTTTATTCGGTATCAAAGCCTGGAATGGTGATACCGTTTGGGGCCTGGATTATGGATCCCGGAGCGTTCCTCCAGCGTTAGCGCTCGATGATTACGCCCGTCTGCGGCGCGCCAACGAGTTGCTCATCGTATCGGCTGATGATGAATTTTATGCGTCCGTGCTGAATTTGTCCAAGATCCGCTATGTCTACTTGACGCCCCTGGATGCAACCAAAACCTCCGGATTCTTTTATCGGCGCGGCATGATTTTGAGCGCTGAAGAATTTTGCTCGCTCGAACGTTTGCTCCCGGTTTATGAACAGCGGCTTCGAGCGTGGAAGCTGCCACAAGGTCTCGAGCCCGAAGGCACCCTGATCGATAGCGGAACAGTTTCGAAGTTGGATAAACTAATTCGCTGCAGTCCGGAGCGCGATTTCCTGATCCCGGAAGAGCTGCGTTATCTAGCGGTGAGGTCCGCGGCCGCCACTCACGTTTTAACCGAAACCCAATCGGGCCACTTTTTTCTGTTATCGAGAAATACTTATCGTCTCGCGCAGGATTTTACGGCGCCCGGTTGGCTGGAGCCAAACTCACATTACTAACCACCACGCCTAGCTCGCGTGCATCTCCGTTGAGATTGACGGCGGCTTTATCTAATCGAAAGTTCACCACGACGAACACCGGCCGAAGCGCTTCGGCGGGAACGTGAGCGGAATAGGTATAGACGTTCGACCGCGAGAACGTATGGGCCGGGAGCTCATCTCCGCCAACTTCAGCGCTCAACATCATCGCGCCCAGATTTTGGATCTGCGCCTCTGGAATATACAGGTCCAGCGCCAGTTCAGCTCCCTTCTGCCCGGAACCCGGCGGAGCTTTCAGCAGCACCGAGAAGCTTTTGGCAGTCCAGCGGGACTTCCCGCCTTCAATTTCGTAGAAGCCGCTCAGTAATTGGGGCGCTTCGGCGGGATTCGCCATATTCACCGCGCTGACGGCGCTGGGATCGGATATCTTGCGATACAGATCGAACGACTCGGGCTCAAGAACGCCGGTTTGCCAATAAGTTCCGCCATCGAAATGCTGAGTAACTCCGTATCCCAGCAGAGCGAGAAGATCGCGCCAGCGCTTCGCCTCGGGTATCGCTTTATAGCCGACCAGCACCAGTTCGCGGCGGGATGAAGCAAAAAGCGCTCCCGGATCATTGGCAGTATTTTTCGTGGACCAGTCCCAATACGCTGGTGGCGCGCGGCGCGTCGGGCTAACAGCGGGAAAATCGGAATAAATATTCGCGGAAAAGTAAGGCTGCACTGCGGTGGCTGAGTATCCGATTGCGTAAAGGCCGCCGGGGGGTAAGCCATGCTCCCGGAAATACTGGGCTGCGGCGAGGCTCCCGGAATATGCGTGACTCCAGTCATAGCGAATGGCGCTTGCCGTCCAGTAACCTTGAAATCCGATGGTAACTAGCAACGCGATAACAACAGGCGCCGTTAACGGCGTGTTGTCGGCGGAAATCCAGATCGCAAACAGCCAAGCCAAAAACAAAATGCCGAAATGCCATGGTTGCGCGTAGACGATCGTTCCAAAAAGGCATAGGGTGGCGCTTGCAAGCAGAAAGAACAGCCAACCCCCGCCTCGCCACAGGAAAGGCAAGGAAAGCGCGATCACTGCGAGTGACGCCAACCAGTAGCCGGTGAAAGCTCCCGCAAAGCTGGCTTGGATGACATCTGGAAACAGGTGTAGGTTTGCTAATCCCCGATGCTCGGCGAAGCCCACATCTTTCGCCGGCCACGCGCAGATCGCGAATACTATGAGCACACACCAGTAAACCAGCGTCGGGATTGCGAGCTTCGGCCGCCAATGCGGCACGAAACAAATCGCCCAAATACATACCGACAATATAAGGCCGTGTACGCTGACACTCGCCAGCAGACCCAGCAGCACCGTCATCGGAACCAGTCTGTGAGCCGCTTGCCTATAAATAGCTGCGATAGCAAATAATAAAGGAGTGAGCAAAGCATAACTGCGCGCAATTACCGCATATTGGTAACAGAGATAGTAAGTGAAGGGCAGTAGGATGCGAATGAAAATAGGCAAGGGCGCATATCTTAGCAAAAGAACCGTAGCGGTAAAACCCAGGACGGCTGGAACAAAATTGTAAGTCGAATAAGGCAGCCCTAGCCGGAGCAGCGCATGCAGTAGGGTCTGCCACAATCCGGGCGTTCCTTCATAGTGCAGTAACTTGCCCCATAAAGCGGCTAAGCTTGCATCGCGTCCAAGTAGCCACGATTGCGCTTCATCCACCCAAGGCTCATGATGAGGGACAGTCAAAGCTAACAACACCGCGTAAGCGCCAGCAGCTACGTAAATGAGCGGGTGCGCGCGCGCGTCACTTTGTGTAACCGTCACTGTTTGTAGTACCTGTGAACGCATCCATTCTAAATGCTTCCTGCTAGCCGCTGTCCAAGACAAGAAACTTTGCACTTTCGCCTGCCTCTATGGTCAGATATGTGGAGAGTTTCAATTTGCTAGCGACCCAAGGCCTCGCTGAGATCGTTTTCGCCGAATTTATCTATGACTGAAACCCTCCGTGGCACCGCCGTCATCATTGGTGCGGGGCCGGCCGGCTTGACAGCCGCTTTAGAACTCCTGAGGCGCAGCCGCATCAAACCGCTGGTGCTCGAAAAAAGCTCCTACATGGGCGGCATTTCGCGCACTGTTACTTACAAAGGTAATCGCATCGATATTGGCGGGCACCGCTTTTTCTCAAAGTCCGATCGCGTCATGGACTGGTGGACGTCGCTGCTGCCAGTCGAGCAGACCAGCGAAGCAAACCACCGACTGGTTTATCAAAATAGCCAACGAGCATTCGACTCAAGCGGCCCGTCGGCCAATCCGCAGTTCGACGATCTGGTGATGCTGGTGCGGCCGCGGAAATCTCGCATATTCTATTTGCGGAAACTCTTCGACTATCCTCTCAAGCTGAATGTCGCCACGCTTCGAAATTTGGGCGTGCTGCGCACCATCAAAGCTGGCCTCAGTTACGTCGCCAGCTCGCTTCGGCCAATCCGGCCCGAGAAGACGCTCGAGGATTTTCTTATCAACCGCTTCGGCCGCTATCTGTATCAGACATTTTTTAAGAGCTACACGGAAAAGGTGTGGGGCGTGCCCTGCGAGCAAATCAGCGCCGAGTGGGGAGCGCAACGCATCAAGGGCCTTTCGTTGCGCAAGGCGCTAGCTCATCATTTCAAAAAGCTCGTCAGCCGCGGTTCCACCGAGATCGGTCAAAAAGACACCGAAACGTCGCTCATCGAAAAGTTTCTCTATCCCAAGCTGGGGCCAGGCCAACTGTGGGAAGAAGTTGCCGATCGCGTTCGCGCCGAAGGCGGCGAGATTCTGACCGGCTGGACGGTCCAAGATCTGCACACTTCGGGTGATCGTGTTACTGGCGTCACCGCCATCAGCGATAGCGGCGAAAAGTTCTTTTTTCCGGCGCAGTACGTATTCTCCACTATGCCGGTCAAAGAATTAATCCAGGCTATCGATTCGCCAGTGCCGCCGGATGTGTCCGAGGTTAGCAGCGGCCTGATGTATCGCGATTTTATTACCGTTGGTTTGCTCCTGAACCGGCTGAACATTCGCGAGGAAGGCGAAAAGATGTTGAAGGACAACTGGATCTATATCCAGGAGCCCGATGTGCTGGTGGGCCGAATGCAGATCTTTAATAACTGGAGTCCCTACATGGTGGACGATCCGGAGAAAGTCTGGATCGGTCTCGAATATTTCTGTAATGACACCGACGAGTTGTGGCATAAATCCG
>Ga0213875_10001960_pt1 | contig 12736 bp, 14 predicted proteins | sample BarmaccomBMRX_R8_FD_160105 | JGI IMG/M metagenome (GOLD analysis project Ga0213875, IMG submission 160105) | Root-associated microbial communities from Barbacenia macrantha in rupestrian grasslands, the National Park of Serra do Cipo, Brazil - RX_R8 | ecosystem: Host-associated > Plants > Roots... | reverse complement strand
CATGTCGAAGGACGGCTGGTCTTTGCTGCCCTCACTGATCGTGATCATCGTCGCCTGCGCCGTCATCGGCTATCTGCTGTCGATACCGTTCATCCGGCTGCGTGGCCTTTACCTGGGTATGGTCACCTTCGCCTTCGCCGAGATCCTGGTCGTGGTGGCGCAGAACGGCGGCGGCCTGACCGGCGGCCCGGTCGGCTTGTTCGGGGTGAAGATGTCCGTCAGCACGCCGGTGCTGTTCATTATCGCCGCCGCCGCCGCCCTGCTGCTCAGTCAGTTGGAGCGGCGCAGCCTCGGCCGGTCGCTGCGCATGCTCAGCGTCGACGAGCAGCTGGCCCGCACGATGGGCATCGAGGTCGCCCGGCAGCGAGCGTTCGTATTTGCGCTCAGCTCGGCCCTCGGCGCCTTGTCCGGAGCGCTGAACACTGTCACGACCAGCTCCGTGTCGCCGGGAGGCTTCGGCTACAGCCTGGTGGTGATGGGCCTGACCATGGCGGTCGTCGGCGGGACCGGCTCGTGGATCGGCGCCGTTGTCGGGGCCATCATCGTGACCTGGTTCCCGATTGTATTCGGGTTTGTGGGCAACTATCGCAGCGTCGTTTACGGGCTGCTGCTGATCGTTGTCGTCATCTTCGAGCCAGCCGGGGTGCTGAGCCTTCTTGGCCGCCTGCGCGATCTGACCGTGCGCCTGGCCCGCCGGCCCGCCGGCGATCCCGGCGATGCGTCTGCGCCCTCCTCCAACGATGCCACCACCAAATCCGAGGCGCCGGTATGACGACACCTTTGCTGCGAGTCGAGGACGTCAAGGTTCACTTCGGCGGCGTCAAGGCCGTCGACGGAGTCTCATTGGAGCTCGCGGAGGGCCGCTTGTTCGGGCTCGTCGGGCCGAACGGATCCGGCAAGAGCACCCTGCTCGGCGCGCTGTCCCGGATGACCGCACTGACCAACGGACGCCTGTGGTTCGCCGGCCACAACTACGAGCGCGATACCCCCCAGCAGGTGTCACGGCGGGGTCTGGGCCGGACCTTCCAGACCGTGCGGCTGCTGCCGGCTTTGTCCGTGCTGGAGAACGTCATGATCGGCGCGGACAGCCGCTTGTACGGCCAGCGGATCACGCCGAACTGGGTCATGCCCTGGCGCACCCGCCGGCTCGAGGTCGCCTGCCGCCAGGCCGCGATCGAAGCCATCGAGCGCCTGGGCATCGCCGACCTCATGAACCGGCCGAGCGGGGTGCTGCCCTACGGAACCCAGCGCCGGGTGGAGATCGCCCGCATTCTGGCGGCCGAGCCCAAGCTCATGCTGTTCGACGAGCCCGCGGCCGGCATGAACCACCAGGAACGGGACGCGATTGCCCAGGTCATGCGCCAGCTGCAGGCCGAGGGCATGACCCAGATCCTGGTCGAGCACGACATGCAGATGATCAGTGACGTCTGCGAGCACGTGCTGGTGATGAACTTCGGCAAGGTCATCGCGGCAGGAACCGCGCAGAGCGTGGTCCGCGATCCCGAGGTGCAGGAAGCCTATCTGGGTAAAAGGGGAACCGGTCATGCCGCTGCTTGAGGTCACCGGCCTGCAGGTCCGCTACGGTGGCGCGACCGCTGTGCGTGGCGTGGACTTGAATGTGGATCAGGGCGAGGTGGCTCTGGTCCTCGGCTCCAACGGGGCGGGGAAGACCTCCAGCCTGCGGGCCATCGCCGGGCAGCTCCGGCAGTCGGCCGGCTTGGTCCGGTGGGACGGCACCGACGTCTCGTCCTGGCCGTCGTTCCGGATCGCCCGGGCCGGGCTGGTCATGGTGCCCGAAGGCCGCCGGGTCTTCGCACCGCTGACCGTCCAGGAGAACCTCAGCGTCGGCGGGTTCACCAACCGGTCCAAAAAGCGCCGGCAGGAGTTGATGGAACAGGTCTACGGCATGTTCCCCATCCTCGGCACCCGCCGTCACCAGGCCGCCGGCTTCCTCAGTGGAGGGGAGCAGCAGATGCTCGCCTTTGGGCGGGCCATGATGGCCGAGCCAAGGGTCATCTTGCTGGACGAGCCGTCGATGGGGCTGTCGCCGGTCATGGTCGACACGATCATGGACTCGATCCGGGCGATCGCCCGGACCGGTCTGGGAATCCTGATGGTCGAGCAGAACGCCATGGCCGCCCTGCCGGTGGCCAGCCGGGCCGTCGTGCTGGAGCGGGGCCGCATCGTCCTGTCCGGCTCGGCGGATGAGATCAGTAACCACCCGGACGTGGTCAAAGCCTTCCTGGGCGAGCAGGCTGACAGCAACCCCGCCCCGGTCACCCAGACTGACGCCGCGTGCTGACCTGGCCCGCGGGCCAGGTCAGCACGTTTGGCTGGCCTCTAGACGGTCAGGACAGCGATTCCACCGGCTCGAAATCCTTCATCGCCGGGATCAGTTCCTCACCGAGCAGGCGGATGTAGGCGGCCGTTTCATCTGGAGACATGCCCGGCCAGTTGGCCCGGGTAATTACCGGGTTCACCGGCACCCGGGAGCCGATGGCCCGCAACTGGCGCGCACATTCCTGGGCGTCGCCGAGCACCCAGTGACTGTCCAGGACGCCGGGGATGGAGGCCGCCAGCCCCTCGGGGTCGACGTACCTGTTGTGACCGGTCTTGGCCATGTTGATGTACCAGGGGCTGGCCACCTTCACAGCCTTGGCCAGCGCGTCATCGTGGCCCGAACCAACCATGATCTCCCGCCGCAAAGGCTGGCGCCCGGTCCTCGGCCGTCCGGCTTCCTCGCGCGCGTCGAAGAAGCGGGAGAGCTGAGCCGCCAGCTCGTCCGGCTTCACCTGGGGCGTCACCGGCCATACGTCGCCCAACCGGGCCGCCCGCCGGATACCCGCAGTGCTGCCCGCGCCGATCCAGATCGGCGGATGGGGCTGTTGCAGGGGCCGGATATGCACGGGAACGTCATCAAGGACGAAGTGCTTGCCGTGGTAGCTGACCCGGTCCTCAGACCACATGAGCTTGAGGATCTCAATGGTCTCATTCAGACGGGCACCCCGTTCGCTGAACGGCACGCCGAACATCTCGTACTCGGATGGAATGTAGCCGAGGCCCAGCCCCACCGACAGCCGTCCGCCGGTGACGACATCCAGCGTGGCCAGTTCCTCAGCCAGCATGACCGGGTGATACAGCGGAGCGATCAGGATCTGGGTGACCAGCCGGACGTGCTGATCGACTTCACCGGCCAGCCGGGCCAGGACGGGCACCGGCTGCAGCCAGCGCGATCGCTCGAACATGAAGTGCTGGCCGATGAGGATGTGGTTCATCCCGGCCTGCTGTGCGGCTTCGACCTGGCGCAAGATCGAGTCGAAGTGCTCTCGCTCAGGAACAGTCGTCGGGATGTCGCCGAGGATGATGCCAAAGTCCACGTCAGGCCGCCTTTACCGGCAGCCCACCCGGCAGGAAGCCGGCCGCCCAACCGTCCTTCAGTGAGGTCATGGCCACGATGTCGTTGCCCTTTTCCCTGAACCGCCAGACGCCGTCCTGTTTGACCACGATGTCCTTGTACCGCCCAAAGGCGATCTTGGAATCACCCTCGCGGCCGAGGAAGGCCATGAAGTACGACTCGTGCCGGGCAATACCCGGTTCCAAGATGGTGATCACCTGGTTTGTCGCGTGATGGCGGGAGAAGTTGGTCGCACCACTACTGAAGAATTTGGTGAAGTACTCGGTGATGGCCGCTTTCCCGTCGTGCACGCCGGCCGGATTGCGCATGACCGCGTCCTCGGTGAACAGCGCGAGGAGATCGTCGAGGGCATCGATTCGGTCGACGACTGCGGTGTAGCTGGCGATGAACTCGCGGATCTCCTCCTTGGCTTCGAGGTTGGCCAGTCTGGTCTCGACGTCGAGCTGGGGCATCAGAATCGGTTCCGATCTCGTGGGGGGACACGGCGGCAGGCCAGGCCGCTCGGATGAGAGGAGGCGATATCTATGCGTATAATATTTATCTTTTGAGGGGAAGGTCAAGGCTGCACCGCAGGTCAGTCGGCGTGCTCTCCCCGCCAGGCCAGTGTGCCGCCGTCGATGAGGAACGAGGCCCCGGTGACGAAGCCCGCGTCCTCGGAGGCCAGGTAGCAGACCAGCTTGGCCACCTCATCGACGGTGCCTCGGCGCCGGATCAGGTTCGTCGCGGTGAGCCGGGCCACCCGGGGGTCCCGAGCCCCGGCGGCGGTCGCGTTCTGGCTCATTTCGGTGTCGATGGTGCCCGGGCAGTAGCAGTTGACCCGGACCTGCGGGGCGAGCGACACGGCCATGGTCTTGGTCAGCTGGATGACAGCGGCTTTGGTGACCCCGTAGATGGCGTGGCTGTAGGCGACCAGGCCGGCCACGGACGCGGCGTTCACGATGGCCGGGCTGCGCTCAGACTGCCGTAGATGCGGCGCGGCGAAACGGGACATGAGCCAGACTGCCTTCAGGTTGACGTCCAGCAGCACGTCCCATAGGTCTTCGGGCAGGTTGTCGAAATCGACATCGTTGGTGAATGCGCGCTCGATGACGCCGGCGTTGTTATGCAGCACGTCCAGGCCGCCGAACTCATCGACGGTGGCCGTAACTGCGGCGGCTATCTGGTCACGCTGGCGCAGATCGCACGAGATAAAGACGCTTTTCGCCCCCTGCTCCCTGACCAGGGCGGCAGTCTCTTCGCCGCCCTCCCGCTGGATGTCGACGATGGCCACCGCGGCGGCCCCCTGCCGCGCCATCTCGATGGCGGCGGCCCGGCCCATTCCTTGACTGGCCCCGGTAACCAAGCAGATGCGATGAGGGAGCATGAGTACCTCTCCGTGTCGGCAGCCGCACAGTCAGGTCACGCCTCAGCTCAGCAACGTGAAGAGTCGCGCGACAGGATCATGTATGGAGACATACAATATCTATACGTATCATAATAATTATAAGCCAGACAGCGCCTAAAGCTGCCTTTACGGGGGTGCTACATCCAGCGACTGGTCGCGAGGCATCACCGGCTTTGTTTCTGCTAAGCCGCTCGGTCGAGGATGCGTTTGACCTTGCGGCGGTCGATGTCGAGTTCGCGGGCGATGGCGCGCTGGCTGAGGCCGGTCTCGTACCGCGCGTGGACGGTTTGTTCCAGGGTTGGTGCCATCGCTGGTTCGGGCGGTGCGTCTTGCGCCACTAGTGGCGCGGGCTGGCCTTCACGCCTGGACTCGACGGCACCTGTCCGGCCGTTGCGCCCGGTGCGGATGAGCATCATCAGCAGCTCGAATGAGCCGACCAGTGCCAGTGCGGGCCAGGCGCTGACCAGGGCACCGACCGGCCCGTGTCCCACCCCGTGCGCCAGGTTGGCGCCGACCGTGGCGCAGATCCCGGCGCCCAGGCTCCAGGCGGCCAGTCGTGGTACCGGCTGGCCCCGGCGGCTGGCATCGAGCACCACCATGGACGCCGCCCAGATCAGCCCGTCCACCGTGAACGGCACCAGCCGCGCCGTTAGCCCGGACTCCCCGTGCGAGCGCACCAACTCGTACGCGTGCTGGTACGAAATGACCGCGGCCACGAGAGCGGCCGCCGCCACTGCGAGCGCCGTGGTGATCCGGATGAGCCGGTCCATCACAGCGCCAGCTCCTCCCGCCAGCCGACGATGAACAGGTCGTCGTCGCCGTAGCCTGCGGCGAGCCGTTCCGCGAGGACCATGGCGGTAATCGCCTGGTTCCGGGTGAACAGCCGGCGGGGGAGACCGGAGACGATCCACGCGCCGCCAGTTGCTGTGTGCGAGCAGTACCGTGCGGTCGCGACAACCCGCCCGTCGAACTCGGCGGTCATAAATCGATCGTCAATTCGAGCTGCCATACCGGACCCTCACTTTCGATAGTGAGGTCCGGAAAGCCAGTGACAAACCAAGTGACAACGCCCCCAGCCCACACCAGACGACATCAGCACCAGTCAGACACTGCTAACGCCCTGAACTGCGCTAACGCGACCCAGCCCGACCCCATTAGACGGTTCAGGCGTCCATGGCATGGAAGAGGTCTGGGGTTCGAATCCCCATAGCTCCACACTTCAGCGATTTTTTTCGAATATAGATTCTTAGGTCAAGAGACAATTCAAGGGACTAAGTCCCGTTTTTGGTGCTGTTCTGGCCCCAGTACGGGACCGCGGGCGACGCACCAGGAATCCGCTGACCTGCACATATCCCCAGTGCCGGATGATGGTGCCCCGATGTCAGACGATGGCCGCTTCCGTGTCACGGAAGATGGCGGGGTCGCGTCTGCGCACTGGTGGTAATCGGGAGCCGGTCGGTGAGTTGGCTGTCCGGGTGGAGGCAGACAACGTGACTGATCGGCCCGTGCTGGACCAAGTTTCAGCAGGTCCACGCCCAGTTTTCTGGCCGCCGCGGCGACATGGTCCAGCTGCTCGATGCGCACGATACGGGTATCCATCCTCACCGGTGCGGGCCGGATACCTGCGGCCGATGGCGTCTGCGAACATGGCAAGGAACGACGGTGCAACGAGGGGCGGGACGGCATGGACGACAAGGTGGCGGGCGCGCTGGCCAGCGACCGGGTCATCGATATCACCACGACCGGGCGGAGGTCAGGACAGCCACGCCGCATTGAGATCTGGTACCACCGGCTGGACGGCAGGTACTACATCACCGGCACCCCGGGCCACCCGCGCGACTGGTACGCCAACCTGGTCGCGCACCCCTCCTTCACCTTCCACCTCAAGCAGTCCGCGGACGCCGAGCTCCCGGCCACCGCACGTCCCATCACCGAGACTGCCGAACGCGAGAAGGTACTGGGCGGCATCCTCGCATCCTTCAGCGAGCTGACGAGCGGTCCAGGACAGCAACCCGCCGACTGGATAGCGGACAGTCCGCTCGTCGAGGTCACCTTCGACCGCTGACACCCTGCTGGCTGGCGAGGCCGCGGCGATGCTCATCGATCATCGTCATGTGCGCTTCCGCCCACTCACGCAGAATTTCAAGAGGTTCGGCCAGCGATTGACCCAGTGGGGTCAGCGAGTAGTGCACAGCGGGCGGCACCACATCTTCCACGCGGCGTCCGACCAACCCGTCGGCTACGAGATGTCCGAGTGTCTGGGACAGCATCTTCTGCGAGATTCCCGGCATGCGGCGCCGCAGTTCGGCAAAGCGAACCTCGTCCGGTTCAGCGTCATGTAGCACTTTCACCGTCATGGACACCCATTTGGTGCCGATCCGGTCGAGAAGTTTGCGCGTCGGGCAGACGGGGTTGAACACGTCTCCGCGCCGCGGGGTGGTCACCTGGCGCTCACCTCCTGACCCAAAAGTGCCTTCTTCCGAAGTCAGTGGCATATGCCTACCTTAGGCGGTAACCAATGGTTACTACGACGGGAGCGGGATGGCCGAGGCCGCGCGGCGCATTCAGGCCGGTGACATCACCATGGAGGTGACCGTGACCGGTGCGGGACCCGATCTGCTGCTGGTCCACGGCTTCCCTCACACCAGGCAAGTGTGGTCCCTCCTGGTGGACGAACTGGCCCGCTCGCATCGCGTGATCGCGCCCGACCTGCGTGGCACCGGCGGCAGTACACGAGCAGCGGGCGGCTACGACGCGGCCAGCCTGGCGGCAGACCTGGAGTCGCTACTCGACGAGCTGGAGGTGACCCGCACGGATGCTGTCGCGATCGATGCGGGCGTCCCGGCCGCTTTCCTGCTCGCCACTCAGCAACCTGACCGGATTCACCGGCTGGTGCTGATGGAATCCACCCTCGGCACGCTGCCGGGAGCGGAAGGTTTCTTCCGGGCTGGTGCGCCGTGGTGGTTCGGTTTCCACCAGGTCCCGGGCCTCGCGGAGACCGTGCTCGTCGGGCACGAAGGTGAGTACCTCGACTTCTTCTATCGCACCGGTACGTTCGGCGGGCACGGAATCGACCGCGGTATCCGCGACGCGTTCGTGGCGGCCTACGCTGGCCGCGAGTCCCTGCGCTGCGCGTTTGAGTTCTACCGGGCGATGCCACAATCGGCCGCGCAGATCGCCGACGTGGCCGCAGCCACCAGGTTGCGGGTGCCCACCATGGCCATCGGCGCCGAACCGGTCGGCGATGCCCTCTACCGCCAGCTGATCCCGATTACCGACACGTTGACAGGCGAGCAGATCTCACAGTGCGGCCACATCATCCCGCTCGACAAGCCGGCTGCCCTCTCGACGCTGCTCGGGGACTTCCTGGCCTGATGGCTGATCGGTGACGAGGAAATCGAGCACTTCCCTGAGGCCCTGTTTGTCGCCGCTTGTCGCGGCGCTGGCAGTCGAATCGATGATGGACATGACCTCTCCTTCGGGCGGCATGGCCGACGGCAGCTCTGATGCCACATCGCAGCTGCAGGTCCACGACATGCGCTCGGCCTGCCGACACCAGCACCGTACGAAGACGCCAACAACATTTACTTGCGTCATATGACTGCAAAACGGTGCCCCGGGACCCAGGCTCAGGCCCGCTGACGCTGTCCGTGAGCAGACCGCAGGACGGGTGCGACGGCATATTTCCCGTGTGCGGGCTGGAGTGGAAGCGCGCAGATCATCTGTTCGGGCGCCATCTCAGGCCGTCGGTACTCTTGTAGACAATTTTGCAACAACGGAAATTAATACGGCCGAGGATGCCCATTCCGTAACCCTTTTTAATTTGCAAGCCTGGAAATTAATTAACGTTTGAAAAAGTTCCTTAAAATGCGCTTTAGATCTTGACTAAAAAGGTCAGAAATACCGATTATTGCGTCCATGACCGTTACCCGGAGTGCCGCCGCCTTTCCCGGCCGGCAACAGGCACGGCCGCGCGGTGCCGGTTTGCGGGCCAGAACCGCATCACTGCCCGCCCGCGTCGCTGCGGGCGTCAGCCAGCAGGACCGCCCAGTCGGAAGGAAAGACCACGAAGTGGCCCGTAACCAGTACACAGCAGCGATGACCCGGCGAGGCTTCCTGGCCGCGGGTGGCGCGGTGGGCCTGGGCGCTTTCGCGGCCGCGTGTGGCGCCGAGCGCCGCCCGGTGTCCCACGCGGCCAACAAGGCGGCCGGGCCGGCCGGGAAGCCGGTATCGGGCGGGACGCTCAAGTACTCCGACACCCAGGCCGTCACCACCTGGCAGAGCCAGGCCCTCGGTACCTACAGCTCGGGCAACCTGGTGTTCCCCACCTCCGCCTACCTGCTGTACGTCGACCCGGTGAGCAAGAAGATCGTGCCCTGGATCGCCAAGGCCTGGTCGGCCAACGCCGACAACACCGAGTTCACCTTCACCATCCGGCCCGGCGTGACCTTCAGCGACGGCACCGCGCTGACCCCGGACGTGGTCCGGCAGAACCTCGACCGCCTCGGCCAGGGCGACACCAGCCTGCGCATCCCGGCCAACCCCTACATCGCGGCCGGCTACGACCACAGCGAGCTGGCCGGCGACGACCAGGTCAAGGTGGTGCTGACCGGACCGGATCAGCAGTTTCCGCTTAACACCAGCCGGCTGCAGGCGGCCCTGCTCGCACCCCGGACGCTGAAGCTGGACGTGGAAGAGGCGGGCCTGGCGCAAAACGTGATCGGCGCCGGGCCGTTCGTGTTCAAGTCCCAGGTCGCAAACGAGTCGGCGGTGCTGGTGCGGCGGCCCGACTACAAGTGGGCCCCGGCCAGCTCGGCCAACCAGGGACCCGCCTACCTGGAGCAGATCCACTGGCAGGTGCTGAGTGAGGTCGGCCTGCGCTCGGGCGCGCTGCGTTCCGGCCAGGTCGACGTGGCTCGCGGCATCCAGCCGGCCGACGAGGCCGGCCTGGCCGACGCCGGCTACCAGGTGCTGCTCATCCGGCCGACGTTCGGGTCGTCCAACTACGCGGCGTTCCGCCTGGACAACCCCTACGTTTCCGACGCCCGGGTGCGCAAGGCCCTGCTCATCGGATTCAGCCGCGAGCAGGTGACCCAGACCGCGCTGACCCCCAACTACCCGCCCGCCCGGTCGATCCTGAACGAGGTCAACCCGGCCTTCGTCGACCTGTCGGCCGAGCTGAAGTACGACCCGGCGACCGCCCGTTCCCTGCTCGAGCAGGCCGGCTGGAAACTGGGCAGCGGCGGGATCCGGGAGAAGAACGGCCAGCAGCTGAAGCTGACCGTGCCGCAGGACGCCCAGCAGGTGGCCCTCACTCCGGCCTGGACCAACATCGCCCAGCAGTGGCGCCAGCAGCTCGGCGTCCTGCTCGACGTCCGCACCGACCCGGCCTTCGCGGCCGAGGCGGGCACCGAGGTGTCGGTGCCGCTGCTGTGCAGCCGGACCTCGATCATCTCGCTCGGGCAGTCGTTCGCGGGCAAGGGCAACACCACCTCGCTGGCGTCCCCGTCCAACCTGCTGGCGCTGCGTAAGCAGGAGCTGACCGCGCCCAGCCCGGACGCCTGGTACAAGGTCGAGGACACCGAGCAGCGGATCATCCTCGATAACCCCTACGCCATCCCGACCTTCGAGGAGGGCCAGGTGTCGGGGGCGTCCTCCAAGGTGAGCGTGGGCTTCACCTCGACCACCTACCCCGACTTCTACAACGCCTGGAAGACCGCGTGAGCCGGGTACCGCGCCTGATCCCCTACGTAGCCGGCCGGCTGGTCCAGGCGGCCGCCGTCCTGTGGCTGGCCTACACCCTGACCTTCATCGGCATCCAGCTGCTGCCGTCCAACCCGATCACCATCGAGCTGTACAACTCCAGCGACGGCGCCGGCATCAACCCCACGGTCGCGGCCCAGATGCGCGCCTACTACGGCTACAACCAGCCGGAGATCGTCCGCTACTTCGTCCAGCTGGGCGAGGTCATCCGGGGCAACCTGGGCTGGTCGCTCAGCGCCGGCGAGCCGGTGTCCCGGGCCATTGTCAACGCGCTGCCCAGCACGCTGGCCCTGGCCGGGGCGGCGATCGTCGTCGCGTTCGTCCTCACCGGGCTGATCGTCGGCTTCGCCAACCTGTCGCCGTGGCCGCGGCTGCGCAGCGGGACCCGGGTGCTGCCGCCGGTGTTCGGCTCGGTGCCGCCGTTCTGGGTGGGCATCATCGCCCTGGAGATCCTGTCGTTCCGGTTCGGGCTGATGCCGGTCACCCCGAACGGCTCGTTCCTGTCGCTGTTCGTGCCCGCCGCGGTGCTGTCGCTGCTGCTGGCCGCCGTTTACACCCAGGTCCTCCTGAAAAGCGTCGACGCGGTCTACGACCAGGCGTTCATCGAGGTGGTCCGGGCCAAGGGGGCGGGCAAGTACTGGGTCTTCGCCCACCACGTGGTCAAGAACGCGGCCGGGCCCGGCCTCACCGTGCTCGGCAACAGCATCGGCCTCCTGGTCGGCGGCACGGTGGTGACCGAGACGGTGTTCTCCCGCACTGGCGTCGGCACGGTCCTGTTCAATGCGGTCTCCGAACAGGACATCCCGCTGGTCCAGGGGCTGGTGCTGATCGTCGCCGCCACCTACGTCGTGGTCAACCTGCTGGTCGACCTGGTCTACCCGGTCCTCGATCCCCGGATCACCTCGCCGGTCACCGCCCTGGCCGTCGCGTGAGCGGCCCCGCGCTGGCCCGTGAGGCCGAGCCTGAGGTCCAGCCGGCCGCGGTCCGCCGCCGGGCTCCCCGGGTCCGGTTCAGCGCCGGCTCGGTCTCGATGGGGCTGGCCCTGCTGGTGCTGGCCGTCATCGTGGCCTGGCTCGTCGCGCCCGGCCTGTTCACCTCGTTCAACCCGATCAACGGGGCGGCCGGCCAGCAGTTCCTGCCGCCCAGCCCGCTGCACTGGTTCGGCACCGATGCCCAGGGCCGCGACACCTTCACCCGGGTGGTGTATGGGACCCGGCAGACCATGCTCGGCGCGGTCAGCGGCGTGGCCGTCGGCCTGGTCATCGGGTCGCTGATCGGGGTGGTGGCGGCGACCACCCGGGGCGCCGCCGGCGCGCTGATCATGCGCTTTGTCGACGTCCTGATGGCGATCCCCGGTTTCCTGCTCGCGCTGTGCATCGTCACCGGCCTGGGGCCCGGCACTCTGCACGTGGCGCTGGGTGTCGGGATTTCGGCCATCGCCCCGTTCGCGCGCATCACCCGGGGCGAGGCGCTGCGGATCAGTCAGCTGGAATACGTCGAGGCCGGGCGGCTGGCGGGCACCAGTTCTCCCGGCGTCCTGCTGACCCACGTGCTGCCCAATTCGGCCGGCCCGGTCCTGGCCCTGATCCCGGTCGAGTTCGGCGCGATGATCCTCAACATCGCCGCCCTCGGCTTCCTCGGCTACGGCGCCCCGCCGCCTGCTCCGGAGTGGGGCACGCTGCTGTCGGACGGGCGCAACTACCTGGAGCAAGCCTGGTGGCTGACCACGCTGCCCGGCCTCGTCGTCGTGCTCACCGTCCTCGCCATCGCCCGTGTCGGCCACGCCGTCCAGGCCCGATTCCAGATCTAGGGGGCGGTCATGAGCATGCCTGCCAGCGAAAACGTCCTCGACGTCGACCAGCTGTCGGTGGCCTACCGGGCCGCTCCGCCCGGCTCGCCGGCCGTGGACGAGGTCAGCTTGTCCGTCGCCGCGGGCGAGTTCGTCGCCCTGATCGGCGAATCCGGGTCCGGCAAGTCGACCCTCAGCCGGGCGATCGCCGGCCTGCTTCCGGCCACGGCCCGAGTGACGTCGGGAACCGTCCGGGTCGGCGGCCTCGACGTGGCCCGGCTGCCGGAGCGGCAGCGGTCCCGGCTCCGCGGCACGCTGGTGGGGCTGGTGCCCCAGGACCCCGGCACCTCACTCGATCCGGTGCTCACCATCGGTAAGCAGGTCA
>Ga0213875_10001959_pt1 | contig 12737 bp, 8 predicted proteins | sample BarmaccomBMRX_R8_FD_160105 | JGI IMG/M metagenome (GOLD analysis project Ga0213875, IMG submission 160105) | Root-associated microbial communities from Barbacenia macrantha in rupestrian grasslands, the National Park of Serra do Cipo, Brazil - RX_R8 | ecosystem: Host-associated > Plants > Roots... | reverse complement strand
AAGCGGCGCGCGATCCGCTTAGCACATTCCCGGAGCTTCTGGTTCGTGAAGGTTTTCTCGATCGTCACGCCCTCGAGCGCATCACGCAGGAAACCGACGTTGAAGTCGCCGAGATTACCCAGCGCGTGTTGCGGGAAGCGCCGCCGGCAAGTGGTTCGGCATTCGATCATCTTTATTCAGATAAGATCGATCCGCGCTCGGACCTCTTCGATGTTCAGCCGCGTTTTCAAGGCGAGCCGCGCACCATGATTGACTCCATCAATCAAACGCTCGCCGAAGAAATGCGCCGCGATGAACGCATTCTCGTCTTTGGCGAGGATGTCGCCGATTGCAGCCGCGAGCAGTACTTATCCGAAGTGAAAGGGAAAGGCGGAGTCTTCAAAGCAACCGCCGGACTGCAACGCGAGTTCGGCAGCAAACGTTGCTTCAACACGCCATTAGCGGAAGCAGGGATCGTTGGCCGAGCGATTGGCCTTGCCGCGCGCGGCTTGAAACCTGTGCCGGAGATCCAGTTCTTCGACTACATCTGGCCCGCGATGATGCAAATTCGCGATGAGCTCGCGACATTTCGCTGGCGGTCGAACAACGGCTTCAGTTGTCCCGTGGTGATTCGAGTGCCGATCGGCGGCTATCTCACAGGCGGCGCCATTTATCACAGCCAATGCGGCGAAGTGACCTTCACGCATATACCGGGGCTGCGCGTGGTCTTTCCTTCGAACGCTCTCGACGCGTGTGGCCTTTTGCGCACGGCCATTCGCTCCGATGATCCGGTTTTGTTCTTGGAGCACAAAAAGCTATACCGGGAACCGTATAATCGCGCGCCACATCCAGGCCCTGATTTCACAATTCCGTTTGGCAAAGCCAAGACGGTGAAACTCGGACAGAATCTCACCATCATTACCTACGGCGCTTTGGTGCAGAAGTCTTTGCAAGCAGCTTTGCAAATCGAGCAGCGCCGGCGCGACGCGTCAGTCGAAGTGATCGATCTCAGAACGCTCAATCCGTATGACTGGGATGCGATTCGCGAATCGGTCAAGAAAACCAGCCGCGTGATCATCGCCCATGAAGATACTTTGTCCTGGGGCTATGGCGCGGAAATCGCAGCGCGCATCGCGAATGAGCTTTTCACTGACTTAGACGCGCCAGTTGGGCGGGTGGCTGCGCTCGACACCTGGGTCGCCTACAACCCCCAAATGGAAGAGGAGATTCTTCCGCAAGTAGACGACATCGTTCGCGAAGGCGAGCGAGTGCTGGCGTTCTAAGGCTTGCCTGAATCCTTAAGAGTTGCGGTTGCCGGGCTCGGCCGTATGGGAGCTGTTCATGCGCTGCACGTGCATGAGCTCGCTCGCGAAACCGGCCAGTGCGAACTCGTTGCGCTGGCAGATTTGGATCGGGATCGCGCCAGTCGCCTCGCAACTGAAATCGGGCGCGACATTCCTGTTTTCGCGTCCATCGAGGAACTGGCCCAAGCTCGCGTGTCAGATGCGACGGTGATCGTTACCCCAACGGAGAATCATCGCGAACATGCGGCTCTGATGATCCAAGCCGGGCAGCGAGTTTTGCTCGAAAAACCGCTGACCGGGACACTCGAAGAAGATCGATCCTTTGCGGCCGAGCTGGATCGAGATCATCCCAACGCTCTGATGCTGGCCTTCCAGCGGCGATTTGATGAGCCGCTTCAATATGCGAAACAGTTGATGGATAGTGGCGCGATCGGACGCGTGTTCAAGATCTATTCTGCGTTAGAAGATTCGAACCCTGCTCCGAACGGATACAAGAGCGGTGGAATTCTTCCCGACATGTCGGTTCACAATGTAGACGAGATTTTGTGGCTGACCGGCCGCACTCCGCATTCCGCGCTGGTCGTCGGCTCTCGCATTTACAGTCATCGGCTCACCACTTGCGCCGAAGATTTCGATGACGCCTTGCTCTATCTTTGGTTCGATCGCGAGATGGTTGCGCAAATTCAGGTGAGCCGGAATCACGTTTCCGGCTATCGGGTGGAGACCCTAATTTTCGGCGAGGAAGGCCAGATCCACGTCGGACACTTCGATCAAAAGCTTCTCGAAATCACGGTGGAAGCTTATGGCCGGCGCGGCCGAAGTGAACCGCTTGCGCATCGCACCTTTCCGATGCGGAATTACAGGCGTCCGCTTCCCGAATTTGTCGATCGTTTCGGAGCGGCGTATAAGGCAGAGCTTGCCGCCTTTGTGGAATGCTGCCGTAAGAATACACCGTTTCCCGTCACTCATCGCGATGGCCTGCGAGCGCAGGAGGTGATCTCGGCAGGAATGCAGGCCGTCATCCCACTGGATCAGGCAGCGCGCGTGGAGCGCGAGTGACGATCACGCGGCGCGGGCTGCTGGCCGCGAGCGGAGCTGCACTCCTCGCATCCTGTGGGCGCTCCGGGCAGAAGATCATCGGCGTGGTGCCTAAAGCGACATCGCATCTCTTTTTCTTATCCGTACACGCGGGAGTCGAGCAGGCCGCGCGAATTTCACTTGGAGGCGCTTTGGAACGGGCCTCAAAACGAAACCGATTACGCGCGACAGATCGAGATCGTGGATGCGATGATCACACGCCAAGTCGCCGGACTTGCCATCTCCGCAACGGACGAGGACGCGCTAGTCGCGCCGCTCGAGCGCGCGATTCGCGCGGGAATACCCGTGACTGTATTCGACTCAGCGGTGAACATCAAGGATTACGTCAGCTTCATCGCTACTGATAACTACGCAGCCGGTTGCACCGCGGCAAGAACACTTGCCGGTCTGATCGGGGCTCAAGGGAAAGTCGGAATGGTGATGCAGAAGCCGGGCGGCACATCCACGGTATTGCGCGAGCGCGGCTTTGATGACACGGTCGGGAAAGAATTCCACAATGTGCAGATCGTGGCGCGTCAGTACGGCATGGCTGATGCCGCACGGTCCCGCGCCGCGGCCGAAGATATTCTCACCGCGCACCCGGATCTCGCTGGGATTTTCGCTTCGAGCGAAGCGGCGTCTATCGGCAGCATTCAGGCGATTCGAAATCGCAACTTATCCGGCAGAGTAAAGCTAGTCACCTTCGATTTCAGCAAGCTGCATGTGGAAGCGCTACAAGACGGCACGACGAATGCCATGCTTGTTCAGAATCCGTTTCGCATCGGCTATGAGGCAGTAAAATCGCTGGCCGAGAAACTCAGCGGTAAAACACCCACCAGACGTTTGGAAATTCCTGCCCGCGTCATTGTCGAATCGGACCTCAACAATCCGGACGTGCGCGCGTTGTTGTTTCCGGAATGGTTAAAAGAGAAGTGATCAGACGGGCCGCTTTTCGCGCACACCCGTGAGGACCAGCGCTCCGAGAATAGCGGGGATGGTTACGATCCACACCACTTCGGTATAGAGCTGATGATCGGACAAAAAGCCTATAACCGGCGAGATCACCGTTTGCAGTATTCCGAACGCGCAGGTCAAGGCCGAAATAGCAAGCGCCGAGCGCGCCGCTCCAAAGATATCGATCGGTAACGCGTAGATATTCACGCTGCCCGCGAGAGCGAAGAAGAAACTGAGCGAGATGATTGCGGTCGCCGAAGCCGCGCTCGAAGCAAGTGGAAGAGCTAACGTAATCAAGAATCCTCCGGCGCTTACCCACACCGCTTTACGGCGCGCGGTCACTGGATCCATCGCATTTCTGATCCAGCGAAGAGACATCCAGCCCCCAAAGAATCCGCCGAGATTTGAGATGAGCGGCGGAATCCAGACATAACGCGCAGATTGCTGCAAGGTCAAATGATGAACCCGCGTCAGGTAAAGAGTGGTCCAGTTCGACCACAACGAATAACCGCCCATCCACAACACATTCGCGATGACCAGCAGGATCAGGGAGCGGTCGCGCAAAATGGAAAATTCTGTTTCATGTTTGGCGTTAGGCGCAAGCTCTTCGGCGGCGAGGGGCGGGGGAATGGCGCGGTTCACCACTAGCCAAACAGGAATCCAAAGCAATCCACACAGGCCTGTAATGACGAACGGCATCCGCCAGCCATGCGAAACAGCCATACCGACAAAGAGAGCAGCGATGGGAGCTCCCAGACTGAGTCCAATCTGATTGACCGCGGCGCCGAGGGCGCGTTCTTCGGGTTTAAGATAAATCGCGTTGAGCTTTCCAACGGCAGGCACTCCGGCCGATTCACCGATGCCCAGCGCGGTCCTGCAGAAAATCAGTCCTCCGAAACCTCGCACGAAACCGGTAGCGATACCAACCGCAGACCACCAGCTCACGGCAACCGAAATTCCCCGGTTCACGCCGACACGATCGAGAAACCAGCCTGCAATCAGCGAAGTAGCGGCATAGACGATGGAGAACGCGGAGATGAGGACGCCAAAATCGGATTGATTGAAATGCAGTTGCAACATGATCAATGGCGCGAGCGTATTCAGCAGAAGCCGATCCAGATAATTCAGCGTCGAGGAGATTACGAAAACGCCGAACGCAATCCAGCGCAGGAGATGAAAGCGCATACGAGACGTCAAGGTCTATGATCGGTTACGGGATATGCGCGATTCGAAGGAGAACGGAGAAATGGGAAGACGTGGCTTTCTACGGGCTGCGTCCTTGGCCGGAATGGCGGCATCGCAGGTCCGTGGCTCGAGTGCGGAATTGGGAAATCACGGCTGCATCACAGATGTGGGGGGTATTCGCGTCGGCCATTTCACCGACTCGCGCCGGCCCACTGGATGCACGGTTGTGATCTTCGACAAACCTGCAGTGGCCGGTGTTGATGTTCGCGGCTCGGCGCCAGGCACGCGTGAAACCGATCTTCTGAGGCCGGTCAATACCGTGCAGCAGGTGAACGCGATCCTTCTCACGGGTGGAAGCGCTTTTGGCCTCGATGCGGCGACCGGCGTGATGCGCTACCTGGAGGAGCACGGAATGGGTTTTCCAGTGGGAGTTGGTGTTGTTCCTATCGTTCCGGCCGCAGTGTTATTTGATCTGAGCATTGGCGATCCGAAGATCCGGCCGGATGCGCGATCCGGTTACGCCGCGTGTGAAGCGGCTTCGAGCTCGAACGTGAGGGAAGGAAGTTTCGGCGCCGGCGCCGGCGCAACTGTCGGAAAGCTATTCGGCATGACTCATGCCATGAAAGGCGGAATCGGAACTGCAAGCATCAAGATCGGTGACTCGGGCCTCATGGTAGGAGCAATTGTTGCGGTGAATGCCATGGGAGATATTATTGACCGCATAGCCGGCACGATTCTCGCCGGCGCGCGCAGTCCCGATGGCCAAGGCTTTGTGAATAGCATGAATCAAATCATGCAGGGCAATCTCGGCGTCTCACCGATTGGCGAGAACTCGACCATCGGTCTGGTTGCGACGAACGCGTCCCTCAATAAAACCGAGATGACGAAGGTGGCGCAGATGGCGCACGACGGCTTAGCTCGGGCCATTAATCCTGTGCACACTGCGTTTGACGGCGATACGATTTTCGCCGCGGCCACCGGGGCGTCCTCACGAAAAGCTGACCACACTATGATCGGCGCAATCGCGGCCGAAGTAATGGCGCGGGCCGTGAACCGGGCAGTGATAACGACTGTTGGACTGCCGGGCTATCCCGCTTACCAGGATTTCGCGCACTAGCGGAAACCCTGATCGAGATCCGCACATCCTTTACTGTATGAACGCGCGCTTGTTCGCGTCGCTTGCGCTTGCCGCGATACCTGTGCTGGCGCAACAAACCAGTATCCGAACAACTGTGCCCCTGGTTGTCATTCCTGCGAGCGTGACAGATCAGAATGGACATCCGATTGATGGCCTGAGCGCGTCAGACTTTCTTGTGCTCGATGACGGCCAGCCGCGTGCCGTTCATGTTAATACCACCGAAGAAGCGCTTGCGCCTGTTTCATTAGTCGTGGCAATCCAATCGAGCGACATCTCTTCCGCAGCGCTGTCGAAAATTCGAAAAGTTGGCGCGGTGATCTCGCAAGCGGTTGCCGGAGAGAACGGCGAAGCTGCTGTGATCACCTTTGACAATCATGTGAACATAGTCCGAGATTTCACGAAGGATCCAGACGCGATTTCAGATGCCTTTCGCGATTTCAAACCTGCGGATAACAGCGGCGGGCGAATGCTCGATGCGGTCGAAAAAGCGCTCGAAATGCTGAGGAATCGCCCCGAATCTCGACGTGAGAACATTCTGATCATCGGCGAAATGAGAGATCGAAGCAGTGAGAGCAAACTCAGCGATGCCCTAATCGACACTCAGCGCGCCGGCGTGACGATTTACGGCCTCAGTTATTCCGCGTATTTGACGCCCTTTACAGCCAAGCCCGGAGACTATACGCCGCCGAACGAAGGAGATATGAATCTGTTGGCGATTTTCACGGAATCTGCCCGGCTGGCGAAAAAGAATACGCTCCAAGCCCTGACCACCGCGACGGGTGGCAGGCGCTTGGGATTTGAAACTCAAGGGAAGCTCGAAAACGATCTCATTGCGCTCGGTAACGAGATTCATAACCGTTACATTCTCACGTTTTCGCCGGATGAGGAACAGCGGCCGGCTTTTCGGAAGTTACAGGTGAAGATCAAGGATCGGCCTGACGTCATTGTGCGCGCGAGACCCGGTTACTGGGCCGGCGTTCCGGAGTCGCAGCGATAGCTACTGCCAACGAAAACTTCGCGCTTCGAAGCCGTCGCTTTGCACCTCGATGGTCTCTTCATGCTGTTTCGATCCGGTCACCCACATCAACCGGTGAGATCCAACGGGCAGGCGAAGCGTCGCCGGCGTTCGCCCGGAATCCTTCCCATCGACGAAGATCTCGGAACCACTGGGAAAGGATGTTATTACAACAACACCCATACTTCTGCCCAACGACATGTAGAGACTGTTGTCGTTAGGAACCGTAAAGATGCGGCGCGCGACATTGTAGCCGGTTAGCGTGGCGGTCAACGTATGACGCCCATTGGACAGCGAGAGAGTGCACGGAGAGTTGCAAGAAAGGTCTGGCTTGGAATCAATGACGACCTTTGCACCCGGAGGGTCGCTAAGTAATTCGACATCCGCCACGCCCTCACCGTTGGTGTTGTCGTTTGCGAGAGGTGGAGGATTGCTGGAGCGGCTGTTCGCGGCATTGTTCGCCGGATGTGAGACCGGCTTAGGCTGAAGCGTTGCGCTGGTGGACTTGCGTGTTTTCGTTTCGGCCTTCGTCGTACCAAGAGGCGGTGCAGCGACTGGACCCGAATTGGAATCGAGCACCTGCACGGGAACAGTTGGACCTGAGTTCCAGCGCACGATGAAAACGATCGCGCCGGCGATCAACACCAAGAAGGCCAGGATCACGCCCAGCTTCTTCCCGATTGACGACTTCGGCGGGGCTTCTTGTGTTTCGGTAAAGACCTCCCCTCGCCGGCGCCTGTTGCTCATCAACTCTTTCGTTTTTCGGTCGTCAACGGGCGCGTCTGCGCTTCCCAACTCCCGAACTGGCGCCATCATCGGACTACCGTTTGTGCCGCTTGGCGGGGCTGAAGAGTGAGCGATCAGAACCGGCGCCGTACCTCCGTTCATCGGCTCGGGCCCCTGAACCTTGGTATCGGCAGAGGTGGCGTCGAGCATGCTTTTATCCACAAGGGAAGCCAGCCGGCTCACCGGCTTCCAGGCAGGGCAATCTCCCAGCGCGATTGACAAAGCTCCCATTAAATCACCGCAAGATGCAAATCGCTGAGTGGGATCTTTCGCCAGCGCCCGGCCAAGCACCTTCCCCACGGTCTCGCTCAAAGTCGAATTGACTTCCTCGATGGGCTTCGCGTCTTGCTTACAGATCAAGTAAAACAAGGTGGGAAGAGTGTCGGCGGCGAACGGTTTTTCGCCGGAGAGAACTTCGTACACGACAACCGCAAGTGAGAACTGGTCCGAGCACCCGTTTACAGGAATGCCTTGAATCTGCTCCGGCGACATGTAATTCGGCGTGCCGATCATGGTGCCGCCATGTGTCATTTCCTGAGAGACGAACTTGGCTACGCCAAAATCGGCGATCTTCGCAAGCCGGGGAACTCCGGGCGCTGCTTCGGAGATGATGATGTTCGCCGGCTTGATATCGCGGTGAACAATGCCTTTGCGATGGGCATAATCGAGAGCTTCCGAAACCTGGCGGAAAAAATGGATCAAATCTACGCTGCCCGGTAATGAACCGCGTCGCATCATCTTTTCGAGAGAAGAGCCATGCACATACTCCATGAAGATGTATGCGAAATCTGCTTCCTCGTGGACGTCGTAGATGGTGACGATATTCGGGTGAGAGAGAATTCCGGCCGACTGCGCTTCCCGAAGCAGTCGATCGCGCACGCGCTGGCGCTCTTCGGGATTGGTTAAGTCGCTAAGGCGGATGGTTTTAATCGCAACCGTGCGCCCGATAGCGGGATCCAGGGCTTTATACACCACGCCCATTGCGCCGCGGCCCAGTTCCTCGACAATTTCATACCGGCCGACCTGGTTCACGTGTCTTCAGTATAGCCGCGAATACACCTGTAAACGGTTAGAAAGACACGCTCAGAACAGGTCGGCAAGACCGCCTGTTAGGATGTGTTTAAACCCGAATGATAGGCGCGGAGACACTGGAAGGGCTCACTTTCGATGATGTTACGTTGCAGCCCGCATACAGCCAAGTTACTCCTGCGGAAGCGGACACGACCACTCGGCTGACAGCCAAAATCGAGCTCAAAATTCCGATTGTAAGCGCGGCCATGGACACGGTCACCGAATCGCACATGGCCATCGCGTTGGCGCAGCAGGGCGGGATCGGGATTATTCATCGCAACATGCCGATCGAAAGGCAGGCCGAGGAAGTCGATCGCGTGAAACGTAGCGAGAGCGGAATGATTGTGGATCCGATCACGATCGAGCCGGAACGCAAGATTTCGGAAGCGCTACATGTGATGAGCCGCTACCGGATCTCAGGCATTCCGGTTACGAAAAACGGAAAGCTGGTGGGAATTCTGACCAACCGCGATCTTCGGTTCGAGACGCGGTACGACCTGCCTATTTCCGAGGTGATGACCAAAGACAATTTGATCACTGTGGCGGTCGGCACCACGCTTGAAGAAGCGCAAAAGATTTTGCATCAGCATCGCGTGGAGAAGCTGCTGGTGGTGGATAACGACTTCGCGCTCAAAGGCCTGATTACCGTTAAAGATATTCAGAAGAAATTGAAATACCCGAACGCGGCCAAGGATGCGCAAGGACGATTGCGAGTAGCGGCTGCGATTGGAGCAACCGGGGATTTTCTCGAGCGCGCTCAGGAATTGTTTCGCAAGAAGGTAGATGTGATTGCCATCGATTCCGCGCACGGGCACAGCCAACGTGTGATGGATGCAGTGAAGGCGATCAGGAGAACTCTTCCGGATCTTGAAGTGCTCGCGGGCAACGTCGCATCGTACGAGGGCGCGCGGGATTTGATTGCTCTTGGCGCAAACGGCATCAAAGTAGGAATCGGACCTGGATCCATCTGCACCACGCGCGTGGTGAGCGGCGCAGGAGTGCCTCAAATTACGGCCATCGCTGAATGTTCGAGGGCCACGAGAGAGGCGCGCGTGCCCCTAATCGCGGATGGCGGGGTGAAATATTCCGGCGACATTACCAAAGCGATTGCCGCGGGCGCCGACTCGGTGATGATCGGCAGTCTGCTCGCCGGAACGGACGAAAGCCCTGGCGAGACCATTTTGTATCAAGGACGCACGTTTAAGAGTTATCGCGGAATGGGATCTATGGGCGCGATGCCGCAAGGGGGCGCGGAGCGCTATTCGCAGACCGAAAGCGGCAAGCTGGTGCCGGAGGGAATAGAAGGACGGGTTCCCTACAAAGGTCCAGCGGCGGACATGACCTATCAGCTAGTCGGAGGCCTTCGCGCCGGCATGGGCTATACGGGTTGCAGGACGATTGGTGAGTTACAAGAAAGAGCCAAATTTCTGCGCGTCACGGTCGCCGGCTTGCGGGAGAGCCACGTTCACGACGTCATCATCACGAAAGAAGCGCCGAATTATCGAGTCGAGTAGGACCGCTAGCTGGCGAGAGCTAGCGGCCTCACGTTGATGTTCGGGATCACGAGGGAGAGGACTTCCTCGACGCGGTCCACGAAGTGGAATTGCATTTCCTGGCGGACGTGATCCGGGAGTTCGCGCAGGTCCTTTTTGTTGCCTTGCGGAAGGACGACGCGGTTTATGCCGGCGCGTCTTGCAGCCAGCACTTTTTCCTTGACGCCGCCGATCGGCAGCACCAAGCCGGCTAAAGTTACCTCACCCGTCATGGCGATGTCGCTGCGCGCCGGAAGACCGGAGTAGAGAGAAGCCATCGCCGTCGTCATGGTCACGCCTGCGGAAGGGCCGTCCTTGGGAATGGCTCCAGCGGGAACGTGGACATGAACGCCGCTGTTTTTGATCAGCTCCGGATCTACGCCCAAGTCGGCCGCGTGGGCCCAGATGTAGCTCTGGGCAATCTTCGCGGATTCCTGCATGACCTCCCCGAGCTGTCCGGTCAGGGTCAGACCTTTGCCGTTCGGCAGAAGCGTGCTTTCGATGTAGAGAACGTCTCCGCCTGCTTCTGTCCAGGCGAGGCCTGTCGCAACGCCGGGAGGCATAGTCTTGCGCATGTTCTCCGGAAGGAACATCTCCGGTCCCAGCAGGTCGCCGAGCACATCGGGCGTAACGACAACCTTCTCAGTTTGGCCCTCGGCGAAACGGAGTGTCACTTTTCGGGTTACGCGAGCGATGGCTCTTTCGAGCTTTCGGAGCCCTGCTTCTCGCGTGTATCCCCCGATGATCGCGGTCAAGCCCTGATCGGTGAACTCGATCTGCTCTTCTGTGAGACCGGTGGCTTTGAGCTGCTTCGGAATCAGATAGCGGCGCGCGATCTGCTGCTTTTCTTCTTCGCTGTAACCGGAAAGCCGCAGGATTTCCATGCGGTCTAACAAGGGTTGGGGGATGGTGTCCAGCGAATTCGCGGTGGTGATGAAAAGGACTTTCGATAAGTCGAAAGCCATGTCGAGATAGTTGTCCCGGAACGTCTTGTTCTGCTCGGGGTCCAAGACTTCTAACAAAGCGGCGGCGGGGTCGCCTCGGAAATCGCGGCCGAGCTTGTCGACTTCGTCCAACAACAAGACCGGATTCAAGGCGCCTGCGCGACGCATGGCTTGGAGCAATCGTCCGGCCATAGCGCCTATGTAGGTGCGCCGGTGGCCGCGTAATTCGGCTTCGTCATGCATGCCGCCGAGACTGAAGCGTTCGAATTTACGGCCGAGAGCGCGAGCGATCGATTGCCCGAGCGAGGTCTTACCAACTCCAGGCGCACCGACGAAGCATAAGATGGGCGCCTTTGCTTCGGGATTGCGTTTGAGAACACTCAAGTGCTCGAGGATTCGCTCTTTGACTTCTTTCAAGCCGTAATGATCTTCGTCGAGCACCTGGCGCGCGTGTGCGATGTCCAAGTTATCTTCGCTGAGCGTGTTCCAGGGCAGGTCGAGAACGAACTCGAGGTATGTGCGCGTGACGTGATAATCCGGAGCGCCCGCGGGCAAGCGCTCGAGGCGCGCCAGCTCGCGCTCAAATTCTTTCTTTGCTTCTTCCGGAAGATTGGCTTTCTCGAAGCGTTCCCGGATCATCTCGATTTCTGCCTTGTCGCTGTCTTTTTCGCCGAGCTCCTGCTGAATGGCGCGAAGCTGCTGGCGCAGGAGATACTCGCGCTGCTCCTTGGACATTTCGTCGCGCGCGGTCGAGGCAATCTTCTGGCGCAACTCCAAGACCTGCAGCTCGTGCGCGAGATAGGAGTGCATGAGGCGCAGAGCGTCGAGGCGGCTTTCTGCCTCCAGGAGTTTCTGCTCTCGCGCCAAGTCCAAGCTGAAGATGCTTGCGAGCAGATAGGACACGCGGAGAGGATCGTCGTTTCCGGCCAACATGCGAGTCAGCTCGGCAGCCGATTGTGGTTGGGCCAACGAAATTGCCTTCGCAGCCAAGTCGAGCAAGGCGCGCGAGAGCGCTTCTACCTCGGAACCTCCGTCTTGCGGTGATGGAAGGACCCGGAATTTTGCGGTCAGGTAAGGCTCGCCGGAATCCAGCTTCACCAGCACGACGCGCTCGATGCCGAGAACCAGGATCTCCAAAATCCCGTCGTTCGGGCGGGAGGATTTACGGATGACGGCTTTAGTGCCGATCGTATAAAGATCGTCTTGCTGAGGCGACTCGACCTGCGGGTCGCGCTGAGCGATCAGGATAATCTCTTTTTCTTCTGTTTTTAGAGCTGCTTCGACCGCGCGGAGTGAGCTATCGCGGCCGACCGAAAGAGGCAGTAACAACCCTGGAAAGAGGATCGTGTTTTTCAGCGGCAGCGCCGGTAGAAGTTGAAAGTCATGATTACGCATTGAACTTACCTGTGGGTTGGATGCGAGAGAAACACAAGAAGGTGCTCCGATTGCTTGAGTCTAGAACGCTCAGATTTTACCGGTCACAAAAAAGGCCCGGAAGGCTATGCACCCGCCGGGCCTTCCTAACCTTATCGGTTACTTCGGTTGGACTACAGTGAATCCAGTCTGGCCGCCCACGTTGTAGGTGAGCAACACAGGCTTTCCGTTGGCCTGAGACATCAGGCGTTTGAAGTCTTGGACGTTGTTTACGGGGTGACGGTCGATGGCGGTGATCACCATGCCGCGTCCCACGTTATCGGCGGCTGGGCTATCGGCGTCGACATTATCGATGACAACGCCGCGGGTGCCGGGTGA
>Ga0213875_10001958_pt1 | contig 12743 bp, 9 predicted proteins | sample BarmaccomBMRX_R8_FD_160105 | JGI IMG/M metagenome (GOLD analysis project Ga0213875, IMG submission 160105) | Root-associated microbial communities from Barbacenia macrantha in rupestrian grasslands, the National Park of Serra do Cipo, Brazil - RX_R8 | ecosystem: Host-associated > Plants > Roots... | reverse complement strand
GAGAGGGCAGGTGGCGGGCCCGGGAGAGGTCATCGATCTGGTCGTATCGTTCGGCCAGCAAGCCCGTGGTCTCCAGCCACCAGAAGATGTCGCGGCCGCGGTAGGCGCGGGGCAGCCGGACGTGCTCGCCGACCGCCAGGGTGACCGGGCGACCGGACTGGTGGATCTCGGCGGCGAGCTGGATGCCGGTGGCTGAAGCGCCGACGACGAGGACCCCGCCGCCGGGGAGCTGGCCGGGATCGCGGTAAGCCAGCGGGGTGAGCGTTACGACCGGCCGGGGGATGGCACCCGCGAGGCCCGGGATCGATGGCCGGGTGCACGCCCCCGTCGCCAGGACCACCGCCCGGGCGTGGAAGACGTCGTCATCGGCCAGGATCTCAAAGCCCGGCGGGGCGGCGCGTACGGCGCGCACCGTGGTGGCGGTGCGCACCGGCGCGTTGATGAGGCGGGCGTACCGGGTGAGGGTGGCCACGACGTCGGCGGCGGGCATGTAGCCGTCGGGGTCCGCACCGGCGTAGTGGTGGCCGGGGAGGCGGGTCTGCCAGTTCGGGGTGAGCAACCGCAGGCTGGGCCAGCGGGTCCGCCACGAGTTGGCCGCCTCACCGCGCTCGAGGACGACATGGTCGATCGAGCGGTCGGTGAGGCGGCGGCTCATGGCCAAGCCCGCGTGCCCGGCCCCGATGACCACTGCCGTGGTCTGCATCACGCACGCGTCCGGGCCGTGGCGGTCAGGCCAGCTCGACCAGCACTTTGGTCGGGTTGGTCACGATATCGAAGACCGCCGAGCGCTTCTGGGACTGTGCGATCACCGCCTGGAGGTCGTCGCGGGAGGCGTCGGCGTCGATGGCGAACCGGACCGTGACGGCCTCGAAGCCGTTGCGGACGCCCGGATCGGCGCCGAGGATGCCCAGGACGTCCATCTCGCCTTCGATCGTGGCGGTGACCGAACGCAGCTGGATGCCCCGGTGCTGGGCCACCGCGGCGACCCCCGCGGTAAGGCACCCGACCAGGCCGACCAGGACGATCTCGACCGGGGTGGCCCCGTTGTCTTCGGACGCGAAGCACTCCGGGTGGTCGACGTCGAACTCGTACGTGCTGCGGTGCTGCTGCTCGGTACCGAGGCCGGTGAAGCCGCTGACGGTCGAGTGGCTGTGGGTACCGTTGCGCCAGGTGCAGCTGGCCCGCCAGGTGAACTGGGCTGCTTCCGGGGCGGCGGACAACGCCTCGCGGGCCCCGAGCAGGGCGGCGACGTTGACGCCGTTGTTGACGGGACGGTCGGTAATGGTCATGACATCTCCTGGGTTGTGATGGACGCAGGGCCTTTAGCCCTGACGGCGGCTGGGGCCGAGGACGACGGGCAGTGCGGCGAGACCGCGCAGGACGAGGCCGTCGCCATGAGTCCAGGCGAGGGCGTCACGATCGACGCCGAGTCGCAGGGACGGGTAGCGGCTGAGTAGCTCTTCGAACGCGACCCGGGTTTCCAGCCGGGCCAGCGGCGCCCCCAGGCAGTAGTGGGCCCCGTGCCCGAAGCCGAGGTTCGAGCCGTTGCCACGGGCCAGGTCGAGTACGTCAGGCGCCGGGAAGCGAACCGGATCGCGGTTGGCCGAGCCGAGGCACACCAGCACCTGTTCGCGGCCGGGAACCTCCACGCCATCGACCGTCACCGGTTCGGTGGTCACCCGGAACGTGGCGTGCGGGACCGGGGCCGTGAACCGGATCAGCTCGTCGATCGCTGCGGGAAGCCGCCCGAGATCGGCCAGCAGCGCCCCGAGCTGGGCCGGGTGATCCAGCAGAGCGACCAGCCCGTTGCCGATCAGGCTGGCCGTGGTGTCGTGGCCAGCGACGACGAGCTGGAACAGGCTCGAGAGCAGCTCCTGGGTGGTCAGCCCGTCGTCCTCGGCGGCAATCAGGACGCTGACCAGGTCGTCGGCTGGCCGGCTCCGCTTCGTCTCGACCAGTTCGCGCAGGCAGCCCACGATGCCGTCCGATGCCGCAACCGCCTCCGGTGGCGGATCACCAGCCCACCCGGTCAGCAGGACCTGGAACCAGGCGTGCAGGCGCGGACGGTCGTCGGCGGGGATGCCCAGCAGCTCGCCGATCACCCGGAAGGGCAGGGGCTGCGCGTATCCCTGAACCAGGTCGACGGTGGCGCCTGGGCCAGCGGCGCCGAGTTCGTCGAGGAGAAAGCGGGCCATCGCCCGGATGGCCGGCTCCAGCGCGGCGATCCGGGCGGGCGCGAAGGCGCGGGACACCAGCCGCCGCAGCCGGGTGTGGTCAGGAGGGTCGACGTTGAGCATGTGCCGGGAGAACTCCGGTCCGGGCAGGCCCTCGGCCACCACGTCGCCGGCCTCGGCCAAGGCGGCGAGCATGTCCTTGGAGATGCGGGGGTCGTTGAGCACCTGCCGGGCCGCGTCATAGCCAAGGACGATCCAGGCCGGGTGACCGTCGGCCAGGCGAGCCTTCTGCACCGGGCACCGCGCTCGGGCGTCGGCGAAGTGACCGAACGGGTCGTCGCGAACCTCTGGCTCCCAGCCGCCCCACCGGGCGAGATCGTCAGCCATTGGAGTTCTCGGGCTGGTAGCCCGTGCACAGCAGGTCGAGCCGGCCGATTCGGCCGCCGGTGCCCGCGGCGGCGTAGGCCTGCTGCTCGACGGTGAACCAGCCGGGGCCGAGGCGCTCGGCCTGGAGCCGGAGCCGCCAGTGCAGGTGCAGGAGGCCACCGGCCTGGCCGGCGGTGGCCTCGAGGAGTTCGAAGTCCTCGGTGTCGCCGAACCATGTCGCGAACGCGGCGGCGATCGGCTCGGCCCCGCTCCACTGCCTGAGGCATCCGGGCAGTAGCGCCCGGAGCTCGACGTCATCGGTGAGCACTTTCCCGATCCGGCCGAAGTCCTGCGCCGCCAGGCCGTCAAGGAACGACCAGGCGAGAGCGAACTGCGGCGCTCTGGCGCTCAATGTCATGTCTTAGACGATGGCGCGGGGCGCGGGGCTGGCGCATGGGGCAATTGCCCCATCTTTTCGCTGGACGTCAGCTCCGGACGTCGCCGATCAGCCCGTGGCTCACGGCGAACAAGCTGGCCAGCGCCCGGTTGGAGGTGCCCGTTTTGGCGTAGATGTGCTCGACATGATGACTGGCCGTCTTGCGCGAGATGACCAGTTGCTCGGCGATTTCCTTGTTCGACATCCCACTGGCCAGCAGCCGCAGGACTTCCACCTCACGGCTGGTCAGGCCGGCCGCCCGGCTGGGCCGGCGGGTGGGCCGGTGCCCGGCGGCCGACAGGACGGCGGTCGCGGCGTCGCCGTCTATCCGGCCTGCCCGCGCCTCGGCCCGCAACTGCGCGGCCGCCTCCGCCGCGGTGCTGGCGGGGCGGTGTGGGCGCGGCTCGGTCCGCGAATGATAGAAATCGGCCGCGGCCAGCACCCGGCCCTCGGGGCTGACGGCGGTCCCCGACAGCCCGCGGGGGTAGCCGGACCCGTCCAGGCGCTCATGATGCTGCACCGCGACGGCGGCGAGCGGGGCGAGCGCGGGTGAGTAGGCCAGCATGCGCTCGGTCAGGTACGGATGGAGGCGAATCCGCTCGGTCTCCGTGTGGCTGAGCCTGCCGTGCTTGTCCCAGATCGTGTTCGGCACGCCCAGGCGCCCGAGATCATGAACCAGGCCGCCCCGGCGGACCAGCGTCGCGGCCTCGCCGCCGAGCCCGAGGACTCTGGCGGCCTCCCCCGCCAGGTCCGCCACACCGCGCGAGTGGCCGATGGTGTAGGGCGATTTGACGTCGGCGAAATCAGCCACCGCCTCCAGGGCCGCGTCGAACTCCGTATCGGTCAGGTGCATCCCCAGGGCCGGTTCCGCCGCGATCACGGCGTCCCAGCTACTGACCTCGTCCAGGCCCGCGAACAACGCGGCCGCCTGGCCGGTGAAGACGTCCACGACATGCGGGTCGAATTGCGTCCCGCGTCGCTGCCGGGCCACCGCGATCGCCGCGTCCGTTCCGCCGGCGCGGTGAAAGACCTCGACCACGTCGGCCAGCGTGACCAGCCGGGACGTAACGAGGATCTCCTCCGCTTTGGCGCCCTTGGGGTCGCCCTTGCCATCCCAGCGTTCGAAGGTCTGCTCTACGCAGTCCCGCACGGCCTGGGCCAGGCCCAGCCGCGCCATCAGGGCGTCAACCGCCTGCCAGTGAGTTTCCCGCATCGACACCGCCTCACGGCGACCGTGGCCGGCAAAGGCCATCCCGAGCAGGACTCGCTCGAGCACGGGCCGGCCCGAGCCAAGGTGACGGAGCACGAATATCGACTCCGCGGCCGAGCTGCGAAAATCGGTATGGCGGATGTCGCCTTTGAGCGCCATGTCGTCGCCGAACCACTTCGCCTGCTCATACGCATCGACGTGGCAGCCCACCCAGGCCAGCAGGGCCGCGTAGTACACCACCTCGCGGTCGGCGCCATCCAGGCCCAGGCAATCGGCCAGCCGCAGGGAGATCAGGCACTGGCGCAGCACGTGCTCCATCGGCTGGTCCATGCCGAGGTCACTGGCCAGCGACAACACGGCCAGCAACTCGGCCAGACGCACGCCCGAGCGCGCCGCAGGCACGGTCATGCAAGAAATATAAGCGGCCAGCTGACGCTAGTCAGCGTGCTGGCGTGCGGCCGGCGCGGAGAGGGGGGTCCATGCCCCCTCTGGCCTGGAGCCGGTGAGCGGATTCGAACCGCTGACCTGCCGTTTACAAGAAGTACGGCCTGGCGCCTCGGTTGCGCTAGCTGCACTGATAGCACAGCCCGTTGCTCTGCTGGCCACTGCTGAGCTGCAATTATTCGAGCGGCCGTTCCACACACCGTTCCACGCCTTAAACGCTGACCGGGGTGGACGGAAGGAATGATCGGCGACAGTTAGCTTTGGCAGCACGACGGTCCGCGGCAACGGGCAGTTCGCGGCGGTGGAAGTCACGGCACACACAAGCTGCCACCCGCGAGGCAAGAGGGCTTGGTGTCAGGGAAAAGACCTAGCTTAGGTCGAGTTCACCCGCCTCGGTGGCTACCCATAAGCTCAGGTCATTCCAGCCCCATGGCATAGCCGCACTGCCGTCTGCTTCCCTTCCAAAGGGGAATCGATCTTCGCCATCTTGCCCAAGGGAGGCAAACATGCCTATCGAGGGCAGCCGATCGACTAGTACGTTAGCTTGCTCACCCGCGCCCGCCTGCCGCAAAGCATATAGCAGATCGGCCACGGCATCTGGCTGGTCAAGGGAGACGTACGCGACCGCCCGCCTAGCCAAAGCATTGGCCTGGTCGCCCGCACCTACCCCCCGCAGAGCAGACAGCGGGCGGCCCACGGCCAACGGCTGGCTGAGAGAGACCTGGGCGGCCGGGTCACGAGCCAGCAGCACGCTGGCCTGCTCACCCCCGCCCACCGTCCGTAGGAGGTTCAGCAGAACAGCCACGGCATCCGGCTGGTCAAGGGAGACGTGAGCGGCGGCCCGCCCAGCCAAAACACTGACCTGCTCACCCGTACCCGTCTCCCGCAGGAGGTTTACCAGGCTGGCCACGGCATCCGGCTGATCAAGGGAGACCTGGGCAGCGGCCCGCCCAGCCAAAACACTGACCTGCTCACCCGCCCCAGCCGCCCGAAGGGCGTGCAGCAGTTTGGCCACGGCCAACGGGCGGCCAAGGGAGACGTGGGCCGCCGGGTCACGAGCCAGTAGCACGCTGGCCTGCTCGCCCGCGTCCATCATCCGCAGGGCATGCAGCAGGCTGGCCACAGCATCCGGCTGATCCAGGGAGGCTGATTGTAGGTAGTGTCCAGACGCCGGGTTGTGGTACCTGGAGGTAGACATGGCAAGCAGGCGTCTGGGCTTGGTCGCGGGGGCTGCGGCGGTGGTGCTGGCCGGAGCTGGGGGTGCTGCGGCGGGGCTGGGCGCTCCGGCCTGGCTAGCCGGGGCGACGGCGGCGGTGTCGGCCATGGTGGCCGGGGTGGTCGCAGATCGCGTGTATGCCGCCCGGGAGGGACGGGTGGCGGCGAGCGAACGCCGCCACCTGGTGCTTGACTCCCTGCACGATTCAAGGCCGCTGGGGGAAGACGAGGAGCTGGGCTTGCTGGTGGCAGATCGATGCCCGGTCCCGTTCCGGGGCCGCAGCCGCGAGCTGGCCCGCCTGATTAGCTGGCGTGAGGCAGAGCCGGGCCGCCCGATAATGATGGTGTCCGGGCCAGCGGGGGTGGGCAAGTCACGGCTGGTGCTGGAGTTCGCGTCCCGGCTTCCGGCGGAGTGGGCGGCCGGGTGGTTGCATGCTGGGGTGGGTGACCAGGCCGTTGAGACGGTGCGGGAGTGCGGGGACCCGGCGATGATCCTGGCCGATGACGCGGATGGCCGGGCGGATCTGGTTCCACTGCTGGAGGCCCTGGCCGAGCGGCATGAGGACCCAGCGGTACGGGTAGTGCTGGTGACCCGGTCGGCGGCTGGGTTGCGGGCAGCGCTGGCCGCACGACTGGACGAGCGGCACGCCTGGGTGGCCGCGGGCGCGGCGGAGCTGAACCTGGGTACGGAAGGCGACCCGAGTGACCAGGCCCGCTGGTTCAGCGAGGCGGTGGCCGCGTTCGCCGTCGCCTTGGACAAGCCGCCGCCAGTCCTACCGGAACGGCTCCTGGTTGCTGATACAGCAATCGAACCGTTTGTGATGTTGCAAGGGCAGGCCCTACTAGCGGTGCTCGACCAGGATGGTAGCGATCCGCGGGACCTGCCGCTAGACGAGCTGGCGGCGGTTTTGATGGGCCATGAGCGGCGGCGGTGGCGGGCGGTGGCCGCCAGCTGGGATTGGAGTCGTGGAACCACCCCGTTGCCGGAGATTCAGAGCCGGGTTGTGGCGGCGCTGGCGCTGCTCGGCGCCGACACCGCCGCCGAGGCGGCGGTCATCGTGCAGCGGGTCTCTGAGATGCGGGATGCTCCAGCCGAGCGACTAGCGGCGATGGTCGCGTGGGTTGATGAGCTTTATCCCGGCGGCTCTGGGATGGCGCCGCGGATCCGCCCGGATCTGATCGGGGAATGGTTCGTGGTGTCGGAACTGGCCGCTGACCCGGATCTGGCCCGCAGTTTGCGGGCGGGGATGAGCGATGAGCAGGCGGCCCGGGCGCTGGCGTTCCTGGCTCGCGCGGCGGACCGGATTGAAGCAGCTACCGGCCTGTTCCAGGAGTTCGGGTCCGGAGACCTGAGGCGCCTCATACTGGCTGCGGTGCTGGCTGCCCGGACCGGGGAAGTTGGCCGCGGTTTGCTCGATCCAGTCATCGCCACGCAGATCGCCGCTGCGAGCGGCTGGACGCTGGACCAACTCATCGAACTCCAAGGCACGATACCCAGCCACCTGCTGTTGCGCACACATGTGGCGATAGCCCAGTTGATTGTCACCGAGCGCCGGACGCTGTCCGCGGACGATCCCGCCTCTCACCAGGCCGGCCTCGCCACCGCGCTGAACAACTTCGGCTTCTGGCTGGGTAAGGTGGGCTGGTACCACGAGGGTCTCGACGCCTCTCAAGAAGCCACCACCCTATTCCGGGCACTGACCGCGGACGATCCCGACGCTTACCAGGCCGACCTCGCTACCACGCTGATCAACCTCGGCCTCGGGCTGGCCGAGGTGGGCCGGTACCACCAGGCTCTTGAAGCCACCCAGGAAGGCATCACCTTGCGCCGGGCCCTGGTCAACGACAACCCTGCCGCCCACCAAGCCGACCTCGCCACCGCACTGAACAACCTCGGCCTCTGGCTGGGCGAGGTGGGCCGGTACCAGGAGGCTCTCGACGCCGCTCAGGAAGCCATCACCCTGCGACAAGCCCTAGCCGCCGATGACCCCGCCGCCCACCAGAGCGACCTCGCCAACGCGGTGGCGAACTTCGGCAGGCTACTAAGCAGGGTAGGCCGATACCACGACGCTCTCGACGCCACCCAAGAAGCCATCACCCTGCGCCGAGCCCTAGCCGCCGATGACCCCGCCGCCCACCAAGCCGACCTCGCCGGGGCCCTGATTAACCTCGGCAGCCTACTGAATACGGTGGGGCGGCACCGAGCGGCACTCGAAGCAACCCAAGAAGCCACCACCCTCTTCCGGGCCTTGGCCGCCGATTACCCCGCCGCCCACGAAGCCGGCCTTGCCACCGCGCTTACCAACCTCGGCCTCTGGCTGAGCGAGGTGGGCCGGTACCAGGAGGCTCTCGACGCCACCCAAGAAGCCATCACTTTGCGCCGGGCCCTGGCCGGCGACAACCCTGCCGCCCACCAAGCCGATCTCGCCAACGCGCTGACCAGACTAGGCTTCGTCTTGACCAAGGTGGGCCGGTACCAGGAGGCTCTCGACGCCACCCAGAAAGCCATTACCTTGCGCCGGGCCCTGGCCGGCGACGACGCCGACGCCTACCAAACCGACCTCGCGCGCGCGCAGAATAGCCTCGGAGTCTGTCTCCTCAATGTGGGCCGGTACCAAGAGGCTCTTGAAGCCACCCAGGAAGGCATCACCTTGCGCCGGGCCCTGGCCGCCGACAATCTCGCCGCCCACCAGGCCGGCCTAGCCATCGGGTTGACCAACCTCGGAATCTGCCTGGACCGGGTGGGCCGCTCTTCAGACGCGTTGGCCGCGCGGATTGAATCTGTCCGCCTCTACCGTTCTCTAGCGTCGACAGATCCAGACCTTTACCTGAACCAATACCAGCAGAGGCTTACCGCACTCCGGAAAGAATTCGACCAGAGAGGCATGCAGTACGAGGCGATAATGCACGACCTCGCCGATCCCGACTAGCGCTTACATGGTCGCGTTCTCGGTGAGGATACTCGGGGCTAAGCAGACAAGGGTCCAAAGCTTGGCGAGAATGCCAGCTCATCGACAGGCGGTCGTTAGCCTGCCGTTTACAAGAAGTACGGCCCGGCGCGCCACGGCGCCGCCGACGTGGCCGGTCGGTCGCATAGCCAGTCAGTTTGGTTTCTAAGCACCCGTGATCAGCTGCTAGGGAGGTTGTTGCGTGGCACCTGTCAACTGCGGCTTGCCTGGCCAGAGCCAGTCTGTTCGGTGCCTGGTTGCAGCTCGTTATATCCGGTTTCCGCCCTGTTCTGGCACGCGACTGGCACGACGCTCTCTGGGCAACACGCTCCAGCATGCCGCCAATTGAATGCCATACTGGGGTTATGATCGCCGCAGATGAAAGCTTTCCCAGTGATTACTGGGTCGCTATAGCAACCGTAATTCCCGTCTTTCTCTTGGTCATAGCCGTGCAAGGGCCCACCTATGAAAAAATGGTGGCTACTTCATTGAGATACCTCCGCTCTGCCTTGCTTCCGAAAAAGTCGAGCATTAAGCAGCTGGTCGCACTGGTCATAAGCCCTGTAATCATGGGCATTGCAATTTGTCTAATAATAATGCCGGCAGCCAGCGAAGGCATGGCTCTCGTTGCTTTGGGTAGCGGGTCCGATAATGTTAATGAGCGAAGTTTTGCCATGTCATCAGCCGTTCTGCTCCTTATCGCAGTAATAATACCTCCGTTGATTCTGCCGATTAAATCTCAAATAAACCTTTATCGAGAGATTAAACTATCAATTAAACCGGCAGGCGAGTCTCCAAGCCATATTGATTCCGCCGAGCAAGAGCAAGGTGGCGGCAAGAATAAGCCATCGTTGACGTCGAATGAATGCAAGTCGGATGCCGAATGCTGTTCACCGGGACAAGGCGGGGAGTGATCAGGTAATGCCTGATTGTGAACCAGTCCATCCGCCCGAACGTCATACTGGTGTTACGCATCGTGAATCGTGGTGCTGGCGGCAGATAGGCACGATACCTGCCCGAAAATTAGGTTTCCGCTGCCGTGAGCTACAACCTACCTAATGTTTAAAGTGGGGTAATCGTAATTTATGGATGGCCTAATCGCGTTGGTATTTACCGTAGTTGGCGGCACGTTGGGTGCTGGCCTAAATCAGTATGTCACGCACATCCGTGATCGAAGAGCCGCGAGGGCTTCCGTAATTAAGCATCTTCAAAAGATTGAGAATTCTCTTATCGATATGCGTTGGCCAGACGAAACCAAAATCGCAGCTAGCAATCAAACAGGGAATTCAAAATACTTTGAGAAGATTATTGCCAAATTCGAGTCAGTTTGTTTGATAGCCGGCATTCCTCGGGCATCAGTCGTGGCATACGTTAGTAGTTGTCGGGTATATGAGGGCGCTAGGCGTGGTATCGCCCAAGCGGATGCAACGATCGAGGCGCTTGAAAATGCGAAGCCTGGGTTTACCGGTAATGCCCAGGCGGAGAAGCTGATTAACGAAGTCATAGGTTATTGCTTGGAAGGAAAATCTCAATTGTCGCAGGCCGAAGAACAAGCTAATGTGCTCCACGAGTCTGCTCTAGAGCTTCTTGGTAGATCCATTTGGCATCCCTACGCTGTACTTGCCGATAGGTCTTCATTTTCAAAAATTGAAAAATCGGCAAGCGAACTAGATCGTGGTCGTCGCGAGATGACCTCGAAAATTCGGGAACAGCGGGACTTGACGAAACAATTGACTAGACGAACTGAACTACCCGAAGCTGCTGTCGATGACGTGAGCGATTGACTTAGCCGCGTGCCAATCGGGCCGGCCCTTTTGGCCTGGCCCTTGCCGTGAGGCCCGCTGGGTCGGTAGAGGCTCCAGGGTCAACGGCGCGTCCCGCTTGCGGGATGCGAAGCACCGTTGAAGCTGGAGGGGCCGACCCGGACAATGCGCGGCGTTTTGCCCCCCTTCGCTGCGACCTTCTCCGTGTATGCGCAACTCACACGAAATTGACGGCCTAGTCCTCGCGGCCGGACGCGACTGGAAGATACGGCGAGCACCGCATGCGGCCGGTCACCGGGCCGCCGGGCGCGGCAGCTCGGCCCGACTGGCGGGCTTGCGCCCAGAGGGCGGGGCGATAGCTGCCGCACCGCCCACGGCGAGCCGCCCGGGTCTGACCCCGGCCGTCGACGGCGGTCCACTCTGGCCGCTTTTCTCTCCCAGTTTGTCGGCGCCCGCCTCTTGCGGTCCACGTCCAGGCCGTCAGGCCCGGTGCGCCTTGGCGCGCCCTTGAAGCTGCACAGAGAATCGTCACAACACGGCCTGGCGGCCGTACGCACCAGCCGGCCAACATCGGACGGGCGCGAGCAGCGCGGCAATACCGTTTCGGGCGAAGGCGCTACGGGCCCTCGCTAACGAGAGCCTTATTGTCAATCTGGAGGCTACTAACCGGGCAGCCAATCGAGGGAAAACGAGCTATAAGGTTGCTCATTAGCCCATTGCAGACAAACCAGAAGTCGGCTGACTCATCAAAGCTCTTGCCGCTCTTTGGGCGGAACGCAACATTAACTGTAAATTCCATTGGGTTACCTGGCACAGGAACCACCGAGTTGATGTCCGCAGCTCGCTGATCTTGCCAGAAATCCACGTAATCATGCCAGTTGTCGCCAGGAAAGTTGTGGAAATTGGTTGTCAGGTCTTTATTGTAAGCCTCACTCCTCTGTTTTAGCTGAAGCGCCTTTGAGTAATAGCTTGAGATAAAGGTATGAGCCGAGTCTGCCGTTACTTTTGCGCTTCCCATGATGCAGGCCGCAATCACTATCACCGCCACAGGAACGATCAAGTATTTTAAAAGCGGCTTGAACATTTTCACTTCTTAGTAACTGCGGTAGTCCGGGCAGGTAGATCCATGCTTTGGCTCTGGTGTATTTGACCTGGAACCGGACAGGCTGGAAGTCGTCGGGGCTGACCAGGGTGGGGTAGCGGCACACGACGTTGCTGTACAGGTATTCGGAGGCGATGAAAGCCAGGTCAGCTCCGGTGGCGGCCAGGGCCCGCTTGAGAGGCCGTGCGTCCAGCAGGCGGGCCATGTGGTTGACGTCGGTGCCGACGAATCCTTCCCCGTCGTGGTCGACGGGGCCGATGTGCGCGGCCACGCGGAGCTGAATTTTCGCGGCGGGCTGGCAGGCGTGGTTGTGCAGGCGGATCTGGGCCCGCAGATGCCGGAGGAACGGGTCAATAATGCTCCTGACGGTGATGCTGGGCGGCATGATGAGCAGGACACCGTCGCCCCGATCCTCATGGGAACAGTCGTCCCACGAGATACCGGCCTGGTCCAAGGCGGTCATGAGCATTCCGTACAGGGCCTTGTGCAGGAAACGCCGGATGTCATCATCGCGGCCGGGGTCGGTGAAGCCGGCGATGTCGACACCAGCAATGACGCAGATCTGCCCCTCCACAGGCGGCAGCGCCGGCCTGCTCGCAGGATGGATCACTGCGGCCCCACCGGGGAAAGGTGACCGGCACCGGCGGCGTGATCGGCCGTCATCTGCTCGTCGGCCCAGAAGTCCAGGAGTTCACTGGCGCTGAGCATCTGGGGCGGAACGTCACCGCGCAGGATCCGGCCGGTGGCCAGCGCCCAGGTGCTGATGAGCACCCGGGCGAGCAGCTCGTCGTCGTCGTGGACCTGGCCAGCCGCCCAGGCAAGGACCTTACGGCGCGAGATCGCGCATTGGTCCCCTCTTTCGCCGGGTATGCCCGAGACAGTAAGGTCGTGCATCGTTGACCTCTCCTCGCAGAGGTGACAAGGGAGGCCGTCCCCCGGTCCCGCGGCATCGGTTCCTACGCCTGGCCACGGATAGGGGGGCGGTCTTCCAGCCATTCGGTAACTGCGGGCAGGCACGGGCTGCGGGGCGGCAGCGTCGTGAGCCCGGTTGAGCGAGCACCCGCCCGACCATGGAGCCAGGCAAG
>Ga0213875_10001957_pt1 | contig 12744 bp, 13 predicted proteins | sample BarmaccomBMRX_R8_FD_160105 | JGI IMG/M metagenome (GOLD analysis project Ga0213875, IMG submission 160105) | Root-associated microbial communities from Barbacenia macrantha in rupestrian grasslands, the National Park of Serra do Cipo, Brazil - RX_R8 | ecosystem: Host-associated > Plants > Roots... | reverse complement strand
GGGGGGGCCGGCTGGTGGGGACTCTTGAGTCACAACAGGCCCGGGAGTCACAGGTAACGGAGTGCGGGCCGCGGGAAGCAGTGCGCGAGACGTAAGGCTCGCCGCGTGGCGTGGATGACACCTGGGGGCAGCGGCCGGTGGTGTGGGAGGCCGCACTCGTCCGGGCCGAGGTGGGAGCCTGCACTCGTTTGGGCTGAGACCGATAGGGGCCCTTTAAAGAAAATAGGCAGCTGCTGGACTCAGGTCTCTTTCATCCTGGATCGAAACTGCATACAGTTTGAGGGAGAGTACGAGCCGGAGGAGGACGGATGGGCAAGGCCACGGCGGCCATCGTCGGGCCGGGGAACATCGGCACCGACCTGCTGGTCAAGTTGCGGCGCAGCGAGCACGTGGAGCCGCGGTACATGGTCGGGGTCGATCCGGACTCGGACGGGTTGCGGCGGGCGCGGGAGCTGGGGCTGGAAGCATCGGCCGGCGGCGTGGACTGGCTGCTGGCCCGGGACGAACGGCCGGACCTGGTGTTCGAGGCCACCTCAGCCCGGGCCCATTTGGCCAACGCGCCGCGGTACGCCGAGGCCGGCATCCAGGCGATCGATCTGACCCCGGCGGCGGTCGGGCCGCTGGTCTGCCCGGCCGTCAACCTCGACGAACACCGGGCGGCGGCCAACGTCAACATGATCACGTGCGGCGGGCAGGCGACGATCCCGCTGGTGCACGCGGTGTCGCGGGTGACCCCGGTGCCCTACGTGGAGATCGTGGCCTCGATCGCGTCGCGGTCGGCCGGGCCGGGCACCCGGGCCAATATCGACGAGTTCACGGTGACCACGGCCCGCGCCATCGAGCGGGTGGGCGGCGCGGACCGGGGCAAGGCGATCATCATCCTCAACCCGGTCGACCCGCCGATGATCATGCGGGACACGGTCTTCTGCGCGATCTCGCCGGACGCCGACGCCGACGCCATCACCGAGTCGGTGCTGGCGATGACGGCCGAGGTCGCGCGCTACGTGCCCGGCTACACACTGCGGGCCGAGCCCCAGTTCGACCCGCCCAACGAGATGTGGCCGGGCTGGGCCCGGGTGGCGCTGTTCCTGGAGGTCCGCGGCAACGGTGACTACCTGCCGCCGTGGGCCGGCAACCTCGACATCATGACCGCGGCCGCGGTCCGGGTCGGCGACCTGCTGGCCTCTTCGCGTCAGCTGGAGGCGACGTCATGAGCGCGAGCGAGCAAAAAAACACCGTGCGGATCACCGACTCGACGCTGCGGGACGGGTCGCACGCGATGCGCCACCAGTTCACCGAGGGGCAGGTCCGCTCGGTGGTGTCGGCCCTGGACGGAGCCGGGGTCGAGGTCATCGAGGTCTCGCACGGCGACGGGCTGGGCGGGTCGTCGTTCAACTACGGCTTCTCCGGCACCGACGAGATCAAGCTGATCCAGGCGGCGGTGGACGAGGCGACCGCGGCCCGGATCGCGGTGCTGCTGCTACCGGGGGTGGGCACGGTCGAGGACCTCAAGCACGCCCACCAGGCGGGGGCGTCGGTGGCCCGCATCGCCACCCACTGCACCGAGGCGGACGTGTCCGGGCAGCACTTCGGGGCCGCCCGCGACCTCGGCATGGAGACGGTCGGCTTCCTGATGCTGGCCCACCGGCTGGGGCCGGACGCGCTGGCCCGGCAGGCCCGGATCATGGTCGACGCGGGCGCCGAGTGCGTGTACGTGGTCGACTCGGCCGGGGCGCTGGTGCTGGCCGACGCCCAGGCCCGGGTCCAGGCCCTGCTCTACGAGGTCGGCGGGCAGGCCCAGGTCGGTTTCCACGGCCACCAGAACCTCTCGCTGGGGGTGGCCAACTCGGTGCTGGCCGTCCAGGCCGGGGCCCGCCAGATCGACGGGGCGCTGTGCGCGCTGGGGGCCGGGGCCGGCAACGCGCCGACCGAGGTGCTGGCGGCGACCTTCGACCGGCTCGGCGTCGACACCGGGCTTGACGTGCCCGGGGTGCTGGCGGCGGCCGAGGAGGTGGTCGAGCCGTTCATCCCCCGGCGGCCGTGGATGGACCGGTCCTCGATCGTGCAGGGCTACGCCGGGGTGTACTCCTCGTTCCTGCTGCACGCCCAGCGGGCGGCCGAGCGCTACGGGGTGCCCGCGCACGCGATCCTGGAGAAGGTGGGCGAGGCCGGCTACGTCGGCGGCCAGGAGGACATGATCATCGACGTCGCGCTGGCGCTGCGCGAGGAGCGTGAGCTGGCCGGGCAGACCGCCTAAAATCGGGGCATGAGCAGGTGGGAGCCCAACGCGCGCGGGCGGCTGGAGGCCGCCGCGGCTGAGCTCTTCGCCGAGCGCGGGTTCGAGCAGACCACGGTGGCCGATATCGCCGAGCGGGCCGGGCTGACCGAGCGGACGTTCTTCCGGCACTTCGCCGACAAGCGTGAGGTGCTGTTCTCGGGCCAGGAACAGTTCCGGGACGCGGTGGTCGGCGCGGTGGCGGCCGCGCCCGTCGGGGCCACGCCGCTGGCCGCGGTGGCGGCGGGCCTCGATGCGGCCGCCGGCCTGCTGCAGGGCCGGGCCGATCTGGCCGGGCAGCGCCAGGTCATCATCGATGCCCACCCTGAGCTGCAGGAACGCGAGCTGATCAAGATGGCCCGGCTGGCGGCGGCGGTGGCCGTCGCGCTGCGGGAGCGCGGGGTGGCCGAGCCGGCCGCGACGCTGAGCGCCGACACCGGGGCGGCCGTGCTCCGGATCGCGTTCGCGCGCTGGCTGGAAGAAAACGTGGCCCGGCCGCTCCCCGAGGTCATGCGGGAGACGCTCGGGGAGCTGACCGCGTTGTACGCGCCGGCCGCCCCGGTCAGCTCGCACTGACCGGGGCCGCTCCGGCTTCGGTCAGCTGGTCTTGACCGGGGTGATGTTGTAGTTGGCGCGGAGCAGGTTCTCCGGGTCGTACTGGGCCTTGACCCGGCCGAGCTTGGCGTACTTGACCGGGCCGCCGAGGGCCTCCACCACCCGGTCGAGCTCGTCCACGTTGAGCATGTTGAAGTAGACGCCCTGGCCGATCCAGGGGCCGAGGTCGGCCACCGCCCGGCGGGTGCGGGCCATGTAGTCGGCGTCGTGCCCGGGGTCGTCCCAGCGCATCGCGAAGTTCAGCCAGAGCTGGTACCCACGGTTGGAGAACGCGGTGCCGTCCTCGGCCACGTCGCCGATCGCGCCGCCCAGGCCGATCAGCTCGACCTCGCCCTCCATCGGCATGTCGCGCCAGAACTCGACCAGGGTGGCGATGGCCTCGTCGGACAGGTCGGTGACGTGCGCTTCCTTGGTGTAGTAGCGGTGGCCGTCCTCGAACTCGACGTCGATCAGCTTCTGCACCCCGGCCGCGAACGGCAGGATCGTGACCGCCGAGACGGCGGGCTTACCGATCGACCGCAGCCGGTCGATCAGCTCGATCCCCTCCGGGGCCTCGGCGTCGTCCAGCCACATGGCCACCAGCATCAGCAGCCGCTTGCCGACCAGCTCGGGCGGCACGAACGGCAGCGCGGGCATGTCGTGCTTGAGGGCCGCGTGGTAGCCGACCGAGCGCGGCAGGGTCGGGTACAGGGCCCAGTACTCCTTGAGCGCCTCGGCCGCGTCGTCGACCTCGTAGAGGGCGACGCCGATGCGCATCATCGGGCCGAACTTCTGCGCGCGGAACGTGAACCGGGTGACGATGCCGAAGTTGCCGCCGCCGCCCCGCAGCGCCCACATCAGGTCGGGGTGATCCTGCTCGGTCACCTCGATGACCTCGCCGCTGGCCAGCACCAGTTCCAGCGCCACGAACTGGTCGCAGGTCAGGCCGTAGGGGCGGGAGAACCAGCCGATGCCGCCGCCCAGCGACAGCCCGGCCACCCCGGTCTCGGACATGATCCCGGCCGGCACGATCAGGCCGTGCTGGGAGGTCACCGCGTCCACGTCACCCAGGCGGCAGCCGCCGCCCACGTGGACCAGGTTGCGGTCGGGGTCGACCGTCACCTCGCGCAGGCCGGACAGGTCGAGGGTCAGGCCGCCCTCGGACATGCCCTTGCCGGCCACGTTGTGGCCGCCGCAGCGGACCGAGGGGGGCAGGTCGTGCGCGCGGGCCACGTTGACCGCCGCGACCACGTCGGCCGTGCTGGTGCAGCGCAGGATCAGCCCGGGCCGCTTGTCGACCATGGCGTTCCAGACCTGGCGGGCGTCTTCGTAGCCGGCGTCGCCGGGGCTGATGACGTCGCCCTCGAACACGCCGTCCAGTTGCTTGATGATCTGCGCGCGGAGCTCGTCGTCGATGACGCCGGCAGCAACGGTGGTCATGCGGTCACCGCTTCCCCGGCCGCGATCCGGCGCATGGCTTCCAGCGTGGCCGCCACCGCCTTGAGGTAGTCGCCGGTCATCGAGTCGGCGTACTCCTGCTCGGCGGCCGAGCCGCCTTCGACGCCCTCGACGACCAGCGCGAAGCTGAACCGGAGACGCAGCGCGTCGTCGGGGCCCTCGACCTCGTTGGCGATCGTGCCCAGCACCGGCCCGGCGATCCGGGTGAAGGTGACCCGGTGCGGCTCCTCCATCGTGATCCGCTCGGTGAACCGGGCACCGCGGAAGTCGATGTCGCGGTCGAAGGTGGTGTCGCTGATCCGGCCGGTGACCTCGCAGTAGGTCATGCTGGGCACGAACGGCAGCGCGTTGTTGGCCTTGAGCACCAGGCCGTCCCAGACGTTGGCGCGGCTGAGCACCGGCTCCCCCGGTTCGTTCACCGGCAGGTCGTGGGTTACGAAGATCATGATGTTCCTCCGGATGGATTGACCACGGTGTTTTCCAAAGTCCCCAGGCCGTCGATGCTGGTCCGGACCACGTCGCCCGGGCGCAGGTAGAGGCCGCGGCCGGCCCCGACCCCGGCCGGTGTGCCGGTGGCGATCACGTCACCGGGCTCGAGGGTGGCGACCTCACTGGCCGCCGCGATCAGCTCCGCCACCGAGCAGACCATGTCGGCGGTGGACTCGTCCTGCTGCCGGTCCCCGTTCAGCCACAGCCGCAGCCGCAGGTCCTGGGGGTCGGGGACCTGGAACGCGGGGGTGACGCCGGGGCCGAGCGGCAGCGAGGCGTCCAGCGACTTGGCCGCGAACCAGTCGTAGACGAACGGGGCGGCGCTGACGTCCGGCCGCCGGTGCAGGCCGCGGGCGGTGATGTCGTTGGCCACGCAGTAGCCGGCCACGTGGGCGAGAGCGTCTCCGGTGGCGATGTCGCGGCCGCCGGTGCCGATGACCACGGCCAGCTCGGCCTCCCAGTCGAGCCGGGCCCGCTCCGGGTCGCGGACCGCGATCGGGTCGGCGGGCCCGATGATCGTGGTGCTGGGGGCCTTGAGGAAGAAGAACGGGCGCCAGCCCTGTTCGGGGATCTCGACCCCCATCTCGCGCATGTGCTTGCGGTAGTTGACGCCGGCGCAGAGCACCTTGCGCGGCCAGCGCAGCGGGGCCAGCAGCCGGTCGTATTCGACGGCCGGGGCGCCCGTCACCTCCAGGGTGCGCAGCACCGGCTCGGCCTGCTCCCAGTCGGCCAGCAGCTCCATCATCGTCGGCCAGCGTTTGAGCTCGGTCGGCCCGGCCAGCGAGCCGTCGGCCCGCAGGACCGCGAGGCCGGCGGTGCCGTTGCGCTCGTAGGTGGACAGCTGCCAGGTCATTGGCTCTCTTCTCCTTGACTGGAGGCGTCGGGCAGGGTGGCGCCGGCTGGCGTGGCCCCCGCGATCTGGTCGAAGACGCAGGCGATGTCGAGGTCGCCCCAGCCGGCGGCCAGCGCCCGGTCGAACACCGCCTTGGCCGACGCGAACACCGGGGTGTCGAGGCCGACCTCGTCCGCGCTGACCTCGATCTGCTCGAGGATGGGGTGCAGGGTGGTGATCGGCCCGGGCGCCGGCGACCAGGCCCGGGCGCGCATGACCGGGCCCCGCTGCCGCCAGATGGCCGAGGATCCGATCGAGTCGTCCAGCGTCCGCTGGACCAGGTCCAGGTCGAGGCCGCCCCGCCGGGCCAGTTCCATGGCCTCGGCCGCCGCCACCGTGTGCACGGCCAGCAGCAGGTTGGCGATGTACTTCATCCGTGCGCCGGTGCCGAACGCCCCGGTGTAGACCCAGGGCCCGGCGATCGCGTCCAGCACCGGCCGGACCCGCTCGACGCTGGCCTCCTCGCCGGAGGCGAACGTGGTGGCGCGGCGGGCCACCACCAGCGGCGGGCCGCCGCTGATCGGGCAGTCGAGCAGGTCGCCGCCGGCCTTGGCCACCGCGTCGCGGACCTCGCGCTTGCGGCTGACGTCGACCGTGCTCATCTCGATGTGGACGGTGCCGGGGCGCATCGTGGTCAGCGTCCCGTGCGGGCCGCCGACCACCTCGGCCACCGCGTCGGCGTCGGGCACGATCGACAGCAGCACGTCGGCCGCGGCCGCGACCTCGGCCGCCGACCCTGCTACTTTTCCGCCCGCCTCGGCCAGGGCGGCCGACCCGGACCGCCGGTAGCCGATCACCTCGAAGCCGCGCTCCATCAGGTTGCGGGCGATGGGCAGGCCCATCACGCCGAGGCCGATCACGCCGACTCGCTGCATCCGCTGCCTCCTGGCCGCCGTTCTTCCTCGCGCCTTGCTCGTCGTGGGCTGGCTACTGCCAGTCGTAGGTGCCGGTGCCGAGGCTGATCCGGACGCCGACGCTGCCCTCGTTGAGCCGCCACTGGTACAGCTCGAACGTCCGCAGCCCGTGCCGCACGAACGGGTCGCCGCCCGCGATCTTGCGGGCGGTCTCCTCGTCGGGCGCGCGGATGATCGTCACCCCCGGGCCGGGCCCGGTGCCGGGGCCGGACAGCAGCGGCCCGGACGCCAGCAGCACGCCCTGCTCCTCGAGGCCGAGCAGCCAGCCGACGTGTTCTTCAACACGGGCCTGGATCGCCGCCGGGCCGGTGCCGGGGTCGGGGATGGACCGGATCAGCCAGTAGTCACGCCCGAGCAGACGGGCCAGATCGACCTGGTCCGGCGGTTCCCGCGACGTCCGCGAAGTCTGCGACGTCCGCGAGGTCTGCGACGTCCGCGAGGTCTGCGAGGTCCGGCTGTTCGCCATACCTCAAAACTGTATGCAGTTTTGAGGCGGCGTCAACCCCTTTGCGGCGGCAAACTGTATGCAGATCTCTGCGGGTGCGCGACAATGGGTGTCGTGGCCCGCGTCGTTCAGATCCCCGACATCCGCAAGGTGGACCTGCCGGAGGCCCGGCAGGCCATCCCGCACCTGCACGCCTACCTGCGCGAGTGCATCCTCGACGGCACGCTGACCCCCGGCACCAAGCTGTCCCAGGTGAGCCTGGCCCGGCAGCTCGGCGTCAGCCGGACGCCGCTGCGCGAGGTGCTGCGCATGCTGCAGGAAGAGGGCCTGGTCGAGATCGAGCCCAACCAGCGCACCCGGGTCGCGGGCCTCGACCCGCAGGAGCTGGACGATGTGTACGCGGCCCGCATCCTGCTGGAGACGCTGGCGCTGTCGATGACTATGTCGACGTTCGGGCCCGCGTCCCGCAAGGAGGCCAAGCGGCTGCTGACCGCGATGCGCCGGGCGGCCAAGAACGAGGACTTCGAGGCCTGGTTCGCCACCCACAGCGACTTCCACCGGCTGTTCACCGCCGGGGCGGGCGACTCGATGCGCCGTCAGTTGCAGACGCTGGCCGACCGGACGATCCGATACATCCGCATCTACCAGGTCTCGGACCCCCACAGCTGGCAGACCGCCGGCGACGTCGAGCACGCCCACATCCTCGAAGCCCTGATCAACGGCGACGAGCCCGGCGCCCTGGCCGGCATGGCCCACCACCTGGCCCGGACCGCGCTGCGGGTGCTGGCCGATTGCGCGCCGGACTACGTCCCGACGGCGGTGCCGCACGCGGTCGCCCTGATCGAAGAGGGCCGCTCCCCCGCGGTGCCGCTGACCAGCGTCAGCTGAGGGGCGCCTGGTCGTCCTGGCCGTCGTCTTCGAGGCACCGCACGTCCTCCTCGGTGATCTTCCTCCCGAGGTGAACGATCGGGAACCCGGTGCGGGCGCTGGTCACGATGTGCACGCCTCAGCCGTAGCCGCGCAACCCAGAAGTGCTCTGGTGGTGCTGAGGCTCGGGTGGTCGGTGGGGCTTAAGGGTCCAATTGTGCGCGTGTGACTAGTTCGACTGGTGTCGTTGGGGCGCAGGTGGCCTGTGGGGTCCGGGCTTGAGGTAGGCGAGGGGTTGGGGAAGACTTTTTTACAAATGCTGCATAAAAGGCTTCCTGAATCGGGAGTGCCCCTTAGTGCTGAGCTCGGTGGGACGCGGGTGTTGCGCGTGAGACGCGGCGGGCGGGACTTCCGGGGTGGCGAGGGGTGACGCCGGATGCTTTTGGGGCGCGCGAGCGGTTACGAGGCGACGGGGCGCGCGTCGCGCACACTACGGGGCAGGCTGGCCCCATCCCGTCGCCGTCGTCCCGCCAGCCGAATAAGCAGGCCGGACGCAGGCGGGTCAAGCCGTGCTCTTTGCGGCTTGACCCGACCAGGCCGGTCTGCTCGGCTGAGCGGCAGGCGACGGCGGGAGGGGTCTGGTCTTCCCCATCCCAGAACCCGAAGTACCCCCGCCGGAGGCACGCTCACTCCGAGCCATCTGTGATCCCAGCGGTAGGTGCGACGACGGTCCAGGCGAGATGCCGCGACGCTGGCCGTTGTGCCTGGCGGCCCCGCGGCTCCCGGGACTCCGGGTCCGCTGGAGCATTGCCGGTGAATATCGCCGGTTTCGCGCCAGCCAACGGCGGGGCCTACGGCGGGCAGGGGTGCGGACGTGACGGGGTGAGCGGGACGGAGACCGGAGCGGGGGGCGGAGTACGGCGGGGGGCTGGCCGGTCACGGGAGATGATGCCGGAAACGGTCAGGGGGCGAGGAACGGCTCCACCGCGGTGAGGAAGTCGGCGGTCTTTTCGATCATGGTCCAGTGGCCGCAGTTGGCCAGGATGTGGAGGCGGGCGTCGGTCAGCAGGTCGATGAGCTGGGCCGACGATACGCGCCAGGGGACGACCTGGTCGTCGCGGCCGTGGACGAGGAGGACGGGCTGCTGAATGGCGGCCAGCTCAGCGCCGGACAGGGCCAGGTCGTCGACCCAGCGCTGGCGGGGTTCGGGGAACATGGCGGCCCAGGAGTCGCGGACCGGAGGGTTGAGGCTGGCCTGGTAGCGCAGCTCGACCAGCTCGTCGGTGATCAGCTTGCGGTTGTGGGCGAACAGGCCGATCGTGTGACGCATCTGCTCGGTGCCGGGGGTGTAGCCCCAGATCTCGTTCAGGCCGTAGGGCAGCGCCATCGCCACCCCCATCGAGCCCATGGTGACGATGCGGCGCACCGCCTGGGGGCGGGCGGCGGCGATCGACAGGGCGATGGCGCCGCCCATCGAGTTGCCGATGATGTCGACGGTGCCGAGGCCGAGGGTGTCGAGCAGGGCGAGCGCGTGGCCGGTCCACGCCTCCCGGCCGTAGGTGCGCGGCTCGCCGGTGGCCGTGCCGCCGAAACCGAGCTGGTCGGGGGCGATGACGCGGCGGCCGGCGGCCAGCGCGGGGATGACCGGGCGCCAGTTGGCCAGCGCGGTCACGCCGGGGCCGGAACCGTGCAGCATCAGCACCGGCGGGGCGGCCGGGGCGGAGCCGGACGGTTCGCCGGTGTCGATCACGGCGGTGCGGACACCGGCCACGTCCAGGAGGGTCGCGGCCAGCTCGGTGGTGGTCATCGGGTGCGGCCTCCCACGGCTTCGGCTTCGGGTTGCAGCTGGCGCTGGGACGAGACCCGCTTGGTCGGGCCCAGCCACATGTCGATCGAGCCGGGCTCGTCGGGGTCGAACGTGCGCGGCACCCAGGAGGCGTCGTCCTCGATGCGGCGCACCCCGAACGAGTATTCGTAGGTGAAGCCCTCGGGCCCCAGGAAGTACAGGAAGATCGCGGTCGACTGCGGGTGGCGGCCGGGGCCCATCTCGATCTGGACGTCGTGGTCGAGCAGGAAGTGCCAGTTCCTGAACACGTCGTCGATGGTGTCGACCTGGAAGTTCATGTGGCACAGGCCCGGCCGGTCGCCCTGGAAGACGGCCAGCTTGTGGTGCACCGGGTCGATCCGGAGCAGGCAGGCCCGGTCCCGGATCCAGTCCGACACCTTGGCGTTGAACCGGGTGCTCCAGTAGCGGTGAGCCTCGTAGACGTCGGGGGCGTCCAGGCACAGGTGGCCGAACTCGGTGATGCCCGCGGGACGGGTGAACGCGACCGGGCGGGCCACGTTCTCCTGGTCGGTGACCAGCTCCAGCCGGTTGCCGAACGGGTCGTCGAACGCGATGAACTCGCGGACCCGGCGGGACCGGGCCTGCGCCGCGGTGCCCCGGTAGACGCTGGTGCCGCTGCGTTCGAGCTCGGTCTCGGCCGCCGTCAGCGCGTCCGCGCCGGCCACCGTGAACCCGGACGCGATCACCCCGGACCGGCCCTCGACCAGGGCCAGGCAGTGGTGCCGGTGGTCGGCCCGCAGGTGGGCCACGCCGGCCTCGGTCGGCTGGGCCAGTTCGAGCCCGACGATGTCGGTGGCGAACCGGGTGGCGGCGTCGAGGTCGGCCACCCCGGAACGGACGTAGGCGATGTCGGTCAGTTCGATCATCAGGCGTACCTCAGGCGAAGACGGGGGCTCACGCGAAGACGGGGGCGAGGTCGATGTAGATCTGCCAGTCGCGGACCAGATCACCGTCGAACTCGAGGATGTCGGCGTTGGGGACGGTGACGTGCTTGCCGTCCTTGCGGACGTACTCCACGTCGATCTTGGCCACCATCGTGTCGCCGGACTCGACGATCTTGATCAGGTGGTGGGTGAGGCCGTCGATGGTCGACCAGAAGCCGAGCACGGCCTCGCGCACGGCGTCCTTACCGTGGATCGGCTCGGCGTTGCCGAACCGGAACGTCACGTCCGGGGTCAGGTGCTTGACGAACCGTTCCACGTCGAACGAGTCGATGTCGGCGAACAAGGTGGTGGCGTCGCGGCTCATGATTGCTCTCCTTCGTTGGAGACGGTTCGCGGCTCTTCCCGTGGGGGGCGCCAGCTCCTAAACTGCATACAGTTTATTGCGGAGGTGGCTCAGTGGGAAGACCCACGGACGAAGAGGCGGGGCTGCGGGCCGAGGCGGGGCTGCGGGCCGAGGCAGAGCTCAGAGCCGAGGTGGCTGAGGCGGGGCAGGTGCTGGCGGGGCTGGGGCTGGTCACCGCCTTCGGTCACGTGTCGGCCCGGGCTGACGGCGCGATGGTGATCACGCCGGCGGCCGACCTGGCCGAGGTGACCGAGGACCGGCTGGTCACGGTGCCGCTCGACGCCACCGCGCTGCCGGCCGGGGCGCCGGCCGAGGCCTGGGCGCACCTGGCGCTGTACCGGAGCCGGGCCGACACGGCGGCGATCGCCCGGGCGCAGCCGCCGAGTGCGTTCGCGGCCGCCGCCGCGATCGGCGAGGACGGGGTGCTGTGGCCGCTGTACGGGCAGGCCGCCTGGCTGGGCGAACGGGTCCCGGTGCACGACGACGCCCGGCTGCTGCGCTCCCCCGAGCTGGCGGCGGCGGCCGCCGCCAGCCTGCCGGACGGCGAGGCGCTGCTGCTGCGGGGCAACGGCGGGATCACCCTGGGCACCTCCCCCGGCCTGGCGGTGGCCCGGATGTGGCTGCTGTCGGCCGCCTGCCAGGCGTTCCTGGAGGCGCGGGCGGCAGGCGGCGCGACCCGGTTGCGGGCGGCGGAAACGGCGTCGTTCCGGGCGGTGGCGGGCGAGCTGCTGCCGCGGCTGTGGCAGCACCTGCGCGGGCGCGCACGGCGGCCGCCGGCCCGGTTACGATGGCGCGGTTACGATGTCGCGGGGGCCGACCGAGGACGGGGAACGGGAGCCGGCATGACCGCCGAACCTGACTGGGTACCACCGGGAATCGACACCGGCAAGGCCAACATCGCCCGGGTCTACGACTACTGGCTGGGCGGCAGCAACAACTTCCGGGCCGACCAGGACGCGGCCCGGGCGATGATCGCGATCGAGCCCAACATCCGGGCGATGGCCCGGGCCAACCGGGATTTCATGGGCCGGGCGGTCCGGTTCCTGGCGGGTGAGGGCGGCATCCGGCAGTTCCTGGACATCGGCTCCGGCATTCCTACCGGCCGGAACACGCACGAGGTGGCGCAGGAGGCGGCCCCGGGCGCGCGGGTGATGTACGCCGACGTGGACGAGGTGGCGGTCGCCCACAGCCGGCTGCTGCTGGAGGGCAGTGCGGATACGGCCGTCATCCAGGCTGACGTGCGCGACCCCGAGCGCATCCTGACCGCGCCGGAGACCCGGCGGCTGATCGACTTCAGCCAGCCGGTCGGGCTGATGCTGGTGTCGGTGCTGCACTTCCTGGACGCGGACGACGACCCCTGGCGGGTGATGGCCCAGCTGCGGGACGCGCTCGTGCCCGGCAGCTTCGTGGTGCTCAGTCATGCCACCGGGGAGGCCAAGCCGGACGTGGCCAACGCGGCCAACACCGTGTACATGAACAAGGTGGCGGCCCGCGGGGACAATCGGTCGCGGGCGGACATTCTGCGCCTGTTCGACGGGTTCACGCTGGTGGAGCCGGGGCTGGTGTACCTCACGCAGTGGCGGCCGGATGAGCCCGCGGCGTCGGACGGGGATGGGTCGCGATTGTGGCTGCTGGGCGGGGTGGGGCGCCTGGATGGATAGGGTGTGGTCGGCTTTG
>Ga0213875_10001956_pt1 | contig 12745 bp, 5 predicted proteins | sample BarmaccomBMRX_R8_FD_160105 | JGI IMG/M metagenome (GOLD analysis project Ga0213875, IMG submission 160105) | Root-associated microbial communities from Barbacenia macrantha in rupestrian grasslands, the National Park of Serra do Cipo, Brazil - RX_R8 | ecosystem: Host-associated > Plants > Roots... | reverse complement strand
GTTCCGGCTGCGCGGCCGCGTCGACGTCCGCGTGCTGCAGGACGCGTTCGACGAGATCGTGCGCCGGCACGAGGCGCTGCGGACGGCGTTTCGGGTCGTGGCCGGCGAGCCGGTCCAGATCGTCCTGCCGCCCCGCGCGTTTCCGCTCGAGGTCGAGGATCGTCCGGAGATCGGCGACGACGCGGAGCGCCTCCGCGCGGCGTCCGAGCCGTTCGTGCGGCGCCCGTTCGCGCTCGCGGACGGCGACACCGCACGCGCGCTGTTGCTGCGCGTCGCGCACGACGACGCGTACCTCGTCCTGTGCCTGCACCACATCGTGCGTGACGGATCGTCGATGGGCATCCTCTTCGACGAGCTGAGCGCGTTGTCGGCGGCGGCACGGCGCGCGGACGCGCTCGCGCCGTTGCCGATCCAGTACGGCGATTACGCGCTGTGGCAGCGGCAGCTCGACGCGAGCGGCGCGTTCGACGCGCAGCGCGCCTACTGGCGCGGCCGCCTCGACGGAGCGCCGTTCGTGCTCGACCTTCCGTCGGACCGTCCGCGCACGGGGCGCTCGTGCGCCGCGGGCGGCGTGCGTACGCTCGAGGTCGAGCCGCGTGTCGCCGACGCGCTGCGGGCGATCGCACGCGAGGCGGACGCGTCGTTTTTCATGACGACGGCGGCCGCGTTCCAGACGTTCGTGCACCGCTACACCGGCGCGTCCGACGTGCTGACGGGATTTCCCGTCGCCGGCCGCGTGCGTCCCGAGACGGAACGCCTCATCGGCTGCTTCATCAACACCGTCGTGCTGCGCACGCAGTTCGAGCGCGGTCTCGGCTTTCGCGACGTGCTCGCGCGCGTGCGCGACGACGCGATCGCGGCATACGGCAACCAAGACGTTCCGTTCGAGCATCTCGTCGAGGATCTGCATCCCGAGCGCCGCGAGGGGATGAACCCGATCGTGCAGACGCTGATCAGCCGCGTCGATCGGCGGCGGCCGACGCTGCGGCTGCCGGGCGTTCACGTGGACCGCGTCGACTTGCGGATCGCGTTGCCGAAGGTCGACGCGTCGCTCGAGATCATCGACCGTGCGCACGCGTTGACGTGCCGCCTCGAGTACGGTGAGATCTTCACGTCCGCGACCGCCGATCGGATGCTGGAGCATTTCGGCACGCTGCTGCGTTCGATCGCTCACGATCCCGAGGCGAACGTCGACGCGCTCGCCATGCTCTCCGCGTCGGAACGCGACCTGCTCGTGCACGGCTGGAATCCGCGGCCGGCGCGCGGCGGCGAGCGCTGCGTGCACGCGCTGTTCGAAACGTGGGCCGCCCGCACGCCGGATGCGCCGGCGGTCGCGCACGGCTCGCAGGTCCTCACGTACGCGGACCTGGACGGCCGCGCAACGGCGCTCGCGCACCGTTTGCGTGCCGCGGGCGCGGGCGCCGGATGCCTGGTCGGCGTGTACCTCGACCGATCCCCGGCGTTCATCGTCGCCGTTCTCGCGACGTTGAAGGCCGGTGCCGCGTACGTCCCGCTCGATCCGTACGCGCCGAGTTCGCGGATCGCGCTCATCGTCGCGGACGCGCGCGTCGCGGTGGTCGTGACCGACGCCGGCCGGCGCGACGGCGAGGGGCTGGGCGGCGCGACGGTCGTCGTCGTGGACGACGCGGCCGCGACACCGCAGCCCGGGTTGCCGCACGTCACGCCCTCCGATCTCGCATACGTGATCTATACGTCCGGGACGACGGGTCGCCCCAAAGGCGTGATGGCGGAGCATCGGTCGGTCGTCGCGTATCTCGAGACGGCGATCGCGACGTTTTCGCTCGGCCCGGGCGACCGCATCCTGCAGTTCTCGGCGACGACGTTCGACATGAGCGTGCCCGAGATCTGGGGCGCGCTGTGCAGCGGAGCGACGGTCGTTCTGCGCGACGACGAGATGCTCGCGTCGCCGGCGGCGTTCGCGCGCGCATGCGCGGCGTGGACGATCACGGTGCTCGTTCTGCCGACGGCGTACTGGCACGAGCTCGCGAACGCTGTCGGCTCGCGAGAGGTGGTGCTGCCGCCGTCGGTGCGCATGGCGCTGGTCGGCGGCGAGTCGATGTCGACCGCGCACGCCGTTCGCTGGAAGCAGGCCGTGGGCGAGCGGTCGGCGCTGTACAACCACTACGGGCCGACGGAGACGACGGTCGCGGTGACGCAGTACGAGGTTCCGGCCGCCGAGCGCATCGACGCGACCGCCGCGATTCCGATCGGGCGCCCGTATCCGCACGCGCGCTGTTACGTGCTCGACGCGCTGCTGCAGCCGGCGCCGGTGAACGTCCCCGGCGACCTCTACATCGGCGGAGCCGGCGTCGCCCGCGGCTATCTCGGCGATCCGGCGCTCACCGCGGCGCGCTTCGTGCGCGATCCGTACGCCGACGACGGCGCGACGATGTACCGGACGGGTGACCGCGCGCGCGTGCTGCCCGGCGGCGCCATCGAGTTCCTCGGACGCGCCGACCGGCAGGTGAAGCTTCGCGGCTTCCGGATCGAGCTCGGCGAGATCGAGAGCGTGCTGTCGCGGCACCCCGACGTGCGCGAAGCCGTCGTGGAGGCCGTCGACGGCGACGACGGCGTGCGACGGCTCGTCGCGTTCGTCGCGACGTCGGCCGACTCGGACGCGCTGCGCGAGTTCCTCGCGCGCGAGCTGCCGGCGTACATGGTGCCGGCCGCGTTCGTCGTCGTCGACGCGTTGCCGCGCACGCCGCACATGAAGGTGGACCGAGCATCCCTGCGTGCGCTCGCGCCCGCGAAGCCGCCGCGCGAAAGGCCGTACGTCCCGCCCGTGAGTCCGGTCGAATGTGCGCTCGCCGAGATCGCGTGCGACGTGCTCGGTGTCGAGCGCGTCGGCCTGGACGACGACTTCTTCGCGTTGGGCGGGCGTTCGCTGCAGGGCGCGACGTTGATCGCGCGCGTCAACGAACGGTTCCGCATCGCCCTGACGCTGCGGCGATACTTCGAAGCGCCGACCCTGGCCGCGCTCGGCCGCGCCGTCGTCGACGCGATGGAGTCCGCCGCGCCGGACGCGCACGCGGCGGCGATCGTTCGCCGCGCGCGCGACGGCCGCGCGCCCGCGACGTTCGCACAGAGGCGTCTGTGGTTTCTCGACCGGCTGACGCCCGACGCCGCGTTGTATCACGTCAGCCGCGCGTTCCGGCTGCGCGGTGCGATCGACGTGCACGCGCTGGGGGCGGCGATCCGCGCGCTCGTCGACCGCCACGACGTGTTGCGCACGCGTCTGATCGACGTCGACGGCGAGCCGGTGCAGGTCATCGGTCCGCCCGAGTCGGTCGCACTGACGGTGTGCGCGGTCGACGCGCCGGATGCGGAGGCCGCGCACGCCGATGCGCTGGCCATCGCGACGCGTGAGGCGCGGCGGCCGTTCGACCTCTCGGCGGAGCCGCCGCTGCGGCCGTTGCTCGTCCGGCTCGGCGCCGACGATCATCTCCTCGCGCTGATCGCGCATCACGGCGCGCTCGACGGCCTGTCGCTCGCGACGATCGTGCGCGATCTGTCCGCGCTGTACGCGGCGGTGCGACATTCACGTGCGCTCGACGCCCCGCCGGCCCGCATCACCTACGCGGACTACGCCGCATGGGAGGCGGAACGGCTCGCATCGGGCGCGTTCGACGCGGAGCTCGCGTACTGGCGTGCACGGCTCGACGGCGCGTCGGCCGCCGCGTTCCCGGCGGATCGTCCGCGCCCGGAACGGCAGCCCGTTCGCGGTTCGGTGCACGAGCAGCCGGTGTCGGCCGACGTGGCGGATGCCGTCGGCGCGTTCGCACGCGAGCACGGCACGACGCCGTTCGTCGTGCTGCTCGCCGCCTTCGCGGCCCACGTGCGGCGCACGATGGCGCACGATCGGCTCGTCGTGGCGATCCCGGAGTCGGGCCGCTCGCGAAGCGACGTGCAGCACGTCGTCGGCATGTTCGTGAACACGCTTCCGATCGTGCTCGACGTGTCGATGCAGACGCGATTCGCGGACCTCGTCGAACAGACGCGGGTCCGGGTCCTCGAAGCGATCGACCACGGGATTCCGTTCGATCTGCTCGTCGGTCGGCTCGCGCCGCGCCGCCACGCCAACCGCTCGCCGTTCGCGGACACGATGTTCACGCAGCGCGCCGACTTCGCCGTCGACCTCGATCTCGACGGCGTCGTCGCGAGCCCGGTCCCGCTCGATCCCCCACGCGCGAAGTTCGACCTCACCGTCGAGGTGATCGAAGAGGGCGGCGTTGCTCGGTGCGTGTGGACGTTTGCCGACGAGGTCTACGCGAACGGCACGATCCGCCGCCTCGCCGCCGAGTATCTCGACGTCGTCGCGGCGGGCGTCGCGCAGCCTGGGCGGAGCGTGGCCGCGCTGCCGGTCGCATCGCACGCGCGCGGCGTGCCGGCGACGCCGGCGGTGCCGTCGTCCGGACAACAGTCCATCGCGCCGCGCGACGAGCTGGAACGCGCGCTGGTGCACGTGTGGGAAGAGCTGCTCGAGCCGCGCCCGATCGGCGTGACGGACAACTTCTTCGAGCTCGGCGGACACTCGCTGCTGGCCGCGCGGATGACGGCCCGGATCGAGGAACGCACAGCGAGGCATCTTCCGGTCGCGGCGCTGTTCTCCGCGCAGACGATCGAGGAGATCGCGGCGGTGCTGCGAGCGGACGCGCACGATCCTCGGCACGTCGTGCTGCGGTTGCGGGCGGGCGACGCACGGCCGCCGTTCTTTTTGCTGCACGGCGATCTGGAGTCGGAGGGACTCTACTGCGCGCGCGTCGCGGACGGGCTCGGCGACGATCAGCCGTTCTTCGTCGTCGCGCCCCACGGGTACGGCGACGAGCGCGACGTGCCGTCCGTCGAGACGATGGCGCGCGAGCGTCTGCGCGCGATCCGAGAGCACCACGGCGCGGCACCGTACGTGCTCGGCGGATACTGCATCAACGGAGCGGTCGCCCTGGAGATCGCGCGGCTCGTGCAGACCGCCGGCGAGGACGTGCCGCTCGTCGTCCTGATCGACGCGCCGTTCGGCTTGCCGAACCGGCCGCTGCTGCGCGGCGCGACGCGCGCGGCGGCTCGCATCGCACGCTGGTCGACCGCGCGCGAGCACAGCGCGTACGTCCGCTGGCACCGGCGCTGGTCGTACTTCGCGCGGCTGCGTCCCGGGCAGCGTGCGGCGTGGATCGCGAACGCGCCGACGCGCGCGCGCGACCGTGGCGAGCCGTCCGATCCTCTGGAGCAGCGCTACGTCGAGTCGATCGGCCGCTACCGGGCGCGCGCGTATTCCGGCCGCGTGCTGATGATCAACAGCGTGACGGACGCTGCACGCACCGATTGGTCGCACCTCGCGCCGAACGCCGTCGTGCGGACGTTCTCGACCGACCATCGTTCGCTCGTGCGCGAGCACGGCGTCGAGATCGGCCGGCTGATCCGTCGCGAGATCGACGCCTTGATGCGCGCCCGCGAACGAGCGTGACCGGCTCAGGGTGACGGACGAGGTTCTATTCCGCCGAGATCTGCACCGGGGCGGCGCTCTTGCGGCGGCGCGGTAAGACGAACACCAGCGGCAGCAAGAAGAACGTGAGCGCGCCGAGCGCCCACTGACAGTCCGCGTACGCCATCACGTTCGCCTGCACCACGACCTGCCGGTAGAGGTCCATCACGGCCGCGCTCGAGCTGTGCAGCTGCTGCACGAGAATCTGGAACGCGGTGTTGTCCGGCGTCGCGGCTTGCGCGAGCACGGTCTGGTGGAACGCGTCGCGGCGCGCGAGCAGCGTGACGAGCGCCGCGGTCGAGAACGAGCCGCCGAGCTGCAGCGAGAGCGCCTGAAACGCTGCGGCTTTCGGGACCGCTTCCGGCGGAATCGCTCCCATCACCGCGATCTGGATCGGCACGAAGAGAAGGCCGAGCGAGATGCCGGCCATGATCGTCGGGCCGAGGAGCGAGCCGAAGTCGTTTCCGGCGGTCGTCAGATAGCCGAGCCAGATCTGGCTGACGCCGACGCCGCTGAATCCGGCGACGAGCAAGATGCGCGTGTCGATCTTGCCCGCGCCCGCGATGCGCGCGATGAACGGCGTGAGGATCGCGATGAACGCGGCGCGCACGAAGATCAGCTCGCCGGACAGCGTCGCGGTGAAGCCGAGGATGCCTTGCACGTACTGCGGCAGGATGACCGTCGCGCCGAACAGCACCGAGCCGATCGCGAAGCCCAGCGCGCTGCCCGCGGCGATCGCGCGGTGGCGGAACGCCCGCAGGTCGACGATGGGGCGCTTCGTCCCGACCAGCTCCCACGCGATGAACGCCGCGATCCCGGCGACGGTGGTGAACGTCAAGACGCGGATCATCGGATCGTCGAACCAGTCGTTGCGCTGGCCTTCGTCGAGAATGTACTGGAGCGAGCCGAGGCCGAGCGCGAGCAGCGAGATGCCGATCGCGTCGACGGGGATGGGCTTGGGGTCCGAGGGGTTGCGCATCATCGTCAACATGATGACGGCCGCGACGACGCCGGGAACGAGGTTGATGAAGAACACCCAGTTCCACGAGAAGTTGTCGGTCAGCCACCCGCCGACGGTCGGCCCGACCGACGGCCCGACGATCGCGCCGAGCGCGAACACCGCCTGGGACGCGCCGAGCAGATGGCGCGGGAACGTGTCGCGCAGCGACGCCTGTCCGGTCGCGATCAAGCCGCCGCCGAACAGCCCCTGCACGATGCGCCAGATGATCAGCTCTTGGATCGAGTTCGCGATACCGCACAGCATCGATGCGATCGTGAACCCGATGATCGCCACCGCGTAGTATTGCCGGCGTCCGAACCGCGCTTGCAGCCACGGCGTGAGCGGGATGACGATGACGGCCGAGATGATGTAGCCCGTGACGACCCACGCGCCTTCGTCCTGCGTCGCGCCGAGGTTGCCTTGGATGGTGGGCAGCGCGACGTTGACGATGGTGGAGTCCAGCGTCTGCATCAGCGTCGCGGCCATGATCCCGATCGTGATGAGGATCAGCCGGACGCCGCTCTCGCTGACGTCGCGGTCAGCCGTGATGTGCGTGGCCATGGTGTTGTGGTGCGAGCGATCGTCGCACGCGGTCTGGGACACTGCATCGACCGAGGTCGGTTTCGGCACCTGCATCGCGTCGGAGCAGGCGAGCGTACCGCCGGGGCGCCCGACGCGTCACGCCAAGCCGAACGCCACGACCGCGCCGGCCGCCGTGGCCGCCACGTTCACGAGGTCGTTCGTCACGCCGCGAACGCCGCGTACCAGGGTCGTGCGGCCGCCGCAGGCATGCGGGTCCGTCTCGCACGCGCGCCCGCACGCATCGCACCGGCGCAGCTCCTGCAGCGTCGCGCCGAGCACCGAGTCGAGCGTCGCGCCGGCGATGCCGGCGATCGGGATCGCGAGCGCCGCGATCACGATCGCGACGCCTCCGAGCTCCGAGCGCCCGAGCGCCGCCGGCATCGCGATCGTCGCGTGCGGCGACGCGCCGCCGCGCCGCGCGATCGACACGATCTCGAGCGCGATCGTCGCGAAGCCGATCCACAGCGCGCCGCCGATCTCCGCCGCCGTGCCGGCGAGCGTGACGCCGCCGGAGAGGCCGCGCGCAATCGGCCGCCCCGACAGGATCGAGCGCGGCGGCCCGTCGGCGAGCGTCCCGATCTCCGTCGCGAACGTGTCGGCCGTCGCCGCCGCGAGTGCGCCGGCGAACGCCCACACCCACCGGAACTCGTGCGTGATCGCGTAGAGCAGGGCGCACAGCGCGGCGACGCCGCCGTTCGCGAGCACTTGCATCGCATCGCGCGGCCCGTGCTTTCCGGCGTCCGTCATCGCGCGCTTGCGCTCGCGACCGCGCCGCGAGAGCAGCACGGACGGCACGAAGAACGCGAGCAGGAGCAGCGTGAAGCCGAGCTGTCCGCCCGCGAACGTGAGCGTGCCGACGACGAACGCCGCGACCGCGCCGCCCCGCGTGAGCGCGTGCGCGCGCCACGCCGCGAGCGCGATGATCCCGGCGAGCGCCGCGCCGACGAGGTCCACGACCGGAGACACGGCGGCGTGCGTTACAGCGATGCCGGCGCGGCGAGTGCGTCGATCAGCGCGTCGACGGTGAATTCGCCCGGCACCACGTCGACGCGGATGCCGGCGTCGCGTGCCGTCTGCGCCGTGATCGGCCCGAACGCGGCGACGGTCTTCGTCGCGAGAAGCTCGGCGGCGTTCGGAACGTTGTGCACGAAGCCGCGAACGGTGCTCGAGCTCGTGAACGTGACGACGTCCGAGTCGACGGCCTTCGCCGCGAACGCCGGATCGTCGACGAAGCGCGTCGCGTACGCGGCGACGACGTCGACGCGGCGTCCGTGCGCGCGCAGCGTCTCGGGCAGCACGTCGCGCGCGTCCTGGGCGCGGTAGACGAGGATGCGGTCGCCCGACGCGCCGCGCGCGAGCAGCGCGTCGGCGACGGCCTCGTTGACGTACACCGGCGGCACGAGGTCGACGCGGATCCCGCGCGCCGCAAGCGCGGCGGCCGTCTTCGGGCCGATCGCCGCGATCTTCACGTCGCCGAACGCGCGCGCGTCGCGGCCGAGCTCGCCGAGCCGGTCGAAGCACGCCTCGACGCCGTTGCGGCTCGTGAAGACGATCCAGTCGTAGTCGCGCACCCGCGCGACGGCGTCGCGCGCCGGCGCCGGATCGTCCGGCGGTCCGATCGCGATCGCCGGAGCGAGGATCGGTTCCGCGCCCGCCTCCCACAGCCGGACCGCGACGTCGTCGGCCTGGTGCGCCGGGCGCGTGACGAGCACGCGCTTTCCGAACAGCGGCTGCGCGTCGAACCACCGGATGCGCTCGCGCTCGCGCACGACGTCGCCGACGACGACGACCGCGGGCGCGGTCATGCCGGCGCGCTCCGCGTCCGCCGCCACCGTGCCGAGCGTCGCGACGAGCGTCGTCTGCGACGGTTTGGTGCCCTCGCGCACGATCGCGACCGGCGTGTCGTCCTCGAGCCCGTGCTCGCGCAGCTTCGCGACGATGCCCGCGAGGTTGCTCATCGCCATCAGAAAGATCGTCGTCGCCTTGCGGTTCGCGAGCTTCGCGAAGTCGAGCGTGGACGGTCCTTTGGCCGGGTCCTCGTGTCCGGTGGCGACGGTGAACGCGGTGTTGTGGTCGCGATGCGTCACCGGAATGCCCGCGTACGCCGGCGCCGCGATGGCCGACGTGATGCCGGGGACGACCTCGAACGGAACGCCCGCGTCGGCGAGCGCTTCCGCCTCCTCGCCGCCGCGCGCGAAGACGAACACGTCGCCGCCCTTCAGGCGCACGACGCGTTTTCCGTCGCGGCCGAGCCGCACGATCAGCGCGGTGATCTCGTCTTGGCTGAGCGTGTGCCGTCCGGCTTTCTTTCCGACGTAGACCTTCTCGCAGTCGGGCGGCGCGAGGCTCACGATCGCCGGCGACGCGAGGTAGTCGTACACGAGCACGTCGCAGCGCGCGAGCGCGCGCGCGGCCTTGAGCGTCAGCAGTCCGGGATCGCCCGGTCCCGCGCCGACGAGCCACACCTTGCCGACACCGGCCGGCGACGCGCGCCTCACGCGGTTACTCGCCGCTGCGGTCGGCGAGCGTATGCAGGTCGAAGAGCTCTTCCAGCATACGCGCGTGAACGAGCGCTTCGGTGCGGTCTTCGACCGCTTTGTCGCGCATGCGGACGATGGCGCTGTGCAGCAGCTTCGACACGATCGTCAGCGACATGCCCGTGATGACGCTGCGCTCGCGCTCGGTGAGGTCCGGGCAGCGCGCGAACAGCCGCTCGAGCTCCGTCGTGCGGATCGCCTCGGCCTTGCGCGTCAGCGACGCGATGACGGGCACGGCGACGCGCGAGGAGTACCACTCGCCGAAGCGCGCGACGTGCGCGGCGATGATTTCCTCGACCGTCGGAATCGCTTCACGCCGCTTCTCGAGCGTGACGTCGACGATGCCCTTGAGCGCGTCGATGTCGACGAGGCCCACGCCGGGGATGCGCGCGACCTCGGGGTCCACGTCGCGCGGCACGGCGATGTCGACGACGAAGAGCGAACGGTGCGGCCGGGCGAGCATCGCTTCGGCGACGTTGCCCGGCCACAGGACGAAATGCGACGCGCCGGTCGACGTGACGACGACGTCGGCCTCCGCCAGCGCCGCGACCAGCCCCGGCGCCTCGGCGACGCGCGCGATGCTGCCGAGCTCCGTCGCGACGTCGCGCGCGCGCTTGTGCGTGCGGTTGAGCACGACGACGTCGTTCGCGCCTTCGGCCTTGAGGCGCCGCGCGGTCAGCGCGCCGATCTTTCCGGTGCCGACGACGAGCACCGTCTTGCCGTGCAGGCCGCCGACGTGCTCCTTCGCGCAGCGCGCGGCCGCGCTCGCGATCGACGTCGAGTCGCCGGAGATCGCGGTGTACGTGCGCGCGTCCTTGCCGGCTTGCAGCGCTTCGCGGAACAGCGTGTGCAGCGTCTTGCCGAGCGAGCGCGCGCGCTGCGCCTGAACGAACGCGTCCTTGACCTGTCCGAGGATCTCCGCTTCGCCGATCAGCATCGAGTCGAGCCCGGTGCTGACGCGGAACAGATGGTTCACGGCCTGCGTCCCAAGCAGCGTGTACAGGTACGAGTCCATGTCGGACACGTCGCCGTGGCGGAAGTTCCCGAGGAACGCCTTGATCTGCGCGACGCCAACTTCGTAGTCGTCGAGCTCCGCGTAGATCTCGAGCCGACCGCACGTCTGCAGCATCAGCGCTTCGCGCACCGCCTCGTAGTCGCGCAGCGCGACGAGCGCTTCGCCCATGCGCTGCGGCGGAAACGCGTGCCGCTCGCGCACCTCCACCGGCGCGGTGTGGTGGGACAGCCCGAGGCAGACTAGCGGCATTCGGCCATCGCTTCATCCGCCGCGGCGACGGTGCGATCCACGTCGTCGTCGGTGTGCGCGATCGAGACGAAGCCCGCCTCGAACGGCGAGGGCGCGAAGTACACGCCGCGGTCGAGCATCGCGTGGAAGAACCGCGCGTACAGCGCGGTGTCCGAACGCTTCGCGCTCGCCAGATCCGTCACCGGCCCGTCCGCGAAGAAGAAGCCGAACATCGAGCCGGCCGACGCGACCGCGTGCGGCGCGCCGTGCCGGCGGAACACGTCCGCCATGCCCGCGACGAGACGTTCGGCGCGACGGCTCAGATGCGCGTACGCCTCGGCGGTGCACAGCTTCAGCGTCGCGATCCCCGCCGCCATGGCGAGCGGGTTGCCCGACAGCGTCCCCGCCTGGAACACGTCGCCGTTCGGCGTGAGCCGGTCCATCACGTCCGCGCGCCCTCCGAACGCTCCGACCGGAAGGCCGCCGCCGATCACCTTGCCGAGCGTCGTCATGTCCGGCGTCACGCCTTCGCGCGCTTGCACGCCGCCGCGGCCGACGCGAAAGCCGGTCATGACCTCGTCGAAGATCAGCAGCGCGCCGAAGCGGCGCGTCAGGTCGCGCAGCGTCGCGAGGAAGCCGGGGAGCGGCAGCACGAGACCCATGTTCCCGACATACGGCTCGACGATGACGGCGGCGATGCGCTCGGGATTGCGTTCGAAGACGGCGCGCACGGCGTCCGCGTCGTTGTACGGAACGACCAGCGTGTCGGCGGCGGTGCCGGCCGGCACGCCCTTCGAGTTGGGCACGCCGACCGTCAGCGCGCTCGAGCCGGCCGCGATCAGGAACGGGTCCGCCGAGCCGTGGTAGCAGCCCTCGAACTTCACGATGACGTCGCGGCCCGTGAAGCCGCGTGCGAGCCGCACGGCGTTGGCCGTGGCTTCCGTCCCCGACGAGCAGAAGCGGACCTTCTCGACGGAGGGAACGGCGTCGACGATCAGCTGCGCCAGCTCGGTCTCGTACTCGGTCGGCGTGCCGAACGACGTGCCGCGCCGCACGGCGGCCTGCAGCGCGTCGACGACCGCGGGGTGCGCGTGACCGGCGATCATCGGGCCCCACGAGAGCACGTAGTCCAGATAGCGATTTCCGTCGACGTCCGTCAGGTGCGCGCCCGACGCCTCGCGCACGAAGACCGGCGTGCCGCCGACCGACGTGAACGCGCGCACCGTCGAGTTGACGCCGCCGGGAATGACGCGCTTCGCTGCCGCGAACGCCGCCTGCGAACGCGCGCGCGTGATGCCGGTCGTCGTCACGCGAGCGTCCCGCGCAGCTTCGCGTAGTCGTCCGGCGTGTTGACGTTCGCGAACGCGCGCTCGTCGCGCACGGGAACGAAGCGCGTGCGCAGGCGATCGATCACCAGGCGCAGCGCGCCCTCGCCCCCGAGCAGCACCGGCATCCCTTCGCGCAGGAACGCTTCGCGGCGGTACAGCGCGGCCAACGGCTCGATCCGCTGCGCGCCGTCCTCGTGCATCGGCACGACGGCGTCGAGCATCGGCGACGCGTACTCCGCCAGGCGGTCGACGAACGCGGCGTCCACGAACGGCGCGTCGCCCGCCACGGCGAACACCCATTCCGCACGCATCTCGCTGAACGTCGAGAGCAGCCCCGAGAGCGGCCCGCGCAGCGGCCAGCGGTCGACGACCTGCGGCGCGTTCACGAGCGCGGTGATCGCGGCCGGAAGCGGTCCCTTCGTCGACAGCCACGTCGCGCGTCCCGGCGAGACGTTGCGGTACACGCGCACCAGCATCGGCACGTCGCCGACGTCGAGCGCGAGCTTGCCGGGCAACCGCGTCGCCTCGCCGCCCGCGAGCACGCAGATGTGAATCGGG
>Ga0213875_10001955_pt1 | contig 12746 bp, 12 predicted proteins | sample BarmaccomBMRX_R8_FD_160105 | JGI IMG/M metagenome (GOLD analysis project Ga0213875, IMG submission 160105) | Root-associated microbial communities from Barbacenia macrantha in rupestrian grasslands, the National Park of Serra do Cipo, Brazil - RX_R8 | ecosystem: Host-associated > Plants > Roots... | reverse complement strand
AAATCTTAGCGGGACGGAATTCTCGACGCGTTTACCGCCAGGATCCTTGATGCTGTATCCATCGACTACATTGCACGAAGTTACCCCCGTGACGCGGGGGGTCCGGCTCGTTGGAATAACATTTATCGAAAGCCGAATAGCGGATCCCGAGCATCGGGAATGGCTGTATGAGCTTAACGAGGTCGCCGCGCTGGAAGGACTTCGGATGTCGCGCGAGAATTACACACGTCTGCAACGTATTCAGCAGAACCTATTGCGGGAATGGGGTGATCCCAGTTGATCGTTCTGTTGCGGCTGCGGCTGGTGCGCCGATTCGTGCTGCAGCCGCGTGTCCCCGCGAGGAGCGCGGAGGTGAGGTGCGGTTCCTGGGTGAGGTTGACGCCTCGCCGGACGCAATGCGGCGGGTGGTTCAGCGGATCGCCGCCAATCACGGGCACGCGCATTTCTGCTACGAGGCCGGACCGACCGGCTACGGTCTCTACCGGTTGATCACCGGCATGGGCTATCCCTGCGACGCAGTCGCGCCATCGCTAATTCCGCGGAGAGCCGGTGACCGGGTAAAGACCAACCGGCGCGCCGCGATCGGCCTCGCTAAGCTGCTTCGCGCGGGAGAGCTAACCTCGATGGTTTGGCTTTCATCGCAAGGAGTTGCTTGCCGTACGCCTCCGATGCGTGTTGGCTGCCGCGGTCGGAATGACAGATGAGGCCTTCGGTCGGTCGTTGCAGCTGCGCGGCCATCATCAAGGCGGCGAGCGGCAGCTCGGTGCGCATGTGATCGCGCATCGACCAGCCGACACGCGTCGATGCTGAGAGCGTGGCGGTGATCCGCCAGCGGCTGACCAGCGGGCGGATGCTGAAGCTCTTCGCCCAGCTGCCGCCGTGCCTAGTTGGCATCAGACATCATGCGGCGCTACCTTGAGCTAACTCCGTTCCCGAACTGATCGAGGACCTCGCCAGGAGCGGCATCGTCACGAAGCGAGCGATGGCAGCTTGCGCGGCGGCGTATCCGCCGACCGATGAAGGCATTGAGGAGCAGCGGAAACGCTGATGCGCATCATTCGGCAGACCGCTCAATTGATTTCCATCTATAGCTTTAGGTCGTCGTTCGCCCACCTTGCGCTCTTGTGAGCCGAGCGGGCTTGGCATCTGGGCACCTCCAAAAACCCTGGCGAGATCGGGCCGGAGATGATTCATTCGCCTAACGGGAGGCGGCGATGCGTCAGGCGGGATTAGCCGGGCTATCGGATCAGCTGAAGCGGTTGTCGGACTGCGGCGATTCGCTGGAGACGATGGAACGGGTGGTGGACTTCGAGGTGTTCCGCCCGGCTCTGGAGAAGGCGCTGGCTTACGGCGACGGCGCCAAGGTTGGGCGGCCGCCGTATGATCCGGTGGCGATGCTCGAGGTGCTGATCCTCGCAGCGCAGAACACTGTCAGCGACGCGCGGATGGAGTTCCTGATCCGCGATCGGCTGAGTTGGCTGTGGTTCCTCGGGTTCGACTTGGGTGACGTCACTCCCGACGAGAAACACGAGCCGACTGTTCCGCGAGAAGCTGACGCGGGCGGGCGCGATTATTTCAACCAAGCCTCGTTGGATCGGCTGCGGTACGCGGTATCCCCCTCCGCCGCTATTCCAACGATGCTGTGCATCGCTGGAACCTTGAGCGGCTCCGCCCAGACGTCCGAGGCGGTGTTGTCGTTGGTGACGACATCGCGCAGCATGCGCCCGTCGAAGCGGGCGGCGTCGGTGACCTTTCCGCGGCGGATGAAGCCGAAGCGCCGGCAGATCGCGATGCTGCTTTTGTACCCGAAGCTCGGGATCGCGATATCGATCCCGGTCTGCCGTCGGGCGTGGCCCTGGCCTTCGCGAACTTCAGCGTCCAGCGTGCATCAACATCCTTCTGCGCCGCCTTGGCCGGGTTCTCCGGCCAGATGTCCCGAGCTTACTTGCCCTCTTTTATCGCTTCCTTCTCGGCCGGATTGTTGCGCTGCTTTGGCGCTGCGACCAGTGTGGCGTCGACGATCTGACCTCCCATCGCCAGATAGCCGCGCTCGCGCAGCTGCCCGTCGAAGGCGGCGAACAGCGCGTCGATCGCCGGCTGGGTGAGCCGCATCCACCGCAAAAAGCTCAAGGGCAGGCCGATGCCGGTCCGCACCGCGCGCGCCAATGCAGTCAGGTCGGCCGTTCGCGCCCGCATCGAGCATGTGTTCGCCGTCAGAAGGACCAGATGGGGCTCTTCATCCGCACCATCGGTATCGCTCGCGCCGAGACGAAGATTACCCTCACCAATCTCGTCCACAACATTGACTGGCTGATGTTCCACGAACGCAGGGTCACCACGGGATAGCTGCGCCCGGCGAAAACGCTTTCCGGCGAAGTCATGCGGAGCGGATGCCTGGAGCAGACCAGCGCCGCGCTCGACGCCTCCGCCAGGCCGAAATCAACCCGACGGGACACGTTGATGTGGGTGCCCATCTTTTTTCCAGGCGGTTGTCGAGCCCGCTCACCCGAGCACCTATTTTGGGCCTGCGGCTAGCACTAAAGCGCTGATCAAATTGCGCTTCGCGCGGAGCTGTTAGTAGTCAATCACATCGTCGTCATCGTCGTCGTCGTCATCGTCGTCATCGTCGACCGCGTCGTGGAGCTCGATCAGCATCTGATCGTCGGGATAGTAGAGGACGAGGACTTTTGTTCCGCTCAGCGCAACTATCGTCATGCCTCTGTTGGTGCTGGGCCCCGTGCTGATGATCTCACAGTCGGAATAGGATCGGCGAATATCGTCCGCGGTCGGTTCACCGCCATGCGCGGATACCACGTCCAGCTTCGCGCTGAAGGCATCACGCATGCCGGCGGGAACGTCGAAGTCGGTCTGGTAGATCCTGACAATGCAGTCTTCACATACCGCCTCTACGGGGACGAGGTCCATTTCCGTTCTCCCTTTGCTCGGCCATGGGCAGTGCGCTGCCACGAAACCGGTTTTCACCATCACATCATCGTTATGGCACTGCGGGTGCCGAGTTGCAACCCCATAACGAGCTCGTTATGGTGGATGAATGCTTCCCATTCGAACGATCGAGGCAGGTCTCGCGAAGATCCATAGCGTCGACGGCGCGACAGTCGTCCGGGCGCGCATTCAGCACCTGAGCGTCAAAGGCTTTCCGCCCGGCCACCATGTCGGAAAGGCCCGGCGATCCGCATATTCGCTCGCCGATGCCTATGCCTATGCGCTGTGGTTCGCGCTGGCGGATGCCTTTGTCCAATTCAGCGTGGCCGTCGAGATTGTCGGCGATTGCTGGCCGGAACTCATCCGCATGATGCTGGCGGCAGCGCGCCCTTCTCTGGTCAGCCAGCCCATATCGTGGGGCACGGATCCGATCGCGGTCATCACGCCCCAGGCGTTGCTCGGCGCCGGCCCAGCACATGCCCGAGCACCCTCGATGCTTTGGCAGTTCCGCATTCGGGGAAGAGCGGATGCTCTGGACACGCAGGATGGCGCGTGCGCCGCGAGGATATTGCTGGACGTCGGCATGCTCTACCGGCGCCTGATCGAGACGCTGACAAGCCATGACATCAGCACTGGGCTGCTAGATGCGGAGATCGACGCGCTGCTGATGCGTGACGGCTGGATGCCTGGCGATGGTGCACGCTGCAATAGCGAGCCTGAGCCCATTGTCCGGCCAATGACCGTGCGGCGGCGGGGCGACCGTCTCGTGGAAGCCGATTATTTCTTCAGCCGTTCGCTGGCTGTTCTAGAGCAGATGGGCGATGGCGGATGCGGCGGCGGAGAGCGATCTTTGCGCTATCTGCGCTACATCGGCGATCCCGCTCCTCGGGAGCGTTGGAAAGCGTGGCTTCGTCTGGCCGGTACTGATATTCCGTTCGCCTGGGCGTTCGCCGCGGTCGCGCGCGCTGTCGGGTCAGAAGACTGCTTGGGATTTCCAGAAACATTTATCACAGGCGCGGAGGCCATGCTCAATCGGGCTGGTCTCGATAGTCTCGCAAAGCGTATTGCTGTGCTTCAGCAGACGGCGCGTCTCGGCAAAGAGCTCGAAATTGCTGAAGCCTAGCCTATTTCCGGCAAAAGTAAGCGCTTACTGCGCGGGGTCGACGCACAGGAGGTCGCGGACGGATCACACGCAAGCGTGCGACGCAACGTACTCGCGATAGAGCAGCACAATTTCCGATTTCGACAGGCTTGGATTTCCACTCACGTCGCCCACGACGGTGGAGAAATCGAGCTGCGCCATGACGTCGTGAACTTCGCCCCTTATGAAATAGTGGGACGACGGGCTCATGGTGAGATCGCGATGTAGCCGCCCTGCGCGCGCGCCAACCCGCTGGATGGCGAAATGAGCGCGGCCCGGCGTGGTAAACTCGAAATCGGGATGACTGGTTTCGACGTGCCGCGGTTCGCGTGGACCGCTCCGAAGCTCCCAGATCTGGAAGACCGCAGGAACATTGTAAGGTTTCGATCGGAATAGGAAGGCGTCGTTCGGAACCGTCTTCTCGCGGAGGAGGTGAAATCTATTATTGAGGCGGTTTTCGATCGAGGCTTTGCGGAACGTTCGCGGCAAAATCAGCGCGATGACGCTCGACTGGCGAGCGGCATGGTTAAAGAAGCGCACCGCCATGCAGGCATTCTTCCCGAACGGCGGGTTGCCCACCACCGCGACTTGGCGCCGGCTTCTGATTTCAACTTTGAGGAAGTCGGCGGTCTCAATCCCGGGGAATTTCGGCTCGATGTCGAACCCGAGACTACCGGATGGCATCAATCTGAGGAACGATCCCGTGCCGGCGCTCGGCTCGACCATCTGATAGTGCGTTGGCTCGAAATGCTCCCGGAAGATCGCGTAGAGATTAGCGGCGACGTCGGTTCTAGTGTAGTACTGGTCGAGCCGAATATCCGAAGCACGATTATCGTCGCCCGCCGCGCTCATCGTCGCGCTTGTCCGTACAGGCGTGGATTGGCCGACCTGCGCAGCATGATCGAACGAGATGATATTGTTGGAATGGTTGATCATAATCTACACGCCATGAACACGATGTTGGATGACTCTGTTGCTACAGAGTCGAGACAGTCGAGCCGTCCGATAATGAGTGGGTCGGGGCCTTGACGTGATGGATATCGCCAAGTTCTGCTCCCAGTCTGCCGCAACAGTCCCGTGATGTGGTGGGCAATGCTGACGGAGTTGAAGCAATGAATGCCCCGCTCAGCCGACCGGGCGCCACGCATCTATGAGGTCGCTTATATCCTCGCGGCGGCCCCAGAAGTCCGCGTAACGGACCCCGTGCTGGCCGAGAAACGCCAGGATGATGAGCATGTCTTCCGCGATCGCGGCATCGACGTTGGCGATGTGGATAATCGGGAAGTGGCCGAGCTCAGGCCCGTTCCACCAAGCAAGCAGGAAATCAGCGACTCGCGTCGAGCTGCCGGTATCGCCGCGCGCTACGGTGATGAGCGGATCGAGCGCGTTGCGAGCGTCATTAAACGATACGGCGCGGATTGCGGGGCGGGGCACCGGCTTCACAGCATGTCTCCGGCGCTCAGGGTGTCGCCGCTTCGTCCGGGAGCGCCGCCGGTGAGATCCGCGAGCACCTCGCGCAGGAATTCCGCAAGCGCAGCCTGCTCGTCGATCGTGAGCCGGCTGACGGCCGGCACCTTGATGGTGGCGCTGCCGTCGGCCGCCCTGGCGCAGCTCGCGCGCACCTTGTTCCGACCCTTGCCAAACTGCCTCACCTGCCTGTCGGCCGGGGCGAGTTCCGCTTCGCCGGTCAGCAAATAGCGCTGCAGCTTGGCGGGCGGCAGCGTGCCGTCGAGCGCTGTCGCCCGCGCCAGTATCTTCTTGCCGTCTCCCTTCTCCTTCAGCCGCGGCGAGACCTTTTCTGCGAAGTTGAAGCGCAGCTGCTCGCGATCGTCCGCGCAGCACAAAATGGCCTCGGGCATGGCGGCGAGGTCGAGGGCGCGGGTGAGCACGCTGGGATCGATTGCGTGCTCCGCCAGATATTTCTTGCGATCACTGGCGAAGAGGTGCGCGAATTCCCAGGCGATCTCGCGTGCGCGCTGGAACTCGGTCACCCCGTTGCGACCGCGATTGTCGGCAAGGCAAAGCGCGTAGGCCTCCTCGTCCGACATGTTCGGGTGGATGATCGCGCGAACACGGAAGTCCGGCAGTTGCGACCTGATCTCGCGAGCGGACCGCAGCCGCCGACTTCCGGATGGGCAGGTCCACCCCGGGCCAGCTGGGCGCGGGCGGACAGCAATCGGCACGGTGTTGCCGCGGATGCGCATGTCGTCGATCAGATCGCGATTATCATCTGGAACGAAGATTGCCTGGCCACGGCCGTTGAACGGTTCGGGCTCGACCGCAAATGGATCGAGCAACACGATACCATGCAGTTCGCTCTGGATGATGGTGTATTCGATGATGCGGTCACCGAAGGTGGTGGCGTCGACCGCATCATGCGAGGAGCCCACGTCCTTCGCGTCGTCCCGAGTCTCCGACTCTGAGGTGCGTTGCGAGGTCGCAACAGGCTTCCGTTCCGGCTCGCGCTGCTCAGGCAGATCCATGAGCGGCGGTTCGGCGTCGTTGGCGCCGAGCTTCTGGTTCACTGTCTTTGCGCGCGCCTTTTTCGCCGATGGTGACCTCGCAACCGCTGCCCCCGTCGCGGGTGCGATGACCTCCGGCAGGCCCATGAGAGCCGGCTCGGAAGCCGCTGCCCCGTCGTCGCTCGCCTGCTCCCCGGTATTCGGCACCGAGGCATCGCCGGCGCATTCGCCATTTCCTTCGGCAGGAGCCAGTGCCGGTTGCACGTCTTTATTGCTGTCGTCGGCCATGATGATGACTTCCTTTCCGGAACACCATATGGACGTTGAAGCAGATTAACCCGGTTGAATAAGCGTTGCGCGGGATCTCAGCATTGTTTCAGAACCGGTGGCTTTTGGTTTTGATGTCGCGGATCACGCGCGCGCCAAAGATCTTCGCGGGGAAGTTTTCCTGCATGATCGCTAAACGCATCTGCCGTTCCGGCGACAGCGCCGAGATGTGCGCCCTAACCTTTGCATTGAACTCGAGCAGCTGCAACATCGAGCGCGCGATCGCGGGATTCAGGGTGACGGCGCTCACGCCCGTTGCGAGGTCCGCGACAACGCGACCGGCAAGCGGCATTACGCCAGAAGAGGTTTGCGCGAAGAGCGCGCCGGCGAGCGTCTTAAACTCCGCGAGGGCGCTCGCGAGCGCTGTCCGCTCCGCCTTCGACAGGCCAAAGTCAGCGATCCATTGCGGCTGACCGCTCACCAGGTCGGTCCAGAAAGCCGCGTCGGGATTAGGACAATCCCACAGCATTGCATCGGGCCTCGCGGCACTCCCCGAATGCGGCGTCGCCGGGAGCATCAGTTTGGAGAGCGCCGATCCCTTCCTAATGGCGTTCAACGTGCCCGTTCTGTTTTTGCCGTCCTTCCCGAGCTTGGACGCGATCGGCGCGTCCAGCTCACGAACTTCGTCACTACTCTTCTTTATGCGGCCCCCCTTTACTCGGCCCGCCGAACGCTTCGCCTCGTAGCCCGCGACCAACGCCGAGGCGAGATTGTTGCAATAGTTAGAGAGTCCATACCACTTGCCCATGTGGTCATTGATGAGCGAGGACTGCCGACTGCCTGAGCCGCTCTCGGGCGGGGCTGGAAATGCACTGAGCATCGCGGCGCGGACATCCGGGAACCAGATCAGCGCCGTCGCGACATCTGCCTCGAGAAGCCCCTGGTACGTCGCTCCGATCGCGCGGAAACCCTCGTAGAAGGTGCCGCGATCGGCTCGGATCGCGTTCCGCCAACTCGCAAGCGCGTCGGTGGAAACCGCGATAAATTCACAAAGCTCCACCAGCGCCGGATCGTTCGCGAGCGCCGCGGCGATCTCCTCGGAGTAGGCGGTATGCGGGAGCGGACTGCGTGCCGTTTCGATGAAGGCGGGATCGTTTGCACGTTCGAGCATCGCGCGGAACTCGGGCGCGAGCAGATGCGCGTACCGCTCCACCTCGCGCACGATCATGCCGCAACGCGCAAGCTCGTTGAGCCGTTTGAACGCCAGGATCGCCGGACCGGTGAAGCCGCTTGCTTTGAGCAGCGCGTGCGGCGCGCCGAGCCTGTTGTCCAGCGCGAGGGCCGCGCCGAAGTGGTGCGACATCAGCATCGGGAAAGCGGGACCACTGTTCGATGCGCGTACCTCCATTGCGATCTCGCCGACGGCCAGCGGCCTGATACGGAATGTGGCCGCTACTTCGCGGTCGTCGGCGGGCTGGATGCCGGCCCTGACGTAGAACTGATCCGCGAACTCCACGTCTGATGCGGGAAGCGCAAACAGCTTCTTGCCGCCCACACACCCGTCATCTGATCTGAGGTCGTCCAACCATGGCGAATAGCACAGCGCCTCGAGCCTGACGCCCTGTGGTATCGGCCAGCCTTTATTGGTCGTCGTGCCGCCGCCGTCTGGCGCATAGTCGACCCATGGCACGAGCTGCCGGACGATCTGATCGCGAAGCCGAACGTCGATCGGGCTGCCCGTAAGATCGCGTCGCGCGTGGTCGCCGGCCATCAAGGCTTCGCGCAGATCATAGCGTTGGACCAGCGCCTCGGCCTGCCGGGCGACGATATCATCGCTGACGAACGGCCCGAACGCCCATGGTCTTGCCGGCTCGTTGTAAATTATCGTCATGACGTTTTGCGCTCCCTGATCGCCTTGGCGAGAGCGCGATGGAAGATGTCCTCGGCATTGCGGTTCGCGATCGCTTCGACCTTCTTAATGTCGGCCGCGATGCGAGCACGAACAAGCTCGAGCTCCTTGTAAACGGCTGCGCCAGCGCGACGCGTGTCGCGGTCGCCGCTCTCCAGCATCGCCACAATCTCGTCGAGCCTGTCTTCAAAGCTGGCGACGACCGCGTTCATGTCCTCGACGCTGCCGATGGTGACCTCCTGGCCGCGATGATCGATGGTGCTCAGCCAGATCATCTTAGCAAGCCTTCCTGAACAGCGCGTTGGCACCGTTCGCCATCAGCCAGTCGTGCGCGGCGCCGCGGGACATCGCCGCGGGAATCTCAATGCCGAGTACGATCGCGGTGTCGCGCACCATATGGCGCTGGCCGACGGTCATCGGCTTGGGGCGCCATTCGACCGTGTCGGCGCGGCCGCTCTGGCGCCAGGCCTCGAACGCGACATTGTAGCGCGCCCAGCGTCGCTGCCAGCTGACGAGGCGGCCGCGCGCCTCATAGTCGTCGCGACGCCTGGCGAGGATCTCGCGCCATAGCCGCCCGACATAGGTCGTGGCCTGTCCGCGGCCGAGCCGGCGCAGTTCTGCCGCGACGCAGGCTGGTCCCGTGCTCATCAGTCCGAGCATGGGGATCGCGTCGTTCGCAACGAGCCCGCAGTAGAAGAGGTCGGAGCCGAGCGCGAACGCATGCTGATCGCGATGCGCATCGACGATCCCGCTGGACGCCAGCGACGCCTCGAACACCGTCTTCTCGTCGCCGGCAGTGCCGCCGCCACCGACCAGCCGATTGCGGTCGACGGCGGTGCCACGCGCCTCGAACCGGTCGCGGTCGGTGGCGAGCAGGATCGACCACAGCCGCGTGACGTGCATCGACGGTTGCGCGGCGGCAACGCTGTCGAGCAGAGCGGCGAGTGCGGTCGCGCCAAGACTCATCAGGCCACGCATCGCCCGCGCGTCGCTCGTTGCGAGCTCGCAATCGACTTGGTCGCCGCCGAGCGCATAGGCGTGGTGGCTGCGATGCGGCTCGACGAGACCGGGCGCGGCGAGGACGCCGAGCGCCGTCGCTTTCTCGGACGCAATCAACGCAGCACGGCTTTCAAGCCGATTGATAAGCGCGCGGGTGTCAGCGTCGCGCTTGGCACGTTTCGGGCCGCCGCGCGGCGACGATTTGTCAGCCATGAGCAATTCCTTTCGGAATCGCTTCTCATCACATCCCGCGATATTAAACCCGGTTGAATAAGCCCGGCACGCCCAGCGCGACCTTATTCAACCGGGTTTAACGCAATTCTTTCGCTGACAATCCCGACGTGGGAAAAGAACGGCGAGAGAAATGTTCTGGCGAGCCAGAACGGAAGAAGGGGAAGGGCGGTCGCTTTCCCTATCGGCCGAGGACCGCGCCTCGCCCGGCGGTATTGAGCGACAATCCCAAACCGGCCGATCCAGTGTTCGCCGACTATCGCGACTTCGTCAAGCAGCGCAAGGATGACCACGAGCGCGCACGTCAGGAGCAGCACGAGCGCCGCCGACGCTTCATCGAGTCGATCTCCGACGTCAAGATCCGCCGTGAGTTCGAGCGGCGTGAGGCCGAGCACGACCGCGACATCCGCGACTTCTGGCGAACCTTCCGCCGCAAGGTGCGGCCTGACCGCAAGCGGGTGGCGCGCGATGCCGTCAAGAAGGCGAAGCTCGATCTGCCGCGTCGGGTGCCGCTCGCCAGTTACTCGGCTCCCGTCCGCGACCGTTTCAAACGGCTCGGCGTGTTCATGTCGGCATCCTATCTGGGTGCGCTGACCGCACGCCACGGCTGCGCCTCGCGGCTGGTCTATTACATTACCAAGCCGGACTCGGTCGAATATGTCGACGACGAGGCTGCGGTCGTCAGCAACATGGGCGAGGATCGCCACGAGATGGCGGCCGGCATGGACGTTGTCGAAGACGCCAACCGCGCGGCCCGCGCCAACGCCAAGGTCGCGGTGACGATCATCCTCCAGCTACCGCATGATGTAACGCCCGCTGAGCGCCTGCAGATCTTGAAGACCTGGTGCGAGGAAGAGCTCGGTGTGCACGGCTTGCCCTATGTCGCGGCGCTGCACCGCCCGAACCCTGACGGCGACCAGCGCAACAATCACGCCCACATCGTCACCAGTTTCCGGCCCGCGCATCGCACAGGCCGCTACGAGTGGACGGTTGCGCGCGCGCCGCGCACCGACCTCGACAATCCGGACACCTTCCGGCTCATGCGCGAGGATTTCGCGACGATCATGACCGCCGTGTCGCTGCTAGCGGGCCATGATCGCGAATATACCGCGCTCAGCCACGCCGGCCGCGGTCTCAAGCACAAGCCCACCGAGAATCTTGGCGCCGACAAGACCAGGCGGGTTCGCAATGGCGAATATGTCGCCGCCAACGAGCGCAATCGGCGCATCATCGCGGTGAACGAGGCGCGCGAGGCGATCGATCGTCTCGACCGCGAGGAGGCTGCGATCAAGCGCGACATCGCACGGTTGCGACTGGCACAATCACGTGTCGCCGCGGCGATCGTGCCGACCATGGTGGCGCCCGAGGCGGTCGCGGTTGCCGTGCCGAGGGAGGCGCCGCCGGCGTTCAAGAGCGGACCGCCTTCGCGGGTGGCGTCGCCAAGTGTACCGGCCGCTGCGGTCGCGGCCGAGTCGCTCATCGCGCGCCAACCCGCCACTGTCGCGAATGTTGATGCGGTGAAGGTTGCCACCTCGGTGGCGGCCTCACCTTCCCATATCGTCGCGCACGAGCCGGCGGATGTCGGCGCGCCTGTGCTGTCGCGGCCACTGGAGATCGACCCGTCGCGCTCTTGCGAACTGCGCCGGCTGGCGGTCATTACAGACGCTCCGCGCAGGGCCAGAGTGCCCGCTGTGGTAGCGCCATCTCGCTTGGATGCGGCAGAACGATGGGCTGCCGAGCCGCGCACGCTGTCGCAGCCGCTGAACGCGGTGCCGGGGATCTCCAGCGTGCCGCGTCGTCCGAGCATTGTTGCCGCCCTTCTGCCGCCAATACCGCCCGGATTGCGCGAATTGACTGCCCTTCAGCATGATCCACACCCTTCGGTTGCCCACGACTCGAAACTTCGCCAGCTCAGCGTCGGCGCTACACCGGAACACAAGAGCGGGACGCAAGCGCGACGGCCATCGGCCGTGTCGGTGAAGCAGCATGGTGGGAAAGCGGTGAGGCAGCCCTCGGGACTTGTCGCACCGCTCCACAATCAAGCCCTGTGCCCTGAACTGTCCGCTGCCCCGATGCCCGCCGAGGAGAATAAGGATCAGGTCCGATTGCTGAGCGTCGTCGCGCCTCTCGAGCGAGCGAGCTCAGCGATCGCGCGCACGCTGTCGACGCCGGTATCGGTGCAGCCGCAATCGCGTGCGCCGCTTCAGTTTGCGCACGTTGCCGCCTCGGATAGACCACCCCCGCTTGCCGTGCGGAACCTCGCAGCCACTGCCAATATCGCTACCGTCGAGCCGAAGCCGGCAAAACGGTGTGCGACGATCTTGGCGCCGCAGCAGGACATGATGATCGTCCGGGAGCTTGATGGTCGCAGAGATCGCTCCGTTGCTCAACTGGCGCGCAAGGTCGAGGAAGAGGAACGCGCGGAAAAGGAGAGGGCGGCTGCCATTGCGCGTCGTCAGGACGATGAGGAGCGGGCCCGTGCGCGGGATCGGTTCATCCGCTTCCTCGCTCACATCGCGCTCAATCCCGATTGGCTCGAAGAAACCACCAGCGGCCTGGCGGCCGCGACGCACGCGCCCGAGCGGGCTGCGACGCTGTTCGCCTCCTTGCGCAATGACACCAAGCGTCTGCACCACATCGGCGAGGCACGCCGCGGCGCGATCGACGGCATGCACCGGCTGCCGGCCGATGTCGCCGCTGATGTCGCAAAGACGGCGCGAGAACTCGCCGCGAAACGGGCGGGTGCGGCGCCACCGCCATTCCGCGACGATCGCGGCTGCCTTCGGCCTGGCGT
>Ga0213875_10001954_pt1 | contig 12746 bp, 9 predicted proteins | sample BarmaccomBMRX_R8_FD_160105 | JGI IMG/M metagenome (GOLD analysis project Ga0213875, IMG submission 160105) | Root-associated microbial communities from Barbacenia macrantha in rupestrian grasslands, the National Park of Serra do Cipo, Brazil - RX_R8 | ecosystem: Host-associated > Plants > Roots... | reverse complement strand
GTGCCGCGCGGGCATGACGATCGGCTACGACCCGTGGCTGCACACGCCGCAGGACCTCGACCGCTTCCGGGCGGCGACCGAGCGTGCCGCCGCGGCCTTACGGCCGGTGGCCGAGAACCCGATCGATAGCGTCTGGGCCGACCGGCCCGCGGCGCCGCTGGCTCCGGTCGTGCCGCATGAAGAGCGCCTTGCCGGCGAGAGCGCCGAGGCGAAGCGCTCGCGGATCGGCGGTGCCCTCGCCGAGGCCGGCGCCGAGGCCGCAGTGCTGACCATGCCGGAATCGATCGCCTGGCTCCTCAACATCCGCGGCGGCGATGTGCCCCACACGCCTTTGCCCTTATCGTTCGCAATCCTGCGCCGCAACGGGCAGGTTGCCTGGTTTGCCGATCGCCGCAAGTTGGCGCCCGGTCTCGACCGTCATCTCGGGAACACAGTCGCGATCGAGCCCCCCGAAGCCCTCGGCCCTGCCTTGGACGCGCTTGCGCGCGAAGCGGCTCCGGTGCAGGTCGATCAGGCGAGCGCCGCGTCATGGGTGGTCGAGCGGCTGCAGGCCGCCGGCGGGACGTTGGTCCGCGCGCCCGATCCGTGTCTGTTGCCAAAGGCGTGCAAAAACCCTGTCGAGCTCGAGGGAACGCGCGCGGCGCATAGCCGCGATGGGGCGGCGGTTACGCGCTTTCTGGCCTGGCTCGCCCGTGAGGCGCCGAACGGAAGTCTCGGGGAGATCGCCGCCAGCGACCGGCTGGAAGCGTTCCGCCGTGAGGGCAAGCATTTCCGCGATCTCAGCTTTCCGACGATCTCGGGTGCCGGATCGAATGGCGCGATCGTGCATTACCGGGCGACCCCGGAAAGCGAGAAGCGTCTCGAGCCCGGCAGCCTCTATCTGCTCGATTCAGGTGCGCAATACCTTGACGGCACGACCGACATCACGCGCACGATCGCGATCGGCGAGCCGACCCCCGAGATGCGCGACCGCTTTACCCGGGTGCTGAAGGGCCACATCGCGATCGCGACCGCGCGCTTTCCCAAGGGCACCAACGGGGGGCAGCTCGATGCGCTGGCGCGCCGCGCCCTGTGGCAAGTCGGGGTCGATTACGACCATGGCACAGGTCACGGCGTCGGCAGCTATCTGTCGGTGCATGAAGGCCCGCAGCGCATCTCGAAGGCCGCGAATGGACAGGCGCTGCTCCCCGGCATGATCGTGTCCAATGAGCCCGGCTACTACAAGACCGGCGCCTACGGGATCCGTATCGAAAACCTCGTGCTGGTGCAGCCGTGGGACGGCGCGGCGGAACGCGAGATGCTGTGCTTCGAGACCCTGACCCTGGCGCCGATCGACCGCGCGCTGATCGACACGGCACTGCTCGAGGCGAGCGAGATCGCCTGGCTCAACGCCTACCACGCCCGTGTCCGCCAAGTCCTGACGCCGCTCGTCGATGCCGAGACGGGCGCCTGGCTCGCCCAGGCGACCGAAGCGGTGGGGCCGGATTGAGTTGCCCCGGCTCGCCGCTGGCCGGCAATCGCGACTTACGACGTTCATCGAGGACACGCGGTTTGCTCGAAGAAGCGGCGCGCAAGTTGTGATTTGGGCTTGTAAAGCAGGTAAACAGAACGCGCGGCACGCGGAGGAGTGGTAAGGCATGTCCCTCACACGGGGTTTCGAACCGGGCGGGTACCGCTATATCCCGGGGCGGTTCCAGTATTCGGGCGGCGTCGCCGCCGAGCCGGGTTTCATGATCGAGCGAGCGCGCTTTCCCACTCTCGTGCCGCTGGCCGATGGCTTCGCAGCGGTAGAGGCGCATCTGGCGCGGCTCGGGCGACCGACTCAGGCCTTCTGCGCCTGCGAGCTGCGCTCGCCGGCGCAGTTTACCGATGCGGGGTTTACTGCCTTCAACCGCGCCTATGTCGAGCGTTTGGCCGCCTGGGGCATCTTCCGCGACGAGGACAATCCGGTTGCGCGCTCGAATGTCTGTCCCGAAATCGACCCGCCGTCGGGGCCGTGCTTCCACGCCTTCTCCTATACTGTCGCGGCCGCGGGCAGGGCGGCGGCCGGCTTTGTCGCGGCGGGCAGCGGCGAGGCGCGTGAGGCGCCGGGCGATTACGCCGAGCGCACGGTGCGGCTCGGCGACACCTCGCCCGAGGCCATGCGGGAAAAGGCGCGTTTCGTGCTCGGCGAGATGGAGCGGCGAATGGCGGCGCTCGGCTTTGACTGGAGCCGCAGCACCGCGACCCAGCTCTACACGATCTACGACATCCATTCGTTTCTGGCCGAGGAGATCGTGCGACGCGGCGCAATGCCGGCCGGCCTGACCTGGCACTATGCGCGCCCCCCGGTTCAGGGGCTCGAATACGAGATGGACGTGCGCGGCGTTGCCCGCGAAATCGTGTTGTAGGGCGAAACACCCAATCTCAGATACGGACGACCGCGACACTAACGGAGCGAGCCCAATGCGGCGCTATGATTTCGACCTGCTTACGATCGGCGCCGGCTCGGGCGGGGTGGCGAGCTCGCGGCGCGCCGGCGCCTATGGCGCCCGCGTCGCGATCTGCGAGGAATTGCGCGTCGGCGGCACCTGCGTTTTGCGCGGCTGCGTGCCGAAAAAGCTTCTCGTCTACGGCGCGCAATTCGCCGACGCCTTCGCCGATGCTGCCGGCTTCGGCTGGACGGTCGCACCTCCGAGCTTCGACTGGTCGACTCTCATCGCGGCGAAAGACCGCGAGATCGCGCGCCTCAGCCAGATTTACATCACGATGCTGAACAACAGCGGGGTCGAGATCATCGACGGGCGCGGCGTGCTAGTCGACGAGCACACGGTTTCCGTAGCCGGTCGGAATTACACCGCGGACAAGATCTTGATCGCAGTCGGCGGGCACCCGACGGTCCCCGACATTCCCGGCATCGAGCATGTGATCTCCTCCAACGAGGCGCTCGATCTGAAGGAGCTACCGCGCAACGTCGTTGTCGTCGGCGGCGGCTATATCGCCGTCGAATTCGCCGGCATCTTCAACGGCCTCGGCAGTCACGTCGTCGAGATGATCCGGCGCGAGGATCTGCTGGCCGGTTTCGACGACGATATCCGCGTGGCGCTGGCCCAGGAGATGCGCGGTCGCGGCATCGAGATCCATGCGCGCACGCAGGTCGAGCGCATCGTAAAGGCCGAACACGGCTACTCCGTCTTCACGACCATCGGCCAGGAATTCTCCGCCGATGTCGTCATGTACGCGACCGGACGAAAGCCCAACACGCGCGGCCTTGGGCTGGCCGAGGCCGGGGTCAAGCTCAACCAGAACGGCGCCGTCATCGTCGATGAGTGGCAGCGCTCGACCCTGCCGAACATCTATGCCGTCGGAGACGTGACCGACCGCATCAATCTAACGCCGGTCGCAATCGCCGAAGGTCGCGCCATCGCCGAGACGCTGTTCAATCAAAATCCGACCAGGATGGACCACCGCGACGTGCCCTCGGCGGTGTTCAGCCAGCCGCCGATCGGCGCGGTCGGCCTGACCGAGGCGGAGGCGCGCAAGCAATATGGCGAGGTCGATCTCTATTGCGCCCGGTTCAAGCCGATGAAGAACACTCTCTCGGGTCGCGACGAGAGAACCTTCGTCAAGATGGTCGTCGATGCCCGCACCGACCGCGTCCTCGGCTGCCACATGCTCGGGCAGGACGCGCCGGAGATCGTGCAGGGTCTGGCCATCGCAATCAAATGCGGCGCCTCGAAGAGGATGTTCGACCAGACGATCGGCATCCATCCGAGCGCTGCCGAGGAGTTCGTCACGCTCCGCGAGAAGTTCGTGCGCCCGAAACTTGCAGCCGAATAGCGTCCCCGCTCCCTGCAGCTTCTGCTGCGACGGACGCGCCTACTCGACCGTCACGCTTTTCGCGAGGTTGCGCGGCTGGTCGATGTCGGTGCCTTTGATCGCCGCGACGTGGTAGGCGAGCAGCTGGATCGGCACGGCGTAGAGCAGCGGCGCGACGAAGGGATCGCAATGCGGAACCGCGATCCCGAAGGCGAGCCTGCCATCCAGCCGGGCTATGCCAGCGTCGTCCGATATCATGATCACGCGCCCGCCGCGGGCCATGACCTCCTCGACATTGGACAAGGTCTTCTCGAATAGATCGTCGGGCGGTGCGAGGGCGATGACCGGGACGCTGTCGTCGATCAAGGCGATCGGGCCGTGCTTCATCTCTCCAGCGGCATAGCCCTCCGCGTGAATGTACGAGATCTCCTTCAGCTTCAGCGCGCCTTCAAGCGCGAGCGGGTAGGCGCTACCGCGGCCCAGATAGAGCACGTCGCGCGCCGTCGCGATCTCGGCCGCAATCTGCTGAATGCGCTCGTCGTGGTTCAACACCTCGCTGACCCGCGACGGGATCTCCGCGAGGTGCGTCGCCAGCGCCACTTCGGCCGCCTCGTCGATCGTGCCGCGTGCCCGCGCCAGAGCCACCGTCAACGCGGCCAGCACGGCGAGTTGGGTCGTGAAGGCCTTGGTCGAAGCAACCCCGATCTCGGGCCCTGCGAGGGTCGGCAGCACGATGTCCGCCTCGCGGGCAATCGAGCTCTCGGGTTGATTGACGATTGCAATGATCTTCTGGGCTTCGCCGCGGCAATAACGCAGCGCCGCCAAGCTGTCGGCCGTTTCGCCCGATTGCGAGATGAAGATCGCGGCCCCGTCGCGCGGCATCGCCGGCGCGCGATAGCGGAATTCGGAGGCGATATCGACCTCGACCGGGATGCGGGCGAGGCGCTCCATCCAGTATTTCGCGACCAGCCCGGCATGGAACGAGGTGCCGCAGGCAATGATGGTGATTTTTCCAAGATCCCCGAGCGGCCAGGGCAGATCGGGCAAGTGCAAGGTGCGCGTGGTCGGGTGCAGCAGCGCGTGCAATGTGTCGCCGATCACCGCTGGCTGCTCGAAGATTTCCTTCTGCATAAAATGGCGATAATTGCCCTTCCCGATCAGCGCGCCCGACACGCTCGTGTCGTAAATCCGGCGAGCGGCTTTGGTATTGCCGCGGTCGAAAATGGTGACCTCGCGAGACGTGACGAGAGCCCAATCGCCGTCTTCCAGATACGAGATGCGCCTGGTAAGCGGCGCCAGCGCCAGCGCGTCCGATCCGACGAACATCTCGCCGTCCCCGTAGCCGATCGCGAGCGGCGGGCCGCGGCGCGCGCAAATCAACAGGTCATGCTCGCCGGCGAACAGGAAAACGAGCGCGAAAGCGCCCTCGAGCCGCGGCAAGGTGCGGGCGACCGCGGCGGCAGGCGCGAGGCCCTGGGCAAGGTGGTGGGTCGCGAGGATCGCAACCGCCTCGGTGTCGGTATCGGTTTGGAAGCTGTAGCCGAGCGAGACCAACTCGTCCCGCAAAGCCTGATAATTCTCGATAATGCCGTTATGCACGACGGCGACGCGGGCCGTGGCAATCGGGTGGGCGTTCTTCTCGATCGGCAGACCGTGGGTTGCCCATCGGGTGTGACCGATCCCGATGGAACCGTGCACGGGCTCGCGCTCTAGCCGGCGGGCCAAATTATCGAGCTTGCCTTCGGCCCGGCGCCGCTCGATGTGGCCGTTATCGAGGGTCGCGACCCCGGCGGAATCGTAGCCGCGATATTCGAGCCGGCGCAGGCCGTCGATCAGGGCCGGCGCGACCGCATTGTTCGAAATGATTCCGACGATGCCGCACATCAGCCTTTCCCCTCTTCCTGCCGTGCCCGGAACTCGGCCGCCCGACCGGGCTTGTCCACCTGCCGGCCGCGCCCGATCGTCAGGGCGTCCGGCGGCACGTCGCGGGTGACGACGCTGCCCGCCGCAACGATGGCGCCGTCCCCAACCGTTACGGGCGCGACAAGAGCGGTGTTCGAGCCGATAAAGGCGCCCGCGCCGATCGTGGTCCGCGACTTGACGAAGCCGTCGTAATTGCAGGTGATCGTGCCGGCGCCGATATTGCTGCCCGCACCGACCTCGCTGTCGCCGAGATAGGCCAGGTGATTGGCCTTGGCACCGGCGCCAAGGCGGCTCGCCTTGACCTCGACGAAATTGCCGATATGGACGGCCTCGTCGAGCACGGCTCCGGGGCGCAGCCGCGCAAAGGGGCCAACGATCGCGCCGGCCCCAATTGCCGCGCCTTCGATATGACTAAAGGACCGAATGCGCACATTGTCGCCGATCGTGACGCCGCGCCCGAACACGACATTCGGCTCGACCACGACATCCCGGCCGAAGCGGGTATCGGCGCAGAGGAAGACGGTTTCCGGCGCGATCAATGTGGCGCCCTCGGCCATCGCCTCGCGGCGGAGCCGATCCTGCAAGATCGCTTCCGCCGCGGCGAGGTCACTGCGGCTGTTCACACCGAGCAATTCATCTGCGGGCATCTCGACGACGCGGCAGGCCAGGCCGAGGTCGCGCGCCATCTTGACGATATCGGTGAGGTAGAATTCGCCCTGCACGTTGTTGGCGCGGACCGCCTCGACCAGCTCGAACAGGTAGCGTCCGTCTATCGCCATAATCCCGCCGTTGCAGAGCGGGATGGCCGCTTGCGCCGGGTCCGCGTCTTTGGCTTCAACGATCGCCTCCAGCTCGCCTGCCGCGTTCTGAAGGATGCGACCATACGGGCCGGGATCGGCCGGGCGCATGCCGGAGACCGCGACCGCCGCGGCCGGCTCGCGCCGGCGCTCGTCGAGCAGCCGCCGCAGCGTCTCGGTCCGCAACAGCGGCGTGTCGCCGAACAACACCAGCACGTCTTCGACGGGGCCGTACGGCGCAAGTCGCTCGACCAGAGCGGCGCGGGTGAGGCGCACGGCATCGCCGGTTCCGCGCGGCGGGTCCTGCACCACGATGCGCGCCGTTCCGGCGAGCGCTGCGAGCGTCTCCATGCCGTTCCCGAGGACGAGGATCGTTTCCGCCGGCGCCAAAGGCTGCAAGGCCTCGATCAGCAGGCGCAGCATCGGCCGGCCGGCGATCTCGTGCAGAACTTTCGGCAGATGGGACTTCATCCGTGTCCCGGCGCCGGCAGCCAGGATGACGGCGGCAAAAGGCGGCGACATCATTGACAAGGCTTAACCATCTTCGAACAAACCGGATCGGACATCCAAAATTGCACGAGCGGGTTAAAGTTCCAATACACTTATTATTGCAAAAAAAGACAGCATCGGCGCAGTGTTTAGCATGAGCGAGGCATTTGTACTCCTGTTCGACCTGGACGGCACTCTGATCGACAGCGTGCCTGACTTATGCGCCGCGCTGAATCAGATGCTGCGCGAACGCGGTCGCGCGCCTTTGACGCCGCAGGAGGTCGCGCCGATGGTCGGGGACGGCATGCCGGCGCTGGTTTCACGCGCACTTGCCGCTCGCGGCCTAGATCCGGTGGAAACGCCGGCGCTGCTGCCGCGCTATGTGGCACTTTATGAGGCGAATGCGGCCAATCTGACGCGTCCCTACCCACATGTGCCGGAGACGTTGGAATTGCTTCGCCGGCGCGGCTACCGCCTCGGGATCTGCACCAACAAGCTGCAGAGGCCGACCATGGTCGTTTTGCGCGCGCTCGGCCTATCGGAACTGTTCGATGCCGTTGCCGGCGGCGACCGCTTCCCTGTCAAGAAACCTGATGGCGGGCATGTGCTCGGGCTGATCGACCTGCTCTATGGCCGCGCCGACCGGGCGGCAATGATCGGAGATCACGAGAACGACGCGGCCGCGGCAAAAGCGGCCAAGGTGCCGATCCTGTTGATGCGCTACGGCTACGCGCGCGGCGATCTCGCGACCCTAGGCTGCGACGCGCTGCTCGACGATTTCGCGGAGTTGCCGGCCGTGCTCGACCGGCTGGGCCTCACGCCGACGGGGCCGGTCAGTCCGACAGGGCGAGATTGATCCCGCGGCCATGGAGTTCCGCCAGATAGGCCGTGACGAGGCCGAGTTCGGTGTCGAATTCCATTTTGACCGGAACCATGAAGGCCCCCGGGACCAACCGGGCGAACCACATGCGGCCGTGATCGATTCCTTCCCGATGGTCGTCGACCGGAAAGCCGGAAATTTTGCGGCGCATCACGTCGCAGGAGCGGGTTGGGCCGGCGTAATGGTGCTCGGAATCGGCGACCAGGACCTCGGGTTCGAGATCGGAGAAGTGCAGATCGTAGCGACGAAATCCGTCGAACACGGCGACGGTCAGCACGCAAGACCCTGTGCGCGCCAATTGCCGCTCTAGCTGGTAATAGGCCGTCAGCTCGTCGACCGTGCCGCGCATCTGGGCCGGGGTGACCGGGGTTCGAGGCTCGTCGGACGGGATAAGCTCGCCGGAAATCGCTCCTTGTGGGCCGTAACTGGCACGCACCCGCCACTGCTTGCCATTGCGCTTTGTCTCGCTGGTAAGCGTCTCCGAATAGACCCGATCTTGAGCGATTCGCCCCTGAGCCTCCGTATGGCTTTGGATATTGGCGAACAAGTCGGCCAGCCCGCGAGACTGGAGGCCAACATTGATGGCGTAGCCGCTGGCGTTCTCGGCCAGGCTCTCGTGTATCGTCATGACATGCAGGCCCGCCACGGCGTACATCTCGATCCGCAAATCAATCCGGTCGCCCTCCGCGGCGGAGCGGGAAGGCGCGAGCGGGACCAAGCATAATCCTGCGGCGACGAGCAAGGAGCAAAGCGAGAGGCGCATCGCCCGTGAACCGATCTTGCGTCCGATTATTCCATAGCACTTTGCAATCGGAACCGGCGCGTGACAAGGGGGTACGAGGGAACGACTGTGCCTTGACAGCATCGTGCCGCCCCTCTAAATGCGCCCCGGGCCGGGCGCGTAGCTCAGCGGGAGAGCACACCCTTCACACGGGTGGGGTCACAGGTTCAATCCCTGTCGCGCCCACCATCCTCTCCGGAGCGGGCGGATTCGCCGCAGCTGCCGGGCACGGTCGAGAGAACCGGACCCGCCGAATGGTTGCATCACCGTGAATGTATCCAAACCACTCGACGACACGCCTGCGCTTCACCATAGTTAGGCCTTCCAAAAGGGGCCGCGGGGGATCGTGCGCCTATACGCCAGAACGGGCTCGGATTCGCGCAACATGAAGCACGTTGAGTGCGGGGCAAGGTTCTCTCTTGCCCTGGGGCTGCTTCTTCTGACTGCGTGCGAGACTACTCCACCGCTTCATATTCAGCCGCTGAACGTCGATGGGCGGGACGGTGGCGGCGCGCCGCCAAGCTATGCGTCGCTGATGCGGGTCGGAGCGGCCGCCCACGCCGGCGGCAATCTGTCGATGGCCGTCGGGGTTTACCGGCGCGCGGGCGAATTAGAGCCCGAGGAGCCCGCGCCCTTTGTCGCCCTGGGAAACACGTTGCTCGATATGGGCGACGTCAATGAAGCGATCCGCGCCTACAATTCCGCTTTGGCGCGCGAGGATCGCGATCCCGAGGCACTGCGTGGTCTTGCCAAAGCGTATCTCAAGACCGGCAAGCCGGAGCTTGCGAACCAGCCGCTGTCGGTCGCCTATCAGGACGCGCCGGACGACCCCAAGATCTTGCTGCTGATCGGCGTGGCCAACGATTACGGCGGCAATCATGCGGAGGCGCAGCGCTTCTACCGGCATGGCCTCGAAGTCGCTCCGAACAATCAGGCGCTGACCTGCGACCTTGCGCTGTCCTTGGCTATGACCGGGGATTACAACCAAGCGATTTCCGTATTGCGGCCCCTCGCATCGTCGCCAACCGCCTCGCCCGGCGACCGTCAGACGCTCGCCTTGATTTACGGCCTGCAAGGGAACGGCCCGGAAGCGGAGCGGCTCTCACGCATGGATCTCGACCCGGCCTCGGTCGAGCACAACCTCGCCTTTTACGACACGCTGAGACGCTTGGAGCCGGAGGCGCGCAACCGCGCGATCCTGTCGGTCAGTTCGGAACTACCCGCCGCATCCCATTCCTGATCGGCGCCCCGCTAACGCCAATTCGCTTGGGGTTGCGCCTTAACGCTTGGCGAACGTGTCGATGACGTTGAGCGCCGCCGGGCCGAGCAGAACGATGAACAGCGTCGGCAGAATGAACAGGATCATCGGGACGGTCAGCAGCGCGGGGAGACGCGCCGCCTTCTCCTCGGCGCGGATCATGCGCGCTTCGCGGAATTCGGCCGCCAACACGCGCAGCGACTGGGCCAGCGGTGTGCCGAATTTTGCCGTCTGCAGCAGCGTGTTCACAACGCCCCGGATCGAGCTGAGGTTGGTGCGGCTGTTGAGGTTGTCGAGAGCGAGACGCCGCTCCGGGAGGAACGTCAACTCGGCCGCCGTGATGCCGAGCTCTTCGGCGAGGTCGGGCCAGGTGCTCTCCAGCTCGCGCGAGACGCGCAGCAAGGTCGCATCGAGGCTCAGGCCCGCTTCGGCGCAAATTACCATCAAGTCGAGCGCGTCGGGCAGCGCGAGCTGAAGCCGGTGCGAGCGTTTCTTCGCCACGTTCTTGACGTACATCCCGGGCGCGAAGAAGCCGAACATCACCGCGGCGAGGGTCGTGGCGAAGCGGAAGTTTTGCGGGACAGGGATCAGGTGCAGCCCGTAGGAATCGCCAAGCGCGGCGAGACCGAACAGGAACGGCAGGCTGACCCGCGAGAACAGGTAGCGGATCATCGCCTCGCGCGACCGCATGCCGGCCCGTGCCAGGTTCTGGCGTGCGTCGGCGGCGTGCTTCGAGCGCAGCAGGTTGAGGCGCTTGACGGCCTCGTTCATCAAGCCGGCTGGAGTCAGCTTCTCGCGCTGGCGCTGGGCGGCAAGAGCAGCGCGCCGCAACGATTCCTTGCGCTGCGCGATCTGGGCGAAGCGACGATCGAAGGAATTGTTGACCCGCAACGCCTGCCAAATCGCGAGGATGGCGACGAGCACCGCGAGGCCGGCAAGCAAGGCGATGACGTCGTCCGGACCGACCCCGGTGGGGAGCCAATCCTCGAACCGGAAGTCCTGAAGCCGTGTGCTTCTCATATGTCGAACTTTGCCATCCGCGTCATGACGAGAACGCCGAAAGCCAGCATGCCGATCGCGATCCCGCACAGCATCAGCCCGCGCACGTCCGTAAACAGGGTCATGATGTAGCTGGGCGAGGTCAGCAGCAGGATCACCGTGACGACCAGCGGCAGCGAGCCCAGGATCATGGTGCTGGCCCGCGCCTCGCTCGACATCGCCCTGGCCTTCGACCGCATCGCCCGCCGGCGACGCAACACGTCGGCAAGGTTTCCTAGCGTTTCAGCGAGGTTGCCGCCGGTTTCGCGCTGTACGCTTAGCGCGATGATGAAGAAGCGGAACTCCGGCGCGTCGATCCGCTTCGCGGTCTCCCAGAGCAGCGCCTCAAGCTCGCGGCCGAGCCGCATGCCGCCTTCGACGGTGCGGAATTCCGCCCCGACCGGGTCGGCGATCTCGTTTCCGGCGCTGATGATCGCCTCGCTGATTGGCAGGCCAGACCGCAAGGCGCGCACCATGAGGTCGATCGCCTCCGGGAACAGGGCTATGAAGGAGCCGACCCGCCGCTTGCCCATGCGTCCGACGACCATGTGCGGCAACGCGATCCCGACCGCCACCCCGATCATTGCGCTTTGCGCGGCCCGGATGCCGAAGCCGAAAGAAGCAACGAGGGTTACGCCGGCAATCAAGCCCACCGTGACGAGCGTATAGTGGCCGATCGTGATTTCGCGCCCGGTCCGGGTCAAACGCTGCGCGAGGATGTCGCGACGCGGGATCCAACGCCGGACGATGCGGTCCATCGTCGGGGTGGCACTCTCGCGGCGCGATAGCGAGCGAGTTGCGCTGGCGCCTGCTTCGGATACGCCGCGGGCGCGCCGATTGACCCCCTGCAGCCGGCGCTTGAAGCGGCGGGCTCCCGGGCCGTCGACCAGCGCGAACGCCACAAGTCCGAAGGTCAGTGCGGCGCCGAGCCCGCACAGCAGCGCGACGGTCGTGACCGGGTCGAGCAGCCCCGGCATCGGTCAGATCACCTCGAGCAGGGCGCGGTCGAGCCCGTAATACTCGGCGCGCGGCAGGAAATGCGGGCGCACGCCGGTCGGGTTAAAGACGCCGCGGAGCCGGCCATCCGAGCCCTCGCCCTGGAATTGGAAGGTGAACAGCTCCTGCGTCGTAATAATGTCGCCTTCCATGCCGACGACTTCCATCAGATGGGTGACCCGGCGAACGCCGTCGCGCATGCGGTTCACCTGGGCGATCAGATGCACCGCCGCCGCGATCTGGGTGCGCACGGCGCGCGAGGGCAGGTTAATCCCGGTCATGCCGACCATGTTTTCGAGCCGGGTCAGCGCCTCGCGCGGGGTATTGGCGTGGATCGTGCTCATCGAGCCGTCATGGCCGGTATTCATCGCCTGCAGCACGTCGAGGGCCTCGGCTCCGCGGATTTCGCCGAGGATGATCCGGTCCGGGCGCATACGCAGCGAGTTGCGCAACAGATCGCGCATCGTGACCTCGCCGCTGCCTTCGAGGTTGGGCGGCCGGGTCTCCAAGCGCACGACATGCGGCTGTTGCAGTTGCAATTCGGCCGCGTCCTCGATCGTGACGGTACGCTCGGCCGGGTCGATCATGCGCGACAAGGCGTTAAGCAAGGTCGTCTTGCCCGAGCCGGTGCCGCCCGAGATCAGGATGTTGAGGCGGCAGCGCGCGGCGATCTTCAGCATCGTCGCCATGGCCGCGGAAATGTTTCCCTGCTGCGCCATCGTGTCGAGGGTGATGGTCTTTTTCGAGAATTTGCGGATTGAGATCGAGGGTCCGTCGAGCGCAAGC